>ERZ777003.94-NODE-94-length-168625-cov-14.951136_pt1 | contig 168625 bp, 137 predicted proteins | sample MGYA00374956_ERZ777003 | MGnify/ENA primary metagenome ERZ777003 (study PRJEB29302, sample SAMN06268252) | bioreactor metagenome | isolation source: Joint BioEnergy Institute, California, USA | place: USA:Joint BioEnergy Institute, California, USA | collected... | reverse complement strand
CGCGCCGGATTCGGCGACGTCCACGGACGCGAGCGCGCCTTGGCTCTTCGACGACTTCGAGCGCGACAGGCTGTTCGGACCGTGGGAACGTCGCGACGAGTCCGGTGGGGAGCTCTCGCTCGATTCGACGACGAGCCATTCGCCGTCACGAAGCCTCCGGTCGACCGTGTTCACGGGCAGGGCGCGGAGAGCCGTCCTGCAGCGGGACGCCCTCGGCGAAATCTCCCGGGCGGTGATGACCTTCTGGATGAAAGTACCGGACACGACCCGCACGGCGCACATCGCGCGCTTCCGGCTCGAGCTCCCCGAGGGTACCGGTGCACAGCTCCTCCTCGAGACGGGGTCCGACGGCAGGGTGTACCTCGCCGAGCAGCGCTACGACGAGTCGTCCTTCACGGACCACGTCCGCTACGAGCTCATCGGGTTCGTCCCGGACGTCTGGCAGAAATGGACGTTCGAGCTCGACGCGTCGACCACGCCTTCGCAGGCTCGTGTCACGATCGACGACGCCCTCGCGCGAGAGCAAGCGCTCTCGATCGCGTTCCCGAAGGGAGCGCTCCGCGTCGCGTTCGGCATCTCGTGGACGGACGAAGGCTCCGAGCTGAGCATCCACTACGACGACGTGAGCATCGCGTACGCGCCCTGAACGCCGACCTCGTCCTCCGCCCAACGCGCCCCCTCGTGCCGTAATCGAGCCTGCTCGGCAGATCGAAGGAAGGCGTGTGATGCAACTTCGCCCGCACGCACACGCGTACGCCGAAAAGCCCCAGAGAGAGCATCACCAACACCCCGATACGACCGAACGCGTTCGGGGCGACGGGCCACCGCGGAGGGAATGGTCCGGAGGTCCGCGATCGGGCCACGCAGCGCGCTCGTCCACGTCGGCGAAGCGTCGGCGACGGAGAAGATCCGGACGTCGCCACGCTCCGTCCCGACCGCAAGCGCCGCGCCGTCCTTCGCGAAGGCGAGCGCCGTCGCGCGCGTGCCGACGGCGAGCTCGCTTCTCTCGCCGCTCCGCCAGAGAATCACTTCGTCGTCCACGGCGAGCGCCAGCGCATCCGTGGCGGAGCACGAGGCGATCGCGCCCGGCTTCCCGAACGGTCCGAGCTCGCCCATCGTCCGGCCGAGGTCGACGGCGTGGAGTCGTCCGTCGACGTCGACCACGACCGCCACGCCCCTGCGCTCCCCGGTGCGCGAGCCGTCGGCGTGGGAAAGTGTCCGCCTGCCGGCCACCACGCTCGGGCACTTCGCGCCACGATGGATGTGCGTATCCTCGTCCCATGAAGAGACGGTGGATCTTCGGAGCGCTCCTCTTCGTCTTCGTGGTGACGGCGGCGTGCAGCAGCGAGTCCGAGCCGGGCGAAGTCTGCGACGTCCCGGGTGGCACGACGGACGTCTGCGTCCCGGGCACGGTGTGCGGCAGACCGACGAACGGTCCGGGGCCGCTCGTGTGCCTCTTCATCTGTGACAAGGACAAGGACTGCCCGAAGGACTACGCGTGCAGGCCGGTCGAGAGAACCCACCTGAAGGGCTGCCGTGCGAAGTGAGTCTCGCATGAGGCAGCTCGATCACGCCGCCATCGCCCAGGCCCTCGAGCACGGAGACGACGACGCACGCGCCGCCGCGTGCCGCGAGCTCGGTGTCGTGATGCAGCGCTCCGAGGTCGCGGCGCTCGCCGAGCTGTGCGCCGACACACGCGTCCGCAGCATACGGCTTCCTTACGTCGTGGCGCTGATGCAGCGCGCCCTCGAGTCCGAGCACGGGTTCGTCTACGAGCGCGTCGACGAGCGCACGTACCCCGCACACTGCCTGCTCGTCCGCTGGACCGACGGCGAGGACAAATCGTGGATCACGATCGGCCTGAAGCGCCCGATGAGCACGAGGAAGAACATCGTCGCGGCGTGGTACGACCTCGAGCCGTGGTCGAAACGGCCCGAGGAGAACCGGACGCGCCTCGAGGCCTGGGCACGAAAGCCGGGGTACGACAGGCTCCGGTTCGCGCTCTCGAACGACCGACCACAGGCCGGCGCCTCGACGCGTCGGTCCGATGTCGAGGAGGAGGCCGCGCTGCTCCGCGCGGTCGTCGAGGCTCCGGACGACGACGCGCCGCGGCTCGTCTACGCGGACTGGCTCCTCGAGCGCGGCGACACGCGCGGAGAGCTCATCACGCTCCAGTGCGAGATGGCGCACGCCTCGGGCGCGCGCCGAGACGAGCTCGAACGGCGAGCGAAGGCGATCCTCGAGGCGAGCTGGAGGAACCTCGCCGGCGAGCTCGCCGAGTACACGCGAAAGGAGTGGTTCGATCGAGGCTTCCCCGCGCGGCTTCGCATGACGGCCGCGGCGTTCGCCAAGCACGGCGCCCGCTTCTTGGACGCCGCTCCCGTCACCGCGCTCGAGCTCGACCATCCACGTTTCACGGCCAAGGACCTGACGAAGCTCGGGGCCGCGCCCGCGCTGGCTCGCGTGCGGACGCTCGCCATCGCGCAGTCGGATCCCGGTTCGAAGCCGCTGCCTCTCGCCGCGCTCGCGGAGAGCCCCAACCTCGGAGGCCTGCGTCGCCTCGAGCTGACGTTCTGCGGGCATTCGGCGCAGGATTGGGAGTCGTTCCTCGGTCGGTTGAACGCGCCGATGCTCGAAGAGATCGTGCTCCACGGCAACCGAACGAGCGCCGGCCTCTTCCGCGGGCTCGCGCGGAACCCGGCGCTCTCTCGGCTCCGTTCCGTCACCGAGCGCCGCACCCGCGACCTCGACGAGTCGACCGAGGTCGACTTCACGGCGGCGTTCGAAGAGCTCGCGGCCGCACGGACCAGCCTCGAGGAGCTCGTGCTGTGGACCCACTCCAACGTGACCGACGCCGCGATGTCGGCCTTCTTCACCGGCGAGCACGGCGCGCGGCTCCGTAGGATCCAGGTGCTCGGCGTGCCCATCGGCGACGGAACGGCCGTGCAAATCGCGGAGTCCTCGCGAGCGACGTCCCTGGAGTCGCTCGAGATGCACAACGGGTCGACGATGACGCTGAAGGGCCTCGATGCGATCCTGTCTAGTCCGCACACGGTCGCGCTCGAGCGGCTCGTCGTCAGGCCCCTCGGCACGGCGTACTGGACGGTGGAGAACGTCAACGCCTACGGCGATCGGCTCCTCGCCGTCCCGACCAGCCGCCGGCTGCACGTCGTGGGCGTCCCCCACGCACGCTTTCTCGATCCTGCACGGAGGGATCGGCTCGCCGAGCGCTTCCAGCTCGTCGAGTGAAACCGTCTCCTGGACACTCGACGATCGCCGCTTCCGCCGCGACGGAGTACCCTGAGATCCATGGAGTGGTCTCGTCGGGCGCTCCTCGTGCTCGTGTCCTTCTCGGTGGCGTGCTCGCTCGGAGGCTTGAGCGGCTTCAGCAGCGGCGGCGCACCGAGCGGTGACCCCGACGGCGGCACACCGGACGCGACCGAACCTCTCGACGCGAGCGACGACGTCGATGTGGACGCCTCCGACGGCGCGCTCACGCCGCAGTTCTTCGACGACTTCGAGCGGGACACCGTCGTCGGCCCGTGGGTCTCGCGCGCGGTAGGGGGGAACGGGACGATCTCGATCGACACCACGACCTTCCACTCCGCGACCCGAAGTCTTCGGGCGCATGCGCCCGTGGGCACGGGCGCGGCAGCCTATCTCCATACGGTGTTCCCCGAGCCGACGTCGCGCGTGATCGTGACGTTCTGGATGAAGGCACCTGCCTCGACCCGCAACGCCCAGATCGCCCGGCTGCGACTCGAGACGCCCGACAGTGTCGGAGGGCAGCTCATGCTCGAGGCGCGGAACGGGACCGTCGTGCTCGCGGAGCAGGCCTACGAGCGCTCGGACTTCAGCAACTATGCCCGCTACGATCTCGCAGGGTTCAAGCCCGACGTCTGGCAGCAGTGGACGCTCGAGGTGGACGCGTCTGCCTCGCCGACCCGCGCTCGGGTCACCATCGACGGCGCGCTCGCGGTCGAGCGGCTGCTCTCGAACCCGTTCCCGCGAGGTGCACTGCACGTCCACGTCGGAATCGCGTTCGTGAACGTCGCCCGCCCGGAGCTCACCGTCCACTACGACGACGTCGCCGTCACGTACGATCCCTGAGCGCGCCGGTGCTCACGACGCCGAGGGCACCTTCACGTTGTCGTTCGAGTCGCGGTCGATGAGCTTGTTGAGCGGATCGATGCCGACCTTGGCGGGCCGCTCCTTCACGGTGAAACGGACCTCCGACTCGCCGTTCTTGATCCGGACCTTCTCGAGGTGGATCGCCGTGCCGGCGCCGTCCAGCGCTCCGACGTCGATCCAGTCCTCGAAGTCGAGCTCGGTCTGCCGGCCCGCGTCGTCGCTCCGGAGCTTCTTCGCGAGGACCTTCAGCGTGACGTCCCACGTCCCCGCCGCGTTCTTCGCGACGGAGGCCTCGAGCGTCCGGTTGTCGTAGAGCGTGATCGTCTCGAACAGATCGTCGATGAGGTACTGGTACTCGGGCGGCGTCTCCTCGCGCAGGGCGTCGACGATGTCCTTCGCCGTGGCGTACGGCGGTCCTCGGAACTTCCATTTCTCGACGACCTTGCGCAGGGCGCGGTTCACGCGGTCCTCGCCGATGTAGTCGGCGAGCGCGTACATCGCGACGCTCCCCTTGTTGTAGTGGACGTACTGCTGGTTCTCGTTGTGCGCCAGCGGCAGCTCCTTCTTGCGCTCGAGGGCGCGGCCGCGCAGGTACGCGTCGAGCTCGAACTTGAGGAAGCGCCTCATCCGCTCCTTGCCGTACTTGCGCTGCATGACCATCAGCGCGGTGTACTGGGACATCGACTCCGACGTCATCGTGGCGCCGCGGACGTTCGCGCCGACGACCTGATGGGCCCACCACTGGTGCGCGACCTCGTGGGCGGTCACGTAGTACGGGTAGTCGACGTCGTCGGGGTCCGAGTCTCGGACGCGCGCGATGAAGCCGATCGCCTCGGAGTACGGGATCGTGTTGGGGAACGACTGCGCGAAGGTCCGGTAGCGCGGGAACTCGAGGATGCGCACCTGCCGGTGCTGGTAGGGGCCGAACGCCTCGGTCGCGTACGCGAGGGCGTCCTTCATCCCCTGCATCATCCGATCGAGGTTCTGCGTGTGCGTCGGGTGGTGGAAGATCTCGAGCTTGATGCCGTTCCACTCGTCGCGCTTCACCTCGTAGCGCGCGGACAGGACGGAGAAGAAGTTCAGGATCGGCTGATCCATGACGTAGCGGAACACGCGGCGGTTTCCTTCCCACCACGCGCCCTCGAGGTACCCGGGCGCGACCGCGATCTGATCGCCCGACGTGCTCACGGTCGCCGCGAACCGGATGAAGTCCGAGTCACGGCGAATGTAGTTGTGCATGCGCTGGTTCGGATCGTCGCGCGGAGCCATGCGCTCCTTCGGCGGGAGCCCGTAGCTCTTGCGGTCGCGATCGCTCTCGAGCTCCACGTGGGGCCAGTAGCCAATCAGCGGCAGGATGTCGTTGTTCACGAAGGTGCCGTTGTGGACCACCGCGAGCTTCGGGCCACCGTGGGAAATGCCCTTCGGATGCAGCTCGAGATCGTAGACGAGGTCCGCCTCGTCACCCGGCGCGAGCGGCGACGGCAGCGTGAACAAGTGGACGGCGAGCCGCTCGTCGACCTCCGTGGCGCGCGTGTCGCCGATGCGCAGGTCGTGGACCAAGACGTCGTCGTCCATGTTCAGCATCACGCGTGAGATCGGCTCGCTCCGTTTGTTCGCGATCCGGTAGCTGCCCTTCGCGACGAGCCTCCGGTCCTCGGGATAGATGTCGATCCTCACCTCCGCGCCGACGATGCTCGGCTGCGGGAGCGATGCCATCGACTTGTACTTCTTCTCGTAGTCGGCGCGCTTCCGCTCCTTGTCCTTCGCCGTCTCGTATCGGTTCACGACGTGCGTAAAGTGGAAGATCGTGCCGCCGGCGACGACGAACACGAGCGCTCCCGCCGCGGCGAGGAGCTTCGAGAACGGCCCGAGCCGCTGCCGGCCCGCGGCGATGCGCGCGCGGAGCCGGCGCTCCCGCCCTCGGACGAAGAGCGCGTAGCCGGCGACGACGAGCAAGACTGCGAAGCCCGACCAATAGGCACGGAACCAGAAGAACGGCCCGAGCAGATGGCCATAGCCGTTCATGTCCGAGTACGGCGTGCTCGGCGACGACGCGTACTGGACGAGCGGCTCCTCCACTCCGATCGCGACCAGCGCGATCTTCGACACGTAGTAGAGGACCATGACCGCGTGCCCGATGTACTTGTGGTCGACGAGCACGTGCACGAAGAACGCGAGGACGGCCGCGAGCGCGAGCCCGGAGAAGTCGATGACGAGCAGCTGCGCCAGGTAGAGGCTCCACTCGATCGCGAGGTAGCCGCGGCCGATCTGCGAGACGAGCGCGATGACGGCGCTCACCCCTTCCACGGAGAGCGCCACGAGGAAGAGCGCACCGAGCTTCGCGACGTAGCCGACCCACGTGGGCGCCCGCGTCGCGTCGAAGATGTCCTGCGCGCCGACGTCGCGCTCGCGCCACACGAGCTCGCCGGCCCAGAACGTCACCATGATGAGCCCGAACAGGCGCACGGCGGCCGTCGTCATCTCGAGCGTCTGGTACGTGACCGGCAGCGTCGCGGTGCCGAAGATCTCCTTCGTCAACAGGACGATGAGGGTGCCGAAGAACGCGGCCGAGACGACGAGCGCCCAATACACGCCCGAACGGACGATCTCGCGGAAGTAGATCCTCACGAGGCCGAAGCTCGCGCGCGCCCATCCCGTCGTCGTCGAGACGGGCACCGTCGCCGGGAACGGCGTCGCGTCCTCCGAGCGCTCCTCGTCGCCGATCGCGCGCCCGCGGTGCTCGTCGACCGTCGTTCGGAAGCGTTGGACGGCGAGCGCGAGCAGCGCGATCCCGGCGCCCGACCAGAGCACACGGTTCACGCCGAAGAGGCTCGAGAGCGGCACGAGCAGCGTGTTCTGCTCGGCCGGCGTCCAGTACCGCGTCACGATGCCGAAGGCGAGGAAACCGAAGGGATCGAGGAGCCCCGCGAGGGTCATGTTCTCCACGTCCCGGATGAGCGTCGTCGTCAGCAGGTACCCGAGCACGAGGACCACGGCGCCCACGTAGACGGGCGCCATGCGTCGCAAGACCGCCGCGAGCGTGAAGAACAGCGCCCCGACGAAGAAGAGCATCGGCCAGACCTGCACGAGGTACGGCCAGAGGTACGCCACCGCCGAGGTGGGGCCGAGCGCCTCGGGATGGATGAAGTGGACGACGATCGATCCGAGGAGCTGCCCGACGCCGATCGCGAGGAACAGCACGCAAGCGAAGACGAGCGCGCCGAGGAAGCGCCCGAGGAGATAGGGCGTCTTCTTCACGTTCTTCGTGAAGACGAGCATCCACGTGCCGTGCTGGAAGTCCTGGTAGGCCGCCTGACCGAAGATCGCCGCCACGGTGAAGACGCCGAACAGGGCGACGATCCCGATCGTGCCGAAGAGCGACACCGGGCCGTTGGCCATCACGCGTTCGTTGCTCGTCACGACCGTGACGCTGCTGAACGCGCCGCCCGTCGACAGCATCATGAGGAAGCCCGCGCCGAAGAGGATGACGGCGTAGACCCAGGTCGAGATCATCTTGATGCGCCGGACGAGCTCGAAGCTCACCAGCGCCAGGATCAACCTCGGAGCGCTCATGACGCGACGGCTCCCTGCAACGACGACGGCGCGGTCGGCGCGGGCGCGGCGGCGTTCGCCGCGTCGCTCGCGAGCGCGTGGAAGTAGACGTCCTCGAGATCCGGCTCGGCCGGCTCGAACCCCGGCCCGGGCTGCTCTCGCGAATGGACGTGGACGAGCCGCTGTCCGGCGACGCGCCGCACGGCGATGACGCGGAGCTCGCGCTGGAAGATTGCGAGCTCTTCCGCCGTCGCGAAGCGCTTCCACACCTGTCCGCGGAGCGAGCCGATCAGGTCGAGCGGGCGACCGGTGAGGATGACCCGTCCCCTCGCCATGATGGCCATGTTCTGACAGAGGTCGGCGACGTCCGAGACGATGTGCGTCGAGAGCAGCACGACGACGTCCTCGCTGATCTCGGCGAGCAGGTTGTGGAACCGGAACCGCTCGGCGGGATCGAGACCGGCCGTGGGCTCGTCGACGATGACCAGACGAGGGTTGCCGAGCAACGCCTGCGCGATCCCGAAGCGCTGTTTCATGCCGCCGGAGAAGGAGCCGAGCCGCCGGTTCCGGTACTCCCAGAGGTTCGTCTTGTGGAGCAGCGCGCGCACCGCCTCGTCGCGATCCCTGCTCCGGGAGATCCCCTTGAGCTGCGCCAGGTGATCGAGCATGTCGATCGCCGTCACCTTCGGGTACACACCGAAGTCCTGGGGCAAGTAGCCGAGCGTCTCGCGCAGCCTCTCCGGCTGACGGACGATGTCGATGTCCCCGAAACGCATCGAGCCGCTGTCGATGCTCTGCAGCGTCGCGATGCTCCGCATCAGCGTCGACTTGCCGGCGCCGTTCGGGCCGAGGAGGCCGAACATCCCGCGCGGGATCGTCAGCGTCACGTCCGCGAGCGCGCGGACACCGTTCGGGTAGGTCTTGGAAACGCCGCTGAGGGTGAGCTCCATCTGACGCGCCTCCGGAAGGTCGGACAGCGACGGGCCTCGTAGCCCGGCTACGGGTCGGCGCAAAGGAGGTCGACGTCCGTCGACAGCCTCCAGTCTCCAACGATGAAGCTCTTCTGTGTCGTCTCGTCCCATGGGACATTGCTCGCATCGGGTGGAAACGATCGTGGCGGCGTTGGGAGCGATGATCGGTGCGAGCGCGCTCGTGCTGGTCGCTTGCGACGAGAGCGCGTCGGGCGGACCGGAGTCCGACGGTGGGCTCGCCGGCGACGCCGGGGGCGATCGAGGCTCGGACGCGAGCGGCGAAGGCTCCGCCGAGGGAGTGACACGCTCGCGGGGCCGTTGATCGTCACGCAGACCACCGACATCCGCGCCGTCGCCCACGTCCCCGGCACGGGCACCACCGACACGGCGAGCGCCACGTCGTGATCGCGAGGCTCCCAGCGGCGAATGCACCTCCGACATTCACCCCGGCGGCGGGCACGTACGATCAGGGTGTCGACGTCACCATCTCCGCGACGTCGAGCCCGGCGACGATCTGTTACACCACCGACGGGTCGAATCCGGGCTGCCAGTATGCGCTGGAGGCTCTCTGCGACGAGGGCGCGCGCATGGAGTGTACGGGGGACACGACCATGACGTACGGCGGCAGCCCCATCCGCATCGAGCCTCCTGCCGGCGGAGGCAGCGTCGTCGTCAAGGCGGTCGCCTGCTCCACCGATCTAGACACCTCCGAGATCGCGTCGGCGACTATACGTTCGCGCCTTAGCTCTTCTTCGCGTGCCGAGGCATCGCGCGTGCAACGGCGTCGGGGCGAGGCCTCCGCATGAAGCTCGACGTCGAGAGCATCGACCTGGCACAGCTCGCTTGCGACGTGCAGCGGCGCTGCGAAGCTCCGCTCATCGGGCCGCTCACCGGGCGGTCACATCTGCGCGACATCGTCGCCGGTCACCTCGGCTGCTCGCTGCTCGAGGCCGAGGAGCTCGTCGACACGATGATCGCGCGAGGGTTCGCCCGGCTCGAACCCGACGGAGAGGGACGCGAGGTCTGGCGCGTGACGACGAAGGGCAACTGAGGCGTCACGAGCGCAGGCGGCCCCGCCCGCTGTCGATCACCCTCGCCTCGTACCAGGGGCGGTTCCAGTCCGGGTAGCCGAAGAGCGCGAGCACGAGCACGATCTCGGAGGTGATCGCGACGCCGAGGCTCAGGCCCGGCCGCGTTCCCACGTGCGCGAAGCCCAGCGATCCCGCGTGGACGACCGGGACGAGCGTGCCTTCTTCGATGACGTCGCACCACCGAGGGTCGACGTCGTCGGTGAACGCTTCTCCGTTCGGAATCGCGACGTGGAGCTCACATCGCGCGCCCTTGCCCTCCACCTTTCGCGCGCGGACGACCTCGCCCGTCTCGTGCACGCCCGCATGGACGCGCGCGTGATACGGGATGTCGATCAGCGCCATGACCACGCAGTAGAGGAGGAGGAAGGCGGTCGCGAAGCGGTGCCGGCTCGCGTGCTCGCGGAAGCGCTCCCCGAGCGGCCGCGTCGAGCAGAGCATCCGTCCTCGCGCGGGAGGGCGCATCACGAGAGCGTCGGAGTCGTCGCGATACCCGCCACGGTCGGGATCGAGCCCGCGCTCCAGAGCACCGATGACGTACACGTCCTCGCCCGGCGGGCAGCTCGGCGATGCGGAGCCGCCTGTCGGGCCCCTGCGGCTGGATGCGATCGAGGGCGTCGACGAGCATCGCACGGCGGTCCGGCTCGACCCGGATCGTCGCTCCTCGCCGATCGTGCACGTAGAAGGGCTCGGCCTTCACGACACGCTCCATCTCGAACCAGTCGTGGGCCCATCCGGCCTTGGTCTCGCGCTCTCGGCCCTGCTGCAGGATCTCCACCCGCACCGCCGTGGAGCTACCAGCTCGACCTTTCCGTGAATGCAGGCCTCGGGACTCGATGCCGGCGAGGTATGGCGCAGGCGTCACTTCAGCCGCCCCGTTCCAGCGTCCACCACCTTCGACTCGTACCAGGGACGGGGACGGCCGGAGACGTACCCCAGGATGGCGAGCCCGATCAGGATCGAAGGAAGAACGACGGCTCCGGTGTGCACGCCCGGCTTCGTCCCGACGTGCGCAAACCAGGACGACCCGACGTGCACGATCGGGACACGAAAGCCCGGCCCGAGGACGTCACAGTACTGGACCGGGACCGCGTCGCTGAACGTCTCTCCGTTGGACATCCCAATCTCGAGCGCACAGCGCCGGTACTTGCCGCTCACCCGCTCTACGCCGAGGACCTCGCCGTCTTCGCGCACGCCCGTGTGAACGCGCAAGTGATAGGGGATGTCGACCAACGACACGATCAGGAGGAGGACGAAAAAGACGCTCGCCATGAAGAGCTCCCAGCCCGCGGCCTTGCGGAAGCGCTCCCCGAGCGGCTGGGTCGAGCAGAGCATCCTGCCCTGCGCAGGAGCGCGCAGCACGAGCCCCGCCGACTCGTTGCGATACCCTCCCTGGCCCGGATCGTGGGCGTGCACGAGGGTACCCATGACGTACACCTCCTCGCCCGGAGACAGCTCGGCGATGCGCGTCCGCCGATTGGGGCCCTGCTTCTCGGTCCGGTCGAGCGCGTCGACGAGCATGGTGACGTGATTCGGCTCGACCCGGATCCTCGCTCCTCGTCGATCGTGCACGTAGAAGGGCTCGGCCTTCACCGTGCGAGCCACCTCCCTCCACTCGTGGAGCTGGTTGCCTTTGCGATTCCACTCCGTGCCCTGCTGAACGATCTCCACTCGGACCGCCGTGGAGGAACCAGGCGCGAGCTCGACCTTCCCGTGGATGACGGCCGGTCCGGGCTGGAGCGGCGCCGTCGCGCACCATCGAGCGTCCGCCATCCGCGCGCGCCGACGCGCGAGCAGCCCGCGCACGCCGGCGAAGAGCACGAACCCGAGCGGGATGGCGACGTGGATGCCCCAGACGAAGAAGGGGGCAGGCCCCACGGTCACCGAGGAAGACTCGATGTTCGCGAGTGTCGGATCCAGCAGCGCCGTCAAAACGCCTCCAGGGTACCGAGAGGCACGAACCGACGCCACGTCGCAAGCGATGCCGCGAGCCGAGCTCGCGGGCTATCTTGTACCGATGTCGGCCGGTGATCTCCGCGACGCCTTCCTCGGCAAACACGTGCGGATCGCCTGCCCCCTCGGGGAGATCCTTCTCGGCGTCGTCGATCCCGATTTTCCGGGCGTGGCGGACGGGATCTCGCGCCTGCTCGTGCGTTCGATCCAGGACGCGCGCGCGACGCGCGGCGGGCATCTCCCCGACTGGCTGGTCGACGACATCGAGCGAAACTACATCTCTCCCACGAAGGTCCGGACGCTCTGGGCGTCGACCGGACATCGCTTCGCGGCGCTCTACGACGGGGAGATCGTCGGCACGATCCACGTCGCGCGCGACCACGACACGATCCTCACGATCGATCGTCACCGGAACAACGTCTCGTCCCGCGATTTTTCGGGCTTCAAACCCGAGCGGCACCATCACGTCGTCAACATCAGCGTGAAGCACGAGCTCCGGCGCGCGCGCCTCGGGACCGCGATGGTCGACGGGATCATCGAGCACTTCCGCGCGCTCTTCGACGGCGACGGGCTCTGGGTACGCGCGGATCCTCCGTGGCACGCGGGGCTCGTCGGGCTCGGGTTCGTCCACGATCCCTCGATGGACATCTTCTTGCCGGCCGAGGTGGAGCGCACCGCGGGGCTCCCCCACGCGGAGTTCAACCGCCTCTGGGCCTGCGACTGCCGCCATCCGTCGCCCGCGCGGCCCGAGGCGCTCGAGGAACGGGCGCGAGCGATGCTGGAGAAGAAGCTCCAGTACGTGTCGTTCACGCGCTCGTTCGACACGCCTCGCTCCGTCGCTGCGCGCGACGCCGGCCGGCGGCTCGAACGCCACGAAGTCGCCCTCGCGACGGATCCGGTCACGCTCGAGCGGCACGCGCGCGACTGGGGACGCGCGCTCGTACGCCGACCGGCCGCCGTCGCGCGACCGTCCGACGTCTCCGAGGTCGCGGCCCTCGTGCGGCGCGCCTTCGAGGACGAAAGACGCATCACCGTCCGCGGCGGCGGCTACAGCGTCGAGGGGCAGTCGCTCGGTGACGAAATCGTGATGTCGACCGAGTCGCTGTCCCGCATCGTGTCGGTCTCCCCCGATCGCGTCACGGTCCAGGGCGGGGTGACCTGGGAGACGCTCGTACGCGAGCTCGCGCCGCGCGGACTCTGCCCTCCCGTGCTCACGGGATGGGCCCCCGCCACGGTGGGCGGAACGCTGTCGACGGGCGGCTTCAGCAAGGGCTCGCATCGGTACGGGCTCCAGATCGATCACGTCCTCTCGCTCGTGGTCGTGACCGGCGACGGACGCGTCGTCGGGTGCTCGTCGACCCAAGCCGGCTGGCTCTACGAGGCCGTGCTCGGAGGCCTCGGCCGCTTCGGCGTCATCGTCGAGGCGACGCTGCCGCTCGTCGACGTGCCGCCCGTCCTCCACGTCTCGCGGAGCATCGTCACCGATGCCGGCGAGCTCGCGTGCGCGCTCGAGAGGGCGGCGGCCGAGCCTGCGACGTACCACGTGACCTCCTATCGCGATCCGGCGGCGGATCGCTTCGTCGTCGTGACGGCGTCCGCCGATGCGCGCGGCGGATCGTCGGCCGTGCGCTTCGAGGACTATGTGGCGCCTCCGCGCCCGCGTGATCCGCCGGGCGAAGGCGCCTGGCTCGTGCTCTTCGTCCCGAGCTGCGCGCTCGGTCCGGTCCTCGAGGCGGCGGGCGAGCGGCTCGACTTCTCGGCGGGCGACGCGCTCCAGGTGATCCCGGTACGAAAGCAACGGACGCGGGGCGCGTCGCCGTTCCAGACCGTCGACGTCGAGGACGGCACGCTCGTCCACGGCATGTCGATCACGCGCGAGCTCCGCGGGCGGCCACGCGAGACGCTCTGCGCCGACCTCGACGCGCTCTGCGACCTCGCGCTCGGCCTCGGAGCGAAGCGCTCGCTCTCCGGTGCGCTCCCGCTCACCGAAGCGGAATGGCGCGCGCACGTCGGACCCAACCTCGACGCGATCGAGCGGGCGAAGCGGATCGCCGATCCCGCGGGCGTCTTCGGCGCGGCGTTCGTGCTGCGTCCACCGCGCTCGTAGCCTCGGGTCCACGCGCACGAGCACAGGCGCACGCGCGGCGGCACACACGCACGAGCGACGCCGCCGCTCGCACGGCGTCCGCACGTGATCCTGCGCGATGCGCACGCGACGCGCCGGACGCTGCGGACGAAAGGCCGTCGATCGACGGGCACGCCCATGGCTACGGAAAACCTTCATGAGCGCTCGTCCGATCAATCGCCGGCTTCGACTCTTCGTGCTCGTCATCATGGGGGCGCTCGCGCTCGAGGCCGCCGCCTCGTGCTCGAGCGGCGACGGCGCAGGCGACGGGATCGCCCCGACCATCGACGGCTCCCCCGTCGCGCCGGTCGCATCGAACGCCCCCATCGAAGAGGGCGGCGTGTCGAGCGTCACGAAGCCGATCGGCGAGGACGAGGTCGAGGAGCTCGACGCCGCAGGCTGCCGCCCCGAGGACTGCGCGCCGGGGTATCTGTGCTGCACGCCCTGCTGCGTCGCCGGGCGCCCGCCGGTGTGCATGCCGGCGGTCGACGGCAAGTGCCCGCTGCCCGACCTGACCATCGACGAAGGAGCGCTCGCGACCGGCATCGCCCTCGATCGCGTGGAAGCCGGAGCGTGCGAGCTCGAGGAGCAGTGCGTCGCCGGTCCCGGGACGCGACGCGTCCTGCGCTTCGACGTGCGCGTCCCGAACCGGGGCGTGGCCGATCTCCGGTTCGGCAGACCGGCCGGGAACGAGTCGTTCGAGTGGGCCGCATGCCACCAGCACTTCCACTTCAAGGACTTCGCCAACTACGCGCTCCTCGACGAGGAAGGGCGGGTCGTCGTCGCCGGGCGCAAGCAGGCGTTCTGCGCGCGCGACTCGGCGCGCGTCGACCGGACGGCGGAGTTCCTCCCCAAGTACGACTGCGAGAACCAAGGCATCCAGCGCGGGTGGGCGGACATCTACCCGCCGGAGATCCCGTGCCAGTACATCGACGTGACGGACGTGCCTCCGGGCACCTACTGGCTCGAGGTCGTGGTGAACCCGGAGCGCATCATCACCGAGCTCGACTACGACAACAACCGGGCGGCCGTCAGGATCGAGCTCCCCTGACGAGGGAAGCACCGCACGAGCACGGGCGTTATCGGCGGTTGGTCTGCTAAAGACCAGCCCCGTTCATGCCTCGCCCCTCGACGCTCAGGACGAAGACTCGGAAGCGGCTCACGCGCCTCTTGCCGCGTTCCGTCCGGTCGAGGCTCGCGCGATGGATCGAGCTCGCGGCGAGCGTGCCGTGGCTCGAGCGCCTGCGGGCGGCGCTCTCGTTCGAGCGCGCGTGGAAGGCGCGGCGTCGTCTCCTCCGCGTCGTCGCGGCCATCCTCGCCGCACCGTTCGTTCTCGTCGCGATCATGGCGCTCCTGACGCCGCTGCCCGCCGAGCTCCGCGAGCCCGCGGCCCCTTCGCTCCGCGTGCTCGCGCGTGACGGCCGCCCGCTCCGCGAGGTGCGCGCGGACGACGGCGCGCGTGCCCGGCCGCTCCCGCTCGACGCGTTCCCGAAGCACGTCCGCGACGCCGTCCTCGCCGCGGAGGACCGCCGGTTCCATTCGCACTTCGGCGTCGACGTCGTCGCCGTCGGCCGCGCGGCATTGGCCAACGTCACGCACCGCCGGATCGTGTCCGGCGCGTCGACGATCACGATGCAGCTCGCGCGCACGCTGCGTCCGCACGAGCGAACCCTGTGGGGCAAGATGAAGGAGGCCGCCCTCGCCCTCCGCATCGAGGCCTCGCTCTCGAAGGACCGGATCCTCGAGGAGTACCTGAACCGCGTCATCTACGGCCCGAACCTCCGCGGCTACGCCGCCGCGAGCCGGGCCTATCTCGGCAAGCCGCCCGAGTCGCTGTCGATCGCGGAGGCCGCGCTCATCGCAGGCCTGCCGCGCGGGCCGTCGCTCTATCGCGTCACGAAGCGGCCCGATCTCGCGAAGCGCAGGCGCGATCGCGTGCTCGAGCGCATGGCCGAAGCCGGGATGATCGACGCGGCCACGCGCGACCAGGCCGTCGCCGAGCCGATCGCCCCCAACGTCGACAAGCCCTCGTTCGGAGCGCCGCACTTCGTGCGCGGCCTCGTCGGAGGCGCGCTCGTGCGCCGGCAGCCGGGGCTCGAAGAGGCGCTGCGCGATCGCGGAGCGATCGCCGAGCTCCACACGACGATCGATCCCGACATCCAGCGCGCGGCCGAAGGCGCCGTCGTCCAGACGCTCGCCACGCTCGTCGAGAAGCACGTCACCGCGGCGGCCGTGGTCGTGATCGAGAACGCGACGGGAGACGTCCTCGCGTACGTCGGCTCGCCCGACTTCTTCAGCGAGCGAGCGCTCGGCCAGAACGACGGCGTCCTCGCGCTCCGCCAGCCGGGCTCGTCGCTCAAGCCGTTCGTCTATGCCGAGGCCATGACGGCCTTCGGCTGGACCGGCGCGACGCTCCTGCCCGACGTCGAGCTCCACATCCCGCTGCCGGGCGGCGGCGACTACGTCCCGCACGACTACGACGGCAAGCAGCGCGGCCCCGTCCGGCTGCGCGAGGCGCTCGGCAACTCGCTCAACATCCCCGCCGTCTACACGATCCACCAGCTCGGGACGGAGCGCGTGCTCGATCGGCTCCGCGCGCTCGGCTTCGACTCGCTCACCGAAGACGCCGAGCACTACGGCCCCGCGCTCGCGCTCGGCGACGGCGAGGTCACGCTCCTCGAGCTCGCGAACGCGTACGCGGCGCTCGCGCGCGGGGGCGTGAAACGGCCGGCGCGGTTCGTCACCCGCGTCGTCAGGACCACCGCCGGCGCGGCCGACGGCCCCGGGGAGATCGAGCTTCCGCCCGGCGACACGACGCGCGTCCTCGACGAGCGCGTCGCCGCGATGGTGACCGACATCCTGAGCGACAAGAACGCACGGATGGCGGCGTTCGGCGATCAGAACGTCCTCGAGTTCGACTTCGACGTCGCCGCGAAGACGGGCACGTCGAAGGGCTACCGCGACAACGTCGCCGTCGGCTTCACGCGCGAGGTCACGGTCGCCGTGTGGGTCGGCAACTTCGACGGCTCGCCGATGGCCGACGTCAGCGGCATCACCGGCGCCGGGCCGATCTTCCGGAGCGTCATGCTCGCCGCCACGAGCTCGCGGCCACCGGCCCATCGCCGCGCGCTCTCGCTCTCGCGCGACGAGGGCGCCCGCCTCGGTCTCGCACGCACCGCGGTCTGCGCGGTCTCCGGCGAGATCCCGACCGACGCCTGCACGCACCGCGTCCACGAGTGGCTGCCCGAGGGCGACACCGACCACGCGCCGTCGTGCTCCGTCCACGAGCGGGTGCGCATCGACGTCCGCAACGGCCTCCGCGCTGGCCCGGATTGTCCGAGCTCGCTCACCCAAGAGCGCGTCCTCGAGCGCTGGAGCGCGACGTACCGCGAGTGGGCCGAACGCACCGGTCGCTCGCTCGTCCCCGAGCGGAGCTCGCCGTTCTGTCCGGCCCCCGACGAGACGGCGCCGGTCGACCCGTCGTCGCTCCGCATCACCTACCCGTTCGAGGGCGCCCGCTTCGTGATCGATCCCGAGCGCGCGCCCGAGCTCCAGCTCCTCGAGATCCACGTCGAGCCCGACAGCAGCGCCGTCGAGGTGCGCGTCGACGGCGTGCCTCTGTCGAACACACGGACCTGGCAGCTCGCTCCGGGGCAGCACACGATCACGGCGCGGCTCGGGGAGCACGAGAGCGCGCCCGTCCACATCGTCGTGCGCTGAGGTCGCTCGCCACCGGAGGGCGCGGCGGTTCGGACGGAAAATCGCACGGCCCCGTGAAGAGGTCGGTCTCGAGACGCGTTGTAGCGCTCGCGGGTTGCCTATACGCTCGCGCAGCCACGATGGGCACGGTCCGCCCTTCGTAAAGGTTTTTCGCCCTCGTCCGAAACGCCCATGAACCTCGAACGGCGTCACGCTCGCTTCGGTGTAGTCGCTCTCCTCGTCCTCGCCTCGTGCTTCCGCGGACCGGTCTCGCCGACCGTGACGCTCGCGCCGTCCTCGCCGGACGCACCGGCGGGACGCACGCGCGGTCCGTTCGCGGTCGTGTACGCGGCGCCCAAGGGACGGGTCGCCGACCGCAAGTCCGGCGTGACGGTGATGTTCTCGCGCGGCGTGCGCTCCGTCGAGATGGCCGACGACGAGCGCGTGCCCGCCGTCACCATCAAGACGAAGTCCGGCGCCCCCGTGAAGGGGTCGTGGCGATGGACGGGGACGCGCGGCCTGCTCTTCAGCCCGGACGAGGAGCTGCCCGGCGGCAACGACTTCGTCGTCACGGTGCCGCCCGAGGTCACGGCGCTCGACGGCTCCTCGCTGGGCCAGCCTTACGTCCACGAGTTCTCGACCGACGGCCCGTCCGTCGTGTCCGTCAAGGTGCTCGGACCGCCGGGCGTCACCGAGCGCTCGATGCCTCGCGACGCGGCGTTCCGCGTCGAGTTCGATCAGAGCGTCGAGCCGAGCGCCGTGCAGGCCGCTGCGAAGCTCCGCGCCTTCGCCGCCGACGGCGATCCCGGCGAGATCATCCGCGTCGTCGCCTCGCGCGAGTCGACGCCGTCCTCGCCGCGCGTCCCCGAATCGTACGTCGTCGTGCTCGAGCCCGAGAAGCCGCTGCCGCTCGATCGGCAAATCGAGCTCACGATCGACAAGTCGCTCCGCGGCACGGGCGGACCGCGACCGATGGCGGAGACGTTCACCAAGACGATGCGGACGCACGGACCGCTCCGCTTCGTCGACTTCTACTGCCCGCGCATCGAGCCGAAGGGACGCTGCCGGCAGAAGGGCGACGTGAAGGTCGTCCTGTCGAACCCCGTCACGCCCGACGAGCTCAAGGCCCACGTCCGCCTCGGCAAGCTGCCCCTGCGCCCGGCGCCGAAGCCGGGGACGCAGACGGCGCCCAAGCGCATCGATCCTTCCATCGAGCACTGGCTCGGCGTCGAGCCCAAGCTCGGCGAGCGCTACACCGTCACGCTGACCGCCGGGATGCGCGACATCTACGGTCAGAAGCTCGACAAAGACGTCAGCTTCGACATCGTCGTCGAGGCTCCGCTCGTCCGAGCAGCGGGCGCGCCCCCCGCCGCCGTCGCGCCCCAGCCCCAGCCCCAGCCCGCGCGCCCGCCCGTCGCGACCTACCTCGACTCGCGCCCGCGACGAGAGCGGCTGCCCTACCTGCTCGACCTCGGCCTCGTCGGGCAGGTGCTCGAGGCGAGAGGCGACCACAAGATCCCCGTCGGCGCCGTCAACATACCGACGTACGCCACGCTCGCGGCGCCGCTGACGGAGGCGCAGGCGACCACGTGGACGCTCGCGCGCGGAGACACGACCGACTTCCTGATGCGGAACGGCCTGGTTCCGACGTGGAAGACGGTCCAGGCGCCGCAGAACACGCGCGTCGTCGACTTCATCGATCTCGACGCGGCGCTCGCGTCTCGGAAGGGCCTCGGTCCTGCGCTCGTCCTGCTCACCCCGCCGGGCGCGACGACCTCGTCGTACGGGAGGACCGAGTCGTTCGTCACGGTGACGGACCTCGGCGTGACCGCGAAGATGAGCCCGTTCGGCAGCCTGGTCTGGGTGACGCGGCTGTCGACGGGCAAGCCCGTGAGCGGAGCGACGGTCGCGATCCGGACCGTGAAGGACGGCACACCGCTCGACGTCTTCGAAGGGACGACGGACTCCCAGGGCCTCGTCATCGTCCCGATCGACAAGTTCGATCCGATCGCGAGGGAGGCGACGACGCCGAGCGACGACGACGGCATGGCGGCTCGCGTGCGCGACGACGCCGCCATCGTCGTGCGCTCCGGGGACGACTGGACGATCTCCAAGATCCAGAAGTCCGACGTCGAGACGCGCCTCGTCTCCGGCTTCCAGCTCCTCTCGAAGGAGGGCCGCTGGGCCGGCATGCTGTTCGCGGACCGCGGGGTCTTCCGCCCCGGCGAGACCGCGAAGGTCGCGGGGATCGTGCGCGTCGTCGAGGGCGGCGGCACGCGGACCGTGGCAGGCCGCGAGCTTCGCGTCCAGCTCATGGACCGCAACGAGGAGCCCATCTTCGACGGACGCGCGAAGTGCGACGACTTCGGGACGTTCTCGCTCGACGTGCCGATCCCGAAGACGGCGCCGATCGGAACCGCCGCGATCGTGGCGACCGCCTTGCCCGGCGGCAAGTCGAACACGACGCAGCCGGGCGTCTTCCGCCACGAGATCCGCGTCCTCGAGTACAAGCCCAACGAGTTCAAGGTCGCCGTCGAGGCGGACAAGCCGTTCTACGTGCGCGGCGACACCGCGACCTTCTCGGTCCAGGGCGACTACCTCTACGGCGCGCCCATGCAGGGCGCCGCGGTCACGACGACGGTGTCGCGCCAGGAGGTCCCGTTCACGCCGCCGAACGTCACGGGCTTCACCGTCACGGACGACTCCTTCACCGACGACTACCCCGACGAGCCGCCCTCCGCCGATCAGATCGACAGCCAAGACGGCGAGCTCGACGCGCGCGGGCGCTTCGAGCGCAAGGTCCCGCTCTCCTTCGACGATCAGCGCAGGCCCGAGCGCGTCCTCTTCGACGCCGAGGTGCAGGATCTCTCGCGCAACACGGTCTCCGCGCGCACGAGCGTGCTGGTCCACCCGGGCGAGTTCTACGTCGCGCTCCGGATGCCGAAGGATCGCTTCGTCGCGGTCGGCGCTCCGCTTCGCGCGGAGGTCGCCGCCGTGGATCCGAACGGCGTCCGGAAGCCGGGCGTGAAGGTGAAGGTGGAGCTCGTCGAGCGGCGCTGGACGTCGATCGTCGGCGAGCAGCCCGACGGGCGCACGCAGCGCTCGAGCAAGGCGCAGGACACCGTGGTCGCTCAGTGCGACGCCACGACGACGGCCACCACGGGGACCTGCGACCTCAGGGTTCCGCGCGCCGGCTACTTCATCCTGCGCGCCACCGCGAGCGACGCGCGGCGCAACACCGTGCGCGCGAGCACGTTCGTCTACGGCACCGAGGACAGCCCGACGGCGGCGCCCGCGTGGCCGGCGGACAACCGCCACGCGATCAAGCTCGAGCCGAACAAGAAGGCGTACGAGGTCGGCGAGACGGCGAAGGTCGCGCTGCAGAGCCCGTTCAAGGAGGGCCACGCCCTCGTCACCGTCGAGCGCAACGGCGTCCTCTGGCGGAACGTGGTCCCGATCCAGGGACCGCTCCCGATCGTCGAGGTGCCGGTGCGCCCGGAGATGTACCCGAACGCGTACGTGAGCGTCGTCGCGATCCGCGGGCGCGTACAGGCGCCGCCCGCCACGGGGCCCGATCTCGGCGGCCCCGACTTCCGCTTCGGCTGGACCGAGCTCGCGGTGAACCAGGACGCACGACGTCTCGACGTCACGATCACGACGCCGAAGGCCGAGTACCAGCCCGGGAACACGGTCGAGGCCGACGTCCTCGTCAAGGACCGCACCGGCAAGCCCGTCGAGACCGCGCTGACGTTCTACGTCGTCGACGAAGGCGTCCTCGCGCTCACGAGCTACAAGACGCCCGACCCGCTCCCGGCGTTCGTCCGGCGGCGGGAGCTGCGGACGTTCACGATCGACAACCGCGAGAAGCTGGCGCGCATCCTGCCGATGAAGGCGGGTGAGCGCCTCCCCTCGCTCGGTTTCGAGTACCAGCTCTCGAGCGCCCGTGACGCCTACGACAAGGGCGACGACGGCGGCGACGGCTCGGGCCTCACGCGCGCGGACTTCCGCACGACCGCGTACTTCGAGGCCGGCCGCAAGACGGACAAGTCGGGACGCGCTCGCTTCACCTTCAAGCTGCCCGACAACCTGACGACCTTCCGCATCATGGCGGTCGCCGCGGCGGCCGACGATCGCTTCGGCTCGGGCGAGTCGAAGCTCACGACCTACCGCCGCTTGATGGCGCGTCCCGCGCTCCCGCGCCTCCTCCGCGTCGGCGACTCGCTCGAGGCGAGCGTCGTCCTCTCGTCCAAGGCGGACGAGAAGACGCCCGCCGGCTCGATGCAGGTGAACGTGAAGCTCGACGCCAAGGGCCTCGCGATCGTGGGACCGAACACGCGCACCGTCACGATGCCGCGCGGCGGTCAGATGGAGGTGCGCTTCCCGGTGAAGGCCACCGCACCGGGCGACGCGTTGCTGACGTTCGAGGCACGCTCCGGCGCCGACGCGGACAGGGTCGAGGTGAAGCGCCGCGTCGAGCTGCCCGTGAGCGTCGAGTCGAGCGTCGTCTACGGCGAGACGACGGGCGACGCCGCGGTCGCGCTCGGCGATCTCTCCGCGATCCGGCCCGACTACGGCGGCCTCGACGTCCGCGTCGCGTCGAGCGCGCTCGTCGGGCTCGGGATGACGATCGACCACTTGATGGACTACCCGTACGGGTGCACCGAGCAGATCACGAGCAAGCTCTTGCCGCTCGTCGCGATGACCGACCTCGTGAAGGCGAGCAACGCCCTCGTGTCGAAGGACATCAACGGTGCGATCGACGCGAGCGTCGGGGCCCTCGTCAGACGCCAGAACTACGACGGCGGCTTCGGCTTCTGGGACAAGACCCCGTCGGAGCCGTGGCTCAGCGCCTACGTGATGCTCGCCCTCGCGGGCGCGGCGGAGAAGAACCGCTACGTCCCGAAGGACGTGCTCGAAGTGGGCCGCATGTACCTCGTCGCGGCGCTCAATGGGGCCACGCGACGGCTGGCAAAGCCCGTGCAAGAAGCGACCGATTCCACCGACACCGACCTCACGCCGGCCGAGGCGCGCGAGAGGGCGGAGACGGCGAGGAAGATCGACTACGCGAGCGCGGCGCTCATCGCGGACACGCTCGCGACGCTCGGCGCGCCGAACCCCGGAGCCATCAACCTGCTCTACGACGCGCGCGGCGGCCAGCGGCTGTTCGCGCAGGCCGCCCTCCTCCACGCGATGGCGAAGGCCCGGATGAGCGAGGCCCAGATCAAGTCGTTCGCGCAAGAGATCGAGTCTCGCCTGCGCGTCGGCCCGAACGGCATCGACGTCGACGAGGCGGAGACCGATCGCTACGGTGCGATGCTCGAGTCGCCGGCGCGGACGCAAGCGATGGTCCTGCGCGCGCTGCTCGCCGTGAACCCGAAGCATCCGCTCGCGGCCCGCCTCGCACGGCGTCTCCTCGCGATGCGCCAACCGAACGGCGCCTGGCGCACGACGCAGGAAGACGCGTGGGCCCTCCTCGCGCTCGCGGACTACCGGCGTCTGCAAGAGGCCGGTCAGGGCGCGCTCGAGGTGACCACCTCACTCGGCGGCAAGGAGCTCCTCTCGAGCAAGTTCCCCGCGAACACGCTTCGCGAGGACAAGGTCTTCGTGTCCGCGGACACCCTCCTCGCGCGAGGCCCGACGCTGACGTTCGAGGCACGCGGCGGCGGCACCGCGTTCTGGTCGGCGAAGCTCGCGTACGCGACGGCCAACCTGCCGGCGAAGCCTCGCGACGAGGGGCTCTTCGTCACGAAGTACGTCCGCTCGGTCCCGGCCACCGCCGTCGCCGACGCCCTGCCGGTCGTCCCCAAGCGCTCCGCCGACGCGGTGACCGCCGGAGACCTCGTCATCGTCGACCTCCTCTTCGAATCGGCGGAGCCGCGCGAGCACATCATCCTCGACGATCCGCTCCCGGCCGGCCTCGAGGCCCTCGACTACGACCTCGACACGACCTCGCAGGCGCACCGCGACGCGGAGGCGAAGAAGCTCGACCCGAAGGCGACGTGGCTCGGCACGACCTTCCGCACCGCGAAGTCGCGGCGCGAGGTGCGCGACGATCGCGTGATCACGGCCTTCGACGCGATCGAGCCGGGCATGTACCGCGTGCGCTACCTCGCGCGCGCGACGTCGATCGGCACGTTCGTCATGCCGCCGACGCGCATCGAGGCGATGTACGAGCCGGAGGTCTTCGGCCGCACGGCCGCGACGACGCTCGCGGTGCGTCCGAAGCAGTGAAACGACGCGCGTCGGGCCCGAGCCCGGCGCGCGCATCGGCTCGCCGCGCTCAGCGCGCGCCGTTGTCGATCGTCACCACCTTCGACGGCCGGAGCTGCACGAGCACCGGGCGGACGGCGGACGGCTCGACGACGACGAGCGGGTCGTCCGGCGAGCTCGGCTTTCCGCGTGCTTCGTCGGAGTCCAGCAGCGCGAGCCGTTCGGGCACGCGCGCTTCGTCGAACGCGGGCGAGACCTGCACGATCTCGGTCACCGGCGAGTACACGTCGATGCGTACGTCGCGCCGAACGGTTCCGTCGGCGCTCCGGACCTCGCGCGTACGGCGCACGCGGTAGCCGGGGATCCCGAACGCCTTCACGACCACGACGCCGTCTCGGGCGCGCTTGTCCCGCTGGACCACGCGCTCGAACGGGATCCGCTCGACGATCTCGCTCGTCACCGTGACGCTGGGACGCTCGCCCGAAGGGGCGTCGATCCAGACCTCGAGCGAGCCACGGCCGGCGCGGGCGTGGATCGTCACCGGCCTGGGCGTCGGGTTCTTGATCCGGAGGTCGATCTCGGGGCCGGGGCCGCCGAGCGACACGGTCGCGTCGAGGCCCATCCGGATGTACGCGCTCGGACGCGAATGCGCCGCGCGACGCACGATCTCGAGCCCGGCGAGCAGCGCCGCTGCGTGGAGCGTCGAGGCCACCTGGCACGCACCGCCGCCCGAGCCCTCGGCGATCATCCCGTCGCGGATCACGACCGCCTTCTCGTAGCCGAACGCCGCGGTGCGCTCGCCGACGGCCTCGTTGAACGAGAAGACGCCGCCCCCGGGGATCACCACGCCGTCGATCGCGCCCGCCGCGAGCTCGACGTTGAAGGCGCGCGCTTTGTGCTCTTTGTCGAACGGATACGTCGTCGTGAACCGACCGAGCACCACCCGCGCCGGCGCGCCGTTCTCCGCCCGAGCGAAACTCGGCACGAAGACGACCCCGGCGAGCACGCCCGCGAGAGCCTGGCGTCGGGAGAGGTGCATGCCTCTATGTCTTGCACATCGGCGCGGCCCGCGCGAGGCGGCGCCCACGCGTCGCGCTCACGCGTAGTGGATCTTGATCGTCTCGACGATCGTCTTGATGAGCTCCTTGACCTTCTCGGTGCTCTCGTGACGGACCATGACGTAGCCGTCGCCCTCGTAGCTCGCGCCCTTGGGCGCGCCGATGTCCGGGAGCTTCGCTTCGACGAGCCACGGCGCGACCGCCGCGTGCGTCTCGCGCACGCCGGTGATCGCGGCGACGCGGCCGCGCCCCATGCCGCGGATGAACGCCGTGCCCGCGGCGTACTTGCGCTCCCACGGAGCGTCGAGCTCGCCGTCGACCACGGCGCGCGCCCACGCGCGATAGATGTCGATGTCGTGGACGACGCCCGTCATGTGACAGAGCTGCGGCCCCGGCGGACGCTGCGCGATCTCGCCGATCACGATCGAGCCGTCGGGCTTCTCGTACCACTCCATGTGCGTCATCCCGTCCTCGAGGCCGAGCGCGCGGATGGCCGCGATGCCGAGCTCCTTGGCCTTCGCGTAGAGCGGCGTGTCGAGCTCGCGCGGGAGGATGCACGCCCACTGGATCCACGGGTTCTCGAGCACCTCGAGGCAGCCGGGGTAGTAGCGCGCGAAGGAGAACGTGCGTGGCACCCCGCCGATGGTGATCGTCTCGAGCGTGTGCTCCTTCCCCTGCAGCATCTCCTCGGCGAGCACCGGCGAGCCGGGCCCGATGCGCATCCCGGCGAGCGCGTCGGCGAGCTCGCTCGTGGAGCTCACGCGGAACGTCGAGCGCGCGCCCATCCCCGCCGGCGGCTTGAGGACGATCGGGAAGCCGACCTCCTCCGCGAACGCGCGCGCGTCCGCCTCGGACTCGATCAGCTTGTGACGCGCCACCGGCAGCCCCGCCGCGCGGAGGGCGTCCTTCATCATCGACTTGTCGCGGAAGAGCGTCGCCGTCTTCACCGGCGTCCCCTTCACGCCGAAGTGCTCGCGGGCTTGCGCGAGCTGCACCATCATCGCCTCGAGGATGCCGATGATGCGGTAGGGCTCGCCGTGACGCCGCCGCAGGACCTCGACGCCGTCGATCGTGTCCTGCACCTCGAGCGGCTGCGTGACCCGCACGTAATCGTGGAACAGGCGCGCGTCGTCCCCCGAGGGCGGCGTGTGGACGACGCCGAGCAAGCGCACGTCGTCGAGCTTCGAGACGGCACGGAGGAAGCGCAGCGTGGGGTCGGTCGGAAAGGGCGCTACGAAGACGACGTTGCGAGGCATGGGGCCGTGCCAGCGTCGTCTCCTCGCGGCAGGGCGTCAACCAGCACGGAAAAGTCGTGGCAAGACCGCGCGATCAGCGCCGCGCCGGCGCGAGGCTTCTCGGCGCTCTACGCGTCGGGGATGCAGAACCAGTCGATCCCGCTCTGGTCGGACGTCGCGACGCGCTTCGAGACGAGATCGACCGGGCGGCACGACGACCCCGACGGGCAGCAGCCGGGCGGGGGGCAATCGAGGGTCGACGCCTCACAGCGCTTCACGCAGATGCTCCTCACCTTGTCCGTCGTCCCGCCCACGGTCACGCACATCATCGAGCTCGAGCACACGCCGTCGAGGAGCCCGCCGCACGGACCGTTCACCTGCTCCTGACGGCAGGACACGACCGTCATGCCGAGCACGACCATCGCTACGAGCACGCGGCGAAGCATCCTTCGATGTTACACGCGAGCTCGACCGCACGCGCTCTCCGCGCGTGCAGCGCGAGCGCCCTCACGACCCGTCGCCCGCGTCCAGCTCCGCCGCAAGAAGGACACGACGATCGCGCGATGCGGTGGCAAAGTCCCCGCGCCTTGCAACGCGTTCGTCGCTCGCCGTTGCCCATCGCCGTCATCGCATCGTTCTTCGGGCCTCACCGGCACCGCCTCGCGTGCGCCCTCGCGATCGCCTTCGCGACGGCGCTCCTCTCCGCATGCGAGCCGCTCCTCTACAAGCGGATCTTCGACGCGGTCGCCGGCGCCCCTGGCTCCTCCCTGCTCGTGATCGCCGTGCCGCTCTTGGGGCTCGCGGCGGCGCTCCTGGCACGCGAGGCGCTCGCGGCGCTGCTCGATCACTCCCTTTGGCGCGTCCGCCTCGCCGCCAACTTCGACCTGCTCGAGGCGACCATCGACCGACTGCACACGCTGCCGCTCTCGCACCACCGCGGCGAGAGCGTCGGCGCCGTGATGACGCGGGTGGAGCGCGGCATCACCGGCGTGATGACGGCGTTCACGGACGTCGCCTTCCACCTCGTCCCGGCGCTCGTCTATCTGGTCTCGTCGGCGGCGCTCATGTTCCACCTCGACTGGCGCCTCGCCGTCGTCGTCGCCGTCTTCGCCCCGCTCCCGGCCATCCTCGGCGCGCGCGCGTCGAAGGAGCAGATGGAGCGCGAGCGCGAGCTCATGGGGAGGTGGACGCGCCTGTTCGCGAGGCTCAACGAGGTCTTGAGCGGCATCGCCGTCGTGAAGAGCTTCGTGAAGGAGGACGACGAGAAGAGCCGCTTCCTCCACGGCGTCCGCGAGGCCAACGAACGCGTCCTCCGCGGCGTCGCGACGGACGCGCGCACGACGCTCGCGAAGAACGCCGTGATGGGCCTCGCGCGCGTGGTCGCGATCGGTGCCGGCGCGCTCCTCGTCGTCCGGAACGAGATCACGCTCGGCACGCTCGTCGCCTTCCTCGGCTACGTCGGCGGCGTCTTCCAGCCCGTGCAGGCGCTCACGGGCATGTACCAGACGATCCGGAAAGGGACCGTCTCCGCCGAGGTCGTGACGGACATCCTCCACGCGCGCGATGGCCTCCCCGACGCCGAGGACGCGCGCGAGCTCTCCCGCGTGCACGGCACGGTGACGTTCGAGCGCGTCAGCTTCGCCTATCGGGAGGGCAAGCCGATCCTCCGCGACATCGATCTCCACGTGCGCCAGGGCGAGACGATCGCGCTCGTGGGACCGAGCGGCGCCGGCAAGAGCACGCTGCTCGCCCTCCTCCAGCGCCTCTACGATCCGACGAGCGGACGCATCCTCATCGACGGGCAGGACATCCGTACCTTCAAGCAGCGCTCACTGCGCAAGCGCATCGGCGTCGTGCTCCAGGACGGCGTCCTGTTCGACGACACCGTACGCGACAACATCCTCTTCGGCCGCCCCGGCGCCTCGCAGCGCGAGGTCGAAGCCGCCGCGCGCGCCGCGAACGCGCACGACTTCATCATGGCGCTCGAGCACGGCTACGACACGCGCGTGGGCGAGCGCGGCGCCAAGCTCTCCGGCGGCGAGCGCCAGCGCATCGCCATCGCGCGCGCGCTGCTCAAGGACGCTCCCATCCTCATCCTCGACGAGGCGACGAGCGCCCTCGACGCCGAGAGCGAAGACGCCGTCCGCGAAGCCCTCCAGCGCCTCCGCGCGGGCCGCACGACGTTCATCATCGCCCACCGCCTCTCCACGGTGACGGAGGCCGACCGCATCGTCGTCATGCAGCGCGGCGAGATCGTCGAGATCGGCTCCCACGACGAGCTCCTCCGCGCACGCGGTCTCTACGCCCAGCTCGTCGCCCGGCAGACGCGGGGCCTCGTCGCGGCGTGACGGCTCACGCCGACGACGAGATCACCTTCCTCCGTAGATCATCCGCGGCGGCGGCGCGTCCGGGAAGTTGTCGTCGATGCCGGCCTTCCGCACGTCCTGGACGACACGGACGAGGGGTCCGGAGGCGACGATCGCCAGCAGGCACCACGGGATGGTGACGACGCCGAACAGGTAGAGCGCCAGCGCCACCACGCTGGCGATCGCGGCGCCGAGCCCCGCCGACGACACGACCATCTTCGCCTGTACGCGCGCTTTGTACTCGCGGGCGCTCCTCAGCGCGCGCCAGCGCGCGAGGTCGGCTTCACGGTACTGGGCGCGGAGCTCCATCAGCTCCTGCTCGAGCTCCTTGCATCGGACCTCGAGGTCGCCGCTGACGCGGTAGGCGCCCAGGCGGGGCGTCGCCTCGTGGAGGTCCTCGGTACGAAGATGGGGATCGATCGGCTGCGTCTTCATGAGCGTGGTCATCGGGCGTGGATCTCCGTCCGCGGGCGCGGGTTCAGGTGAATCGGCGGCGGCGCCTTCTCCGGATCGAGCGGCGGCTGCAGGAAGCCGACGAGACCGTCGGCGGCGTTGCCCGCCTGGCCGGCTTTCCTCCGGTCCTCGATGCTGCCGCCGAGGGCCGCGGAGATGCCGGCGCCGATGGTCCCGAGGAAGGAGCCGGGGTTCGCGGCGATGAGCCCTTGCTCGAGCTCGTAGGCCGCCACCTGCTCGGGGGTGCCGATTCGGCCGTCGAGCCCGATCACCTTCTGCTTCTGCTGCTCGGCGAGTCCTTCGGCTTTCCGCTTCCAGAGGATTTCGGCGCGACGCGCCGCCAACGACTCGAGCGTGTCGGTCGCCAGGCAAGGCCGGTCGTCTCCGAGCCGACGAAGCTCCTTGTACATGGCCCCGAGGAGCGCCGGGTCGTTCTTCATCCCCTTCGCGATCGCCTGGTCGAGCAGGACCGGCGATCGCACGATCGACGCGAGGTGCAGCTCCTGCCGGAAGCGCGCGCCACCGTCGACCAGAGCGCTCGGAGGATAGGTGTTCCCGACCTCGGTCCAGAGCAGCGCGGACGCGAGCTCGGCGTCCGACGCGCGCGACGGATCGAACGAGTCGGTCGGCGGCTTCATGCCTCGCGCTCGCGCGAGCTCGCACCACCGGCACGACAGCGCGTGGATCTTCTCGTCGAGCGCGCGTGCCTTCAGCGGGTCCGTCGTCGCTTGCCTCTCCGCGCGCAGGCCGAGGACCTCGCCGGCGATGGCTTCCATGCTCTTGCCCGCCCCGGCAGCGGCGGCGCCGGTGGCGAGGACGGGTCGACCGCAAACGGACGAGCGCGCCTCGCCTCCCGTGCCTCCGAACCAACCGTTGCGTCGGCGCTCGGCTGCGGCCTCGGCGGCCCTCCGCTCGGCGGCGGGGTCCACCGATGCGCGCTTCTCCTCGACGAGCTCGCTCGCGTTGCCGGCCCTGTTGCTTCGTCCCACGGCATCGATTCCGGACATGCCCGGCTATCGGCCGCCCGTGGGCGAAGTTGCTCGAAATCGTACGGGGCCGTCCCGGCGGCGGCCATCCGCTCGTGATCAGGGCGGAACGGTGCCCTCGACGTACCCGATGGGGAGGACCCCGGGCAGCGTCTCCACCCGCGTCAACTGGACCCTCGCCGCCTCGACCGCGCTACGGAGCGTCTCCACCGTGAAGCGACGACGCCCGGGGAAGCCCGTGAGGCCGAGCAGCCGGGACACCGCGCGCGAGAGCGTCGTCTCGGCATGACAGTAGGTCGGCACGACGAGGGGCCCGCCGGGCTTCAGCACGCGTACGAGCGCCGCGAGCGCGGACTCGAGGTCCGGCACGAGGTGGAGCACGTTCGTCGCCACCACCGCATCGAACGACCGAGGCTCGAAACGGAGCTCGTACAGGTCCGCCTGCTCGCACCGGACGTTCCCGAGCCCTTCGGCCTTCACGCGCGATTCGAGCGCCGCGACCATGGCATGCGAGTAGTCGGTCGCGACGACCTCCTGCGCGGCGCGCGCGAGCGACGTGGTGACGAGCCCCGTGCCCGCGGCGACCTCCAGCACGCGCCCGCGGCCACGAACGGCATCCGCGGCCAGCGCCGCCATCCGCGGAATCGGGCCACCGAGCAGCAGCATCGAGCGGTCGTAGTTCTTGGCGTGGCGATCCCAATAATCGCGATCGCTCGCACCTCGGATCGCAGGAGACATCTCCGGCGCAGTCTAGCCGAGCCGTCGCGTCGATCGCACGCGCCCGATCCGTCCTTCCGTCACGCCGGCACGTGACGGAGCGGATCGCACGATGGAGCCGCGCGGACGATTCGCGCCGATCCGGCGCCTGCTTGCGGCCGGAATGCGAGCGGCTCCGCACAGAGCTCTACGCAGCGTGGCGAGCTTGTCCGCCACGACGACCTTCACGCCCGTTCACAGCGCGACGCAAGCTCGTCTGGCGAAGGTAAGTTCCTTTTCCACAGGCGCCGGGCATGCCGACTGCACACGCCCGCGCGCCGTCGACGACGGTACGGCTCGGCGAGGTACCGAGCCCTCGGTGCAGCTCGCGAGCTGCATGCAGCAGCACGCGTCGGCCGCTTCGGCCGGCGGCGGCGTCTCCGGCGTCCCTCCTGCGACGCGATGCACGACATCGGCGCCCCACCCATGCGTGGGACGCCCGCCGTGCGCCCGACCACGCCTCCATCCCCTCATCCCCGCCGCGCGAGGACTCATGTCATCTTCGATCCGAAATGTCCTGATCACGGGAGGAGCAGGCTTCATCGGCTCGCATCTCGCCGACGCCCTGCTCGCGCGCGGCTACCGGGTCCGCGCTCTCGACGACCTCACCCCGCAGGTGCACGGCGAGGTCCCCCGCCGGCCGGAGTACCTCGCGAAGGAGGTCGAGCTCGTCGTCGGAGACGTGCGCAACGCCGCGGTCATGGAGCAAGCGCTCTTTGGCATCGACGCCGTCTTCCATTTCGCCGCGGCGGTCGGCGTCGGCCAGAGCATGTACGACGTCGAGCACTACACGTCGGTCAACGACGTCGGCACGGCCGTCCTTCTCGAGCGGCTCATCGCCAAGCCGGTCAAGCGCCTGGTCGTCGCGTCGAGCATGAGCGTATATGGGGAAGGCCTGTACCGCGACGCGATGGGCAACGTGCGAGAGGCCCGCGGGCGATCGCTCGAGCAGCTCCGGCGCGGCGAGTGGGAGGTGAAGGGCGACGACGGGCGGCCCCTCGTCCCCGTGCCGACGCCGGAGACGAAGGCGGTCTCGCTCGAGTCGATCTACGCGCTCTCGAAATACGACCAGGAGCGCATGTGCCTCCTCGTCGGACGCGCGTACGACATCCCGACGGTCGCGCTCCGCTTCTTCAACGTGTACGGGACGCGGCAGGCGCTCTCGAACCCGTACACGGGCGTGCTCGCCATCTTCGCGGCGCGCCTGCTCAACGGCAGCAGGCCGCTCGTGTTCGAGGACGGCCATCAGCAGCGCGACTTCGTCAGCGTGCATGACGTCGCCCGCGCCTGCTGCCTCGCCCTCGAGTCGGACGCCGCGGCCGGCATGGTGCTCAACATCGGCAGCGGACAGCCTCGCACGATCCTCGAGGTCGCCGAGAAGATGGCGCTCGCCGTCGGAAGGCCACGGCTCGGCCCCGAGGTGACGGGCCGCTACCGCATGGGCGACGTGCGCCACTGCTTCGCCGACGTCTCGCTCGCGGAGCGCGTCCTCGGGTATCGCCCGGAGGTCCGCTTCGAGCAGGGCCTCGAAGAGCTCGCGCGCTGGCTCGAGGGACAGGTCGCGATCGATCACTTCGCACGAGCGAGAGAGGAGCTCGAAGCGCGGGGGTTGACGCTATGACCGTCCTCGTCACCGGAGGCGCCGGGTTCATCGGCGCGAACGTCGTCCACCGCCTCCTCGCCGCCGGCGAGAAGGTCCGAGTACTCGACAACCTCGCGCGCCCCGGCGTCGAGAAGAACATCCGATGGCTCGAGGAGAGCCACCCCGGCAAGCTCGAGCTCATCGTCGCCGACATACGGCACCGCGAGGCGGTGCGCGGAGCGCTGAAGGGCGTCGACCACGTCCATCACTTCGCCGCCCAGGTCGCGGTGACGACGAGCATCGACGATCCGATCGCCGACTTCGAGGTCAACGCCACCGGCACGCTCCAGCTCCTCGAGGCCATGCGCGCGATGCCGAAGCCGCCGAGCCTCGTCTTCACGTCGACGAACAAGGTCTACGGCGCGCTCGAGGATCTCGACCTGAAGCTCGAAGGCTCGCGCTGGGTCCCTGCCGACCGCACGATCGCAGAGTCCGGCCTCTCCGAGTCGCGGCCGCTCTCGTTCCACAGCCCGTACGGATGCAGCAAAGGGACCGCCGATCAGTACGTCCTCGACTGGGCGCGCACGTACGGGCTCCGTACGGTCGTCTTGCGGATGTCCTGCATCTACGGTCCTCGCCAGTTCGGCAACGAGGACCAGGGCTGGGTCGCGCACTTCCTCATCCGAGCGATGCGCGGCGAGCCCATCACGATCTACGGCGACGGCAAGCAGGTCCGCGACATACTCTACGTCGACGACCTCGTCGACGCGATCGAGAGGGCCCGCGCCGGGATCGAGAAGCTCGCCGGGCGCGCGTTCAACATCGGCGGCGGCCCGGACAACGCCGTGAGCCTCCTCGAGCTGTCCGAGGACGTCGCGCGCCACGCGCGCAGGGAGCTGCGTTTGTCGTACGCCGATTGGCGCCGCGCCGATCAGCGCTGGTACGTGAGCGACACCCGGGCGTTCACGCAGGCGACCGGTTGGGTGCCGCGCACGCCGAAGGCCGAGGGGATGAGTCGCCTCGCCGAGTGGCTCGGTCGCCAGCCGGAGAACCGGCCTCGGAAGGCCGCTCCGGCCGAGGCGTCGGCGACGTGAGGGCTCCATGAAGGTCGCGCTCGTCAATCCGCCCTGGACGTTCCACGGGAGCATCTACTTCGGGTGCCGTGAGCCGCACCTGCCGCTCGAATTCGGCTACGCGAAGGCCCTCCTCGAAGAGGACGGCCACGACGTGCTGCTCGTCGATGCGCAGCTCGGCTTCGTGTGGAGGACGGGCGCTCCTGCGCTCGGGCGGCCCGGAGGCGGGGCGACGGGCGGCTTCGACGACGCGGCGATCCGCGCCGCGCTCGCCACCTTCCGGCCCGAGTTGACGGCGATCACGACCGCGCCGAGCTACCTCTTCTGGCGGTGCCCCCCGCCGGAGCTGCGCGTCCCGATGCAGACGATGTCGGCGATTCGGAGCGTCGCGGGCGTCACGATCGCCGTCGGCCCGCACGCCTCGACGACGCCGGGCGCGGTCCTCAAGAAGCTGCTCGTCGACGTCGCCGTCGTCGGCGAGTGCGAGGACGTCCTGCGCCGGCTCGCGAGCACGCCGCGCGAGCGCTGGTCGGAGGTGCCCTCCACGGCGCGGCTCGACGGCGGGCGGGTCGTCGGCTGCGGCGAGAAGAACGCCACGGACATGAAGACGTTGCCGGCGCTGCGCTGGCCGCAGGCCGCGATCGCGCGTCATCTCCATCACCACCACAGGTTCGAGACCACGCCGGAGGGGCCCGCCGCCGAGATCGAGGCCTCGCGCGGCTGCCCGTACCACTGCACCTTCTGCGCGAAGGACAACTTCCGCGACGGCTTCCGCAAGCGGCCGCTCGAGACGACCCTGGACGAGCTCGACGGCCTCATCGCGAACGGTGTTCGCTACGTCTACTTCATCGACGAGATCTTCCTCCCGGACAAGGATCTCCTCGAGGCGCTCTGCGAGCGAGACGTCCTCTTCGGCGTCCAGCTCCGCATCGACAACTGGACGCCTTCGTCGCTCGAGCTCCTCGGTCGTGCCGGATGCGTGTCGATCGAGGGCGGGATGGAGAGCATCACGGAGCGAGGCCGCTCGCTGCTGGCGAAGAAGTGCAAGCTGAGCACCGAGCAGCTCACCGAGCTGTTCATCGTCGCAAAGAAGTACGTCCCGTTCGTCCAGGCGAACCTCATCGACTCCGCCGCCGACGACCCGAACGACGTGGCGGCCTGGCGCGATCACCTCCGCAACCACGGCGTCTGGGCGAACGATCCCGTACCGCTCTTCCCCTACCCCGGGTCGCCCGAGTACACGCTCCGATTCGGCGCCTGCGACGACTTCGCGTGGGAGCGCGCGCACGCCCACTACCTCGCGCAGTTCGAGTCGTTCAGCGACATCCAGGACTCTTCGCCCAGGCCCCTCCCCGAGCTGGAGAGGGGCCATGCCTGAGCTCCGGACCGTCCTCATGACGGCCGACACGGTCGGCGGCGTCTTCACGTACGTCGTGACGCTCGCGTCCGAGCTCGCGAAGGCAGGGATCACCGTCCACGTGGCGACGATGGGGCCGCCCGCACGCCACGCTCAGCGCGCGCGTGCGCTCGCCGTCCCGGGGCTCGTTCTGCACGAGGGCGACTTCGCGCTCGAGTGGATGGACGATCCGTGGGACGAGGTCGAGGAAGCGGGCAAGTGGCTCCTCGCGCTCGAGCGCGACCTCCGTCCGGACGTCGTTCACCTCAACGGGTACGCGCACGGCGTGCTCGACTTCCAGGCGCCGGTCCTCGTCGTGGCGCACTCGTGCGTCCTCTCCTGGTGGCGCGCCGTCCTGCGCGAGGACGCGCCGGCGCGCTACGAGCCGTATCGACGTATCGTTCGCGCGGGCCTGCAGGGCGCCGATGCCGTCGTCGCCGTCTCCCGCTCGATGCGTACGTGCCTCGAGCGCCACTACGGGCCGATCCGCGACGTCACCGTCGTCCACAACGGGGCGCCGCCTCCGACCGGTGCGGGCGTCGAGCGAGAGAAGGAGCCGTTCGTCCTCTCGTGCGGCCGCGTCTGGGACCGCGCGAAGAACATCGAGACCCTCGCGCGCGCCGCGGCCCACGTCCCTTGGCCCGTGAAGGTGGCGGGCTGGGACTCGCACGCTCACGCAGGCGTCGAGTCGCTCGGTTGGCTCGGACGCGACGAGCTCGACGCCGTGATGGAGCGCGCGGCGATCTTCGCGCTCCCCGCGCTCTACGAGCCGTTCGGCCTCTCGGCGCTCGAGGCGGCGCAGCGCGGCGCGGCGCTCGTGCTCGGAGACATCCCGAGCCAGCGCGAGATCTGGGGCGACGCCGCCGTCTACGTCGACCCCACCGACGAGTTCGACATCGCCGAGGCGATCACGGCCTTGGTGCGTTCGCCGGAGCGGAGGGCCGAGCTCTCGCGGCGCGCACGTGAGCGCGCCGCTCTCTACACCGCGTCGAGGATGGCCGCCGGCATCCTCGACGCGTACCGGACCGCCTGGAGCAGGAGGCGAGCATGCGCGTAGTCCTCTTCTGTCACTCGCTGCTCTCGGACTGGAACCACGGCAACGCGCACTTCCTCCGTGGGGTCGTCACCGAGCTCGTCGCGCTCGGTCACCGCGTGACCGTGTACGAGCCGCGCGACGCGTGGAGCGTGACGAACCTCGTCCGCGATCACGGTCCTGCCGCGCTCGAGCTGGCCACGAAGGTCTACCCGGCCGTCCGGCCGCGACGCTACGACAAGGACTCGCTCGATCTCGACGAGGCGCTCGACGGCGCCGACCTCGTCCTCGTCCACGAGTGGAGCGATCCCGACCTCGTCGGCCGCATCGGCGCGCGCCGCGCCCGCGGCGGCAGCTTCCGACTGCTCTTCCACGACACGCACCACCGGTCCGTCACCGATCCGCGCGCGATGAGCGCATACGACCTCTCCGGCTACGACGGCGTGCTCGCCTTCGGCGCCGCGGTGAAAGAGGTCTACGAGCGCCTCGGCTGGTCGCGGCGGACCTGGGTCTGGCACGAGGCGGCCGACGTGCGCGTCTTCCGCCCGCCGTCCCTCGAGATCCCGCGACGCGGCGACGTCGTCTGGGTCGGGAACTGGGGAGACGAGGAGCGGTCCGCCGAGCTCCGTGAGCTCCTGCTCGATCCGGTGAGCGACCTCGGGCTCATCGCGAAGATCTTCGGCGTCCGGTACCCGGACCACGCCCTCGCGGAGCTCGCGAGGCGAGGCATCGAGTTCGGCGGATGGATCCCGAACTTCCGCGTACCGGACATATTTGCACAATACACGATGACGGTGCACGTCCCGCGACGCCCGTACGTGTCGCGGCTACGGGGCATCCCGACCATCCGCGTGTTCGAGGCCCTCGCGTGCGGCGTGCCGCTCATCACGGGCCCCTTCCACGACGACGAGGGGCTCTTCTCCGTCGGAGAGGACTTCCTCGTGGCCCGCAACGGCGCCGAGATGCGGGCCCACATGCGCACGTTGCTCGGCGACGGAGAGGCGCGACGCGCGCTCGCGCGGCACGGCCGCGAGACGATCCTCCGGCGCCACACGTGCGCGCATCGCGTCGAGGAGCTGTGCGCGATCGCGGAGGAGCTCGGCGTGCGCGAGCCCGACAGGCCGCGCGGCAGGCGTGGGAGCGGAGCGGAGGGATCGCGCACATGAGGAAACGTCTCGACATCGCCTTCTTCGGCTCGAGCCTCGTCTCGGCCTACTGGAACGGAGCGGCGACGTACTACCGCGGGATCATCCGCGCGCTCGCGGCCCGCGGTCACCGCATCACCTTCTACGAGCCGGACGCCTACGACCGGCAGAAGCACCGGGACATCGACGACCCACCGTGGGCCGAGGTCGTCGTCTACTCGGGGACCAGCGAGGACGCGGTCTACCGCGTGCTCGAGCGCGCGCGGCGCGCCGACGTCGTCGTGAAGGCGAGCGGCGTCGGCGTCTGGGATCCGCTCCTCGAGCGCGAGGTCGTCGCGACGCGGAGGCCCGGCTCGCTCGCCGTGTTCTGGGACGTCGATGCGCCGGCCACGCTCGACCGGATGCGGCACAACCCGGGCGATCCGTTCCGCGCGCTCGTCCCTCGATACGACGTCATCCTCACCTACGGCGGCGGACCGCCCGTCGTGCGCGGCTACGAGAGCTTCGGCGCGAGGCTCTGCGCGCCCGTCTACAACGCGCTCGATCCCGACACGCATCACCCCGTCGAGCCCTCGGAGCGTTGGGCGTCCGATCTGACGCTGCTCGCCAACCGCCTGCCGGATCGCGAGGCACGGGTGGAGGAGTTCTTCCTCCGCCCCGCGCGCGCGCTCCCGGACCGCACGTTCCTGCTCGGCGGCAACGGCTGGGACCAGGACGCTCTCCCGCGCAACGTGAAGGCGATCGGCCACGTCTACACCGCCGACCACAACGTCCTCAACGCGAGCGCGCGCGCCGTGCTCAACGTCGCGCGCGACAGCATGGCGGCGTACGGCTACTCCCCCGCGACGCGCGTCTTCGAGGCGGCGGGCGCCGGCGCGTGCATCATCACCGACGCGTGGGAGGGGATCGAGCTGTTCCTCGAGCCGGGCCGCGAGGTGCTCGTCGCGCAGAGCGGCGAGGACGTGGCGCGCTGGGTGCGCGACCTCTCCGCGACGCGAGCCTTCGAGATCGGTGAAGCGGCGCGCCAGCGGGTCCTCGCCGAGCACACGTACGCGCGCCGCGCCCGTCAGGTCGAGGCGCTCCTCCTGCAAGCGGACATCGACCCCGTCGAGGTGTCGCCGTGAGCTTCAAGTACGTGTTCCTCGGCCTGTCGATCACGTCTTCGTGGGGCAACGGCCACGCCACGACCTACCGCGCGCTGCTCAAGCACCTCGCGGCGCGCGGCCACGAGGTCACGTTCCTCGAGCGCGATCTGCCGTTCTACGCAGAGAACCGCGATCTGCCGAGCCCGCCGTACGCGCGCACGCACCTGTACGGCTCGCTCGAGGAGCTGTTCGATCGCTTCGCGCGGGAGGTCGGCGAGGCCGACCTCGTCGTCGTCGGCTCCTACGTCCCCGACGGCGATCGCGTCGGCGACTGGGCCCTCGAGCTCGCGCCCGGCCGCACCGTCTTCTACGACATCGACACGCCCGTCACGCTCGAGAAGCTCGCGAGAGGCGAGGCCGACTACCTCACCCGCGATCAGGTCGCGCGCTACGCGATGTACCTGTCGTTCACGGGCGGGCCGACGCTTCGGGTCCTCGAAGAGCGCCTCGGCTCGCCGTGCGCCCGAGCGCTCTACTGCTCCGTCGACCCGGAGGTGCACTACCCCGAGGAGCGCCTCCCGGCATGGGACCTCGGCTACCTCGGGACGTACAGCGCCGATCGTCAGCCCACGCTCGATCGGCTGCTCTTGACCCCCGCGCGCCGCTCGCCCGAAGGGCGCTTCGTCGTCGCCGGTCCGATGTACCCGGCGCGCATCGCATGGCCGCCGAACGTCGAGCGCGTGACGCACCTCGCGCCCGGCGATCATCGCGCGTTCTACGGCAGCCAACGCTTCACGCTCAACGTGACGCGCGCGGCGATGGTCGCCGCCGGTTGGTCACCGAGCGTGCGTCTCTTCGAAGCCGCCGCGTGCGGCACCGCCATCGTGAGCGATCCGTGGCCCGGGCTCGAAGAGCTCTTCGTCCCCGGCCGCGAGATCCTCATCGCCGAGACGAGCGAGGACGTGGAGCGCTTCCTTCGCGCGCTGCCCGAGGAGGAGCGCATCGCGATCGGCGAACGCGCTCGCCGGCGGGTCCTCGCCGAGCACACGTCGATGCACCGCGCGGAGACGCTCGAGCGGTACACGCGGGAGCTCTTCGAGCGCCACGCCCGACGGAACGCCGCCGCCGGCTCGGCGCGAAAAAGCGCGCGCACCGCATGGGAACGCTGACGAACCGAGAGGGTGAACGATGAGCAAGCACCGTGTCCTCGTGATGGGCGGAGCGGGATTCTTGGGCTCGCACCTCTGCGATCGGCTCGTCGGCGACGGCGACGAGGTGATCGCGATGGACAACCTCCAGACGGGATCGCTCGAGAACATCGCGCACCTCCGGAACCACCCTCGGTTCACCTTCGTCGAGCACGACGTCGTGGAGCCGTTCTACGTGCCCGTCGACCGCATCTACAACCTCGCCTGCCCGGCGAGCCCGCCGCACTACCAGGCCGATCCCGTCAAGACGACGCTGACGAGCGTCCTCGGGACGCTCCATGCGCTGAAGCTCGGCAAGCAGTGCGGGGCCCGCGTCCTGCTCGCGTCCACGAGCGAGGTGTACGGTGATCCGGAGGTTCATCCGCAGCCCGAGAGCTACCGCGGATCCGTGAACCCGATCGGTCCCCGCGCCTGCTACGACGAAGGCAAGCGCTGCGCGGAGTCGCTCACGATGGACTTTGCGCGCAGCCACGGCGTCGAGGTCCGTATCGCGAGGATCTTCAACACCTACGGCCCGCGCATGGATCCGGACGACGGCCGCATCGTCTCGAACCTCGTCTGCCAGGCGCTGAACGACGAGCCGCTCACGGTCTACGGCGACGGGTCGCAGACGCGGAGCTTCTGTTACGTCGACGACCTCGTCGAGGGCCTCACGCTCTTGATGGAACATCCGTCGTTCACCGGCCCCGTGAACCTCGGCAATCCGCACGAGTTCACGGTCCTCGAGCTCGCGCGCCTCGTCCTCGAGCTCACGAACAAGAGGCTCGACATCGTCCACGGGCCGCTGCCGACCGACGATCCGAAGATGCGCCGGCCGGTGATCGACCTCGCGAGGAAGGTGCTCGGCTTCTCGCCCAGAGTGCCGCTCCGCGAAGGGCTGAAGAAGACGATCACCTACTTCGAGCGCGTCGGGCGCCGGCGACGGCCGGCCGCGTCCTCTCCCAAGCTCATCCCCCCGAGCGACGCGTCCGCGACGCGCCTGCGCGTGGGCGCCGTTCGATGAGGTCCGCGATGTGGGGGATCGTACCTGCCGCCGGCACGGGCAGCCGCATCCAACCGCTCGCCTTCAGCAAGGAGCTCTTGCCCGTCGGCAGCGTCCACGACGGCGAGGTCGAGCGACCGCGCGCCGTAAGCGAGTACCTCGTCGAGCGCATGGTCCTCGGCGGCGCCACGAAGATCTGCTTCGTCATCTCGCCCGGCAAGAGCGACATCGTCGAGTACTACGGCGCGGGCACGGCGGAGACGCCCATCTGCTACGTCGTCCAGCCGCGCGCCGAGGGTCTGTGCGACGCCATCTTCCGCGCGCTGCCGCTCGTCGACGACGACGAGCACGTCCTCGTCGGCTTGCCGGACACCGTCTGGTTCCCCGCCGACGGCCTCGGTCGCCTCGGCGACGACGACCTCTCGTTCCTCTGCTTCCCCGTCGCGCATCCGGAGCTGTTCGACGCCGTCGTGAGCGACGAAGCGGGACGCGTCTCCGAGGTCCGCGTGAAGCAGCCCGAGATCGCGACGCGCTGGGTCTGGGGCGCCTTCAAGATTCGGGGCCGCGTGCTCCGCGAGCTCCATCGCCTCTGGCTCGAGCGGCAGCCGCGCGACGCGTACGTGGGCACGCTCGTGAACGCGTGGCTCGCGCGTGGCGGCCGGGCAAAGGCGATCCGCGAGGGGCTCTCGTACGTCGACACTGGCACCGTCGGCGGCTACCGCGAGGCGATCCGCCTGCTCGAGGCGATGGCCGAGCAAGGCAAGGGACCGGTCGCTCGGATCGCGAACGGTCGCGCGATCGAACGCGCGGGAGGTGTCGCATGACCATCAGCCGCGACCTCATCGCCCGCAAGGTCGAGCAGCTCGGGCCGTGGTTCCACAACATGGACCTCGGCGGCGTGCAGACGGCGCCGGACCACTTTCTCGGCGACTACCCGCGGACGAAGTTCGCGCGCTTCGCCCACGCGATCCCCGCCGACCTGCGCGGCAAGACCGTGCTCGACATCGGGTGCAACGGAGGCTTCTACAGCATCGAGATGAAGCGCCGCGGGGCGGACCGCGTGCTCGGCATCGACACCGACGAGCACTATCTCGCGCAGGCGCGCTTCGCGGCGCGTGTCCTCGGCGTGGACATCGAGCTCCGTCGGATGAGCGTCTACGACGTCGCGCAGCTCCACGAGAAGTTCGACCTCGTCCTCTTCCTCGGCGTCCTCTATCACCTCCGTCACCCGCTGCTCGCGCTCGACCTCGTCCACGACCACGTCGTCAAGGACAAGATGGTCTTCCAGAGCATGCAGCGCGGCTCCTCGGGCGTGACGCCGCTCGAAGAGGACTACCCGTTCGAGGAGCACGGGATCTTCGACGACCCGAGCTTCCCGAAGCTCCACTTCATCGAGCACGACTACGCGCACGATCCGACGAACTGGTGGATTCCGAACCGCGCATGCGTCGAGGCGATGCTCCGCAGCGCGGGCTTCACCATCCTCTCGAACCCCGAACCCGAGGTTTACCTCTGCACGCCCACCGAGGTGCGCCGATGACCGTCGAAGCCGTGATGCTCTGGAACGAGCCGAACAACAAGTCCCACTGGGACTTCGACATCGACGTCGGCTGGAAGATCTTCGCCGACATGGTGAAGCTCGCGGGCGCGGAGATCCGCCGCGAGCGCCCGGCGCTCACGCGGGTCCTCGGCGGCATCTCGCCGATCGATCCCGACTTCGTCCTCAACATGTCGAGTCAGGGCGTGCTCGACGCCGTCGACGTCGTCGGCGTCCACGGCTTCCCGTTCGACTGGAACCACTGGCAGATCCACGAGTGGCCCGACAAGCTCGCGGAGATCCGCGCCGTCACCGACAAGCCGATCTGGGTCACCGAGGTGGGCATCTCCTCGTTCGGCTCCGAGGAGGTCCAAGAGCTCGGTCTCCGGCGCACCGCCGAGCTGCTCATGCACCGCGTGCCGCGGATCCACTGGTACAGCCTCTACGACCTCCCGCGCGCCTGGCCGGCGACGACGCGGCACCGCGAGGCCGAAGGCTCGTCGTACTACCGCCACTTCTACATGGGGCTCCTGCGCGAGAACGGGAAGCCGAAGCGCGCGCTCCGCCATTTCGCCGACTACACGCCGGCGTTCGGCATCTGCCAGTGGTTCCACTACGACGATCCCCGCCTCGAGGACGCCGTGCTCTGGCTCGAGCGCCTCGGCGTGAAGAAGCTACGCACCGGGCTCTCGTGGGCCGACAGCCATCGCCCCAACGCGCAGGCCTGGTTCGATCGCCAGATGAAGGCGCTCGAGCGCTTCGACGTGACCGTCACCTTCTGCTTCACGCCGGGCTCGCGTGGCATCCGCGACGATCACACGTCGCCCCCGCGTCACATCGAAGAGTTCGCCGAGTTCTGCACGCGCATGGTCCGCCGCTACTGCTGACCGAGCACCCGAGGAGGTACGACATGACACGGCCCCCCATCACGCGCGTGCGCCTCGTAACGAGCGCGTCCGCCGTCGACACCAGCACCCTCGCCGCCGAGTTCCCCACCGTCAAGATCGAGCTGGGGCACGCCATACGCGTCGACGACGCCGTCATCGACGCCGACGCCTGGCGCACGTCGAAGTCCTTCGAGCCCTTCGACGAGGCCGTCGCGCGCTCGCGCGGCGACGGGCTCATGGTGCGGGGCGATCGCCACGTCGAGCTGGTCGCGATCGAGGCGTTGACGCGCTACCAGCGCTTCATCGAGCGGCGGAACGGGAGCTCGCGCACCCCGATCTTCGCTGCCGTGCTCCGCGCGCACCGGGCGATGCACGACGTGAGCAAGCCGCTCGTCAGAGCCGACCTCGATCACGCGCTCGATACGTGGCAGTGGATGCTCCGCATCGACGCCACCGCGAGCATCACCGCGCAGCTCGCCGCTCTGCTCCACGACGTCGAGCGCCTCGAGAGCGAGGCGGACGTGCGCGTCGAGCACCAGGCGAACGACTACCAGGCCTTCAAGGACGCGCACGCGGCCCGCGGAGGTGTCTGGGCGTACGAAATCTTGCAGGCGGCGGGCGTGACGCCCGTCATCGCCGAGCGCGTCCGCGAGATCATCACCCTCCACGAGCGGCGCGGCCGCGACCCCGAGATCGATCTGTTGAACGACGCCGACGCGCTGTCGTTCATGTCGCTCAACAGCTCGGGGTACCTCGACTACTTCGGCCCCGAGCAGACGCGCCGAAAGCTCGTCTACACGCTCGGCCGCATGGGCGACGGCGCGCGCAAGAAGCTCGCGCACGTCCGCCTCCGCCCCGACGTACGCGCACTGTTCCAGCGCGCGATAGCCGCCTGACCGCGATGCGACTCGTCGTCTTCGGTCTCTCGGTCAGCTCCGCTTGGGGGAACGGGCACGCGACGCTCTGGCGCGGCGTGCTGCGCTCCCTCGCACGCAAGGGCCACGAGGTCGTGTTCTTCGAGCGCGACACCCCGTTCTACGCGGCCCACCGCGACATGCCGCGAGGCGAAGGCTACGAGATCGTCGTCTACCCGAGCTGGGCGGAGGTGCTGCCGCGCGCTCGCGCGGCGGTCGAGGCGGCCGACGCCGCGATCGTCACCTCGTACCAGGCCGACGCGCCCGACGCTTCCGAGCTCGTCCTCTCGAGCGACGCGCTCCGCGTCTTCTACGACCTCGACACCCCCGTGACGTTCGAGCTGCTCGAGCGGGGGCAGGACGTCCCGTGGCTGCCGTCGACGTCGCCCACGGCGCTCGCGCAATTCGATCTCGTCCTGAGCTTCACGGGCGGCCCGGCGCTCCACGCGCTCAGGCATCGCCTCGGCGCCCGCCACGTCGCGCCCCTCTACGGGTGCGTCGATCCGGTGACGCACCATCCCGTCGAGCCGCGGCCCGAGTGGGCCTGCGACCTCTCCTACCTCGGAACGTACGCGGCCGATCGACAAGCCGGCGTCGAGCGGCTCTTCCTCGACGTCGCGCGGCGGCTCCCCTCGCGGTCGTTCCTCCTCGGCGGTCCGATGTACCCCGACACGATGTCGGCGCCGGCGAACGTCACGATGGTCCCGCACGTCGCACCGGCCGATCACCCGCCGTTCTACTGCTCGTCGCGCTGCACGTTGAACCTCACGCGCGCGGCGATGAAGCGCGCCGGCTACTGCCCGTCCGCGCGCCTCTTCGAGGCCGCCGCCTGCGGCGTGCCGATCGTGAGCGACGAATGGGAGGGGCTCGAGACGTTCTTCGAGCCGGACCGCGAGATCATCGTCGCCGGCTCCACCGCCGAAGTGCTGCGCGCCCTCTTCCTCGAGCCGAGCGCGCTCGCGACCATCGCGCGCCGCGCTCGAGAGAGAGCCCTCGACGAGCACGGGGCGGACCGTCGAGCCGACGAGCTCGTCCGCCTCGTCCGATCGATCCCGCGTCGCGGCGCGTCCGCCGCGTGAGACCTTCCGCGGCATTTTCGCCGCGCGAGAGCAGAGGTCACCGTGAAGAAGCCGACCACCATCCGCCCAGCTCACGGCCCACTGGCCGTCCTCCTGCCCGGGCTCGGAGCCGTCGCCACGACGGCGATCGCCGGGGTCATGCTCGCCCGCCGCGGGCTCGCCGAGCCCATCGGATCGCTGACGCAGATGGGGACGATCCGGCTGGGCCCTCGGACGGAAGGCCGTTCGCCTCGCATCGCCGACTTCGTCCCGCTCGCGAAGATGAGCGACCTCGTGTTCGGTGGCTGGGACATCTTCCGCGACGACGCGTACGAGTCGGCCCTGCAGGCCGACGTCCTCGCGCGCGAGCACCTCGACCTCGTCGAGCACGAGCTGCGATCGATCCGCCCGATGCCCGCCGTATTCGATCCGGCATACGTCCGCCGCCTGCACGGCACCCACGTGAAGCGCGCGCCGACGAAGGCGGATCTCGTCGAGCAGGTCCGCGAGGACATCCGGCGCCACATGAGACAGAACGACTGCCAGCGCGCCGTCGCCGTCTGGTGTGCCTCGACCGAGGTCTACCTCGAGCCGACCGAGGTGCATCGGTCCGTCGAGGCCTTCGAGCGCGGCCTCCTGAAGAACGACGCCTCGATCGCGAGCTCGCAGATCTACGCGTGGGCCTGCATCAAGGAGGGCGTCCCGTTCGCGAACGGCGCCCCGAACCTCACCGTCGACTTCCCGGCCGCATGGGAGCTCGCGCGGAAGCACGAGGTGCCGATCGCCGGCAAGGACTTCAAGACCGGCCAGACGCTCATGAAGACCGTGATCGCGCCCGCGCTCAAGGCCCGGATGCTCGGCGTGCGCGGCTGGTTCTCCACGAACATCCTCGGCAACCGCGACGGCGAGGTGCTCGACGATCCGGGCTCCTTCAAGTCGAAGGAGGTCTCGAAGCTCGGCGCCCTCGAGACGATCTTCCGGCCCGATCTGCACCCCGCGCTCTACCGCGACCTCTTCCACAAGGTTCGGATCGAGTACTACCCGCCGCGCGGCGACGCGAAGGAGGGATGGGACAACATCGATCTGTTCGGTTGGCTCGGATACCCGATGCAGATGAAGATCGATTTCCTCTGCCGGGACTCGATCCTCGCCGCGCCGATCGTCCTCGACCTCGCGCTCTTCCTCGACTTCGCGAAGCGCGCCGGGCTCTACGGCATCCAGGAGTGGCTGTCGTTCTACTTCAAGTGCCCGATGACCGCGCCCGGGCTCGATCCGGAGCACGATCTGTTCGTCCAGCTCAAGAAGCTGAAGAACACGCTGCGCTGGCTCATGGGCGAGGAGCCCATCACGCACCTCGGGACCGAGTATTACGACTGAACCGGCCCGAATGACCGAGCCCTGGGTCTACCGCGACGGCCGACGCCGTGAATCGCGGGGAGCGGTGCTCGCCGAGCTCGGGCGGCGCCTCGCGCGCGTGCACCGGAGCGAGCGCGACGAACGGCGTCGCGAGGCGGTCGCCGCGCTCGTCGTCGCCGGAGAGCTCGAAGCGGCGCTCGCGGATGCGGGCGATCCCGAGACGACGACGAGCGCGCGCGTGACCGACGCGCTCGCGGCGATCGTGCTCGGCGGTGACGCGCCGCTCGACGCCGCGATCGCCGACGTGGAGCGGATCGCGCGGGCGGGCGGAGGCGACCTCCACGTCTCCACGCCGGAGGGCTTCGCTTGGTACGCGCTGCACCCGGAGGCGTACGCCCGCGCGACGTCGGAGCTCGGAGACGTGCGCGACATGCTCGTCGTCGGCGTCCGCTCGATCGGGACGACGCTCTCGGCGGTCGCGCGCGCGGCGCTCCTCGCTCGCGGCGTTCACGCGCAACGCACGACGGTGCGCCCGGATGGACCTCCGAACGATCGCCACCTCTCGTCCGTGTTCGCGCCTCCGCCCGGCGCCACCGTCCTCGTCGTCGACGAAGGCCCGGGCCTCAGTGGGTCGACGTTCCTCGCCGTCGCCGAGGCGTTCGTCCGTGCGGGCGTCCCGGCGAGCCGCGTCGTCCTGATGTGCAGCCACGCCGTCGACGTGGATGCGCTGCGCGCCCCGCGCGCGGCGAGCCGGTGGCGCGCGTTCCGCACGATCGTGGCGGACGAGCCGGTCCACGCACCGGACGGCCGCGACCTCTCCGCCGGCGCGTGGCGTCGGTCGTGCTACGCGCGCGAGGCGGAATGGCCCGCGACGTTCCCGAACGCCGAGCGACGCAAGGTGCTCTCCGGCGGACGGCTGTTCAAGTACGAGGGCCTCGGCCTCCGGGCGTCGTCCGCGCTCGATCGCGCCCGCGCGCTCGCGGCCGAGCGATGGATCCACGCCGCGCGGGACGAAGGCGACGGATGGTGGTCGTATCCGTGGGATGGTCGCCCGCTCTCCGCGCGCGATCGCAGCCCGGAGATCGTCGACCTCCTCGCCCGCTACTGCGCGCGCCGCGCATCGCTGTTCCGCGCAGACGAGCCGACCGATCTCGTGCCCGTCGTCCGCAAGAACGCGGCGGTGATCCTCGGAGGAGATCCCGCCGCGACGATCGAGCTCGCCGTCGAGCGCCCCGTCGTCGCCGATGCTCGCATGGCGCCGCACGAGTGGGTCCGTACGAGCGCGGGCGAGCTGCTCAAGACGGACGCCGTCGCGCACGGCGACGATCACTTCTTCCCCGGCCCGACGGACATCGCATGGGACCTCGCGGGCGCGATCGTCGAGTGGGACCTCGACGGCGCGCTGCGCGCTCGGCTCCTCGAAGGCTACGGCCGCGCATCCGGCGACGACGCACGCACGAGGATCGGCGCGTGGATCTTCGCGTATGCCGCCTGCCGCGCGGGCTGGGTCGTGCTCGTGCGCGATCTCGTCGACGCCTCCGAGCGCGCGCGCCTGTCCGCGCTGCTCGCGCGGTACCTCCGGGCGATGCACGAGCGCGCTTGATCGCGGGGGCCATGCCGCCGCGCGATCACTTCCTCTTGCACGCGCGGACGGCCGCGAGGAGCGCCTGGATCTTCGGCTGCTCCTTCGCGCGCTCCGGGAAATAGAGGAAGAGGCCGGGCGCCGCCGGCATGTACTCGTCCAGGACGGACTCGAGCGCCTTCGCACGGATCGCGTCGCGCACGACGAAGTCGGGGACGTAGGCGAGCCCGAGGCCGAGCAGCGCGGCGCGCATCATGAACGCGGCATCGTTCGTCTCCACCGGGCCGGTCACCGGCACCTTGAGGTCGCGTCCGCGTCGCTCGAACTCCCAGACGTAGAGAGCTCCCGTCGATGCGCCGCGGAACCCGATGCAATCGTGGCGAAGAAGGTCGCGCGGGTGTCTCGGTCGACCGCGTTCGGCAAAGTATGCCGGCGTCCCGACGACGGCGAACCGGAACGCCGGGGCGATGCGCACGACCACCATGTCCTTGTCGGTGGACTCGACGAGCCGGATGCCCGCGTCGTAGCGCTCCGCGACGAGGTCCACGAAGCTGTCGTCCACGCCGACCTCGAGCGTGAGCTTGGGGTGCTCGCCGTGTAGACGAGCGATGATCGGCTCGAGGAACGGCAGCGCGATGCGCGGCACGGTGAGTCGGATGCGGCCGACGACCTGCCCCGCGGTCTTCCCGACCTCCTCCAGCGCCGCGATGGCTTCGCGCAGACCCGGCCCGCAGCGACGAAGCAGCTGCTCGCCAGCTTCGGTCAGCGCGACGGTGCGCGTCGTGCGCACGAGGAGGGTGGTCCCGACGCGCGTCTCCAGCGCACGCACCGATTGGCTGAGGGCCGATGGCGATACGCCGAGCGCCCGCGCCGCGGCCGAGAACCCGCGCTTCTCGGCGACGGTCATGAACGCCAGGACCCCGTTGAGCTGGTCGAGCCTCATTGTGAAGAAATACTTCAAAGCCCATGCAAATACCGCAGCTTCTCTTCCAAACGACCGGAGCGCATGTTCGCTTCCGCGAGCGCGACGGACGCGCTCTTCAGGGAAGGAGTCCACGATGCTCTACACACGCTTCGGAAACACCGGGCTCGTCGTCTCGCGCCTCGCTTTCGGCGCGATGACCTTCGGCACCGGAGACGTCCCGTCCGTCTACAAGGTGGACGACAAGGGCGCCGCGGAGCTCGTCGGCCGCGCGCTCGACGCGGGCATCAACTTCTTCGACACGGCGGACGTGTACGCCGACGGTCAGTCCGAGATCATGCTCGGAAAGATCCTCGGCACGAAACGGAAGGACGTCATCGTGTCGACGAAGGTCGGCTTGCGCCCCGGCCCGTCCCTCGGCAAGACCAGCCTCTCGCGCGGGCACATCCTGTCGTCGTGCGAAGGGAGTTTGCGTCGCCTCGGGACCGATTACATCGATCTCTACATCGTGCATCGCTTCGATCCGCACACGCCGATCGAGGAGACGCTGCAAGCGCTCGACGACCTCGTCCGCCGCGGCTCGGTGCGGTACGTGGGCTTCTCGAACTGGGCGGCCTGGCAAGCAGCGAAGGCGGTCGGCATCCAGGAGCGGCACGGATGGGCGCGCTTCGTCGGCGCGCAGATGTACTACTCGCTCGTCGGACGCGACATCGAGCACGAGGTCCTGCCGTTCGCCGAGGATGCCGGGATCGGGACGATGATCTGGAGCCCGCTCGCCGGCGGCTTCCTCTCCGGCAAGTACACGCGAGAGAATCTCACCGCGCCGGAGAACCGGCTCTCGGGGTTCGACCTCCTTCCCTTCGACAAGGAGCGAGGGTTCGCCCTCGTCGAGGTCATGAAGGAAGTGGCACGAGCGCACGAGGCGTCCGTCGCGCAGGTCGCGCTCGCCTGGCTCCTCGCGAAGCGCGGCGTCAGCACGGTCCTCGTCGGCGCCACGAGTACAGCCCAGCTCGAGGACAACCTCGGCGCCGTTCGGCTCCGGCTCACGCCCGAGGCCGTCCAGAGGCTCGACGAAGCGAGCCCTCACGCCGGCTACTACCCGTCGTGGTTCACCCATCACTTCCGTGACGAGCGGATCGAGAAGGCGCTCGGAGGACGCGCGTGAGCTCCCCTGACCGCTGACGGGGGAGCGCCCTCGACGATCCGCCCGAGGCGTGTGCGCGCACGCTGCCTTGCCGTGCGCGCACGCCGAACGGCGGATGCAACACAGCGAAATCACGCACCATTCGCCTGGCACATCCGCTGCTCCGGGGATGGGCAACGAACATGAAGGCCCAGTCCTCGAAGCTCCGATCCTCCAGCCTCGCCCTCACCACCCTCGTCACGAGCATCCTCGTGCCCGCCGAGGCGCTCGCTGCGAACCTCTTCGACAATCCGCACTTCGACGAGAACGCGAACGGCTTCTCGCCGTTCGCCGACATCACGACCGAGTGGAGCGCGAACGACGCGTCCAACATGGACATCTCGGGCTCGCTCTCGATCACGAACACGAAGGTGGGGCTCAACTCGGGCGCCATCCGGTGCGTCACGGACATCACCGCCGGTGAGAGCTACGACCTCGCGCTGCGCGTCTTTTTGCCGGACGGCCAGGCCACCACGGGCGGCGTCGGTCTCTTCGTCTCTTGGTATGCGAGCGCGAACTGCACCGGCAGCCAGCTCGGCATTGGCAACTCGGCGTACGCGAACATGACGGAGACGGAGACTTGGCAGGGGCTTCGCTCGCTCGGCGAGGTCGCGCCCGACGGCGCCAAGTCCGCACGCCTCTACCTGAACGTCAACAACCCCGCCTCCGCCCCCGGGCCGCTCACCGCGTACGTCGACGACGTCTACTTCGGGCCGAGCGTCCAGGCCGGACCGCCCGCGTTCACGAGCCCTCCGCCGCCCCCCGGCACGGTCGGCACGAGCTACGTGCACACGTTCACCGCGAGCGGCACGCCGCTCGTCACGTTCCGGCCGACCGGCTTGCCCGCGGGGCTCACGCTCTCGCCGGCGGGCGTGCTCTCCGGAACGCCGACCGAGCAAGGCTCTTTCCCGATCACGGTCCAGGCGAGCAACGGCGTCGACCCGCCCGTCACGGAGTCGTTCACGCTCGTCATCGCCGGCCCGCCCGAGCCACCGGAGGACGAGGCCGACGCCGGGAGCGACGGCAGCGTGCCGGAGCCGGGCGGGTCCGAAGCCGACGCGTCTTCGCCGGACGCGGACGCCTCTCCTGCAGCCCCGAACGCACCGCCGTCGGCATCGGGCGAAGGCTCGGACGACGCGCCCACGGCGTCGGCAGACGACGACGGCTCTCCGTCCGCGGAGGAAGGCGGCTGCAACGCGTCGGGCACCGGCGCGCCCGGCCTCGGCGCGATCGCCATCGCCCTCGGATGTGTGCTCGCCCTCGTCCGTCGCCGACGGGGTGAGAGGTCGGCGCCCGGTCAACGATAAGGCCCCGCCCCCATGCTCTTCGTCGCGCTCTCCGCGATCGCCTCGATCGCACGTGTCACGCCGAGTTCGACGACAGCCGGCAGACTCAACGCGGCGAAGCGGAGGCGCAGGCCGCTCGAAGTGACGGCGATGGAGCGGAGCGCGCTCTCGAGCTCGTGATCGTCGAAGCACGTCGCGAGCGCGCTCTCGAGCGGGCCTTCGCCTCGGTTCGAAGGCGTGAGGAGCACTTGCCGCGAGGCTCCGTGCGCAATCGCGATCTCGACCTCCACGCCGATGGGCGCGCTCCCATCGAGCCCCGGACGGACGACGACCGAGTGACGCCCGAGCATTCCGCGGAAGCCACGCTCGCCGTCGTCTCGCCGCAGGCCTCGCCGCTCGGCCCATCGCTGGTACGCCCCCCGCGCGGCGTGCAGGCGTCGAGGATCGGGCGGCGCGACGGGTGGCTCGCGAAACGCCTTTTCGACACGGCCGCCGACGAGCGCCGCCACCATGCGAAGAGCTGCGTCGAAGACGAGGTCCAGCAGCATTCAGCCTCGAATCACCAGCGGCGAATACGTCGGCGCGAGGGATTGATTCGGCTCGCGGATCGGCTCGCACGTCGCGTTCGCGCCACTCCGACCCGGCGGGGTCGTCGCGTCGGGTCGTGCGACGTCTCCGCCGTCGGGCTTCGGCACCTCCTCCTCCGGTCCGACCGACAGCGTCGACTTCACCGCCTCCTTCGCGACGCCTTTCACGACGCCCTTCGCCGTCTCCGTCGCGATGTGCTGGACGATCGGCTTCACTCCCGCGCTCGGAGCGAGCGCCTCCGCCGCCGCGGCGCCGACGCCCCGCACCATTCCGCCGGCGATCGCGCCGATGATCGCGTTGCCGTACGGGTCTTTCTCGATGGGCCTGTCGATGGCCGCAGTCCTGCGCGAGTCCTTCAGTGCGGGATCGTCCGCGAGCATCGGCGACCAGCTTCGAGCATCGGAGGTCGCGCGCCAACACATCCCGCCCTCGTCGCCTCCGTTCTCGTAGTACTCGTTCCGGCGAGCCTCCGCCTCGCGCTCGGCTGCCTGCTCGCGGTGGAGCTGCTGCGCCGCGACCTGCTCGGCGGTCGGCTCGCAGGAGCGTTCTTCGATGGAGTACGCACGCGGGCGAGCACCCGCGCTCGTGCAGCGTTCCGTCATGACGGGCACATCGGCCGCCGCGCCGCCGAGTTGCTCGAATTCGTCCCGCGCGCGCCGACCGCATCAAGGTGGCTCGCGCCAGACGCGGGGCGTCACGAACGGGAGCTGGAACCGAGCCGCGTGCGCGCACGCCGAACAGTAGCATTACGCATCGAAATCACGAAACTTTCGCCTGGCACGCCCGCTGCTCGAGGGCGGTCGACGAACATGAAGACGCTGCCCTCGAAGCTCCGGTCCTACAGCCTCGCCCTCACCACCCTCGTCACGAGCATCCTCGTGCCCGCCGAGGCGCTCGCTGCGAACCTCTTCGACAATCCGCACTTCGACGAGAACGCGAACGGCTTCTCGCCGTTCGCCGACATCACGACCGAGTGGAGCGCGAACGACGCGTCCAACATGGACATCTCGGGCTCGCTCTCGATCACGAACACGAAGGTGGGGCTCAACTCGGGCGCCATCCGGTGCGTCACGGACATCACCGCCGGTGAGAGCTACGACCTCGCGCTGCGCGTCTTTTTGCCGGACGGCCAGGCCACCACGGGCGGCGTCGGTCTCTTCGTCTCTTGGTATGCGAGCGCGAACTGCACCGGCAGCCAGCTCGGCATTGGCAACTCGGCGTACGCGAACATGACGGAGACGGAGACTTGGCAGGGGCTTCGCTCGCTCGGCGAGGTCGCGCCCGACGGCGCCAAGTCCGCACGCCTCTACCTGAACGTCAACAACCCCGCCTCCGCCCCCGGGCCGCTCACCGCGTACGTCGACGACGTCTACTTCGGGCCGAGCGTCCAGGCCGGACCGCCCGCGTTCACGAGCCCTCCGCCGCCCCCCGGCACGGTCGGCACGAGCTACGTGCACACGTTCACCGCGAGCGGCACGCCGCTCGTCACGTTCCGGCCGACCGGCTTGCCCGCGGGGCTCACGCTCTCGCCGGCGGGCGTGCTCTCCGGAACGCCGACCGAGCAAGGCTCTTTCCCGATCACGGTCCAGGCGAGCAACGGCGTCGACCCGCCCGTCACGGAGTCGTTCACGCTCGTCATCGCCGGCCCGCCCGAGCCACCGGAGGACGAGGCCGACGCCGGGAGCGACGGCAGCGTGCCGGAGCCGGGCGGGTCCGAAGCCGACGCGTCTTCGCCGGACGCGGACGCCTCTCCTGCAGCCCCGAACGCACCGCCGTCGGCATCGGGCGAAGGCTCGGACGACGCGCCCACGGCGCCGGCAGTCGACGACGGCTCTCCGTCCCCGGACGAAGGCGGCTGCAACGCGTCGGGCACCGGCGCGGCCGACCTCGGCACGATCGCCCTCGCCTTCGGATGTGTGCTCGCCCTCGTCCGTCGTCGACGGGCGTGAGTCGGCGTGCGTTCCCACGCCAAACCGCTTCGTCGTTCGATTGCTGCCAGCGAGCCGCAGGCAACCGGGAATCGGGGAACGAGCGCCGATGCTCGTTCCCCGCATTCTTTCGTCGTCGCGGCATGAAAACACACATGTTCCCACTTTTCCTTGCACGCCCGTGGACGGGTGCTACTTGGAAACACGACCGTTTACATGTGGCTTCTGCAACACGTGCAAGGGTGAACATGAAGGCTTCTTCGTTCTTCGCTGCTGCCGCTCTCTCCCTCGTCACCTTCGCCGCGGTCGGCTGCGCGGCGCCCACCGACGACGAGGCGGACGCCGCCGAGTCTTCCGAGCAGGCGATCACGAGCTGGCAGAACATCCTCAACGTCAACGTCCCGTCGGCCGGCTACATCAACACGCTCCAGACGCCGCACCTGACGCTTCGCCCCGTTCGCGGACGCTTCCTGCGGATGTCCTGGCCGGCCGCCTGCAACGCGCAGATCACGCAGATGTCTCTCTTCGGGACCTCGCTCCATACCGGCCAGCGGCTCCCGATCCACGCGGTGCTCGTTCGCGGTCCGCAGGTCGAGCCCGGCGGCATCGTGGCGTCGTACTACTCGGTCAACGGCGGCGCCGGCGCGACCGTCCGCGAGATCGGCCTCTTCGGCTTCATCGGCGGGCCGTGCACGCTCGCGTTCGAGCAGTCGGACTCGCTCGACGCAGGCGGCGGCGGTGGCGGCGGTGGCGGCAACGCGATCTCGGGATACGACTTCTCCGGCTTCACGCGGTGCCGTCCGCTCCCCTCCGGCATGGCGTGCCCCGCGATCGCCGACCCGGTCACGGACGCGTGCCTCGATCGCGGCGGCAGGACGAACTACTGCTCGGATTGCTCCGTCATCTGCAGCGTGCCGGTGAACTAGCGGGTCCAAGCCAGGCGCCACAGGTACCGGAAGACGTTCGGCACGCTCGTCCGGAAGGCGACGATGAGGGTGTCTCCTTCGTGCTCCCAGAGCTCGTCGCGCTGCTCCCTGACGCGCGAGAAAGGCGATCGTCCTTCGCGCCGAGGCGTCCTCTCCAGTGCTCGAGTGTCCACTGCAGGAGACGAAGGCGCCTGCATCGGAGCCGGCTCGAGGTCGTTCGACGCGACGGCTCGCCGCGTGCAGGGCGTCAGCGCGCCCGAAAGTCGAAGACCGCGGCGCTCAGCGCGGGCAACGCGTGCACGTAGGCGTTCGTGCGCGACAGCTTCTCCCGTGCAGCGACGATCGGGCTCGGGTGGTCGGCGTCGATGCGGAAGACGGTGACCTCCTCGAGCAGATGCGCGCCGGCGATGCGGAGGCCGAAGCGACGAGGCGCTCTCGTCTTGTTCACGACGAGCACGGTGACCCGATCGGCGCCGTCGCTCGCCGCCCAGACGCTCGACTCCGCCTTCTCCGGATGGTCGACACGGACGCTCGTGCCCGCGAACGCGCGCCCCTGCCCGTCCGCATTGCGCATGAGCTCGAATGCTCCGAACGCGTAGCGGAGGTCGCAAGTGTGGGGCCACATCGCGGCGATGTGGACGCCCAAGCGCCCGAAGACACCGAGCGTGTCCGCCGTCGCGAGGCCGCTCGAAACGTGCCCACATCCGCCCGGGAAGTACTCGGTGACGCCGATCTCGGTCCCGGGATAGCCCGCCGCGATGCGTTCCTGCAGCCGCTTCACGATGTACGCAGGACCGTGCAGATGATCGTCGGTGACCCAGGAATGCTCGTCGTACTCCGGGTCCCAGTAGCTCCGCGGGCCCTGCAGGACCGCCTCGATCTCCTCGTCGGTCATGGGCCGTCGATCATGATCGAGCGCCCACGTGAACGTGCCCCGGAACACGCGCTGCGGGTACCAGTGGAAGTCCCACGTATCGAGGAGCCGTTTGCCTGCCGCCTCGCTCGCGGCACGCACGGCCTCGAGGAAGTCGTCCATGAACCAGCGCCCGTCGTCGCTGTACTCGTGCATCGAGTCCTGCCACGTGGTCCAGCCGTCGTAGTGGTAGTGATCCGGACCGACGATGGGGGCCGTCGGCGCGAGCTCCTTCACGCGCTTGGCGAACTTGATGAACCTCGCCGTGAACTCGGTGCCGGTGACGCGGCGCCCGATCTGCACACCGTTCGAGGCGAAGAGCGGGGCGCCGGTGCCGCGCTGGAGCATCGGGAAGTTGTAGTCGTAGAGGTCGGGCTCGTTGTCCGTGCCGACCATGACCTGGAGCGGCCCCGGCGCGAAGATGTCTTCCGCGAACCGCGTCTGCAAGAAGTGGAGGTGCTCGTCCGTGTACACGACGCCGTCGGAGAGATCGGGCGTGGCCGCGAACGGCGTCGGCTTCACGAGCTCGACCCGACGGAAGTAGAAGTCGATGTCCCAGCCCGGCGTCGTGTACGGGATCTCGGTCGCGGTGGGCCCCGCGACGTAGTCGTTCAGCACGAACGGGATCATCGTGCCGCGGCCGGCGGCGCGGTTTCGCGCGATGAGGACGCGATCGAGCTCGCCCGGTGCGCTCGGGTTTTCGAGGTCCGACGCGAGGAACAGGTCGCTCGTGACCCCCGTCTCGATCGATCCGGTCGAGACGTTCGTCTCCCAGTTGTAGGTGTTGCACCGATCGCCGCCCCGGCGCACGAACGTCACGCCCGCCATCGCGCGAGGGTCCTCGCGCTCGGCGCGCATCGAGTTCATGCCGTAGATGAGCGGCGAGATCGGCCTCCGCTCGTCCGCGACCCGAACGAGCGACGTCACGTCCACGTCGGCCGCATCGAGCTCGGCCGGCTCGACGATCGGAGCCTCGCGCTCCGGAGCATCGTCGTCCGCCGGGAGCGCGGAGGTCGGTCCCGCCGTCTCCGGCGCTTCGGGCCTCGACGCCGGAGCGTCTCTCGACGCGCCGTCCGGCGCGCTCTCGTTGCCGCGCCGGTGGCACGCCTCGGTGCCTGCGATCGCCCAGAGGGCAACGAGCGCCGGAACGAGTCGACCCGCTCGAAGGTGTCGTGTCCCCTCCATGTGCAACGAGCTCGCAGCTCTCGTTCCATGCTCGAGCCAAGGCGCGGACGAGACCTTCTCGCGGCTTGCGCCACCCCGTCCGCCTGGCCGCATGGGCGGAGATGAAGAACGCCCCGCCTCGGCCAAAGGGACGCAGGATCGGGAGCGCAGCGACCGAGCGCACGTCTCGTGCCGACACCTGCTCGCGCAAATGGCGTGATCAAAGCATGGCGCGTAGAGCGCGCGCTCGACGCGAGGAGCGGCTCAGCCCTTCGACGGATCCGGGACGTCCGCCAGCCGCTCGACGATTCGATGCACGAGGCCGTAGGCGCACGCCTCCTTCGCGTTCATCCAGAAGTTGCGCTCGGTGTCGCTCACGATCTTCTCGTACGGTTGCCCCGTGGCGCGCGCGAAGATGCGGTTGAGCCGCTCGCGCATCTGGACGATCTGCGTCGCCTCGATCTCGATGTCGGACGCGCGGCCGCCCGTGCCTCCGAGCGGCTGGTGGAGCAAGAAGCGCGTGTTCGGGAGGGCGTAGCGATCCTCCTTCTCCGCCGCCGCGTAGATCAGGGCGCCGGCGCTCGCGACCCAGCCGGTGCCGATCATGATCACGCGTGGCGCGATCGCGCGCACCATGTCGTGGATCGTGTCGCCCGCCTCGACGTGCCCGCCCTGCGAGTGGACGATCATCCGAATGGGCGCGTCTCCGGCCGAGGCGAGCGCGAGGAGCTGCGCCGAGACCACGCGGGCGAGGCGTGTATCGACCTCGCCGTAGACGAGCACGGTCCGCGCCGCGAACAGCGCGTCGGCGGCGCGATCGACGAAGGCGCGGTCGTCGGTGGTCGTCCTGGGATCCTCGGCTCCTCGCGGCATCACGACCACGATGCGTCGGTCGGCGAGCGTGCGCCATGTCCGGGACGCGCTCGTTCATGTCCACCCGTCTCGATCTCTCACGACGGGCGCTCGCGACATGTCCGATCGTCTCGATCTTCGTCGGGCGATGGACCTCGCGCCGCGGGCGCGTCATGCTGAGCACGATGACCGAACGGCCTCCGATCCTTCCCGAAGCGCTCGAGCGTGGCACCGCTGCGAACGACGACGGCCGCAGCGGGAGAGACGGCGAGACCCGCGATCCGTACGTCGCGCGAGCGATCGCCGCGATGAAGGCGGGCCCGTCGCGGCGCTGGACGGTGGCGGCGCTCGCGAGGGTCGCCGGTCTGTCGCGCGCCGCGTTCGCGCGCCGCTTCACGCGCGAGCTCGGCGTCGGTCCTGCCCGCTGGCTCACGGAACATCGGCTCCGCATCGCGCAGGAGCGGCTCGTCGAGACGGACCTCGGGCTCGCCGCGATCGCGTCCGAGATCGGCTACGCGACCGAGTTCGCGTTCGCGAAGGCGTTCAAGCGCATGTTCGGCGTCGCGCCGGGCCGCTTCCGCCGCCTCGCGCGCGCGCCCCGTGCGCTGGGCGCGCGGCCGTCCTTCCGAGCCGCCGCCTGATCCTCACGCGCGGCCGAGCTCGAGGGCGGCCGCGTCGAGGATGGCGCGGAGGCTTCGCGAGACGTCTTCGTTCGTCGTCGCCCAGCTCGAGACGCTGATGCGCATCGCGCGCCGGCCTCGCCACGTCGTCGGGCCGCACCAGCACTCGCCGGAGCGCTGGACGCGATCGATGACGCGATCGGTGATGTCGTCGTCGTCGCCGAACCGGACGAGCACCTGGTTGATGACGACCTCGTTCAGCACCTCGTGGCCCGCGGCGCGGAGCCCTTCGGCGAAGCGGACGGCGTGATCGCTCGTGCGATCGACGAGCTCGGCGACGCCCGAGCGACCGAGCGTCCGCAGCGCAGCCCAGACGTCGACCACGCGCGCGCGCTGCGAGGACTGCGGCGTGTGGTGCAACGGCTCGAGCACGCCGCCGGACGGGAGGTAGCCGGCGACCGCGGACATCGTCGGCCGGAGCCGAGACGCGTCGCGCAGCATGACGATGCCGCAGTCGTACGGGACGTTGAGCCACTTGTGCCCGTCCGTCGCCCACGAGTCGGCTCGCCCCATGCCCTCGGTGAGCCGCCGCCGCGCAGGGACGGCCGAGGCGGCGGCCCACATGCCGAACGCCCCGTCCACGTGCACCCAGGCGTCGCGCTCGCGCGCCCAGTCCACGAGCGCGTCGAACGGATCGAACGCGCCGGTGTTCACCTCGCCCGCCTGCGCGCAGAGGATGACCGGCCCTTCGACCTTCGGCAGCTCGGACGGGATGATGCGGCCTTGCTCGTCCGCGGGCGCGACGACGACGCGCTTGCGTCCGAGGCCGATGATGGCGAGCGACTTCGCGATCGTCGAGTGCGCGCTCGCCCCGACGACGACGGTGACGGGCGGAGCTCCGATGAGCCCGTCGTTCGCGACGTCCCAACCGACGCGCGCGAGCACGTGATCGCGACCGGCGGCCAGCCCGCAGAGGTTCGCGATGGTCGCCCCCCCGACGAACATGGCCTCGGCGCCGGCCGGAAGCCCGAGCAGGTCGACGAGCCATCGCGAGACGATCTCACGAAGGCGCGCCGCGATCGGAGACATGACCGCGAGCGCGACGTTCTGATCCCAGGCGCTCGCGAGCACGTGCGCCGCGAGCGAGGCCGGCAGGCACGCGCCGTTGACGAACCCGAAGTAGCGGCCCCCGGCGCTCGCGACCGTCGCCGGAGAGCCGACACGATCGAGCAGCGCGAGGGTCTCGGCCGGGTCCGACGGGCCGGCGGGCAACGGGACGTCGAGCTCGGAGAGCGCATCGAGCGCCGCTGCCGTCGGCGCGACCGGACGCTCGTCGAGGCCCTCGAGATACCGCGCCGCGCGCGCCGCAGCGTCGGCGAGCAGGCGAGCCGCTTCGTCGTGGAGCATCCCACGTGGGATGCTCGATCGCGGCGTTCCGTTTCGTGGATCGTCGCGGCTCACACCGCGCAAAGCCGCCGAAGCATCGTCGCTCCGTGCCTCACGTCGTCCGGGCACGCGCCTCCGCACGGCGCCGCATCGCGTGATTGAACAGGCCGAACGGGACGAGCGGGATCACGAGCGCGAGGAGCAATGCCGCCACCACGAAGCCGACGGCCACCGTCAGCGCGAAGAGGCCGACGTCCGCCAGCGTGACCTTGGTCGCGATCGGGGGCGTGAACCGTCGTCGCGCTTCGGCGACGGTCAGATCGAGCAGCGCGTCGAGCTCCTCGCCGTAGGTCGTCCGGTGGCGCCGGCCCCGCACGAACGCGGCGAACACACGACCCGGCGCGCGGAGCAGACCGGCCGCCGTCCCACCGAGATTCAGGGCCCAAGCCGCCCCGTAACCCTTGCATCCGGCCGCGAGCTCCCACGCGGAGATCTCCAGCTCTCCGGCGAAGTCCGTGTCGTAGCCGGTCAGGATGTGATGCAGGTCGTGGTAGCGGACCGCGGCGACGCGTGCCTTGGTGTTCGGGAACGGCATCGGGATGGGACCGAGCTTGAAGTCGACCCAGGGATCGTCATACCCGCCCGTCTCGCCGAACCCGTTGGCCTGGAAGTAGGCCCGGCGCGCCTCCCGCATCGTCATCGTGTCCTCGTACTCGACCCGCATCTCGCCCTGCCTTTCCTTCACCGACTGCGCTCGATGAGCGCGTTCACTGACTACGCTCAGTATGTGGGGACGGCAGTTGAAGCAGACAAGTGCCAAACGAGTGACATAGACTGAGCACAGTCATAGAATGGAACGCATCGATGGCGCGCCCTCCTCGAGGGAAACGGCCTGGGCCGCGGACCGCGGCGAAGGCAGCGACGAGCCGCGCGGCTCAGCGGGCGGGTACCCGCGAGCAGATCCGCGTCGCCGCTTGGGAGCTGTTCTCGACCGTCGGCTTCGAGGAGACGACGACGCAGGCGATCGCGCGACGTGCCGGCGTGGCGACCGGCACCGTCTTCTTGCACGCGAGCGACAAGGCCGACCTGCTCTTCATGGTGATGTACGACCGCCTCGATGGCGCCGTGAACGAGGCCTTCGCGACGTTGCCGGACGGTCCCCTCGTCGACCGGCTCATGCACGTGTTCGCGCGCATCTTCCGCATGTACGGCGAGCATCCGAAGGTCGGGGCCGCCTTCGTGCGCCTACTGCCGGGCGCGAACGGCCCGAACGCGGAGCGCGTGAACGGCCTCACGGCAACGTTCCTCGCGCGCATCGGCTCCCTCGTCACCGACGCACAGACGCGCGGCGAGGTGGCACGCGACCTCGACCCGCTCGCCTGCGCGCGAAACATCTTCGGCCTCTATTTCATGGCGCTGCTCGCCTGGCTCAGCGGGCTCGTGCCACTCGAGGCGGCCCTCGATCCGATGCTCCGCTCGGCGCTGGATCTCCAGTTCCGCGGCTTTCGACCGTGACCTCGAAACACGCGCTCGTCACGCTTGGTCTCCAACAAGGCCGAGGCAATCGCAGTCTCCGCCCATCGACATGACGCCCGAACACGCCCGAGTGATGGCTCGCTACAACCGGTGGATGAACGAGAAGCTCTACGCGATCGCGGAGAAGCTCACCGACGAGGAGCGCAAGAAGGACCGCGGCGCTTTCTTCGGATCGATCCACCGCACGCTGAATCACGTCCTCCTCGCCGACCGCGTGTGGCTCGCACGCTTCACTGGCGTCGAGCTGAAGGAGGGCGAGCTGGGCCCGGGCGGGATCCGGACGCTCGATCAGGAGCTCTACGCCGACTTCGACGAGCTTCGCCGCGAGCGCGCGAAGACGGACGACGCGATCGACGCGTACGTCGCGACGCTCACGGAGGAGAAGCTCGCCGGGACGCTGCGATATCTCCGGCACGGCGTCGTGAACGAGTTCCCCCTCTGGCACGCCGTTGCCCACTTCTTCAACCACCAGACGCACCATCGCGGCCAGGTGACGACGCTCCTCGTGCAGGCCGGACACGATCCGGGCGTGACGGATCTCCTGGCGATGCTCCGGGGCTGACGACCATACGCGTGCGGCGAATCATCACGCCTCGTTCGCGATGAGCTGGCCGAGCGGTTACGTACGGCAGCGGTTGGCTGGCTCGCAGCGTCCTAGCACCACACGCACACGTGTACGTTTGACGTATCACGTACAGGTGTTAGATTCAGAAGCGGGTTGGGGATCATCTCCTTCCGCTGCCGGGACACTCAGGCGGTTTTCGAGGGGCGCAGCTGCGCTCGCTTCGCGAACATCCGCGCGGTGCTGGAGCGGAAGCTTGCCATGCTCGACGCTGCGGCAAAGCTGACTGATCTCCGCGTGCCTCCGGGCAACCGCCTGGAAGCCCTCGGCGGGGATCGTGCTGGGCAGCACTCGATCCGAGTGAACGATCAGTTCCGCTTGTGCTTCGTCTGGACGGAGAACGGTCCAGCAGACGTCGAATGCGTCGACTACCACGACTGAGTCGCCCCCTTCCGCCCAACGCCGTGAGAGGTGCGAACCCAGCAAAGGATGTCGTCATGAAGCCGAAGAATGCGATGCGACCGATCCACCCGGGGGAGGTCCTGATGGAGGAGTTCCTCCGCCCGCTCGATCTGAGCGCCAACCGACTCGCAGCTGCGATCGACGTCCCGGCGAATCGAATCAGCGAGATCGTCGCTGGTCGTCGCAGCGTCACCGCTGACACGGCGCTCCGTCTCGCGGCCGCGCTGGGAACGACTGCCGACTTCTGGCTGAACCTCCAGAAGACGTACGAGCTCCGGATGGCAGAGATCGAGAGCGGACCGGCGATCCGCAAGATCCGTCCGCTGCTCCAGCCAAGCTGAAGCGGCCACATGGAAAGCGCGAAACGCCCCGAGCCTCTTGCGAGGCCGGGGGCATCGTCGTTTGCGTCCATCGCAGTCAGGCGGCGGCGAGTGCTTCCTTCACGAAGACGCGGTAGCCTGCGAGCGAAAACGGCGGACGCAGGTCGTCGACGAGCAGCGTCATCTCTACGTCCTCGAAGTCGACGCTTGCGCCTCGAACGGATGCAACGTGAAGCCCGCCGACATGACGCCGGAAGGCGCTCCCACCGACAAAGGCGTCCTCAGCGAACGCGCGGCCCTCTCCTACTCTCGGGCACGCGCGGAATCAGCGTGGCACGACCGTCACGCGGAAGTTCGAGTCGTCCGCGATGAACACGCGCGTCGGCTCGACGCGAAGTCCGCTGGGCGCGCACAGGGTGGCGTTTCCGACGGGGCCTCCGCCATTTCGGGCCAGGCCCGCGAAGCTCGGCTGGCCGATGACGCTCGTCGCGGCGGCACCTCCCGCGGATGGCAGGGGCGACCACACGAGGACGCGATTGTTGCCTTTGTCGACGACGTAGAGGCTCGTTGCATCACCGTCGACGTCACCCGGCAAGAGGATCGTCGACGCCGACGCGCTCTCGATCGTTGCCACGTTCGTCGTGAGATTGGCTGCGCCTGCCGGCTGCCCGAGCGCGAAATCGGCCGATGCTCCGCCCGTCGTCGGGATGGTGTTCCACACCAAGACGCGGTGGTTGCCCGAGTCCGCGACATGAAGTCGTCCCCCGACGACCCGAATGCCCACCGGCTGGTTCATGCTCGCGCCCGAGAGCGTCGGATGGTTGGCGGCTCCCGACGTGAGGTTCTCCGATCCAGGAGGCTGCCCGAGCGCATAATCCGCAGGCTGACCTCCCGATTGCGGGATCGTGTTCCACACGAGGACGCGGTGATTCGAGTAGTCGGAGACGAAGAGTCGCGTCCCGTCCGTCGCGACGGCGATCGGGTTGAACATCGTGCTCGGTCCGATCCCTCCCTCGTTCGGCGAGACCGACGTCAGGTTGTTCGGCCCTGCGGGCTGTCCGAGCGCGAACGACGCGGGCTCGGCGCCGGTCGGGAGCGTGTTCCAGACGAGGACGCGGTGGTTCCCGAAATCGGGAACGAAGAGCTTCCCGCCCGCGATCAGCGGACCCGCGGGGTAGTTCATGGCCCCTCCGCTCGGACCGCCATGGTTCGGGCCCGAGCTCGCGAGATTGTTCGGCCCCGGCGGTTGACCGAGCGCGAACGACGCGGGCTCCATCGGCGACGTCGGAACCCAGTTCCAACCGAGCACCCGGTGATTCGACACGTCGCTCACGTAGAAGTGGGCGCCGTCGGTCGCGGGCGCTCCCAAGGGCCGGAACGTCGTTCCGTCGACGCCGACGTTCTCGGGACTGCTCGACGTGAGGTTGTTCGGCCCGGCCGGCTGTCCGATCGCGAAGCTGGCCGCCTCGCCGCCGCTCGTCGGGAACGCGTTCCACACGAGGAAGCGATTCCTCACTGCGTCGGACACGACGACCTTCGTCCCGTCCGTCCCGACGCCGAGCGGGAGGTTCAAGCTCGCGCCGTGCACCCCGCCGTTGTCGGGCGTCGACGACGTGAGGTTCTCCGCTCCGGCGGGCTGGCCGAGCGCGAAGCTCGCGGGAGCCCCACCGGCCGTGGGGAACGTGGACCAAACGAGCACGCGCGCGTTCCCGGTGTCCGCCACGAGCAGCCTCGTGCCATCGCTCGCGACGGCGAGAGGCAAGAACATCGACGTCGCGGACGCACCCAAGCCGTTCGTCGTCAGGTTCGCCGCGCCCGCCGGCTGGCCGAGGGCAAAGCTCGCCGACTGTCCTGCGGCCGTCGGGATGGGATCGAATACGAGGACGCGGTTGTTGCCGGCGTCGGCGACGACGAGCTTCGACCCCACCAGGAGGAGATCACCTGGCGTGTGGAGACTCGTACCGGAGACACCCCCGGCATTCGGCGTGTTCGAGGACAGGTTGTCGGGGCCGGGAGGTTGGCCGATGGCGAACGAGGCCGGCTCCCCTCCGGACGTCGGGAACGTGTTCCACACGAGGATGCGATGGTTGAACCCGTCGCTGACGAACAGACGCGTGCCGTCGCTCACGACACCGAAAGGAAAGTTCATCGACGATCCCGAGACACCGCCGTTGTTCGGGATCCCTGCGGTCAGGTTCTCCGGCCCCGCAGGCTGCCCGAGCGCGAAGCTCGGCGGCTCTCCGCCGGTGGGGAACTTGGTCCACACGAGGACGCGATGGGCCCTCTCGTCCGCGACGACGAGCCTCGTCCCGTCGGTCCAGAGCGCGGTAATCCTGGTCGGTCGGCGGGCGTCGTCGAGGGTTCGGCTGGTCGTATCGGAGCTCGCATTCGGGTCACCGATGACGGCCGACTCGGGATCGTCGGCCTTGCTCGGGACCGGGTCCCAGATGCGGATCCGTCTGAAACCGTTTTCGCCGAGGAGCATGCGACCACCGTGGAACGCGATCCCCGCGGGCGCGAACGTCCCTCGTGCACGTTGCCGGACCGTTCGAGGATCCGGCTGACCGAGCCCCAAGAAGACCTGCGGCTCGAACGTGAGCTCGCCCGAGGCAAACGAGGCGCTCGCGGTCAGCGTGACCCGACCCTCGGTCGCCGTGCGAAGGAAGAACGACTTCGTCGTCTCGCCTGCGGTGACCTCGACACTGCCCGCCGGCGCGACGCTCGGCCCCCCGCGCAGTCCGACTCCGTCGCGAAGATCTTCGTCGAAGCATCGCTCGTGATCGTCACCGCGCCGGACGACGGAAACGGCGCCGCCACGCCGTCCTCGGTCATGCTCAGCGTGAACGCTGCGCAGAGGTTCGAGACGACGGGGGTCTCGGGTGGCGTGATGACGAGCGCTCTCCCCTTGGCGGGAGGCGCCGTACCGTCGGGCGCGCCGCCGTCATCGATCGCGTTCGGTGTCGGTGCCGGCCCCGGCTCACGCGCGGGATCGTCGCCGCACGCGAAGGCTCCGAGCACGAACAACGAGCCTAGAGCCGCTCCGGCCGTGATTCGTCGCATAATCCGCCCAGTATGCCCGTCTCGCGGGACGAAGTCAGCACGTCCTAAGGGACGCGCGCCGGAGCTCTGCCTTTCGACCCTCGAATGCGCGATGGAACGGGCTCGGCTCGGAGTATCGTGCTCGTCACGGGAGCTGGGCGCGCGCGATCGCGGTGAGTACCTCACGCGGAGAAGGACGAGGTCACCGAGGGCTCGGTGAAGTACCGTCGCAGCTCGGAGTGATCGAGCCGCCTCGATCAGCGGCAGTGCGGGCCGCGGAAGCGCGTCGTCCGCGAGTGCTCGTCGAGACGGTCCCAGTAGTCGGCGATGAACCGCTGCGTCGCCGTGCGATCGTCGACGATGAAGCCGAACTCCGCGAGATCGGCCGAGTAGAGGTTCTGCGAGCCGACGTAATGAGCCTGATCGTCGACGATGACGACCTTCGCGTGATTGGCGAGCGGCCTGCCGTTCGGCCAGGTCGCCGCCGGGCTCGAGCGCAAGGACTGGAAGTGAACGTGGTCGCAGAGGTGCTGGCGATGGCCCGGCCACACCTCGTCGGCGCGTCGGACGAGGGCGTTCCACGCGTCCTCCAGCGACCAGCCGTTCGCGTACGAGTCGGCGGTCGTCATCCCGTTTCCTCCGAACGCGCCTTCGTTGGACAGCGTGACGGTGACGTCGACGCCGCGACGCGCTGCGCGGGTGAAGGCGTCGAGGACGTCGTCCGGGAAGGCACCGGTCCCGGCGATGCGGACCGAGCCGAGGTCTTGCTGCGAGATCCGGATCGAGCTTCGTGCCGCGTCCATCATCGCGATGAGCGCCGTGTCGGACGGGTTCCGGTTGCGACCCACGCCGCCTTCTCCCGTACGCCCGACCGCGACGATGCGCACGTTGCCGCCGGTGAGATCCATGCCCGGCTCGAACGGTGCCGGGCAGCGATCGTCCTTGTTCCCTTCGACCTTCCCGCTCCGACACGCGACCGGCCAGATCTGGTTGACGAAGATCTGCGCGTCCGCCGCGGCCGGTCCCTTCACGTGGATGGACACGTCGCGGACGGGGTTGTCGCCGAGGTAGTGATCGTCCCAGAGGTTCATTCCTCCGACGATGGCCTCGCGACCGTCGACGGCGATGATCTTCGAGTGGTTCCAGCTCACGGGAGTCCGGCGATGCACGCCGACCGACACGCGGAGGGGCGAGCTCGGCGGGACGTCGCGCGTGAGCTGCGCGAGGAGCCCTGCGGGATCGGCCGGAGCACCGGGGAACTCGGCGATGAGCACGCGAACGCGGATCTCCTGGCTCTTGTTCGAGAGCGTCGTGAGCGCGTTGCGCATCGTGGCCAAGAAGCGGCCGGTCGGAGCGGTGAGCGTCGTGACGTCGAGCGTTCGCGTCGCGCGCGTCATGACGCCGTAGATCGAATCGAGGACGTAGTCGGAGTGTCCGACGCAGAGGTTCTTCTTGGCCCCGCCGGGCGACGTGCGGGTCGCCTCGAGCGCCTGGCAGGTGCTGCCGTCCGAACAGTCCTCGTTCGTGACGCACGCCGAGAGCCCGAAGTCGGGATCGCGAGCGCCGCTGCCTCGCGGCGCCGAGATCGCCGGTTGTCCCCACGTGTGAATCGAGGGGACCTGCAACAGCCAGCCGCCTTCGAGCACGTTGCCCGTCGTGATCGACCAGGTCTTCCCGCGCTCGCTCGGGTTCCGAACCTGGAGGGCGGCTTCGACCTTCGCCGTCACGTACCCCGTGGAGAGCTCCGACTCCGCGTCGGCCGCGTCGTCGTCGCTCGGGTCCGAGCACGCGGGGGCAGAGAGAACGGCGAGAATCGACGAACCGATCAACCCCAACAGACGCCGCACGCACGACATGTAGCTCCACGCGGAGCGTCGGCAACTCGTCGTCTAGCGAAAGTCGAAATTCGCCCTGGGATGATCCGTACCCCACCCCTCGGCACCGCGGAGAAACCGGACTCGCGAGATTGGACGAACGGCGATCCTGAGGCGTCCACCGCCCAGGGTGATCTACTTGCGGGCGACGTGATTCAGCGCCTCAGCGCGGCGCGGACGGTGCCGCCGTTGATGTCGGTCCAGTAGACGCCGTCGTCATCGGCAGCGAGGCCACGCGCCGTGCCCGCCAACTTCGCGATCGATTCGGGGGCCGATGGCGTGCCGTCCTTTCGTACGGCGAGCACGTTGCGATGGTACGGGCCGTCCTCCGCCTCCGTGAACGCGTAGCCGAGCCCGCTCGTGTGCGTGAGGAGCTGGCGCACCGTGATGGTGGGCGCCGTTCCGGCCTCGAGCCGCGGCGAGAGCTATGCGATCGCCGAGGGCGAGCAGCCGCCTGCAGCTCGAAGCGCTCGGGCAGCTGCAAGTGCAGCCGTCGCGGTCACCAGCCGTTCGCGATCTGCGCGAGGAGCTGCTCGAGATCGACCCGATCGCTCCCCGGCCAGCTCGAGCCGTAGATCCAGGATCGCCTACCGTACTTCGCCTCGAGCGCGCAGGCACGCTCGGTCGGGACCCACTCGTACCTGGACGACTCCTGCCACGAGAGCTCCTGCGTGACGAGATCGGAGCACGGGTTGCGTTCGAGCTCGCAGACGAGGAGGCGCGGGAAAGAAGCCCAAATGGTCTCGACGAGCGCGTCGGTGACGTGTGAGGCCGCGAGGCCGAGCGCGCGGAGCTCGCTCGCCGTCGCGAGGCTCGCGAGCAGCTCGGCGTCGACCCGGAGGCCCGTGAGGTCGAGCCAGCAGACGCGCGCGAGCAGGCCCTCGCGAACGATCCGCGGCACGAGCGCGACGTCGCCGGTGAGCCGGACGCGCCGGATCGGTGCGCGATCGAGGATCTCCGAGCCGTTCGCGAGCATCGTCGCCGCGTCGATCACGATGCTCTCCACGAACCCGCCGGACAGCGTCGCTCTGGAGACCCCGAGCCCGGCCAGCTCCTCGCTCCACTCCGGGTGCGCCGCCAGCAGCTCCTTCTCGACGGCGCTCACGAAGGCTCGGTACTCCGGCGTCGAGGCCTGCTCCGCGCGGCGCGCGAGCTGCTCGCGCACGAGACGTGCACGTGCATGATCGCCGCGACGTTCCACGAGCCCGGCCCACATCTCACGCAGCAGAGATCGTCCGGATAGCGCGCGATCTCCCGGAGCATCGCGTCGCCGTCGGGGTTCACGCTTCGTCCTTTCGTGCTCCGTTCACCCGAGCGGGGCCGCGGCCGCCTCGACGACGCGCGTCGCCTGCCCTGCGAGGATCGTGCGTCTCGGCTCGAGCGACGCACGCTCGCACAACACGCGGAGCTCCTCGTCGCTCCGCACCTTTCCGGCCGGAGTGAGGAGGAGCATCTCGAGATCGATCATCGCGCCGAGCGGCTCCAATCGACCGTGCGCTCCCTGCAGAACGTGGCCGATGACGAGCACGCGGCCGTGCCGATTCATCGCACGCCGAGCTCGGGAGAGGAGCGCGACCGCATCGTCGTCGCCGAGCGCCTCGAGCCGATGCGAGAGCAAGTACGCGTCGCCGGCAGGCAGCTCGGCCTCGGGGAGCACGAGCTCGCATCGATGCGCGACGCCGGCGGCCGAGAGGACCGCCTTCGCGCGCGCGAGCTCGTCGGCCTTCCCGACGTAGACCCCCTCCGAGCGACCCGACATCTTCAGGATCGCGGCGAGGAACCCGGGATCGCCGCTCTCGACGTCGACGTACCGCTCGGAGCGACCGAAGCCCGCCGCGTAGTCCGCCAGCGCCGCGCGATGCGCCTCGGCGACGCGCGCACGTTCGAGCGCGTAGAGGTCGACGTCCGCTGCGCTGCGCGGACCGCCGCGGAGCACCGACTCCAGGCTCGCCCAGCGCTCGTGGTACGCCGGCGCGCCTCGCAGAGCGGCTCCGTCGCCGAAGCTCGGCGCGTCGCCGCCACGAACGAGCATCCCCCCGAGCTCGGTGAGTCGGAGCGTCCCTCCCGACTCGGACACGAGGTTCAGACACCTGCACAGCGCCATCACGCGCGCGAGCGCCGCCGCGTCGGTGCCGGTCGCCTCCGCGAGCTCTTCGACGCTCCGCGGCCGCTCCGCGAGACGGTCGAACACGCCCAGCCTCACGAGGACGGGCACGGCGTGAGCGTTTCCCATCGCCGTCATGAAAACCGTCAAGGCGGCCCCGGGCGGAAGCTTCGGTATCGGAGGTGCCATCCGCGCAGCGTACCGTAACGAATCGGCCGTGCGGCGCTCGTCGCGCGTCGGCCGAGGCGCGGCTCGGCGAGCGCGAGTTCGGCGGCGGCCAGCGGATGCCCAGGCCGGAATGTGGCGAGCCGGCTGCGAGGCGGACGTCGTCGGACGGAGCAGGCAGCGCCTTCCAGACGTCGGGATGCTCGTTCGGGCGCTTCTCTGCGTTCTCGACGAGCGCTTCGTAGAGGACCCCCTCGTGGACGACGAATGCGCCTGCGGGATACGTCACGACCGGCTTCGGATCACCGGGCGTACGCGTCGCCCTGTCCGTCCACCACTCGAGGCGCCGGTAGTCCTCGTCGATGGCTGCTCCCATGAAGTCTCGGAAGACGACGCGGGGAACCGTCCCTTGCAGGTTTGTTCGTCGCGGTCACGATCGCAGGCGGGTTGTTCGTCAGGAACGGCTACGGACCGTCGACCGTGTTGTCGCCGAGGACGTGCGGGTTCTTGGTCCCTGCTCCGACGCCGAAGATCGCGGTCGGCGGCTTCGCGCTCGAGACGTGTCAGCTCGGGACCTGCGGCTGCTGAGCTCTCGAGCGTGCGGGCTGAGCCGAATCCGAATGCGCAGCCCTCCCGCTCCCTTCCTTCTTTTCACTATCCTTGGCAAGAGGTGCTCGCGCGATGTCCGAGCTCGGCCTGCTCCGCGTTCTCTTGCTCCTGGCCATGGCCATGGGGCCGCTCGGTACGCATCGCTTCTTCTTCGCCGAACCGTCCCTGCTTCGCGTCGGGGCGCACGTCGGTGCGCTCGCGTGCACGGCGATCGCCGTCTTCGCGGACGTACCGATCCTCGGCGTGGCATGGCTCCTCTTCTGCGCCGCGAGCTTCGCGCTCTTCCTCCGAGAGCGTGCGACCCGAGACGGCGCGACGTCACTGCGTTCCCCCGAGGTGCTCGCCGCATGCGTGCCTTTCCTCTTCAGCAACATCGCAGCGGTGTGGCTGGTCGGAGGCACGAACGACCTCCGCATCCTCGGATACGACACCGCCTTCAGCTACTACGCTGCGCTCCACGGGAACGTGCTCGGCTGGATCGTGGTCGGCGCGCTGGCGATCCTCGCTCAGAAGAGCGGGCCTCGCCAGCGCGTCTACCTGGCCTCGGTGCTGGTGTGCCTCGTATCGTTCCTCGCGATCGCGTTCGGGATCCACCAGCTCCGCTGGCTGAAGCCGATCGGCGTCCTCGGCCTCTCCCTCGCGCTGGCGGCCGGGCAGCTCACGTTCTTGCGAAGCGTGTGGTCCACGAGCCGTCCCGCGTTCGCGCTCGGATGCATCGCGTTCGCAGGCCTCGTCTTCACGATGGTGCTCGCCTGGCAGAACGAGCTCTCGATGCCGCCGGCCATCGACGTCGCCGGCATTCGCGGCATGGTCTCCGTCCACGGCACGCTCAACGCCGTGCTCGTCGCGCCGTGCTTCCTCGCCGCCGTGAGGGTCGCGATGCGCTCGCGGTGAGGTCAGTGTGTCGCGATCGTGGGCTTCATCACGTAGCGGACGCTGCCCTCGGGGTGCGTCACGTCGACGACGACCTCGCTCGGCGCCGAGGTGGCCGGCATCTCGAGGACGCAGGTCGCCGCGAGCGCGGGGGCGAGCGGGATCTCGAGGAGCCCGCGCCCGAGGACGAGCAGCTCGAGGTCGAACAACGAGAACGTCTGGGGCAGACCGAAGACGTTCGTGCGATGACGGTCCACGCCGAAGCCGCCCGTCGCCTGCGCCCAGAAGTCGGCGTCGACCTCCTCGGGCAGCGGACCGGGTCCCTGCGCGGCGTCGACGAGCGCCGGGTCGATCGTGGAGACGATCTTGTTCCCGAGGGCCGTGACGATCTCGTCGATCGGCCGCGGGCGCCACGGGGCGCGGAGGTACGAGGAGCGCGAGCCGCTCTCGTGGAAGGTCGAGTCCGTGATCGGGATGAGCACGGTGAGCCCGTCGAGCTCGTGCGCCGGCCACGCGGACGTGTACGGCGGGTCCTCGATCCCGTCGCCGATCACGTTCGGCCGGCCGTCCTTGGTCTTGCCGATGACGTTGTTGGCCGCGAAGTCGATGGCAGCGGCGAGGTTCTCCGGAGCGTCGCCCCCGTCGTCGGCGTGCAGCTTCGCGATGAAGTCTCGCAGGCGCGCGACACCGGCGGCGTCCTTCAAGCTGACGGGCGGGAAGAACGGAGAGCGCTCGGGGATCGGGCCGCTCACGCCGCTGCAGTCCTCGAAAGGAATGTTCACGCCGACGGCGTCCTGGAACGTGACGACCCCGATCTTGCCGTCGAGCCCCAGGCTCGTCGCGCTCTGGACGAAGTCGAGGAGCGAGTCGCGGACCGCCGCGATGACGGGGCTCATCGATCCGGTCACGTCGACGAGGAACACGACGCTGATCGGCGTCTGTCCCTCGCCGGTGCACGTCACACGCGACGGCGTCACCGCGGCCGAGTCCATGGTGACCGCGAAGCTCGAGGCGCCGAGCCCCTTCAGCGGGAAGTCGTTGAAGCGGAGAGCGGTCGAAGGCTCCGTCCGATTCACCTTCACGAGCCCGGTGAATGTCGTGCGGAGGAGCTGCGCCTGCGGGACGTAGACGGAGTACGCGTCGATCGCCGCGATCGGCGCGTCCGGATACTGGATGCGGAGGTCGAGGTCCTCGAGCTGCTCGCGCGTGAGGAACGAGCTGAAGTCCGCACCGCCGCCGCGCTCGCCGGGCTCGTAGGCGTGGCAGGCCCTGTCCACTGCCTCGATGTCGCCCGAGCCCGAGCTCGAATGGCCCGAAGACGATGCGTCGCTGGAGTCAGCGCAGCCGGCGACCGAGAGCACGGAGGCGAGGACGACCGCCGCGGCGGCGCGGGAAGGAAGTTCAAGTAGTGAAGCAAACGTCATGGTCGCGAGCTCAGCAATGGATGTACCGAGGGCCTCACGCCAGAAATCCGAGCCTCGAGCGCGCTCGGCGCCGTCGGACCTCTGATCGATGTGTCAGATGCCGGTGGCCCGTCATACACGGTGTCGGCGCCCGCGCGTTGCAATCCTGTTCGGCCGATCGTTCACCGATGCACGACCGTGGCGCGTGCCTCCACGGGATCTCGCGGGCTTGCGTGATGGCACGGCACACGCATCGAGTGAGGTCGCGCCGACGGCGAGGCTTCCCCCCCGAGCCCGCTGCGGCGCTTTTCTTTTCGTCGGCTCTCGCTGCGACTGCCTCAGTACAGCATGTACGTGGAGAACTGCTTCGTCGCGGTTGCCGAGTTGCCGGCGGGGTCGGTCGCGGTCACCGCGAAGATGCAGTTCCCCACCGTGGTGGGCGCCGTGAACGTGAGTACCGTCTCGCACGAAGCGAACCCCCGGACGGGGGAGTTCGGATAGGAGCGACTCACCGTGCCGACGTTCCCGGCTGCGTCGACGGCCCGGACCTCGAAGGTGAACGTACCGTCACCGAGCGACCCGTAGGCGAAGGACGTCGCGCAGGCGGAGAACGAGCCGTTGCCGATGCGGCACTGGTTCGTCGTGGCCTCGCTCACGGAGAAGGTGAAAGCCCCCGCGATGTCGTTCGTCGCCCCGCTCGGACCGGAGAGGATGGTGACGACGGGGGCCTTCGTGTCGACGTGCCCGGGCGGCTCGACGTGAACTCGAACCGCGCCTGGGTCTCCTTCGTGATCGGATCGGGACGACTCGTGAGCACCGTCTCGATGAGCCCGCTGCCCGGTGCGAAGCTCCGCGTTCGACTCGAGAAGAAGACCGACGGCGACAATTCGTTCGATCGCGTCTTCCTCTATTCCATGGAACACGAAAGCAGCCAGAACCGGCCGAGGCTCAGCGTCCAGTACGAGGTCCCGTAGCGAGACCGAAGGTCGCCCTCATCGCGCGACTCGCTTCGGTGCGTTCCCCTCGCTCGTCGCGCATGACGACCTCGACGTGATCGAGCGCTCCGCGTGAAGTGCGCGCACACGTCCAGACGGAGAAGAGCGTCGATCTCCCGGCCCTCGGAACGACGTCGACGCGCCGCACGGGCACGAGGTCCGCGGCCGCCGCGCCCCGAAGCACGCGCTCCGGGTGGCGGCCGTCGGCGCACACGACGACGACGCCTTCGGGCGAGAGCACGCGCGCCGCCGCGGCGAGGTAGTCCTCGACTCCGCCGCGAAGCTCGAGGCGCGCCGCGGCGCGCTGCGGATCCGGCGACGGCGAAGCCGTGCCCAGCGGGAGATACGGCGGGGTGCCCGTGACGAGCGTGCACGACCCGTGCGGCCAATCGCGCGTCACCTCGCGGAGGTCGCCATGGATGAGCGTCACGCGTCCGGCGAGCCCGTTTTCATGAACGTTCCGCTTCGCCAGCTCGAAGCTGACGTCCTGCGCCTCGATCCCGAAGCCGCGCGCGGCGGGCAGTCGCCACGCCACCATCAAGAGGACCGAGCCGATTCCGCAGCCGAGATCGAGGAAGCTCTCCGCGTCGGGCGCGGCGCGCACGGCTTCCCACGCCGTCGCGAGGTCATCGACCGAGAAGCGGTGCCCACGCCGCCGCTGGAGCAACCGGAAAGATGCGGTCACGGCGTCGCTCGTGAGCTCGTCGGCGATCATCGCTGCCGTACCACGATACACCGGCAGCCTCGGGAGTCGGACGAGTGGTTTCGACGTCCTCCGGTGGGACGGCTACCGGCCCATGCGCCGGATCGTCGATGGCTCGACGGCGCGCCAGCGCGCGAGCTCGGCTCGGTCCGGGACGTCTTCGCCCGCGAGATGGCGCTCCAGCAAGTGAAGCGAGTCGACGCCCCAGAAGAGCTGGTCGTCGACGAGCATCGTCGGCACGCCGAACGCGCCCTGTCCGATGGCCTCGTCGGTCGCCGACCGGAGCTTGGCCTTCAGCTCGTCCTGTCCGGCGCGCTCCACGAGGGCCGCGCCGTCGAGCCCCGCCTCGACGGCGATCGCCGCGACGACGTCCGGCTCGTCCACGCGCCGCGCCTCTACCCACGCAGCGCGGAAGATCGCGTGGACGAGCCGCCAGCGCTCCTCTCCTTCCACGGCGTGGGTCACCCTGAGCGCGACGAGCGAGTTGAAGGGGTGCGTCGCCGGAGGCGCGATCTCGACGTTCAGCGCGCGTGCGAGCCGCGTCACGTCGTGGATCATGTACTCGCGCCGCACGGGGATCTCGGCGGGACCGCGCGACCCCGTGGAAGCCAGCATCGCCGCGAAGAGCACAGGCACGGCCTCGACCTCGACCCCTCGCCGGGCGGCCAGCGCACGGATCTGCGTCGAAGCGAGATAGGCGTAGGGCGAGACGTAGTCGAAGAGGAAGCGGATGTTTCGGGGCATCGTGGGCCGTGGCTCCTTGTTCGAGCTCGCGTTCGGACCAGAGCTGGCTCAGGAGCCTGCCGCCCGCAAGTCTTCTCGGTCTTTGAGGACGGGCCGGTACTTGCCGTCGTACCCGGTCTTTCTCATCCACTCCTCCAGGGTCCGCACGCGATCCGGGAGGATGCGATCGAGCAACGCGTAGTCGCGTGTGACGACGTCGTCGCGCCACGCCGACCACCAACCGGAGAAGTTCTCCCAGAACGTTTGGCCTCGGGGCACCTGCGCGCCGGGCGCGGCCCACGCCGCCGGCGTCGTCGGGCTGATGCCGGAGCTCGCGAAGTACTCGGCCTCGTCGAGGTCTTTGAAGACGGCTCTCTTGCCCGTGACCTTCTCGACGCACGCGACGAGCGAGCGCCAGCCGACGTGCTCGGTCGCGATCTCGAGGTTCATGCCGTTGGCCTCCTCGCGATGATCGAAGATCCAGCGGGCGTACCTCCCGAGGTCGTCGAGGTGGATCATGGGCACTCGACCCTCGCCGATCGGGTGCGCGAACACGAGCGTTCCGTCAGGCAGTGTGACGGGAGCGAACATTCCGTCGTAGAGCATCTCCATGTACGGGCCCGAGGTCAGGACCGACACGGCCATCGACGCGGGCCTCTGCGCGAGGATGAACTCGGCGACGCGTCCTTTCGCGTCGTAGTGCCCGCATCGGTACTTCTTGGCGTACCCGCTCTTCTTCTGCAGGTAGTCGAGGCTCCCCCACACGTAGTGATCGATCCCCGTTTCGACGGCGATCTCGAACAGGCGTAGCCCCCAGAACGTCTCGTTGATCTCCCCGATGACGAATCCGTCGAGGTTGCAATAGACGCGGTCCACTCGACGGAAGGCCTCGTAGACGTCCTTCTCGTTCGTCGCGTCACCCTCGAACGCCGTCACCCCCGGAAGCGACAAGAGCGCCTTCGCGCGCTCGGAAGAGGCGTTCCTCGTGAAGATCGTGACCTCGTAGCGCCCGTCCGCGACCAACGCGCGCACGACAGAAGCCCCCTGGGCGCCCGTAGCGCCGATGACCAGTACCTTCATGCGCTTCGTATCACGATCATAATATGAACTTGTCCAGGGCGGTTCCGCACCTTCGTCCGGACCGAGCACCGTCGGAGGCCATGCCGCGAATGCGTCTCGGTGTTTGCGCCTGCCCGCGAGCCTTCGCGTGAGGTGGTAAGGTTGCGCCGTCATGAGCTCGTTTCCCCTCGTCGACATCGATCTCTCGCGAAGGCTCGAGCGAACCGAGGGGCATTCGAACGCTTGCTTCGTCGAATCCCGCGCGCGGCTCCAGCCGGAGATCGGCGCGACGTGGCGTGACTTCCACGGCACCTTCGCCCTCTTCGACGGTGTCGGCTCACCGCTCACGCAGACGTTCGGGCTCGGCACGAGCGGACCTCCCGACGTCGCGCAGCTGGAGGCGATCGAGGCGTTCTTCGAGGAGAGGGGAGCCTCCACGTTCCACGAGGTGAGCCCGCTCGCGGATGCCTCGCTTCTCCCGCTCCTCGCCGATCGAGGGTATCGACCGATCGAGCTCACGAGCATTCTCTACCAACCGCTCGCCGAGCACTCGCTGCCGACGCCTGCCCCCGACTCCAGCGTCCTCGTCCGTCGTGTCGACGCTCAGAACGCCGAAGAGCCCGAGCAATGGGCGCGCGTCGCTGCCGAAGGCTGGGGCGAAACGCCGGAGCTCGCCGCGTTCGTGCGGGAGATCGGGCGAGTGAGCGCGCGGGCTTCTGGCACGCACTGCTTCCTCGCCGAGCTCGAGGGCCGCGCGATCGGCGCCGCCGCGCTGCACATCCACGAGGGCGTGGCGCTCCTCGCGGGCGCGAGCACGATCCCGGCTGCGCGCCGGCGTGGAGGGCAGCGAGCGCTCCTGGCCGCGAGGCTCCGCTTCGCGCTCGCGCAAGGATGCGACCTGGCGATGATGGGGGCCGCGCCAGGGAGCGCGTCGCAGCGCAACGCGGAGCGCCAGGGCTTCCGCATCGCGTACACGCGCATCAAGTGGGCTCGGCGGTGAGCCCCGATTAGCCGAAGTGTCAGCGGTTTCGGGATGGCCTCCCCCTTGCTCTCGGGGTGGGGCGTGACGGAATGCGATTTCACCGAGAGACCTTCCGCGCGTACTTCAGCACGTCGGTGAGAGGGCCTTGCGCGGTGCCCAGGACCGACTCGCCGGCGAAGTCTGCGACTCGGACGAGGCGTTCCTCCTCTCGATCGCCGAACAACGCGACGCAGGCCGTCCTCGTCTGTCCCGAGCTCAAGGAGACGATCAAGAGCGATCCGGCCGCGCAGCCGCTCCGCGACGCGCTCGCGGAGTCGCTCACGCTGAACGCGCTCACCGGAGAGCTTCTCGTCCTTCGCGATTCGGAGTGGTAGAACTGGGACGGCGTCGAGAAGCTCATCGTCGGACAGACCTTCATGACGGAGGAGGTCGAGAACGACGACGGCTGATCATCACCCACGATGACGGCGAGGTCATCGAGTTCGACCTCGAGGTCGACAACCGCATGACCGAGTCGGGCGCGCCGGTCTTCCAGGTCCCTTTCGACGAGGCCGCGTCCACTCCGACCGACCAGCCCATCGCGCGATCCTGATGCTACCTTTCAACGGTGATCATGCGCGCCCTGACCGTCGTCGGCAGCCTGCTCGCGATCGCCGCCTCTTGCTCGCCGTTCGGCGTCGCGGAGATGCGCGCGGGGACGGAGACCACGAGCGACGCCGGAGCTCCCGAAGCGGCGGTCTCGGCCGACGGCGCTCCGCCCGATCCGTCCTGTCCCGACACCGGGCGTGGGCCCACGATGGTACGGGTCGGGAACGTCTGCATCGACAGCACGCCCGTGACGAACGGTCAGTACAGGGCGTTCCTCGAAGCGCAGGAACGGCCGTTCTCCGGGACGCCATGCGGTCAGAGCGCCCCGACCGACATCCGTGAGCCCTCTCGTTTTACGTGTCGTCACCTCGACAAAGGGCGCCCGGAGATCTTCGACGACCCGATGATGCCCGCGGTGTGCGTGACCATCTGCGACGCGCGCGGGTTCTGCGAGTGGGCAGGAAAGCACCTGTGCGCTGGCCTCGACGGCAAGCCGCAGGAAGACTTCGCGGACATCGGGCACGATCGCGACGAGTGGACGCACGTGTGCACCGAGAACGGGGCACACTCCTACTCTACGGGTGACGTCTGGAAGCCGTCGGGTTGCATCGTCCGGGAAGGCGAGCTCGTGTCTCCCCAGCCGGTCGATCGCGAAGAGCGATGCGAGGGCCCGCCCGGTGTGTTCGACCTCATCGGAAACGTGGTCGTGTGGATCGACGCGTGCGCGAAGGACGAGTGCCGCTGCGCCGGCGAGAGCTCGCTATGGCGCTCGACCGAGTCCGTCGAGTTGGGCAATCGGAACCAGCCCGGTCGCTGTGATGCGATCGACACGACCCCTCCCGCCGATCGCGCGACCGATATCGGCTTTCGCTGCTGCGCGACCCCGAAGTGACGAGCGCGGCCTCGGGCAAGCTCGAGCGTGAGCGCGAGCTCGAGGGCACGCGATGCGAGCAACCATTGCGCGCGTCGCGCTCGATTCGCCTACGCTGATGACGTGATCGCCGGGCCGCTCACCCCGACCGTGCTGCGGGCTCGCCGTGCCCCCGACAGGCTCCTCGTCTGCTTCAGCGACATCGAGATGGGCGCTGGCGGGCCCTTCGACGACTTTCCTCGTTCGGATTTCCTCGCCGACACGATCCGGAGCTACGGCCGTGATCCGTATCGGTGGCTCAGCGTCGACATCGTCTTCAACGGCGACACGTTCGATCTGCTCAAGACGAGCTATCGCGGAGGCTTCCCCCATCACGTCACGCGCGACATCGCGATCGACAAGATGGAGCGGGTCGCGAACACGCACCGCGTCTTCTTCGAGCAGCTCGGCGAGTTCCTCCGCGGCGATCCCGAGCGGCGCCGCGTGTTCTTCGTGGTCGGCAACCACGACATGGAGCTGTTCTTCCCGGAGGTGCAGACGCTCATTCGGGAACGCATCGGCGTCTCGGACAACGTCTACTTCCCCGGCCTCTCGCTGTCGCTCGGACGCGTGCACATCGAGCACGGCTCGCAGCTCGACACGCTCTTCGCCATCGATCCCGACAAGCCGTTCATCGAGCGGCGCGACGGCGACAAAATCCTCAACCTGAGCTGGGCCGCAGTCGCCCTCCTCGACGTCGCCGTCCCGCTCCAGCCGATCCTCTACCACCACGATCGGCTCAAGCCCCGCGAGCTCGTGCTCGAGCTGATCCCCGAGGCGAAGGAGCTGCTCACGAGCGAGTTCTGGCGCTACTGGACGAAGCGTTACTTCCGCGAGGCGTGGGCAGGAGAAGACCCGCTCAAGACCGTGAGCTGGACCATGCTCAAGGAGCTCGTGCGACGCATGGTCTCGTGGCACGCCGAGGTCGAGATGGGCGACGACCTGCAGCGCAGGATGGTCGCGTCCGACGAGTTCGACCTCTACCTCGTCGGGCACCAGCACGAGCCCGGATGGTGGAGCCACGGCAGCCGCAAGGTCCTCCGCACCGGCTGCCTCCGCGACGAGTTCATGCTCAGCGAGCGCGGCGCCGTCCAGACGCCGATCAACAAGACGTGGGCCGAGGTCTTCATGGCGGGCGCCGAGGTCGTTCGCTCGCACCTCGTCGAGGTGCCCGCGCCCGAGCGTCCTCGTGGGACCATGCCCGAGTCGATCTTCGAATGCGTCGCCGAGCTGCGCGCGCGACTCGCCTCCGCGAAGACTCGCGAGAGCGAGAAGGCCGCCCAGGCGGCGCAGGAGCTGCGCGAGCAACGCGGCTGACGCGTGGTGGGTGCGCGCTCATTCGGACTCGGACGAAATCCCGCCCGCCGACGATCGCGACGTGTCCGACCACGAGGCGCCGTTCGGCAGACAAGGCTCGTCCTCCTCGACGACGCAGCTCCCCGGCTTTGCGGGGCGAGCTCGGCGGGCCCCTTCGTCCTCCTCGTGCGCACCGGCGACGCTCTGCGCCGGCTTCCGAGCTCGCGGCGGCTCGCCGTAGATGACGATGGGCGAGAGTGTGATGACGTTCGGCTCCTCTTCTGCCGCTCCGTGCTCGCTCGCCAGAGGGCCACGCACGAGCTCCTTGTCGAGGCGGCTCGAGGCCCACTCGGCCTCTTCCTCTTCGATCCACCTCACGAGGCCACGGTGCTCGACGCGCGGGAACGCCCACGCGACAGCGAGCAGCAGGAGCGTCCCCACGCCGAGCGAAAGCGCCACGAGCTGCGTCGCGCGCCGCGCGGCGGGCGATCGAGGCGAGCGCCACGGCGTGAGCTCCCTGTCGCCGAGCCACAGTGTGCACCTGTCGAACGGATCGTCGAAGACGACACGGAGCTCGTCCGCCGCCTCGCGGTAGGGACCGGCGTCACCGATGCCGTATGCGAGCGGCACGTAGTGACCGTGCGGCCTCTGGCCTGCCAACGCGCGCGACACGAGCCTCCGTCCGAGCCACACCGACTCGACGGGTCCGAGCTCGCAGCGACGATCGAGCGTCGCCTTGACGTCCACGCCGCTGGGCAACCTCCATATCCAGGTCAGCTTGCGCATGCCGCCCTCCAGCGTCGGTGGAGAGTTGCAACGCGCTCGCCATCGGCGCGCGAGCTCGAGCACGAAGGCGTGGCGCGAAGGATCCGCGCGTCATGACGACCCGCCGCGATGGACCGCGCGACGCGAAGAGCCCGCCATCGAATCCTCCACGCGTGAATCCTTCGCCGAAAAGATCACGGCCACGCCGCCGGCGAGGCGACGTGGCCGTCATGGCGCGTGAGGCTCGCGAAGAGCCGCGCGCTTCCCGCGCTCGATGCGACGCTACTTCTTCTCGGTCGCCTTCGCGTCGGCAGCGGGCTTCTTCGCCACCTTCGTGAACTTCAGGGTCATGCGATCGCTCTCGCCGATCGCGAGGTACTTCTCGCGATCCTTGTCACCGTGCTTGAGCGTCGGCGGGAGCGCCCACACGCCGTCGGGGTGGTCCTTCGTGTCCTTCGGGTTCGCGTTGATCTCGGACTTTCCGGCGAGCTTGAAGCCCGCGGCCTCGACCTGCTCGATGACCCACTTCTCGGGCAGGTAGCCGTTCTTCGCGCTCTCGAGAGGATTCGCGTCGGCGGGCGCGCGGTGCTGCACGACCCCGAGCACGCCGTTCGGCTTCAGGCTCGCGTGGATCGTCGCGAGCCACTCGTTGAGCTTGCCCTGGTTCACCATGCCGTGGAGGCCGCGCACGATGAGCGCGAGATCGACCTTGCCCTCGTGATTCACGTTCGGGTTCTTCGGGTCGATCGTGACGACCTCGACCTTGCCGTAGAGCTCGGGCGACTTGTCGAGGAACGCCTTGAAGCGCTCCGCGTAGAACGTGCTCCGCTCCTCGGGCGGCCCGTTCGGATCGCCGTTGGTCACGATGAGCTTGCCCTTCTTGGCGAGCGCAGGCGCGAGCAGCTCGGTGTACCAGCCGTCGCCCGGGCCGTACTCGAGGACGGTCAGCGTCGGCTTGAAGCCGAAGAACTCGAGGGTCTCGACCGGGTGGCGGTACTTGTCGCGATCGGCGTTCCCGGGCTTGCGCGTCTTGCTGGCGACCGCAGCCTGGATGGCAGCCTTACCGGTCGGATACGCCTTGTCGACGAGGGCCTTCGCCTCCGCCACCAGCTCGGGGGTGAAGCGCGCCTTCTCGGCCTCGGCGTCGGCCTTCATCTTCGCGCGATCCCTCTCGAGCGCCTCGCGCGCTTCCTGCTTCTTCTTCTCCTCCGGCGAGAGCTCGGGGGCCTTGGCCGTCTCCGCGGGCGACACGGTCGCGGGCGCCGTCGGCGCAGGAGGAGGCGGCGGCGGAGGCACCTCCGGCTCGGGCGCGCCACCGCACGCAGAAAGGACGAAGAGGCTTCCGAGGACCAGGTGCAATGAAGAGGAAGGCTTCATGGGCGCCCTTGTTACTGCCTCCCTCCGGCGCCCGTCCACCAAGGATCGCCCCCGAGGTTCGAATGCGTCGACGACGGCCCTGACGGATGAGGTCGTCGCCGTTGCGCGAAAAATTACGCATTCGATTTCATTCTGATTTCGACAACTTGTGCGTCGTCGACGGGGCGATCGCGGGCTACACGACTACCACGTCATCATACTTGTGCTACCTCATCCTACATAACGATGGCGAGGTCGTCGCTCGGAATGCCCCAGCCCCTCACGCCTCTGTTGTCGCTCTGCGAGGGCGATCTCCTCGGAGGCCGCTATCGCATCGAGTCGCTCGTTCAGGCTCGGCCCACGAAGGTGCACTACGAGGCCACGGATCTGACGAGCGGGACGCGCGTGGCCGCTCACGTGCTCGTCTCCCCGCCCGGCTCGTTCGGCCGGCCGGCCGAGGACTCCGCCCGCGCCTCCTTCATCGCCGGGGCGCACCGTGCGAAGGCGCTCGTGAGCCCGCACGTCGCACGGGTGATCGACGCTGGTGTGACGCTCGAGGGGCATCCGTGGCTCGTGAGCGAGCGCATCGCGAGCACCACCTTGGCCGCGCACCTGCGCGAGCACGGCGCGCTCAGGACCGCGGAGGCGGTGGACGTCGCGCTCGCGGTCTGCGACGCGATCGCAGAGGCACACGCGAACGGCATCGTCCATGGCTTCCTCGGGCCGCACGCCGTGCACGTCGCCTGGTCGGCCTCGGGCCTCGTGGACATCAAGGTCACGGGCGCAGGGACGGCGAGGGCGGAGGCCGCGCTCGCGCTCGGATCGAACCGTGATGTCGAGTGCATCCTGCGCGCCCCGGAGCAGCTCCGCGACGGGACGAGCCTCGATCCTCGCTCGGACGTCTGGGCGATCGGCGTCCTGCTCCACACGATGATCGCGGGCGCTCCGCCGTTCACGGTCGACACGCCCTCGGGCGCGAGCCTCTCGGTCATCCTCGACGATCCGCCGTCGCTCGCCGACGTGCCCGACGAGCTCGCCGAGATCGTGGAGAAGTCACTCGCGCGAGAGCCCGAGCTTCGGCCGCAGACGGTGCTCGATCTCGCCGAGGCGATCGTGCCGTTCGCGTCGGACTCCGACTTCTGGCTCGATCGCATCGCCGCTCGCCGCCCGGCGCTCGTGCCGACGGAGAGCGATCCCACGGTCGTCGTCCAGGACATCAAGTACACGGCCCTCGCGTTCGAGCGGCAGCGAAGCATCGTCGGCCTCGACAACGCGCCGTCGAAGGACGCCGACGTCCTCGCGCCGTCGGTGCGCGATCTGCTCCCCGAGTCCGGGTCGGAGCCCGTGCCGGTGCTTCGCATCTCGACGACGACGCCGCCTCCGGTCACGTTCCAAGCGTCCTCGGGTCGCGATCAGCCGACCCGCATCGTGCGCAGGCCCGACGCGGGGTCCGGATCGTTCCCGCGCCGCCGTACGATCAAGGTCCTCGGCGTCCTCACGGCTGCCGTGAGCGTCGCGATGCTCGTCCTCGTGGGCACGGAGGGCGCGCGTCTCTCGCGCTCGCGCGATGGGTCGGACCGTGCGTCCGCGTCCGCCCCGGCCTCGCCTCCGAGCACGCCCGTCGAGCTGCCGCCGCCCGTGATCGAGCTGCCGGCGCCCTCGCCCGAAGAGAGCGCTCCGGCGCCCGTCGCGTCCGCCGCTCCCTCGCCGCGCGCGACCGCGACCGCTTCGCCGAAGCGCAGCCGCGCGGCGTCGGCCACGAAGTCGAACGCAAACCGGCCGAGCACGCAGCCGGCAGAGGCTGCCGATGACCTCCGCAAGTTCCTCGATGATCGTCGCTGACGCGAAGATGCTCCGCGCAGGACTCTGCGCGTCGATCGTCGCGGGCGCGCTCTTCGCGCCGCTCGCGGCGCACGCCGCCGAGCCCTCGGCCGCAGAGGCGCTCTTCCGCGAAGGGCGCGCGCTGCTCGACGCCAAGCGGTACGACGAGGCGTGCCCGAAGCTCGCCGAGAGCCAGCGGCTCGAACCGGGCGCCGGCACGCTCCTCGCGCTCGCGATGTGTCACGAAGGGCAAGGCAAGCTCGCGACGGCGTCCGCCGAGTACGCGCGCGCGAGCGAGCTCGGCCGGCGCAACGGGCGCAACGACCTCGCGGCCGCCGCGGACAAGCGTGCCCGCGCGCTCGAGGCGTCCGTCCCCCGTCTCATCGTGCACCTCCCAGAAGACGAAGGGCGTACGTATCGCGTCCGTCGCGACGGCGAGCTCGTCCCGGCCGACGAGCTCGGCTCGCCCCTGCCGATGGATCCCGGCGAGCATCGGATCGAGGTCTCGGCCGACGGCAAGGTGTCGCGGTCCTACGTCGTTCGCATCACCGGAGCCGGCACCACCGAGATCGTCGTCGAACGGCTCGAGGACGTACCCGCCTCCACGGCTCCCGTCACGGCGACGCCCGCGACGGCGCCGCGCAAGGCCGTCGTGCGCCCCACCCTCGCATCGCCGGCGCCGGACGCCGACACGAAGTCGAACGCCGGCAGCGCCCAGCGCACGACCGGGCTCCTCCTCGTCGGCGCCGGCGTCGTCGGGCTCGGCGTCGGCGCGTACTTCGGAGGGAAAGCGCTGAGCGAATCGAGCCAGGCGCGACGGATGTGCCCGACGCCCGACTCCTGCCCCGACGGAGAGAAGGCCGCCCTCAACCAGCAGGCGAAGGACTCGTTCAAGGCGAGCGTCATCGGGCTCGCCGCGGGCACGGGCGCCATCACGCTCGGCGCGCTCGTCTACTTCCTCGCGCCGAGCGGCTCCGAAGCACGCACCGGCGCGAAGCCTCCGCACAGGACCGCTCGCGTGATCCCGTCGGCGGGGCCGTCGGGAGTCGGCCTCGATTTCGCCGGCACGTTCTGAGGTCGCTCACGAGAACGCGAGCGCGTGCAGCGCCTCTTCGCTCGCGACGAGCAAGAGCCCGCTGGCGTCGAGGATCGGCGGCGAGACGAGCACGACGTCGCCGCCCGACCAGATCTCGGTCTCGCGCCCGCGGGGGTCGATCGCGCTCACCTTCGGCCCGTCGGCGACGAGGACGTGATCGTCCGACGTGATGCTGATGCCGCCGCTCGGAACGCCGCGGCGCTCCCAGACGCGCTTGCCGTCGAGGCCGAGCGCGAGGATCCCCGTGTCGAGCACGAGCACGCGGAGCCGCTTGCCGAGGACGGGCGGTCCGAGGACCTTCTTCGCGCGACCGGGAATCTTGTGCCGGCCGATGCTGCCGTTGGCGTCGAGCGGGATCATCCACATCACGAGGTCGTCGCCCTGCCGCACGGGGACGAACGCGACCTTGCTGCCGTCGTCGATCGACACGTCGAACGTGTCGAAACGGCCCTCGATGGCGCGCTCGCCGACGTACACCCCGCCGTTCTTCACCATGGCGACGGTGCGCTCGTGCGAGGCGATCCTCACGTCGGGAGACAGGTCGGGCGATCGCGTCTCGTCCTCCACGACCATGCCGCTGACGCGATCGATGCGGACCTCCCTGCCCTCCGACTTGCCCTCGCCTGCTCGTCGCCCGTTCGTGTCGAAGAGCACCCAGCCGTCGGGCCCCGTGACGGCGACGCGATTTCCCGCCGCGAGGACGAACGTGCCCTGTCCGGGCGAGCACGAGAAACGGCACGGCGCGCGCCGAGGCCCGTGGAGCGGCACGGTCCACACCTCGCGGGCTCGCCCGAGCGGAAGCGCCACGTCGAGCCGGCTGCTCTTCTCGTCTCGGACGAAGGCGACCGGAGCGTCTCCCGGGCCCGACGTCGGCTGGAAGGGCTCGGGCTGGTCCTTCAGCGTCGTGATCGTCGCCCTGGGCGCGGCGGGCGGCGAGGTGATCGTCCGCTCTCGGACGTTCGGACGTGGAGCCGGGGCGGATCCGCCGCAGCCGAGCACGAGCGACGCGACGGCGATGCTCAGACATACCCGCTTCGCGCGATCGACGATGAACGCGTCAGTGACCATCTCCAGAGCCCGACGCGCGTCTGCGCGCCGAGGCGGAATGTTACTGCACGCGCATCCGCCTGCACGAACCCGCTAGGATGTCCGCCCATGCCTCGCGGCAGCCCGCTGACGACGGACGAGCTCGCGCCCGTGCTGGCGCCGCTCGAACGCGCGCGGCCGCTCCCGGCGCGCGCGTTCGTGGACCCCGAGGTGTTCGCGTTCGAAGAGGAACGCATCTTCGGACGGGCGTGGATCTGCGTCGGACGCGAAGACGAGGTCGACCTGCCCGGACGGTGGCTGCGCGAGATCGTCGGCGGCGAGCCGATCCTCGTCGTGCGCGGCCCCGACCTGCGCCTGCGCGCCTTCTTCGACGTATGCCGCCACCGCGGAGCGTCCGTCGTCGGCCGCGCGCCGTGCGGGCGAGCCGCGCGCCTCGAGTGTCCGTACCACGGCTGGACCTACGAGCTCGACGGCCGACTCGTGTCGGCGCCGTTCGTGCCCGAAGGCTTCGACCTCGGCGCGAACGGCCTGCGCGAAGCGCGCGTCGACGTGTGGCGAGGGTTCGTCTTCGTCACGCTCGATCCTCGCGCGCCGGCCCTCGAGGCGTGGCTCGGCGAGACGCCGCCGTGGCTCCGAGCGGACGTCCTCGCCCTGCTCCGCCGTGGGCGCCGCGTCGAGTACGAGGTCGCGGCGAACTGGAAGCTCCTGTTCGAGAACTTCCAGGAGTCGCATCACTTCCCGCGCGTGCATCGCGCGCTCGAGCGGCTCACGCCGACGAGCGAGGCGGAGTCGTGGCTCGGCGCCGGGCCGTGGCTCGGCGGCACGATGAAGATCACGGGCGGTGAGACGGTGTCGCTCGACGGCTCGCGCCACGGCCGGCCGCTCCTCGTGCCGCCCGATCTCGCAGGGACCGTGTTCGACGCGATGCTCTTCCCGAGCCTCCTCACGAGCCTTCAGCCGGACTACCTGCTCACGTACCGCGTCGTCCCGCTCGCCGTCGCGCGGACGCGCGTCGTCGCCGACGTCTACTTCCACCCCGCCGCGTTCGTCCCGGGCTTCGACCCGCGCGACGTCTTCGAGCTCTGGGACGGCATCAACGCCGAGGACAAGGCGATCTGCGAAGATCAGCAAGCGAACGCCTCCTCGCGAGCGTTCGAGCCGTGCGCTTACGCCACGGTGGAGGAGGGCATGCACGCGTTCGATCGCATGGTCGCCGCCGCGCATGGGGAGGAGACATGAGCCGGCTCTGCGGAATCTTCGGACGCCCTTGGATCGACCTGTCGAACCTCATCGACACGTCTCGTCTCGCCGAGATCGACGAGGAGATCGTCTGCGCGCTGCCGCTGGTCGAGCCCTCGTACACGGGCGGCAGCCTCAAATGGATGGGCGTGACCGCGCCGTGGGTGAACGAGGATCCCTACGTCGATTACATGCACGTCATCGAGCGCTTCTCCCGCGAGGAGCTGATCAAGTTCGTCTCCTACGGAGAAGAGCCCGAGGGCTTCGACCCCGACGAGCCGGGTTGGACCTTCGGCGACGAGACCGATCACCCGCTCAGCCGCGAGCAGATGCTCTATCTGAAGTACCGCTACGGGGTCTATTTCCCGTGGAAGGTCTGTTACCACCTGCTCGAGAACCATCGCTGGGAGGACAAGCATTCGGGCGAGGGCAAAGACTTCACCGAGGAGGCGCGCCGCTTGTTCCCGCGCACGGTGGAGTTCATCGAGTCGCTCCCGTTCACCGAGATCGGCCGCTGCGTCCTCTTCGGGATCGAGGCCAACGACCATGCGCCCGCGCATCGCGACTCGGAGCCGGGCAAGGCGCTCACGATCGCGCAGTCGATCTCGATCGACCCGCGGAGGAACAAGGGCTTTTACCTGTGCGATCCGACGGGCGAGACCAAGATCGTCGTCGACGCGCCCATCTACTGGTTCAACGACATGGACTACCACGGCGTCGATCCGGCGCCGTTCTTCCGCTACTCGATCCGCGTCGACGGCGTGTTCGAGCGCGACTTCGTCGAGCGCATCCGCGCCTCGCTCCGCTGAGCGCAGCGTCGGCGTGCTCGCCGATCAGGGCGTCGAGAGCTGAGCGACCTTCGACTGGAAGAGCGTCGCGAGCTCGAGGCCCGTGCTCGTCACGAACAGGTAGTCGGCCGGGAAGTTCTCGCGCAGCTTCGCGCGCGAGCCGTCCGGGAACGCGGCGAGCACCGACTCCGACGTGTGCCTCGTGCCCCCGTGCTGGTGGCAGCCGATGCAGTTCGTCTTCGCGTTGCCCGGCCCGTGCTCGAGGTAGGGGTTCGAGCACCACGTGCGCGGCCCGAACGCGCGCGTCGCGGCGTGCGCCGCCTCGAGGCTCGAAAGCTCGGGGCTCGGATGGCTTTCGCCCGGATCCTCTTCGTCGTACGCGACGACGACGCACATCTTGTAGCTCCCGAACGGCCCGGTGAAGTCGGCGGGGCGATCGGCGCCGAAGTCCTGCTTCGGAGTGTCGGACCAGAAGAGCGTGATCCACATCCAGTCGCGGAGCTCCTTCGTCGCGATGTGGAGCGCCGCGAGCCTCATGCGGATGCCGCTCGCCAGACGCATCGTGTAGATGCTCTGCTCGTTCGGCGACGCCCTCCTCGGCGCGGGTCCCCACTGCCCCGCAGCGAGCGTCGCCTCGAGCGCCTCGGCCGAGGTGTCGAACACCTCGAGCGGGAGGGTCTCGGGAACCCATCGAGCCTTCACGACGACCGCGTCGGCCGGAGCCTCCTCGCCGAGGCAAGGAGCGAAGTTCGTCTCGCTCGGCGGCGCGTCCTCCGCCGCGGGCACGCGGCCGATGCAGTCGAGGATGCGACCGTAGTTGCGATAGAGATGCGCGACGAGCGACGGGCTCATGAGCACGCGCTCGGGTCCGCCGAGGGACGCGGTCCCGTCGGCCTCGAGCTCGGCGAGCCGCTGCGCGAGGCGCTGCTCCGACCAACCCGGAAGCGACGGAGCGCGTCCGGCGTGCCACGAGAAGGCCTCTTCGATCGCCTCGTCGCTCGGCGGCGTCCGAGCGGCGCGCTCCTCCTTGGTCTGCGCCCGGAGGAGGCGATCGAACATCGGAAGGATCTCGTCCTTCGAGTACCAGGTCTGGAAGCGCGGCAGCTCGAGCGGCTCGCCGTCGCCGCCGGCGGCGATGGCGACCGGCTCGAGGACCTTGCGCACGACCGCCCACGCCTCGGCGCGACGCGCGGCCTGCGAGGTGCGGAGCTCGGGGAGCCGCTCGCGCATCCCGAGATCCGCGGGGTAGCTCGTGGCACGCCCGACGAGGAGGCGATCGAGCGGCGTCATCCGATCTTCGCTCGTCCCCACCTCCTCGCCGGTGGTCCGCGCGCAGCCCGACGCGAGCGCGAAGAGCGCGGCGACGGCGAGGAGTGTGGCGAACGAGAGGAGCCGGACGCCCGGACGCATCAGTGCTGCTGGGCTCGGCGGACGGCCACGTCGCTCGCGACGAGCGTCTCCTTACCCGACTCGCGCACGAGGAAGTAGAGCCAGCCGTCGGCGCGGAAGTGCGGGTAGAGGGCCCTCTGACCGGCCGCCACCTGCGTGACCTGGATGGTCTCCCCCGTCAGCAGGTCCACGACGAAGATGTTCGCCGTGCCCGTCGGCAGACCGTGCGGGTTGTCGTTCGGGTCCACGTACTGGTGCAGGGCGAGGAAGCGCTCGTCGAACGAGAGCTGCGGCTTGCCGCCGGCGATGCACACCGTCGCGATCTCGGTGGTCGAGACGTCGAGGGTGGGCAGCGCGTTCGCGGGGACGTTGCCGTTCTCGTCCACCGGCGGAGGCGTGAGGGTCGTCTTGAGGGCGCGGATGCGATAGCCGGCCGTGCCCGCGCGCTGACCGAACCGCGTGATGAGCAGCTTGTTCGACGGCGAGAGCTGCTGGTCACCCTCGAACGGGATCTTCACCTGCACCGCACGTCCGGGGACGTAGCGCGTGCCGTCGTTGAACATCGGCGTCAGCGTCGTGGTCGCGTTCTCACCGAACGCGGCCGAGAGGGGCCCGCTGGATCCGCCCGCGTCGTTCGTGTGCGCGCCGGTCGCCATCAGGAAGAGCGACCCGTCGAGCGAGGCTCCGATGCTCTGATAGACGGTGTTGATGATCTGCGAGCAGCCCGGCTCGCGGAACGTGACCGTCCGCTCCGGCGACGCGAGGGCGTCGAGAAGGACGCTCTGCTTGCAGACGCGCAAGCCGCCCGGGCGCGTGCCGGCGTACGAGAAGCCGTCGTTGTTGGGGAAGAAGTGGGGGTCGTAGGGCGCATCCACCTTCACCGGGGCCTCGTCCGCCGGGGCCTCGAGATCGATGATCCTCGACGGCGAGCCGCCGAACGCGGCGAAGCGGCCGTCGGCCGAGGAGCGCGTCCAGTAGCTCGTCCGGAAGCTGAGCTGACGCAGCTCGCGGAGCGTCTGGCGGGTGTTCTTCGCGCCCATCGTCGCCGTGATGTCGGGCAGGGACGAGAAGCACTCGGTCGGGTCCGTGGCCGAGCCGCAACCCGCCATCGGCGTGCTCGCCGAGAGCAAGCGGGCACCCCAGCCCTCGGCCTTCATCTCGTCGATGTGCGCGCGGAGGGCGGGCGTCGTGCTCGGGACGCAATCGGACGCGCCCGGCTCGGAGAGCACCTCGTCGAGCCCCGGCATGCCCTTGAGGGCCCAGTTCTTCACCGTCGTGAAGTCGCTCTCGCTGAACCCGCGCATGCTGCCGACGGGCATCGCGGCGAACGCCAGGAACTCGTCGTACTGCGCCTGCCACTCGTCCTCGCCGAACGCCTCCTGGAAGAGCGACTTGAGCTGCGAGAGCCTGGCGCCCGCGGAGTAGAGGCCGAGCTTGCCCGCCGACCAGCCGCTCGTCGGATCCGAGGGATCGTCGCGGAGGCAGTCGAGGCGCTGGGCGGCCGTCAGCTCGAGCTCCGGCGAGAGGCACGCGTCCTCCACCGCCTTCATCGCCTCGCCCCAGCGGCGGATGTCGTCGCGCGAAGCCGTGTGGCACTGGTTGCAGCGCGCGCTGTTGCCGGCGATGACGTTCACGGCCCTGCGCGCGAGCTCGCGATCCGCAGCCGTGAGGTCGGAGGTCGCCGCCTCCTCGTTCGGGGTCGTGTCGTCCAGGACGCAGCCGATGCCGGCCGAGCCCCCCACCACGAGACAGAGCGAGACGACGAGCGACGGTAGACGCATGAAATGAACTCCTCCGTTGAGAGTGCGCGCCCACGTACCCCAAGGGGGGCGGCTGAGCAAAGGTGAAGTGCCGTCCAGTGAGCGTCTCAACCACCTACGCTCCCTAGGTATTGTTGCTCCCTCCGCACACCCACAGGGCGTGCGCCTTGCTTCGGCGTCGGGCTGCCTAGCGATTTCGCCGTTTTGGCCTCGTTGGCACGCGCCCCCGCCGAGTAACCGACTCGGTTGGGCGATCGCTGAGAGCGGAATTCACCGACGCCGAACTCCACGTTCGGCGCTCCCACACGGGCCCGTCGGCGGCGACGGGGTAGGATGCGCGCCATGCATCGCCGCGCTGCCCCGGTGGCCGTCCTCCTCCTTTCCACGCTCGCCTGCGACCGGCCGCAAGCGCCCACGCCCGACGCCGGGGCGGGCGCGACCACCAGCGGGCAGCGCGACGCGAGCGCACCGCGTGGGCCGGCCGCAGCGATCGCGCATGGCGGCGTCGGCTCCCCGTCGAAGGAGGCCGACGGCTGCCGCGCGGCCGTCGACGCCGCGCTCCGTGCGCTCGAGAGCGGCGCCGATCCGGTCGACGCCGCGGTCGCCGGCGTCGTCGTGCTGGAGGACGATCCGCGCTTCAACGCCGGGACGGGATCGCGCGTGCGCATCGACGGCCACACCGTGCAGATGGACGCCTCGGTGATGCGCTCCGACGGGCGGTTCGGCGCGGTCGCCGGTGTCGAGGGCGTGAAGAACCCCGTCAAAGTCGCCCGCGCCGTCATGGAGACGCCGCACATCCTCCTCGCGGGAGACGGCGCGACCCGCTTTGCGAGGACGCTCGGCATGGAGCCGTACGATCCGGTGACGCCCGCCTCGCGCGAGAAGACCCGCGAGACGCAGAAGAAGCTCCTCGCGAGAGATCCTTCGCTGCCGGCGGCGTGGACCGACTTCGACTGGCGCACGCACTGGAACTTCGAGCGCTCGCTCGCGGACGCCGGGCTCGAGGGGAATGTCGCGCCCGACGGCGGCGCGCTCGGCGACGGCCGCACGACCGGCGACGGCGGCGCGAGCAGCGACACGGTCGGCGTCGCGGTGCGGAGCGCCGACGGCCGCTTCGGCGTCGCGCTCTCCACGGGCGGGACGTCGATCACGCTCCGCGGGCGCGTCGGCGACGTGCCGATCCTCGGCGCGGGTCTCTACGCCGGACCGCACGGCGCGGCGGCCGCGACCGGCACGGGCGAACGCATCGTCGAGGCGGGCCTCGCGCGAGCGGTGCACGAGTGGCTCGCCGGCGGCGCGAGCGCAGAGGCCGCCGCGAAGCGCGCCGTCGACATGCTCCGCGGCAAGGACATCGGCATCATCGTCATCTCGCCGAACGACATGGCCGCAGCGGCGGATCGTGACATGGCGTGGGCCGCGCGCGAGGCCGGCTCGTCGGAGTGGCGCGGCCCCTGAGCCGCTCACGAGGGCAGCGCCGAGAAGCGCTGCGTCTGCTCCACGAGCGGCAGCGCTGCGGCCATGGCCGCCGGGCGCTCGGAGGCACCGTTCGACTTCTGCTCCTCGGCGGGCGGCGCGACGACCGGACCGGCGCGGAAGAGCGGACCGCCGAGCGGGAGAACGGCGCGACCGGCGGCGTTCACGAAGACGATCGCGAAGGCGATGTAGAGCGCGAGCGCCATCAGCACGACGGTCGTGAGCGCGATCGGGAGCGCGAGCGCCTGCGCGTGCGTGATCTCGCGCGCGATGCGCAGGACGTAGAGGAGATCGATGTCGAGGAGGAACACGAACAGGAGCTTCGAGAAGAAGCCGAACGCGTACGTCATCACGAGGAAGACGACGAGGAAGCAGACGTCGACGGCGAGGATGACGGCGCTCGACGGGACGCGCCCCTCGGCCAGCTCCGTGAGCGACCACCAGTTCATGACCCAGTTGAAGGAGAACGTGGTGAGCAACGTCCCGCCGAGCATGTTGCGGTTGGCGAAGCTCATGAGCCCGGCGAGGAGCTGGCAGCCTGCCCCGAAGAGGAGACAGAACAGCGCGGTGGTCCGCAGGGCCTCCGGCGTGAGCGCCTCCTGCACGCCGAAGGCGACCGGAAGGAGCGAGGCGCAGCCGATCGCGAGGCCGAAGAGACCCAGCGAGGTCGGATCCGCGAAGGGAACGGGACGAGCAGCGGCGTCGGCGTTGGACTGCATGGCGGTTCTCCGTCTCCGAGACGGCGCGCCACCCTAGCGCTTTGTTGCTGCGCAGCAAGACAATTCCGCCTTACGCCGAATTACTCTAAGGATTTCGCTATCATGAACATGCTGCAACGCAGCATCCGACGCGCACGCTTCACGACGCCGGGCGAGCGCTCTCGACGAGCACCGGCGCGCTGAGCGCGCGGACGTCGGTGGGACCGACCTGCACGCGGGCGTAGAGGCCGCACGGCTCGCCCGCGACGAGGAAGACGCCGTAGTTGACGACGGCGCCCGCCGCGTCGATGGGCTTGGCCTCGAAGTAACGCTGCGCGACCCAACGTCCGGGGCGAGCGTGCGCGAGGGACTTCCGCCAGACCTCGTCGCTGACGTGCCTCCCGACGATGACCTCGTCACCCTCCGCGCCGTAGTCGCTCTTGATGACCCACTCCTCGCGCTGCACGAGGAGCTGCTCCTCGTGCATCGTCTCGAGGCGCGCGGTCACCGGGATGTGGCGCTGGATGATCTCCTGCGCGCGCGGCGAGAAGCGATGGATGTGCTCCCAGAAGAACGCCATCGTGCGCTTGTTCTGCGGGAGGACCGCCCCGAACGGATTGACGACGGTGACGCGGCCCGACGCCATGCCCGCGACGAGCGCCCGGAACGGCTCCACGAGCGGCTCGGGATCGGGCATCTCCTCTTCGTCGTCCCAGACCGTCGTGCGCTCGCCCCACCAGTCCGTCTTGTAGTGGCGGAGGACGACACCGACGGGGAAGTCGAAGAGCAGCGTGCGTCCGCCGTCGCGCTCGTCGTACGCGAGGTTGTACGGCGAGCCGAGCACGACGTCGTAGCCACGTGACTCGAACCACTTCTTGTAGAGGCGGACGAGGGCGAGGTCCTCGGTGAACTCCGTCGGGTAGACGAGGCCGATCGCCTTGGGCGCGTCCGGCTCGAGCTCGTGCGCCGCGAGCGCCTCGACCATCGCGACGAAGCGGGCCTCGAGGTCTCGGTTCGGATCGACGAGGCCCCGCTCCTTCGCGAGCGGCGTCTCCGACGCGAGCTCGCCGAGCACGACGGCCTCCGCCTCTCCGGTGGGCGTGTCGCAATTGAGCTCGGTGAACGCGAGCCCCTCGTCCGTGACGAACACGTCGGCGCGCGCGATCCCGTGCCAGAGCGGCTGCGACGCCGTCCACATCGCCTTCTGGAACGGCGTCATCATGAAGAAGTCGTCGAGGAGCCGCGGCTCGTCGGAGACGATGAGGCACATCTCGTTGTAGACGGCGGCCACCTCCTCCGCGGCGCGGTAGAGGTCCTTCGCGAGCTTCGCGTCGACGACGACGGGCTCGGCGCGGAACCGCGGGGCGCCGTCGAGCCACGGATCGGTCAGCACGCCGCTCGCGACGATGCGCCTCGCGAAGGCGTCGTAGGTCTCGCGCTCCTTCTCGCGGACCACACCGCTCGCCGCTTCGCCGCTGCCTGCTTCGGGTGCTGCGGCCGGACCGACGGCCTCGACGTCGCTCATGGCGTTCAGGCGAGACGGGAGATCGAGAGCGCGGTCGCGAGGTAGGTGACCGCTTCGAGCGCGCCGATGCCCTCGCTCCGATTCACGGCGATGCCCTCGTCGAGCGGACCGCCACGAAGCCGCAGAGGCGCGCGGAGGAGCAGCATCTGGACGAAGACCTGACGCACCGGATAGAGCGCGACCACGCACGCGAGAACTCCGGCGTAGCCGACGAGCGACTCCTTCCACGTCGTGAACTCGCCCTCCGTGGCGCGGGCGACGATGATCGCGATGGCGATGGCGGCGCCGGCGTAGCTGAGCGCCGCCGCGAGGTTCTCGCCGGCGATCTGCTCGGCGTCGTCGTAGGTCGTGAGCGCGCGGAAGAGCGAGACGAAGACGTGGAGCGAAAGCTGTCCGAGCACGAAGAAGAAGACGGAGATCCCGAGCGTGTGCAGGTCGTCCCCCGCCATCGCGTGCGACGTGATGATGCCGGTCGCCACGTAGTGCGCGCCCGCCGCGAGCCCCGCGGCGACGTTCCCGCGCTCGATCTCCTTCGGCAGCCGCGACGCGAGGAGCAGCCGCACGCCGATATGGCCGGTGACCGCGATGAGGAGGACGCCGACCACGCCGAACGCCGCCACCCACGTCGCGTCGTGCGCGATGTCTTCTCCTCGAACCGACGATTTGACCGCGTTGGCGGCGACGAGAAAGATCGCGGTGACCTGCCCGACGCCGAGCAGGCGCTGCGCCGAGTTGCCCTTCGTGAGCTCCGTCGCGAGGCTCCTCCTCGAGAGAATGAAGAGGACGAGCATCACGAGGGTCGTCACGACGCCGAAGCAGATCACGTAGAGTGGCTTGACGTCGACGTCTTCCATCCCCGTCGGAAAGGTATCGGCCGGCACCGGGCTGTCAACGCGCCGTCGCGGTCGCGCTCCGGCCGGGCGCCTTGTCAGCCCGCGACGGCTTCGGTACCCAGGAGGCGTGCCGCTGCGTGGAGTCTTCCCCGGCGCCCCCCTGCCGTACGTCCCGCTCGATCGCTACATCGACACGAGCGCGTTCGACGAGATCCACGAAGAGGTCTGCCTCGCGCTCACGCAGATCCCCGTCGACTACACGGGTGGGAGCCACCGCTCGATGGGCATCATGCCCGAGTCGCGGCTCGACGAGGCGGTCTTCGACTACGGCGAGGTGATCCGGAGCCTCTCCCCCGAGGCCTTCGAGACGTTCCGCTCGCTCGCCGACGATCCGGACGCGATCGATCCGGCACGTCGCCAGGAGCTCGAGTTCGGAGAGGAACGCGAGATCCCGCTGTCGCGACGTCAGATGCTCTGGCTGAAGTTCCGCCACAAGGTCTACTTCCCCTGGAAGGCCTACGTGGAGCTCATCCCGAACCGCTGGTGGAGCGACAAAGCCAACCCCGAGGGGAAGGACTTCACGCGCATCGCGAAGACCTTCTTTCCGAAGACCATCGCGTACGTCAAAAGCCTCCCCTTCCTCCACATCGGACGGTGCAACGTGATGGGCCTCGAGGCGAACGACTGGGGAACCGTGCACCGCGACGGCGACCCCGACGAGCAAGAGGAGCCGGATCACTTCATCACGATCTGTCCCGCCGGCGACAAGCGCCTGTTCCTATGGGACGAGGAGACCAAGCAGAAGACGCCGGTGCTCGGTCGCGCCTATTGGTTCAACGACCACGACTACCACGGGGTCGACGCGGATCCCTTCTTCCGGTACTCCATTCGTATCGACGGAGTGTTCCGCCCCGACTTCCTCGAGATGCTTCGAGCCGAGAGCCAGCGCGGTTTCGGCAATGACGTGTCCGGCGCACGTGCCGAGGGCGACGGAGCAGCATCGTGACCTCGCCCCCCGGGACCTTCACGCGCAAGGAGGTGGTCGACAAGCCGGGCATCATCGGCGCCCGCTGGTGGCAGGAGAGCGTCGCCACCCAATTGCCGCGACGGCAGGCCATACTCGCGCTCGCCACGCTGAGCGGTGTGGCCCTCGCGGGCATCGGCGTGTTCGCCGGGAACAAGGCGGCCCGGAGCTCGACCGGGTCGAGCGACAGCCCCACTTCGGTCACGTTCGAGTCGAAGCGCGCGCTCGACATGCAGAAGGAGTACGGCTGGGACTTCGGGGCAACCGGAGAGAAGCTCGTCTTCGACGGCATCTCGCAGCGGCCGTTCGATCGGAAGGCCCTCGCGCGCATGTCCGACGACCTCGCTCCGTCGCGCGCCGAGCACCTCCCCTACTACTTCGGGACGCTCTTCGAGTCGCCCACGGCGCTGCCGAAGTCCACCCCCGCCGGCGACTCGTCCGCGGCGCTCTTCAAGCCGCTCGAGGAGGCGCTGGTTCCCATCTTCACGGGAATGATGGACATGGCCTTCAAGCAAGGTCGCGGTCTGGCAGCGGTCCTCGGCAAGGACGCACGGAGAAAGGACCTCGCCGTCGTCGTCGACCTGTCCGGACCGGAGGCGGTCGCCTTCGCGGCCGGCGCGTCGAGCGTGCTCGATCCGATCTTCGTCTTCGACAACTGGCCCCATCCGCGCGGCGTCGTGCCGGCGCACCGGACGCTCGCGGCGGCGGCCTACTACCAACCGCTGTTCGCGAACGCTCGCAAGACCCGGCCGAAGGACGCGCGGCCGATGTTCGTGCTCGATCGCAAACGGCTCGCGCCGTACAGCGACGACGCGACCCAGTTCGACAACCGCTATCTCGCGAAGGTGCCGAGCGCGGAGCGCCTCGCCGAGCTCGGCATCGAGAACGTCATCTACGTGAGCCCGAACAGCATCGCGCGGGAGGAGCTCGACGATCTCGTCGACGAGTTCCTCGCGTGGTCGCAGGCGAACGTGAAGCTTCACGTCTTGCCGGCGACGGCGTTCTGGAACGAGAACGCGCCGGTCGGCGCCGTCGATGCGGGCGCGACGGGCGCGGCGAGCACGGAGCGAAGCTACTACGGCGGCTCGCCCGAGGCGGAGTCGACGTTCTGGAAGGACTGGGAGACGCCGCCGTCCTCTCTCGACACCGCCACGCGCCTCGTGCCGTACACGCCGAAGCCTCGCAAGACGGCGTACTCCTCCGGCTCGGCGACGTCGGCCGGGGCCTTGCGCCCGCGGCCGACGAACTTCGGCATGGTGCCCGTCGCCGTCGCCGTCGGCACCGGCGTCGTCCTCGGCGCGAAGATGAGCCGGAGCGGGACCTGGAACCGGACGACGTACACGAGCTCGGGAAGCTGAGATGTACAGCTCCATCTTCTCGATCGAAGTCGCCGGACGCCTCGACCGCGCGCCCAACCTGCTGCCCATCCTCCGGAGCGCGATCACCGAGCAGCCCCACGTCATCGGCCTGCACCACAAGTGGCAGCTCTATCGCCGCGCGAGCGAGGCCTTGCTCGACCACATCGGCATCATCGAGCGAGGATGCTGGGACTACTTCGACGATCACGAGCGCGCCGAGAAGGACTTCAAGATGTGGCTCGGCGGCATGACGACGGAGGAGGGCGCGCGCCCCTTCCCTTCGGGCCGCCCCGATCCGTACCGCGGCGAGCCCCGCTACTTCACGTTCACGATGACGTTCCTGCTCGTCCGCCCCTCGCCGACGGACGACGCGATGAGGCGGCTCTGTGACATCCCTCAGACGCACCTATGGCGTCGCGACGTCTTCGCGCGCCTCCTCTCGGGGATGGGCGTCATCAACTTCGCGAGCGTGAAATCGGACGTGATGTACCTCATCCCGCGCGACGACGACTGGGGGCTGACGGTGGACGACCTCGCCCACCAGAAATTCCACTACCTTCGCGTCCTGCAGTAGGCCTGCGATTGGTTGGAGCTCCAACTAGCGCACTCTACGCCGAGCGCAAAGAGAATCTTCTGCGCCAATTGCGCAGGCGTCTTTCGAGCGCTCGCGCGCACAGCAAACACGAGTCCTCGATCTGAGGTCCACGAGCGTCACTCCCGCGGAGTCCATTCGTGGTTTCGCGCGGCAATGCGTGGGATGGAGCGTTCGATCCACCCTGGTCCGCGGATTGCTCGGTGCGGCGGCCGATGTCTGCTCGTCTCGCTCTCGTCGCGTGCATCGCATGCGCGCTCTCGATGGCCGCCCCGACGTTCGCGGACGCCGCCGATCGACCGATCACGATCGGAGCCGTCGCCGAGCCCCCCGCGGTCGCCGGCATCGACGGCGACACGCTCAGGACCGCGGCAGAGGAGCAAGTCCGCACGCTCGACGGCAGCCACGTCACGCGCCCCGTCACGATCTCGCTCGCGATCGTCGGGGCGACGAAGGCGCCGGCTTCGTGCATCGTCAACGCGACGGTGCTCGATCGGCGGACGGGCGCGATGCTCGGCATCGCCGCCGGCTACGCCTACGCCGACGAGAACGCGGGGGGCGATCCCCGCCTCGCCGTCGCGCGCGCCGCGGTCCGCAACGCGGTCGCCCGCATTCCGGACGTCATCAGCGCGGCGGGGGCGTGGAGGAAGTGACGCCGCACGAGGGCCGGCCGCGTGCCCTCGTCGCGCGTTCCCTCATTTGTGGATGACCGTGAGCTTCCCCTCCGACTCGACGTACGCGGCCTTGACCTGATCCAGCGACTCGACCCCGTGCTGCCGTAGCTGATCCATCAGCTCGTCCTTCGTGATGAGCTCGCGGCGCATGTTCCGGAGGAGGAGCTGACCGTCGCGCACGATCTGCAGGGGCGGAGCCGAGACGAGACGCTCGACGAACCGGAAGCGGAAGCTGAGGACGTTCAACAGGTAGTTCCACCCCATGAGGACGAGGACCATGAAGAGCGCGTCCGTGAGGCTCTGGTAGTCACCGAGGGCGCGCGCCGCCGCGTCCGCCACGAGGACGACGAACAGGAGGTCCATCAGGGCGAGCTCCCCGCCCGTGCGCCGAGGCATGAGACGGATCAGGAAGAGGATCGCGAGGTAGAGAATCGACCCTCGCACGAAGAGCTCGAGGGGCGACGTCGCGGGCGCAAGGATCCGCGTCCACTCCATCGAAGGGCCCATGTCCGGCACGACCTCAGCACGCGTCGCGGCCAACAGGCGGCAGCGTCGCCGTGACGGCGACGCTCATCTGTGCACAGCCGCCTCGACTTCGGCTTCGGCGACCGAGGGTACGTGATGCACGCGCTCGGCGAAGCTTTCGTACTCACCGCCGGGCTCGCGAACGGTGAGCACCGGACACGGCGCGTTGCGGATGACCCCGTCCGCGACGCTGCCGAGCAACGTCCGCAGGCGACCGGACCGGCCGTGGGTCCCCATGACGATGAGGTCGTAGTGACCGTCGCGCGCGATCTCGAGGAGCTTGACCAGGGGCTCTCCCTCCTCGGTGCGGAACGTGACCCGGTCGCCAATCTTCTGCTTCGCGCACTCGACCGCCGCGAGCATGTCTCGCCGCGCCTCCGCCTCGGCCTCGGGAGCGAGCGGAGCGCTCGAGCCGACGGAGAACCTGCTGTGAGGAGCGTGCACGTGGATGACGTCGATGGTCGTCGTGTCGTTCTCCTCGGCCAACGCAACCGCGTGCTGGAGCGCCGAGGTCGACGCGTCCGAGCCATCCAACGGGACGAGCACTCGTCGAGGATTCGCCATACGAGGGCACAAGTGCAATCGGCGTGCGCAGGCTGCACGCGGAGGGTCGATCGCTCGAGGTCGAGTCGGTGCGCTCGACCGTTTGCAGGTCGATGGCTCGTTCGAGGACGACCTCGAGATCGCCCGTCGGGTTGCGGTGCATCATCAGATTCGTCGCGTGCGCGACCTCGTCCTTCAGCTCCGCGCTGATGGTGACCTGTAGCTTGTAGCGTGCCGGCGAGAGCGGCTGCGTCGAGGCTCGTCTTCGATCGTCGCGCATGGGCATGCTCGGCGAGCGTGTCTCGGCGATCGACGCGGCGGACATCGACAGGACCGTCTGACCGTTCGCTCCCGTCGAGCCCGGAAGCGCGAGGATCGATGTCGGTGCGTCCGGTTTGGGAAACCGCGCGTGCCAGTCGCTCGTCCGTGCGGTGAGCAGAGACCGTTCGGCCGCGACCGATTCGACTCACCCGCCGCCCGCCACGTGCTGAGCCGCGAGCCACGCCTGCCCGACGGAGATCCCGCCGTCGTTCGTCGGCACCATCGCCGGGACGTACACCTCGAACCCCGCCTTCTCGAGCCGCTCCTCGAGCCCGTCGGCGAGGAGCTGGTTCTGGAAACACCCGCCGGACAGCACGACGCGCGGGATGTCCGCGCGCTTCGCCAGGGCGACGCCGAAGGCGACGAGCGCTTCGTGGAAGCGGCGAGCGATGCGGGCGCGTTCCACGCCGGCGCGAAGATCGGCGAGCACGGCTTCGACGAGCGCGCGCGTGTCGCCCATGACGACTCCGTCGTCGACGAGCGGGAGCGGGTACGCGCCGTCCGGGTCGACCGTCGCGGCGAGCTGCTCGAGGGCCAGCGCCGCCTGCCCCTCGAACGTGCACCGGTGGAAGAGCCCGAGCAGCGCGGCGAGCGCGTCGAAGAGGCGGCCCACGCTCGAGCACGAGGGGGCCAGGTGGCGATCGAGGACCTGCAGCGACGACGCGAGATCCGCCTCGGACCACGCGGGCTCGCATACCGCGATCTCGTTCGGAGCGACCTCGAAGACGAGACCGAGCGCCGAACGGCGCGGCTCGCGCGCCGCGAGGTCGCCGCCGAGCAGCGGGAACGGCCTCAGCGTGCCGAAGCGCTCCATCTCCTTGCCGCGACAGACGAGCGCCTCGCCTCCCCAGATCGTCCCGTCGACGCCGAGGCCCGTGCCGTCCCACGCGAGGCCGAAGACCGGCTCGTCGACGTCGAGCGCGTGCTCCGCGATGCACGCGGCGACGTGCGCGTGGTGATGCTGCACGCGCAGGAGCGGGACGGACCATTGGTCCGCGAGCTCCTCGGCGACGACGGTGGAGGCGTAGTCGGGGTGGAGGTCGCACGCGACGAGCGACGGCGACGCGTCGAAGAACCGGCAGAGATCGTCGATCGTGGCCTTCAGCAGCTCGCGCGTGCGCAGCGAGTCGAGATCGCCGAGGTGCTGGCTCGGGACGAGCGCGCCGCGATGGCCGAGGGTCACCGTGTTCTTCAGATGCGCGCCCACGGCGAGGACGGTCACGTCCTCCGGTATCGTCGCGACGCTCCTCGGCACGTACCCTCGCGCTCGGCGGAGGACCGACGTCCGGCGCCGGCCGACGCGCACCACGGAGTCGTCGAGCGGCCGCACGATCCGACGATCGTGGGTGAGCAGGCCGTCGACGAGCGGAGCGAGGCGCTCGAGCGCATCCTCGGTGCTCGTGCAGATCGGCTCCTCGGAGACGTTTCCGCTCGTGCAGACGAGCGGCGGGCCGCCCGACTCGAACAGAAGCGCGTGCAGCGGCGTGTACGGGAGCATCGCCCCGACCAGCCGGCTCCCTGGCGCGACGACCTCGCTCAGCGGCGACTCGGGCTTGCGCTCGAGCAGCACGATGGGCGCCTCCGGTGACGAGAGGACTGCGCGCGCTTCGGGCGAGAGGACGGCGCTCTCTGCGAGCTCTTTGAGATCGCGGAACATGACCGCGAAGGGTTTGTGCGGCCGGACCTTGCGCGCGCGCAGGACGGCGACCGCGCGGGAGTCCGTCGCGTCGCACAGGATCTGGAAGCCGCCCACGCCGCGCAGCGCGACGACGCCGCCGCTCCGCAGGAGCTCGATGGCGGCCGCGAGCGCGTCCTCTCCGCCACGCACGACGGTGCCGGTCGGATCGAGGAACGACAGCGTGGGACCGCAGCTCGGACAGGCGATGGGCTGGGCGTGGTAGCGCCGATCCTGGATGTCGTCGTACTCGCGCACGCAGTCGGTGCACATGACGAACGTGCGCATCGACGTGTTGCGACGGTCGTACGGGAGCCCCGTGGTGATCGACCAGCGAGGCCCGCACCGCGCGCAGTTGGTGAAGGGATAGCGCCGCCGGCGCGAGCCGTCGTCGAACACCTCCTCGATGCACTCGGCGCACGCCGCGAGGTCGGGCGGGAGCACGGGCGCGACCGGCGCGTCTTCCTCGCTCTCGAGGATCCGGAAGGACGTCTCCTCGCCCGCGCGGCGATCCTGGAGCAGGCGCTGCTCGAGCGTCACGATCGAGGCCGGCGGCGGCAGCTCGCGATCGAGCGCGCGCGCGAAGGAACGCACCGCGCCCTCGTCACCCTGGATCTCGATGTAGACGCCGTCGCGCCCGTTCTTCACCCAGCCCGTCAGCCCGCGCGCGAGCGCTGCGCGGCGGACGAACGGACGAAAGCCCACGCCCTGGACCGTGCCACGAACGATGACGCCGATGCGCATGGATCAGGGTGGGGTGAGCCTGGGCATCCGCGGATCGATCGGCCAGCGTCGCTCCGGGTCGATTCCCGTCGACCGGCTCGGGCCGACGATGCCGGCGAACTCGGTGGAGCGAGCGCCGGCCTGACGACGGCGCCAGCGCCGCGACGGCCAGTTGCCCTGATGGACGCCGCGCACGTGCGACGGCGCCTCGGGATCGACGTCGGGCACGCCGACGACGATGTTGCCGGACTCGCTCGTTCGCCCGCTGCTCATGGGTCACTCCTCCTTCTCCGCTCCCCGCGCGGCGCCGAACATCGGCGCGTGCCGCTCTTCGATGACGCGACCGTCGCCGACGTACATGTGGACGCCGCACGGAAGGCACGGATCGAAGCTCCGCACCGTGCGCATGATGTCGATGCCCTTGAACTCGTCCTGCCCGTTCTCCTCGAAGATCGGCATGCCCTGCACCGCGTCCTCGTAGGGGCCGGGCGTGCCGTAGACGTCGCGCGGGCTCGCGTTCCACGGCGTCGGCGGGGACGGGGGGTAGTTGGCGATCTTGCCGTTCTCGATCACGAGGTGATGCGAGAGCACGCCGCGCACGGCCTCGTGGAAGCCGCAGCCGATGCCGTAATCGGGCACCTTGAAGTCCTCGAACGTCTTGAGGTCGCTCGCGCGCAGGCGATCCATCGCCTTCTCGACGAAGAAGAGGGCCATCGCGGCGGCGTACGCGATGAAGTAGGCACGCGCGCGGTCGCGCTCGAGCGTGTTCGACCAGCGCGGGATCTTCCACTCGAGCTCCATCTCGCCGAGCGTGTGGCTCTTCGGCAGATGGATGACGACGCTCGATCCGGTCGAGCGCACGTACGGCGTGTTCACGAGGCCCGCGAGCGCGGTCACCCAGAGGCGCGCGAGCGGCCCGCCGCCCGTGTCGAGCGCGAGGTACTGCTTCGTCCGCTTGTCGTACCACCGCGGGCTCATCACCCAGCTGTACGGGCCGCGCTCGAGGTTGCGCTTCTGCGGCTTCGGGAGCGTCCGCTGGTTCCACGGGTGACGCGGGTCGACGTCGTTGCCGAGCGGATCCTTCGGCACGAACGAGGCGCCGTCGACCCAGTCGTCGTAGTACGAGCTCCCCAGCAGGATGCGCATGCCGAGGTTGATCTCCACGAGGTCCGTCGTGACGAGCTCGCCGTCGACGACGATGCCCGGCGTGACGTACATCGCGCGCCCCCACCGCGTCATCGTCTCGTAGCGGTAGTCGACGACGTCGGGATCCTGGAACGCACCCCAGCAGCCGAGCAGGATGCGGCGCTGGCCGACGCGTTCGTAGCCGGGAAGAGCCTCGTAGAAGAAGTCGAAGACGTCGTCGTTGATCACGACCGCCTTCTTCGCGAAGTCGATGAAGCGGACGAGGCGCGAGAGGTAGTCCGTGAAGAGCTGCGGGCTCGGCATCGTGCCGGTGCCGCCCGGATAGAGCGTCGACGGATGGACGTGCCTGCCCTCCATCAGGCAGAACATCTCGCGCGTGAGGCGGCTCATCTCGAGCGCCTCGCGGTAGACCGATCCCTCGAACGGGTTGAAGGCCCGCATGATGTCCGCGATCGTCCGGAGGCCGTGGACGTCCGCGTGCGGCGCCGGCGTCTTCTCCGCCTTCGCGAGGAGCGTCGGGTTCGTCTCCTTCACCATGCGCTCGCAGAAGTCGACGAACACCATGCTGTCTTGGAAGATCGAGTGGTCGAACATGTACTCGGCGGCTTCGCCGAGGTTGAAGATCCACTCGGCCATCGGCGGCGTCTTGATGCCGTAGGCCATGTTCTGCGCGTAGATCGAGCAGGTCGCGTGGTTGTCGCCGCAGATCCCGCAGATGCGGCTCGTGATGAAGTGCGCATCGCGCGGATCCTTCCCGCGCATGAACACGCTGTAGCCGCGGAAGATCGACGAGGTGCTCTTGCACTCGACCACCTCGCGGTTGTCGAAGTCGATCTTCGTGTAGATGCCGAGGTTGCCGATGATGCGCGTGATGGGATCCCACGCCATCTCGACGATCCGACGCTGCGGCTGACTCCCGGTGACGGTCATGCTCTCCCCTTCCCGCTCGTGCTCGTCCGCGCGCTCAGCGCCGCGGTGCCCTCTCGCTCCTGCGCGCGGGCTCGTACCCGCTCGTCAACGCCGCCCCGCGCCGGTGCCACCTCGGCTCGGTGTTCGCCGTCCGGTTCGTGATCGCCCGCAGCCGCCGAATGAGCCGCCCGTACGGCGCGAGGAGCGACGCCGACACCGTCGCGCCGGGCGGCTGATCCATGAACGGCATGAACTTGTCGGGGAACCCCGGCATCGTGCACGCGATGCAGATCCCGCCGACGTTGGGGCAGCCTCCGATGCCGCGCATCCATCCCCGCTTCGGGACGTTGCAGTTCACGACCGGCCCCCAGCAGCCGATCTTCACCTGGCACTTCGGCGAGTTGTAATCCGGCGCGAAGTCCGCTTGCTCGTAGTAGCCGGCGCGATCGCAACCTTCGTGGACCGTCTTGCCGAAGAGCCACGTCGGACGGAGCTGGGCGTCGAGCGGGATCATCGGGTTCTTGCCCGCCGCCTGTAGGAGCAGCCACACGAGCGTCTCCATGAAGTTGTCGGGCTGGATGGGGCAGCCGGGCACGTTGACGATCGGGATCCCCGCGCGCGAGCGGAAGTCCCAGCCGAGGTAGTCGGCGAGGCCCATGCACCCGGTGGGGTTGCCCGCCATCGCGTGGATGCCGCCGTAGGTCGCGCAGGTCCCCGCGGCGACGACCGCCCATGCGCGCGGCGCGAGCGCGTCGATCCATTCGTTGAGCGTGATCGGCTCGCCCGTCTCCGGATCGTTGCCGAAGGACGTCCAGTAGCCTCCGTCGCGATGGATCTCCTCGTTGGGGATGGATCCCTCGATGACGAGGATGAACGGCTCGAGCTCTCCGCGCGCGGCGCGACGGTAGGCGGCGAGGAACTCCTCTCCCGTCTCGTACGCGAGCACCTTGTTGTGGAGGTGCACCTTCGGCAGCCCGGGGATGAGCCCGAGCACGACGTCCTCGATGCTCGGCTGGGTGGCGGCCGTCATCGAGACGGTGTCGCCGTCGCAGCTCATGCCTTCCGAGATCCAGAGGATGTGGACCTCGTCGACGCCTCGTCCTTCCATGCGCTCCGTGCGCTCCGACGTCATGGCCCACCTCGTCAACAGATCCGTGGGAGTGGCTCGTGGAAAGGAAGGTCGACGACGCGCTTGCTCCCGAGCGGCGTGTGCGCCACGACGACGCCCGGATGCTCGCGGGTGACGGTCCCGATGCGCGCGGCGCGTCGCCCCTGCGGGTGGGCACGTAGCGCAGCGAGCGCCGTCTCGGCGTGCTCTTCGGGCACGAACGCGATCAGCCGCCCCTCGTTCGCGACGAACCAAGGGTCGAGGCCGAGGATCTCGCAGGCGCCGCGGACGTCGCTCTGGATGGGGACCGCCGCCTCGTCGACGTCGATCCCGACCGATCGCCGCGAGGCGATCTCGACGAGCGTGGCGGCGATGCCGCCGCGCGTGGGGTCGCGCATCGCGTGAACGGCGGGGCATGCCTCGAGGAGCGCATGCACGAGCCCGTGCAGCGGAGCAGTGTCGCTGCGGAGATCGCCGCCGAGCTCGAGCCCCTCGCGGCTCGCGAGCACGGCGATCCCGTGCTCGCCGATCGGCCCCGAGACGAGCACCGCGTCGCCCGGACGCACGCGCGCCGAGCCGAGCTCGATGCCGGGCGGGACGACGCCGATCCCGGACGTGTTGATGAAGATGCCGTCACCGCTGCCGTTGCCGACCACCTTCGTGTCGCCGGTCACGATGGGCACGCCCGCGCGGTTCGCGGCGGCGTGCACGGAAGCGAGGACGCGGCGCAGGTCGGCGAGCGGGAAGCCCTCCTCGAGGATGAACGCGAGCGAGAGCGCGATCGGGCGAGCGCCGCCGACCGCGAGATCGTTGATCGTGCCGTTGACCGCGAGCTCGCCGATGTCGCCGCCCGGGAAGAAGATGGGCGTCACGACGAACGAGTCGGTCGTGAACGCGACACGCCCGCCCTCGAGCTCGACCACGGCCTGATCGTCGAGCTCGGCGAGCGTCGGGTTCGCGAGCGACGGAAGGATGAGGCGCTCGACGAGCTCGGCCCCGAGGCGTCCGCCGCTCCCGTGCCCCAGCACCACGACGTCACGCTCGCGGATCGGCAGAGGGCACGCGGCCCCGATCACCTCCGCCGCGCGGGGATCCGAGCGCAGCTCAGAGGACATCGGCCTCTCCTTGGGAGAGGTGGACCTCGTCCCACAGCAGGTGGAGCAGCACGGTGTGCACCTCCTGCACGCGATGCACCGACCAGGCCGGCACCACGAACACGAAGTCACAGAGCGACGGCATGCTGCCTCCGTCGCGTCCGGCGAAGCCGATCGTCAGCATGCCCTTGTCGCGGGCGCGGCGGAGCGCCCGGTTCACGTTGGCCGACGCGCCGGACGTCGAGATGGCGAGCAGTGCGTCGCTCGGGCGCCCGAAGAGGTCGACCTGCTCCACGAACACGCGCGCGAAGTCGCTGTCGTTGCCGATGGCGGTGAGGAGCGCGCTGCCCTCGGTGAGCGCATGAGCCGGGAGCGCACGCCGCTTCTCGACGATCGGATGCGCGAACTCGACGGCGACGTGCTGAGCGTCGCAGGCCGAGCCGCCGTTGCCGACGACGAAGAGCCTCCCGCCGCGCTCGAAGCAATCCGCGAGCGCTCGAGCGCAGCGCTCGAGCTCGGTCGCATGCGCCTCGAAGAACGCGACGCAGAGCTGCGCGCTCTCCGTCGCCTTGCGCAGGATCGACGCGGTCGTCATGACGGCCTCCTCGAAGGTGGCGGCGGCGCCGCGGCATCGCCCCCGCGACGCCGGCCGTGCGCGTAGTACGCGGCGCAAGCGCCCTCGGCCGAGACCATCGTGGCGCCGAGCGGCGTCCGCGGCGTGCACTCCTTGCCGAACGCGGGGCAGTCGCAGGGCTTCTTCCGTCCCCGGAGGATCTGGCCGCTGATGCACTCGGGCCGCTCCTGGGTCACGACGTCGCCGACGTCGAAGATGCGCTCCGCGTCGTGCTCGCGATACTCCCAGCGGATGCGGAGCCCCGACTTCGGGATCGCGCCGATGCCGCGCCAGTTCCGATCCGTCACCTCGAACGTCTCCTCGACGAGCTCGCGGGCGATCGGGTTGCCTTCGGGCTGCACGCCGCGGACGTACTGGTTCTCCACGACGGCGCGGCCGCGCTCGAGCTGGAGTACGGTCATCAGCACGCCCTCGAGGATGTCGACCGGCTCGAACCCAGTGATGACGATCGGCGTCTTGTACCGGCGGACCAGCGACTCGTAGGCGCGGTAGCCGGTCACCGCGCAGACGTGGCCCGGACCGAGGAACGCCATCACGCGGTTGCCTTCGGCCTGGAGGATCGACGCGATGACGGGCGGCACCAGCACGTGCGACGCCAGCATCGAGAAGTTCGTGAGCTTCTTGCGCTTCGCCTCGCGGAGCGCCATCGCGTTGGCGGGCGCCGTCGTCTCGAAGCCGATGCCGAAGAAGACGACGCGCTTCTTCGGCTCCCTCTCCGCGATCCGCACCGCGTCGAGCGGCGAGTACACGACGCGCACGTCCGCGCCGCGCGCCTTGAGACCGAGGAGATCGTCGCGCGAGCCCGGGACGCGGAGCATGTCGCCGAAGGACGTGAAGACGACGTCCGGGGTCTGGGCGATCGCGTGCGCTCGGTCGATGGTCTCGAGCGCCGTCACGCAGACGGGGCATCCCGGACCGTGCACGAGCTCGATCGACTCGGGCAGCAGACGGTCGAGCCCGTGCCGCACGATGGAGTGCGTCTGTCCCCCGCACACCTCCATGATCACGGCCGGACGCGTCGTGACGGCGCGGATGCGGTCGAGGATGCATCGCGCGACCTCGGGATCGCGGTACTCGTCGACGTACTTCACGTCTCCTCCTCGCCGAGCGCGATCTCGGCTTCCTCTCCGAGCTCTCCGAGACGCCCGAGGAGCTCCCAGGCGCGCTCCGCCTCCTCGCGATCGATCCGCGCGATCGCGAACCCGACGTGCACGAGCACGAAATCGCCCGGCTTCACGTCCGGCAGCGCGTGCAGACAGACCTCGCGCGTGATCCCGCCGAAGCGCACCTCGCCGTACGACACTCCGTCCTTCTCCGACGTCGAGAGGACCTCTCCGGGCACGGCGAGGCACATGGCGCGTTCGGTCACGAAGCGACGGCCGTGCCGACGAGCGGTCACGACGTTCCGCTGCGCCATCGACGTTCGCGGTCCGTGCGCGACACGCAGCGGGGCGTTCTCGCGCCCGTCCGACCAGGCGTGCGCCGTCAACACGTGGACACAGCGCGAGGGACGAGCGCAGCGGCCGCCGCGGCGCGCTTCTTGATGACTCCGCCGATCCGATCACCCGAGGGTCACGTGCACGAGCTGTCGCTCATGGCGGATCTCGTCACTGCGGTGACGAACGAGGTCGGTGACGCACGCGTCCATGTCGTGCGGCTCGCGGTCGGGCGGCGCTCGGGAGCCTCCGCTCATGCGCTCCGCTTCTGCTTCGAGGTCTGCGCGCGTGGCACGCCTCTGGAAGGCGCGGCAATCGAAATCCAGGAGACGCCGGGAGACGAGCTGCGGCTCGAGGAGCTCGAGATCAGCGAGGACGGTTAGATGTGTACGACTTGCGGCTGCGGCACCGGTCATCACGGGGCGACCTTTCATGGTCACGCCCACGGCCACCATCACGACGGCCGCCACGATCACGACCATGCGCATGCGCACGGGCCGCGCGGCGACGGCACGCCGCCGAACGGCCGCCGCCGCACCGTGCTCCTCGAGCGCGATCTCTTGGCGAAGAACGATCGGATCGCCGCCGAGAACCGCCGCGCCCTCGCCGCCGCAGGCGTGAGCATGTTCAACATCATCGGCGGCCCCGGCGCGGGCAAGACGGCGCTCCTCGAGGCGACGATCGGCCGGCTGCGGCGCGAGCTCATGCTCGCCGTCCTCGAAGGGGACCAGGCGACGGATCGCGATGCGCAGCGCATCCAGCGCGCGGGCTGCCGCGTCCTGCAGATCAACACGGACTCGGGATGCCACCTCGACGCGGCGATGATCGCCGAGGGCCTGCGCATCATCGCGCCGCGCCCTTCGAGCGTCGTCTTCGTCGAGAACGTCGGCAACCTCGTGTGCCCTGCCCTCTTCGACATCGGCGAGCGCGCGAAGATCGTCGTCATGTCGGTCACCGAGGGCGAGGACAAGCCGCTCAAGTACGCGCACGTCTGGAGCGCCTCGGAGCTGTTCGTCCTGACGAAGATCGACCTCCTCCCCCACGTCTCCTTCGACGAGGACCGCTGCGTGCGCTGGGCACGCGAAGTGAACCCCGAGATCGAGGTCCTCCGCGTCTCGGCCCTGCGCGGAGACGGAATGGACCAGTGGTGCAACTGGATCCGCCGGCAGCTCGCGACATGACGACTTCGACGACCAAGGCCGATGCGAGCGCCCGCACGCACGGCGAGCAGATCGAGCGCCTGCTGGCGGAGATCCAGGCGTCCGCCGCGCCTGCGGTCTGGGAGCGCGTGGAGGCGCTCGTGACCGCGCTCGTCGGCCTCTACGGCGAAGGTCTCGCCCGGATCCTCGCGCATGCGAGGGACGGCGCCAAGAGCCGCGAGGATCTCGATGCTCGGCTCGCGGGAGACGACCTGCTCTCGAGCCTGCTGCTCGTCCACGATCTGCATCCGCTCCGCCTCGAGGAGCGGGTGGAGCTCGCGCTCTCCAAGCTGCGAAGCGAGATGCCGAGCGCGGCGAGCCTCGAGCTCGTCGAGGTGAACGACGACGTCGTGAGGCTGCGGCGCGTCGAGACGAGCGACGCGCCCATCCCTTCCGTGCACGTCGTCGTGCGCGCGATCGAGCACGAGGCGCCCGAGGTCTCGGCCGTCCAGATCGAGGGACTGCCGTCGCCGCCGCCGTCGGGCCTCGTCCCGGTCGAGCGCCTTCGCCGCGGAGGTGGACGATGACGGCGCTCGGCGTGCTCGATCGCTACGTACGCAGGGCGCACCGCGCGAGCTCCGCGTCGGAGGAGCCGCCCGGCTGCGAGCTGTGCGCGCAGCCGGTCGCCGAGGTGCACCGGCACGTCGTCGATCTGGTCGACCGAAGGCTGCTCTGCGCCTGCAACGCGTGCGCGGTGCTCTTCGCCGATCACGGCGGTCGCCGCTTCCGCACGGTGCCCGAACGGGTGCGCATCGATCCGAGCTGGGCGCTGACGAGCCGCGAGCTCGACGCGCTCCAGATCCCGGTCGGGCTCGCGTTCTTCTTCCGCCCGTCGAAGCTCGGACGCTGGACCGTGGTGTTCCCGAGCCCGGGCGGCGCGACGGAGGCGGAGCTGCCCGACGGCGCGTTCGAGGCCTTCGAGGAGCGCATCGATCCCCGCGGGCGCGCGCTCGTGCGCAGCATCCAGGACGACGTCGAGGCGCTGCTCGTCCGGCGCGGGCGCGACGGCGCGTGCACGTCGTTCGTCGTCCCCATCGACGTCTGCTACGAGCTCATCGCGCTGCTCCGCCGTCACTGGCAGGGATTCGACGGCGGGCCCGAAGCGCGGCGCGTCGTCGACGAGTTCTTCGCGCGCCTGGCGGAGCGCAGCGAGCCGTCGGTCGAGCGGACGAGCGCGACGTCCCGCTTCGAGCGCGCGCGGAAGATCGCGGACGCCGTCCTCTTCGAGGGCTACCTCCTCTACCCGTACCGCGCCGACGCGACGAAGAACCGCTACCGATGGACGTTCGGCGTCCTCGCGCCGCGGAGCTGGAGCGAGGCCGGCGGATGCGAGCCGTGGTGGCTCGAGGCGCAGGTGCTCGTCGAGACGCTCCACCCGCGCATTCGAGGTCGCCTGCGCTTCTTGCGCGTCGTCGTGCGTCGCGTGGAGGCGTACCTGAACGGCGCGTTCTACCCCGTGCCCGAGCTCCACGTCGGCGAGCGGCTGCTCGTGCCGTGGGAGGAGGGCGAGGTCCGCGAGATCGACATCCCGATCGACAGCTCCCCCCGCGCTCCCGGCGGCGAGGCCATCGTGCCCTTCTCGATTCCCGCGTGCGAGGAGATCGAGACGTTCGAGGACGCATCGGGAAGGCCGGTCGGCCGCGTCGTACGCACGCGCGCCGCCATCCAGGGCGCGATCCGCGTGCAGGTCCACGACCTCGGCGGGGCGCTGCCGCTCTCGCGCGTCTCCGTTCGCGTCGAGAACCTCACGCCCCATCCCGCGGAGGCGTCACGCGCCGACGCGATGCACGCCTCGCTCGTCTCGACGCACCTGCTCCTCGCGTCCGAGGACGGCGCGTTCGTGTCGGTCGTCGATCCTCCCGAGCACGCGCGCGAGGCGGCCGCGAAGCTCATGAACGTCCACACGCACCCCGTGCTCGCCGGAGAGCCGGGTACGACGGACCTCGTGCTCTGCGCGCCGGTCATCCTCTACGACCACCCGCAGATCTCGCCCGAGAGCCCGGGCGACTCGTTCGACGCCACCGAGATCGACGAGCTCCTCGCGATGCGCACGAGGACGCTCACCCCCGAAGAGAAGGCGCGTGCGCGCGCGACCGACCCGCGCGGTGCGGAGGTCGTCGACCGCGCCGAACGGCTCGGCGAGGCCGCGCTCAGCGAGCTGCACGCGACGATGAAGCCGCGCACGACGCGGTTCGTGCGCGGTCAGCGCGTTCGCATACGGAAGAAGGCCGACGGCGCGACGGGGACCGACGCCCAGGACTTCCTCTACGAAGGCCTCCTCGCGACCGTCGAGGCGGTGCTCGAGGACGTCGACGGCCGCGCCTATCTCGCCGTCACGATCGACGACGATCCCGCCGCCGAGCTCAATCGCTGGTACGGGCGCTTCCACCACTACTACCCGGACGAGGTCGAGCCGCTATGACGCACACCAAAAGGCGCGCCCTCGTGGCGGGCGTGGGGAACGTCTTCTTCGGCGACGACGGGTTCGGCGTCGAGGTCGTCCGGCGCCTGCGGGAAGAGGATCTGCCGCCGTGGCTCGAGGTCGTCGACTTCGGCGTCCGATCGCTGCACCTCGCGTTCGAGCTCTCGAGCCCGCCGCCGCTGGATCTCTTCGTGCTCGTCGACGCGATGGCGCGCGGCGGAGAGCCCGGGACGCTGTACGTCATCGACCCGGACCTCGACGCCCAAGCCCTCGTCGCGCCTCCCGACGCGCACGCCATGAGCCCGTCCGCCGTGCTCGCGGCGCTCTCCGCGCTCGGAGGCAGCCTTCCGCCGACGCGGATCGTCGGGTGCGAGCCTTCGTCCCTCGAGCAGGGGATGCAGCTCAGTCCGCGCGTCCGCGAGGCCGTGTCGCCCGCCGTACGTCTCGTGCGGCGGATCGTCGAATCCGAGGTGTCCCATGGACTGGAGAAGAAGCTCGGGCTGGAGAAGAAGACGCCGCGCTGAAGCGGGCCTCTCGCGCGCGGCCGTGTTCGTGCTCGGAGCCCTGACGGCGGTGGGCCTCGTCATCTTCGCGAAGGAGCTCCCTTCGCTCCGCCGCTACCTCCGCCTCCGCAGCATGTGAGCACCGAGCCCGCGGGCGTGTGGCGCGAAAGACCGCGGCAGGCGAGCTGTCGTCAAGCTGTGGAGAACCTGCGAAGAGCGACAGCGGCGCCCGCCGCCCCGGCTTGTCCACAGTGAACGGGTTTCCTGTTCGCTCGTGTGGCTTGCACGCTCGAAGGCGCGTGCGTCGAGGCGAAACGACACGTCGAACGCGACGTACCGCCGGAGCCTCCGCGTGCGCGAGGTGGCGCAGCCCGTGCAGATGCCCGGCCCGGCGGAGATCGACTCACGGGAGGACGAGGGCGATGATGATCGGAACGTCGACGCGGGCCCGCGTCGTGCCGACCGCGCGCAGGACGGAGGGTCCGGCGCGGGAGCTTCGGCCGAAACGGCGAATCGAGGAGACCCTGGGGGTGAGCTTGGCGAAACTCGCCATCTCCGCCGCGATGGGAGCGGCGACCTTCGGCGTGTCGCTCGTCGCCGCGGAGGCCGTGCTCAAGACGAACGGCCTCGACGACATCCGCCCGGTGCTGCCCGAGACCGAGGCGAGCCCGACGAGCGATCAGCTCCTCGCGACCGACACGACCAGCGATCTTCGCGATCGCGACCACACCGCCGACTCGCGCCTCCACGCGCGCTGAGCGGGCGCCGCGCGCGCGCCGCGAGGTCAGAACCAGCACTCCCAGAGCCCGACGTCGATCTGGGCGGCGTGGACCGTGGCGCTGATGCGCTCGCGCGATCCGCCGAACGGCTGGATCTGGTGCAGGCGGTAGCTCTCGAACAAGACGACGTCGCCCGTCTGGTACGTCACGACGGCGCTCGGCCGCGCGAGCTCTTCGTCGGTGGGATGGTCGTGCCCCTCGTAGCGCACGTCCCAGACGCGGAGCCCGCCGTCGCTCTCCGGCGCCTGGAGCATCGCGACGATCGAGATCGCAGGCCGCCGCTGCCGCGCGTGATGCGCCGCGAGCCCTTCGGTGTCGAAGTGCACGACGCCGCCGCGCGACGCGACGGGCCCGCCCGGCGGAAACACGTGCACGCCGGGGCCGCACCACCCTCGCCGCGGCACCACGCGCGTGTCGCCGATGACGGTCGCGACGAGGTCGCGCATCGCCTGCTGCAGCCCCGGCGCGTACTCCTCGACGAGCGCGTCCGAGCGCGCGGCGTCGGCGAAGTACTCGGCGCTCCGCCCCTCCTCGAAATGCGTGTAGAACGCACGCCCGAGACAGAACTGCTCGCCGCCGAAATCGTGCGTCCACCGGTCGCGAGCCGCGTACACGCCGCGGACCCATTCGGCGCAGCGCTCCTCCGAGAAGCACCGCTCGACGACGACCGCGCACGACGACGCGAGCGCGGCGAACGCCCCGGCGGCGGTGTCGACGCGACGGATCAGCTCCGCGTTCATGGGCGCGGGCATCTTGCGGGCGCGCCGCGCGTGCAGCAAGCGCCACGGCGCCGAAAGCAGCCGGCCCGGGCCCTCGTGCCTCCGTGACGACGAGGAGGAGGCAGCTCGTCTCACGGAGGCACGAGGGACTGGCTCGCGCGCCGCGGAGGACGCGACGTTCGGTGGAGACGCCGCGCGCGCCGGGCGAGCCGGCCGAGTCGAAGTCGGTGTGATCACACGATGAGAGGATGCGGATTCGCGCCGAACGGCTGCCCCGGCACCTTGAGCGCCGCGGCGACGGCGGCCCAGAAGCCCTTCGGGCCCGGCGTGCTCGGCGAGAAGCGCGCCTGCGAGTTCACCGGGAAGCTGAGGCCGCGCTTGACGTATTTGCCGAAGAGCATCGCCAGCGTGCCGTCGCCGTGATCGCCGTTCGGCAGGCGCACGAGCTCGCCGGAGATGGCGACGACGACGTTGCGGCCCGGCGTGTTCAGCATCCGCGAGATGAACGTGCGGATGGGCGCGATGCGGTTGCCGCTGAAGCCGCCCGTGCCGGTCAGCTTGTTGCGGGAGTACGTGCCGTTGAGCGAGCGGCCGCCGGAGACCTGGTGGAAGTCCCACGACGCGAGGCCGAAGTCGCAGATGTTGATCACGTTCGTGTTCGCCGCGCGGATCATGATCTCCGCGCCGGCGAGCATCGCGGCGAAGCTGTTGACGCTGCTCCTGCCGCCGAGGCCGTAGGCCTTGTCGATCTCCTCGAACGTGACCGGCGGCGGCAGCGGCTTCCTCAACGAGGCGACGGCCGAGTCGTACGCGTCGGTGAGCGGCGAGAGCCGTCCCGGGTTGGTGCCGATCTGACGCTGCGAGATCGCCGCCGACGTCTCGAGCGCCATCGCCGCAGGCTCGCGCTCGGGGGCGTCCGGATCGGGGCCGTCGCCGCCCGCCGCGCGCAGCGCGTTCTTGAGATCGGACACGCGCTCGAGCGGGACGTCCTGGAACTTCGGCTGCGCCTGGTACGCCGGCGCGCGGTCGCCGAAGTATACGGCCTTGAAGGCGGAGTCGCCGCCCATGTAGTAGGCGAGCTCGTTCAGGTAGCACTTCGATCCGTTGACGAGGAGCGCGCGCTCGCCGCCGGAGCGGAGGTTCTGCGGCGTCGTGTGGAGCGCGTTGCCGTGCCGGATCCCGATCGCGGCCCAGTGATCGAGCGCGAACTTCGGGAGCGTGCCGAAGGTCCCCTTGTCGGTGAAGACGCCGTCGCCGACCTCGAGGATGTTGCTGCTCGTGACGCCGAAGACGTTGCCGGTGAGGAACTTGTCCGCGCACCCGGCGAAGAGCGCGTTGAGGCCGCCGTTGAAGAAGATGTGCACGAAGTGCGAGGTCTCGCCGTTCGGCGCGGCGCCGGCCCTGCCGACGAGCGGACCGGCGAGGCGCGCTCCGGCGGCGGCGCCCGCGACGGCGAGCGCGCCCTTCAGGAGCCCTCGCCGGGAGAGCTCGAGCCCGCGTTCTCGGTTCTGACCGAAGAGCTTCTTCATGGTGGCACCTCAGAACGTCAGGAAGTGGCTCGACGACAGCACCGACGCGCAGACGTACGCCCAACGACGCGCCGGATCCGACTGGGAGGCGAGCTTGTTCACGGCGAGATCGACGCAGCCCGCGATCTCGTCGGGCGACGGCGTCCGGCTCCACGCCTTGCGCATCAGCTTCGTGCACTCGGCCGTCGCCGACTCGTCCGTCGGAGCGTCCGCGAGCTCCGGCGCCGCCTTCGCCCACGCGAGGCAGCCCTCGAACGAGATCTCGAAGATGGCATTGATGGAGACGCCGGAGTGCGAGCCCTCCGCGTACCAGCGCTCGGGCGGATCGTCGAACGAGCCGCCGGCCGTCTTGATGCCCTCGGGGACGAGGCCGAGCACGCGCTCGTACTCGGTCGCCATGACCGCGTACGGCTTGATGCGCGCGCGGTTCACGCCGGCGTTCTCGTTGACCCGCGAGGCCTCGAGCCTCGTCCCGTCGAACAGGACGTACGAGCGTCCCTCCGGCTTCACCGTGCACTGGAGCGCCTCGGGCAGCGCCTCCGATCCTTCGTCGGCGCCTTCGGCGCTCGGATCGTCGCCGGCGCCGCCGCGACGCTTGAGCGAGTTGGGATCCTCGTCGACGCAGGCCCCGACGAGGAGCGCCGTCATCGTGACGAAGAGGCAAGGACCGAAGCCCAGCTTGATCGACTCCATGGCGGTGCTCCTCAGTTGATGCAGAACGAGGGATCCTTCGCGACGGCCGCGACCGCGCTCTGGATGGTCTTCTTCTCTTCGAGGGCGGCGACGCACGCGTCGAACACCTTCGCCTCGCACTGGTTCTCGGGGCGGCCATAGAGGAACTGGAAGACGGCGCGGCACTGGTTGAAGCGCCAGGCGTCGGAGTCGACCAGCGTCTCGACGAGCTCGCGATCGTTCGCGATCGTCTTGCCGAACAGCTTCTGCGGGCCCGCGGTCGGCGGCGAGAACGTGATCTCGTCGCCCATCCCCGTCCGCGTGGGCAGGAGGTTCGCCACGGTGTCGATCGCGAACCACGCGTCGTAGTGGCAGCCCCTGCACGCGTCCGCCTTTCGTCCGGCCTCGCTGCGATCGTCGCCCGGGTTACCGACCGACGGCGTGAGCTCGAGCCCCGTCGTGTTCTGCACGATGCGGAAGGCCGCGACGAGCATGAGGCCCTTCTCCTCGTTGCCCGCGTAGCGCTTCATCCAGGACTCGGAGCGGAAGTACCCGAGTCCCTCCGGGTCGTCCTCGACGATCATCCCGGCGCCGGCCGTGGGCGACGGCGTGATCCGGTAGCGTCCGACGAACAGGTCGGACCACGGCCGCTTCTGCGTGATGACGTGCTTGGCGAGCCAGTAGATCGGATCATCGTTCGCGTTCGCGATCGGACCGCCGTTGAGCTGGGCGTTCGTGAAGCGCGCGAAGCGATCGGCGAACTCCGGCGACGCGAGCATCTCGTCGACGCGGTCCTGCGGGTTCGACGACGACAGGAGCGCCTCGTCCGGGCTCTTGCCGACGAGCGAGATCGCCAGACGAATCGCGCAGCGCTCGTTCGCCTCCGCCTTGTCGGCCTCGGCGCCCTCGGCATGCGCCTCCTTCTTGTCGACGAGCGCAAGGCCCGCCGCGACCACCGGCACCAAGAGCGCAAAGACCCACATGCGCAAGCCCTTGCGCGCCCCCGAACATCCCCGCGACGCCATGCTCCCCCGAAGAGCAACGGCCGTGCCCCCGTGTAGTAGCGTCGATTTTCGCGCAAACGGCGGGAGATCGTGCGGCGCGAACGAAAAGATGCGTGCAACGCGCATGTGTTCGCGACGGCGTGCGAGTCGTCGGCGTGGATCGTGAGCGCTCGCGACCCATCGTGATTTCGCGCGAGGTCGATGGCCCGCGCCTCCTATACTGGTGGTCCGCGGTGCAGAGAGCCGACGACCTCCATCCACGGCGCATCCTCGGCCCCTACGAGCTGCTCGTCCCCGTGGGCACGGGCGGAATGGCGTCCGTCTGGGCGGCTCGGCACCGGAGCACCGGCGCCATCCACGCGCTGAAGATGCTGCAGCCCGAGCTCGCGGAGAACGCCGCCTTCCGCGACATGTTCTTCGACGAGGCTCGGATCGCGACGCGGATCCGCCACGAGAACGTCTGCGAGACGTTCGAGCTCGTCGAGCTCGAAGGTCACCTCACGCTCGTCATGGAGTGGGTGGACGGTGCGTCGCTCGCACACGTCCTCCGACCCGGACCTCCCGACATGGAGGACCCGCCGCGCGTGCCGCTCCCGCTCCGGCACGCGGCGAAGATCGTGTCCGAGACGTGCGCCGGCCTCCATGCCGCCCACGAGCTGACCGACGAACGAGGCCGCCCGCTCTCCGTCGTCCACCGCGACGTCTCTCCGCACAACATCCTCCTCACGCTCGACGGCCGGGTGAAGGTCACGGACTTCGGCGTGGCGAAGGCGCTCGGGCGGCTCCAGGTGACGCTCGCCGGGCAGCTCAAAGGCAAGCTCGGTTACATGTCGCCCGAGCAGCTCGTCGGCGGCGGGCTCGATCGGCGCAGCGACGTCTTCTCGCTGGGCGTCGTCCTCTACGAGATCACGACGGGCAAGAGGCCTTTCGTGGGCGAGAACGACCCGCAGATCATGACGGCGATCATCCACGGCACGTTCGATCCGCCGAGCGCCGTCGTCCCCGGATACCCGCCCGCGCTCGAGAAGATCGTGATGCGCGCGATGGCGATCTCGCCCGAGGCCCGCTTCGAGACGGCGCTGCAGCTTCGCCGTGCGCTCGAAGGCTGGCTCTCGACGAGCGGCCCGCCGGTGAGCCAGAACCAGATCGCGCTCCTGGTGCACGAGCGCTGCCGCGAGGAGATCGAGGCGCGCGCCGCGGGCGTCATGTCGGTCCCGCCTCCGCCGCCGCGCTCGTCGCATGCGCCGTGGCCCGAGCCGCAGCCGTCGCTCCCTGACATGATGCCTCGCGTGACGCCCGTCGCCGACTCCGGGCCGGGCGCGATGGAGATCGATCGGAGGGCGCGCCCGCGCGAGGAGCGCGAGGGGATGAGCCTGCTCTCCGCCGTCGCCGCCGTGCTCGTCGGCCTCGGCATCGGCCTGGCCGTCCTCTCCTGGGTGCGCACCGCCCGCAAGGAGCGCGCGATGCTCGCGAGCCTCGCGCAGGCCGACGCGGGCGCGCTGGTCGCCTCCGCCGCACCCGACGCGGGCGAGGATCGGAGCGGTCAAGGACAGCCCGCGCTCTTCCTCGGCGACCTCGACGACGAGACGCCTGCGCTCAGCGATCGCATCACCCTCGTCGTGCCGGAGGGCGCGCGATTGTTCGTGAACGGCGAGGCGCTACCCGCGGGCCAGCGGTGGGTCGCGCGGCCCGACGCCGGCAGCGTCACGGTCTTGGTGAAAGCCGACGGGCGTCAAGACACGACCGTGACGATCACGCCGACCTCGGAGGAGGAAATCGAGGTCACGATGAAGAAGAAGCCTCGTCCCGTGAACCCGGTGGCCACCATCGAGCCACCGCCGAATCCCTACGACTGAGGCGAGCGTCCAGGACGGCCAGCATCGCATACCATCGGAGGTCGAAGGCTCGGTATGAACTACCTATACGGCGATTCGACGACGTCGCAGCTCACGTCCAACTTCCTCGAGTTCCTCCGCGACGCGCTCGACTTCTGCGTGTTCGTGCTCCAGGCGGACGCGCGCATGAAGGAGGGCCGAGCGAAGATCCGCGAGCTCGGCGAGCAGGCCGACGCCGAGAGCGAGCGCCTCGACCGCTTCATCAAAGGCGTCCTCGACGCGGTGCACGGCGGTGAGAAGGGCGAGCCGGACTCGCCGACCGCGCACTGCGCGTCGCATCTCGCGTCCACGATCGTCGAGGCGCACCGACAGACCGTCGACAAGATCCGCCAGACCCTCGCCGACGCGATCGCACGCATCGAGGCGGAGGAGGCCGCCGGACGCGACGCCTGCCTGAACGCGCTCGGCGCGCTCATCGCGCCGCACGATCCGCCGGCGACGACGAACGTGACCCGGCTCGTGCTGGGCGAGTCGGGACGGTACACGGCGACCGTCGACGGCAAGGCGGAGCCCGCGCTCGAGTGGACGCTCACGCTGGGGATCCCCGAGCAGCACCCCTGGGCGTCCGTGATGCGCGTCGAGAGGCTGGTGCCGCATCTCGAGATCCGCGCGCCGCAGCTCGGCGGCTGGATCACGAAGGAGGTGAAGTTCCGCCCGCAGCGGCTCGAGCGATACACGGTCACGAAGCTCGTCGAGGACGACGAGCGCCTGCGCTTCGAGCTGCGGCAAGAGTCGCATCCCGAGCTGGGCTACGACTTCGAGGTCCTGCACGCCGACGGCACGGTGAAGGCGATGCGCGCGGCGCCCGCCGACGACGCCTCCGCCGGGCCGTTCGATCTCCAAGTGGAGGACGTGCCCCAGATCACCGATCTGGCGAACAAGCTGCGCGCGAGCATCGAGGGGCTCCAGCGCCTCCCGAGCATCACGGCGACGTTCGACGGGACCGACTTCCGAACGCTCCCGACGTTCGTCGACTTCGTCCAGGCGCTCGTCGGCATGATGACGCCCATCGTCCGCGAGATCTCGGCGCGCTCGCTCACGCCGAACGAGCTCGTGCTCCGTCGGCCTCTGTCCGACGATCGCCGCGAGGAGATCTTCGTCGCGAAGGCGACGCTCCGCGAGAAGCTCAACGTGCTGCCGCCCGAGGCGCGCGCGTACTTCGACCCGCTCGGCCTCGACACGGCGAACCGCTCCGCGCCCTCCAAGGGGTCGAGCGATCGTCCGCCGGTGCGCTCCGAGCTGCCGCCGTCCGCTCCGCCGCCGAAGCCGATGGTGGTCGTGCCGGCCCCGCCGCACGTGACGCTCAAGCCGCCGCAGGGCGCGCCGCCTCCGGCGCCGCCGGTCCCCGTCCCGCCCGCGTCGACGAAGCGCCCCACCTCGGATGCTCCGGAGGTCGAGGTCGTCGAGGAGGTCGAGATGTCCTCCGACGCGCTGCTCGAAGAGCTGCCGGAGTCCACGCGGAAGGTGGTCACGAAGAAGAACGACGACGGCCAACCGCGCAACGAGGCGCTCGTGGCGTCGCTGAAGAAGATCATGATGCTCTCGAAGAACGGCCGCGTCGCGGACGCCTACCGCGAGTACGAGACGCTGTTCTCGAGCCAGGCCTTCGCCAACTTCCGCCCCGACGAGCAGCGGCAGGCCCTCAAGCTCATGATCATGGCCAAGAACCATCCGGCGGACCGCGAGATCGTCGCGGCCGCACACCGCGCCGCGCTCCCACGGCTCAAGGCGCTGGTCGAGGCCCATGGCGAGCCCGCCGATCAGGAGCTGCTCGGCCTCGCGCACCTCTACCTGGGTGACGAGAAGGCCGCGTCCGCCGCGTTCCGAGCCGGCCTGGACGTCGAGCGCGTCCGCAACCCGCAGTCCGAGCTGGTCGCGACGCTCATGCGGCGGGTCAGCCAGATCTGACGCGACCGGCGGCCCGCCTCGGCGGCGTCCGGCCCCGCTCGACGGCAAGTCGCGGACAGGCGAGCACACGCCCAAGGCCGAGCTGTATCGCGCGCCCGGCGAAGGCCGCATCACGCGAGTGACCAAAGCTTTACGGCGCCGACGCCGCGCGAAACAATGGTGCTCGTGCGCAAAGAGCTCCTCTCGATTGCTGCGCTCTCCGTCGGTTTGTTCGCCGGGCTCGGGCTGACGATTCCGCTCGCGCGCGGCGACGCGAAGCCACGCACGATCTCGGTCGACGAGATCAAGGACGGCATGAAGGGCTACGGTCTGACCGTCTTCAAGGGGACCGAGCCCGAGAGGTTCGACGTGGAGGTCGTCGGCGTCCTCCGCAACTTCCGCCCGTCGCAGGAGCTGATCCTCGTCAAGACACCGCACCCGCGCCTGAACGTCACGAAGAACGTGCGCGGGATGAGCGGCAGCCCGATCTATCTCGACGGCCGCCTCGCCGGCGCGTACGCCTACAGTTGGAGCTCGTTCCAGGTCGAGCCCGTCGCGGGCGTCACGCCGATCGCGCCGATGCTCACGGAGATGCGCCGGCCGATCCCGCCGGGGTTCTGGCCGCTCGAAGGCGGCGCGCCGCTGCCCGGCGGGAAAGCTCGCAAGGACGATCGCAAGGAGAAGCACGCGAGCCTCCCGGTCGGCGGCGCGACGACCTTCGACGGGCCGCCCGGCTCGTACGACGTCGAGACGCACGCGAACCAGGTCGCGACGCGGCTCGCCGCCGGGCTCGATCCCGCCCGCCCGATCGTGCCGGCCGGTACGCCGCTCATGCTCGCGGGCATGAGCGATCGCTCGATCGCCCTCGTCCGGAAGCTGTTCGGTCCGATGAACCTCGAGCCGGTGCAGGCGGGCGGCGGTGGATCGAACAAGGACGATCCCACGGCGCCGCGGCACTACGTCGACGGCGGCGGCGTCGGCGTACAGCTCGCGCGCGGCGACGTCTCGTTCATGGGCCTCGGCACGGTCACGTACGTCGAAGGCGGCAAGCTGTGCGCCTTCGGCCACCCGATGATGGAAGCCGGCGTGACGGCGCTTCCGACGGCGATCGGTCGCGTGCACTGGATCTTCGCGAGCGATCAGCACTCGTCGAAGATCGGCGAGGCCGCGCGACCGCTCGGCGCGCTCATCCAGGATCGGCAGAGCGCGATCGTCGTCGACGAGACGAAGACCGCGCCGACCTTCACGCTCAGCGTCGACATCCGCGGCGCCGAGGGGATGCCGAAGAAGAACTGGAACGTCGAGATCGCCGAGGAGCGCTTCATGAGCTCCGGGCTCGTCGCGTCCGTGCTCGGCTCGATCGTCGACGCGTCGATCAACGAGCGCCGCGACGTCACCTGGAAGCTCAAGTCGAAGCTGACCGTCCGCAACCACGGCACGATCGAGCTCGAGGACTTCGGCGTCGCCGTCGGCGGCATGCCCGACGCCGGCGAGCTCACGCGGTCGAAGATCGTCCGCGCCGTGGGCGAGGTCCTCAACAACCCGTGGGAGCTGACGCACATCGAGAAGATCGAGAGCGTGCTCTCCGTCGACTACACGCGCGACCTCTGGAAGCTCCGCGGCGTCGACGTGCTCGATCCGGTCGTCGACGCGGGACAGACCGCGCGCGTCCGCGTCCATCTCGTCCCGTTCGCCGGGCCGCCGACCACGAAGGTCCTCGACATCCGCATGCCCGAGGAGCTCGCCGGCAAGGACGTGGAGCTCGAGATCGTGCCGGGCTACCTGGTGGTGCCGGATCTCGCGGCCCCGCAGAGCCTCTCCGACCTCCTCGCCAACTCGACGCGGCAGTCCGTCCTGCCCCGGAGCCTCGTGCTCCAGGTCAAGACGCGCACGCAAGGCGTGGCCTTCAAGGGGCACGTCGCGGATCGCCTGCCGAGCTTCGCGCTCGACGCGCTCCGCCCGACGAGCTCCGACGTCGCACCGGACGCCTTCCATTCGTACCACCGTACGATCGTCCCGCTCGACCGCTACGTGGAGGGCTCGGACAAGGTGAAGATCAAGGTCCGGCCGATCCTGCGGTGAAAGAGCGGCATCGGGCACTGTGCCGCTTTTTCGATCGAAGCGAACACTGTTGTAGGATCGACCCCATGCTCGCGATCCTCGGGATCGGCCGTCCATCCTCCTTGCGTTCCGCCATCCTCGCCGCCGGTGTCGCGTTCGCGCCCATCTTCCTCGCGAGGGACGCGGGCGCGGTCGGGACGCGCACCTTCGTCCTCGACTCGCTGGAGCAGATGTCCGGCGGCGATCTGAAGGGCGTCGCCGTGAGCTCGGACGGCGTGGTGCGTACCGGCTTCACGCTGGGCGAAGCGCCGATCCCGGACGCCACGGCGGTCTTCTCGGCGGTCACGCTCGCCGACGGGTCGACGCTCGTGGGTACGAGCCCGAACGGCAAGGTCTACAAGGTGACCGGCGACGTCGTCTCGCCATACGCCGACACGGGCGCGCTCGCGGTCACGTCGATCGTGCAGGCGAAGAACGGGACCGTCTACGCAGCCACGATCCCCGACGGCAAGGTCTTCAAGCTCTCGCAGGGCAAGGCCGAGCCGTTCGCGACGCTGGAAGACGCGAGCCACGTCTGGGCGCTCGCCCTCGACAAGACGGGCAACGGGCTCTTCGCCGCGACGGGGCCCGAGGGGAAGGTCTTCCACATCCAGCCGAACGGCTCGAGCTCCGTCTATTACCGCACGACCGAGCCGCACATCGTGTCGCTCGCGCTCGACGAGAAAGGCGACCTCTACGCCGGGTCGAGCGGCAAGGGCCTGCTCTACAAGATCAGCGGCCCGGGCCGTGCGACGGTCCTCGCCGATCTGCCCGGCGAGGAGGTGAAGGCGATCGCCGTCGGCAAGGGCAACGTCGTCTGGGTGGTGTCGAACGAGTACGGCGAGCCGCCCGAGCCGCCGAAGCGGTCGCCGGCCGCAGGACGCATCCCGGCAGGGCCGGTCGCGCCTCCGAAGAGCAAGCCGGGCAAGGGACGGCTTCATCGCTTCGATGCGCGCGGTCGCGCCGAGCGCATGATGAAGAACGACGACACCCACTACATGTCGCTCACGCTCGACGAGAAGGGCGTTCCTTACGTCGGGACGGGGCACGAGGGGCGCGTCTACACCGTCGACGACGCCCACGTGGTGACCCTCGTGGCGGACACCGACGAGCGACAAGTCGGCGCCGTCTTCGTGCGCGGAGGAAAGGGCTTCGTCGCGACGAGCGATCCGCCCGTCTTCCACCGCATCCTCGGCCGCGGCGGCCCCGACGCCGTCTGGACGAGCAAGGTCCTCGACGCGTCGTTGCCCGCTCGGTTCGGCACGTTGTCCTGGCGCGCGACCGGTCCCATCGAGATGTCCGTGCGGACGGGCGGCACGAGCACGCCCGACGCGACGTGGACGGGGTGGAGCAACCCGATGACGGCGCCGACCCCGATCAACCAGACCGCGCGCTACGTGCAGGTGCGCGCCCGCTTCTCGCGCGATCCGAACGCGGCGCTCTCGGAGGTCACGATCCCGTTCGTGACCGAGAACGTGCGGCCGATCGTGACCGAGGTGACCGCGACGCGGAAGCTCGCGCAGCCGAAGGAGCCCGCGAAGGACATCCCCTCGAGCGGCCACGAGCCTCCGAAGGCCGACCCCGTCATCAAGGTCAGCTGGAAGGTGGAGAACCCGGACGCGGATCAGCTTCGCTACCGCGTCTCGTTCCGGCGCGAGGGTCAGACCCAATGGCGTGACGCGCTCAAACCCGACGAGGTCCTCACCAAGACCGAGCTCGACTGGGACACGTCGGCGCTGCCCGAGGGCAAGTACCGCATCCGCGTCGAGGCCAGCGACGAGCCGGCCAACCCACCGGACCAGGTCCAGAAGCACGCGCTCGAGTCGGACACGGTGATCGTGGACAACACGCCGCCTCGCATCGAGGCGCTTCAGCTCACGGGACGTCGTCTCCGCGCACGGGTCGTGGACGGGACGTCCCCCATCGCGCGCGTCGAGATCGCGATCGACGGCAGGACGGACTTCCGGCCGCTCGCGCCCGCGGACGGCATCTTCGACACCGTCGACGAGAGGATCGACACCGACGTCTCCGCCGTGGTCCCACCAGGGTCGCACATCGTCGTGATCCGCGCGTTCGACGCCGCCGGGAACTCGGTGTCGAGGGACATCGAAGCGAAGTGAGCGAGCGAGGGGTCTGACATTTCTGTCATGGGGCTGTCGGGAATGCCCCCCATCGGAAACGCCACCTCATCGCCACGATCGTCGTGAGGTCGCTGGCTTGCGCGACGATCGCGGCACACTTGCGCCGCCGTCGTGCCTGAAGAGAATGCGTCGCGTGCCCCGCGGCGCCCGGCACGTCACGTGAATCCTCGCGGGATGCGCCACGCCCGGCGTACTCTTGTAAAGGCGAGCACCCCTCGCCTCGGCCGACAGCATTCCTCTTGCGTAGCCCCCTCTTTCACTTCGCGACCCTTCTCGGCGCTCTGATGCTCGCCGCCGGCGTCGGCGCCAGCGCCGGCTGCGACGCCACTACTGCCGCGCTCGACACGGGCGAGAGCCCGAGGAACGCCGAGGACCCGGGCTTCCACGGCGAGGGCGAGACGACGATCGGCGGAACGGACGCGGGCGCGACGCCCCCGATCTCCTATCGAGGGAGCCCCCTCTGCCGGGTCACGCCCGACACGTGCATGCCGGACGACGACGGCTCGAGCGCCGTGTACGGGGCGCCGTGCGTCGAGCCCTTGCCCGAGGCCGGAGCTCTGCCGGCCGACGCGTCGACGGAGGCGAAGGCCTGCCGGCTCTCGAAGCCGGACGAGGGACAGGGTCCGAGCTGCTTCCCCGCGGATCGCCGCGGCGTCGACGGCACGCCGTGCGAGACCGGAGCCGACTGCGCCCCGGGGTTCGACTGCATCGAGGGCGAGAAGGGCAACGTCTGCCGGCGGTACTGCTGCTCCGGCTCCTGCGCCGGCGTCGTTTCCCAGAGCGGCGGACCGACGTTCTGCGACGTCCAGAAGCTCGTCGACACGAAGGATCAGAAGGCGCCCGTCTGCATGCCCCTCAAGAAGTGCAAGCTTCTCGTCGAGGGCGAGTGCGGTGCGAAGGAGACCTGCGCGATCGTCAACGAGCGCGGCGACACCGGATGCGTGACGATCGGAGAGGCGAAGGCCGGCACGTCCTGTGAGAGAGAGCACTGCGAGCGCGGCGCGACGTGCCTCGGAAGCCCCGACGACCGGCGATGCTACAAGCTCTGCCGGGTCGGCGGCGCCGACTGCGAGACCGGCCAGGAGTGCACCACGGGCGCCGTCTTCCAGGACGCGACGTTCGGCGTCTGCAAGGAGCGCTCGAATCGGTAGTGGCCCGCGGGCCGGCCCTCGGGCCGATGGGCCATGAGGTCACGCGCGGCAAATCCACGTGATCGCTGCCGGGCGTGCGAGGCACGCCGGTTGCGACGGCGTCCGGCGTGATCGACGAAGACACGGACATCGAGCGGCGTTCGGTCGAAGACCTCCTCTTCATGATCCTGCGCCGGCCTGCTGCGGATCTGCTCGAGCGCGCCGGCGGTCTCGAGCGCCTCTCGCGCGCGGACGCCCTCGAAATCGCCGCGCACCTCGATCGCCGGACCGCCTCGAACGACGGCCGGCCGCCGGCGCGGACCACGCTCGTGGCGGCCCGCGCGCTCGCCGCCGCATTCGAGCTCGGACGGCGCGCGGAGATCGCGCGGCGCGGGGCGCGTCCTCGGCTCGCCTCGCCGGCCGACGTCGCCGCATGGGCCGGGCCGAGGATCGCGACGCTCGAGCACGAGGAGCTCTGGATGCTCGCGCTCGACGGTCGAGGACATCTGCGGGCGGCGCGCTGCGTGGCCAAGGGCGGTCTGCACGGAGCCGCCGTGCGCGCGGCCGATCCGCTCCGAGCCGCGCTCCGCGTCCATGCGAGCGCGTTCGTCCTCGTGCACAACCATCCGAGCGGCGATCCGACGCCGAGCAGGGAGGACGTCCACCTGACCGCGCAGGTCGCCGCCGCCGCGGCGGTGGTCGGGGTCGCGCTCCTCGATCACGTGGTCGTCGCGCGCGACGGCTTCGCGAGCGTCCCGCTCCCGCCGGCTCCGCGAACGGAAGCTCCATCCAGAGGACCTCACTCCGCTTCGGCGCCCTCGGCGTCGGAGGATGCGCTCCGGTGCGGGTGACAGCGGCCGATGAAGCCGCAGTGGATCTTCTCGCAACGATCGATCGCGACGCGCGGGAAGGAGCCGAGCCAACGCGCGGCGACGAGATCCGCCCCCAGCTTGGAGATGCGCTCGCGGATCTCGCGCTCGCTCGGCAGATCCCGCCACACGGGCTCGCCCGTGCCGCCGCCGAGGAACGAGAGCCCGGCGCGCACGCGCGGCGCGTCGGGGAAGCGTGCGCGCGCCGCCAGCGCATACACGTCGAGCTGGAAGGCATAGCCGTCGGCGCCGCCGGGCCCGCCGCGCGCGCTCTTGTAGTCGACGACGTCGACCGCGCCGTCGGGCCACTCGACGACGAGGTCCATCGTCCCTCGGAGCGTCACGCTCCGGCCCTTTTCGTCCGTGATCGGAAGCACGAACGGCAGCTCGCGGGTGGTCGTCGCTCCCTGCTCGGCGACCGTGCGCACGTACTCCGTCCCGACGAAGCGCATCACGCGCGCGGCGATCGCGCCGTGCTGCGGGTGATCCTCGGGGACGCCCGCGCGCTCGAGCGCACGGGTGACGGCGCCTGCGGTGTCGCCGCGCGAGAGGAACGCATCGAGCGGCAGGCGCTCGAGGACGGCGTGCGCGATCGTTCCCTGCGCGCGTGCGTCGAGCAGAGGCATGGATCGATCGACGGACGAGGAGCCGCCACGACCACGGGCGTGCTCCGGCAAGCCGAGCAGGTGCACGAGCTCGAAGCGACGCGGGCAGTGGTGAAAGTCGGCGAGGGCCGTCGGCGCGATCGGCAGGACGAGCCACGGCGGGACGGCGCGCTCGGGCGGCGGCCGCGTCGCGTCGACGACCGGCGGCGTCTCCTCGTGGGCGCGCGAGCCGAGCGCGGGCACGACGACGTCCTCGACCGACCGCAGATCGTCGGGGAGCGACTCGACGACGGCGAGCGTGGACGCGCCGGGGTCGAGCGCGCCGTCGCGCGCGCGTCCTCCGACGAGGAAGAGGCGCCGGGCGGCGCGCGTCATCGCGACGTAGGCGAGGCGCTGGCGCTCTGCACGCTCGCGGCGCTTCGCGATCGTGTACGCGCGCACGTACGACGGCGGCTCGAGGACGAGGCCTGTGTCGTCGGCGACGCGGACGGACAGGACGTTGGGCGCGTCCCCGGCGCCGAGCGCGACGCGCGCGACTCCGCGCTCCGTTCGCGGGGGCGTCGCGCCGATCTCCGGGACGAAGACGATGGGGAAATCGAGCCCCTTGCTCGCGTGCACCGTGAGCAGGCGCACGGCGTCGTCCTCGTCGGAGAACGTCGCGGCCTCCGACTCGGCGACCTCGCGCTCCTTCGCGTCCTCGAGCCACGCCAGGAAGGCACGAGCGTCCGGATGACGATCCGCCATCGCGAGGAGCTTCTGGACGTTCGCGACCCGCTGCTGGCCGCGCGGCATCGCGGCGAGCACGGACTCGAGCGCGCACGCGGACACGGCCTCGCGCAGGATCGCTCCGGCGCCGAGGCGGCCTGCGCAGCGACCGAGCGACGCGACGAGCGACGCGATCGTCGCGAGCGCGGGCTTGTCCTCTTCGTGGACGAGCTCGGGCCTCGGCGGTCGCGACCACGCCGACGGAGGCACGAGGCCGCTGCCCGGCTCGACGAGACCGAGCAGCGTCTCGTCGTGCACGGCCGCCCACGGTCCGCGCAGCACCTCGAGCATGGCGAGCCGGTCGCTCGGCTCGAGCACGAGCGCGAGCATCGCGGCGAGATCGCTGATCTCGCGCGCGCGGAAGAAGCTCTTGCCCGCGACGACGTACGGGATGTCGGCCTGCGCGAGCGCGAACGACACGGCGTCGAGCATGCCGTTCGTCGTCGCGAGGACGGCGATGTCGCGGTAAGCCGGGCGCGGTTCGCCGGAGGACTCGAGCTCCCCGCGGACCATGCGCGAGATGCGTTCCGCGATGACGAGCGCCTCCTCGATGCGCGTCGACTTGTCTCCCTTCGGCAGGACGCGCAGCCACGTCGTCGCGGGCTTCGAGGGCAGGGGCTCGCCGGCGCGCTCGGGCGGGACGAGGAGATCCTCGGTCTCGGGGACGTACTCGATCTCGAACAGCTCGGGCGGCGGCTCGCCGACCTGGAAGCGCCGCGCGCTGAAGGCGTTCGCGAACGCCAGGATCGACGGGACGCTGCGCCGGTTGTGGCGGAGCGCGTGGAAATCGGCGAGCGGCTCCTTCGGCTCCCACGTCACGCCGGCCGGGATGCCCAGCGCCTCGCGCGCGGGCGCGCCCGCGAGGCCGACGGCGAGCTCCGCGAAGATGCCGACGTCGGCGCCGCGGAAGCCGTAGATCGACTGCTTGCGGTCGCCGACGACGAGGAGGCCCTGCCCGCGCATCGCCGCGATCGGCGGGATCTCGCCCGGATGGCGACGTACGTCCGGGCGGGCCCACAAGAGCTGGAGCAGATCGCGCTGCACGCGGGACGTGTCCTGGAACTCGTCCACGAGCAGCGCGTCGATCTCGGAGGCGACCTCCTCCGCGACGTCCGGACGATCGCGGAGCAGCTCGCGCGCGGCGCGGAGGATCTGTCCGAAGCCGAGCGTCGCCTGCGTGCGCGATGCCCGCTCGACGTCGGCCTCCGCCTCGGCCAAGACCTCGCGGACGAGCGTGGCCGAACGCGCGAAGCGGTGACGCGCGCGCCACGCCCGCGCGAGGCGGCGCCCCTTCTCCTCGTTCGTCGTCCCGGGGAGCTCTTTGCGATAGATGCAGAACTCCTCCACCTCCGGAGACTTCTTGCCGGTCGCGGGGATGGAAGCGAGCGCGACGACGGCCCGCTCGATCCGGTCCTCGTCCTTCGAGTCCCACGCGCTCCCGAGCTCCCGCGCGGCGGCCTCCCACTTCGGGAACGCGGAGAGGGCGCGCGCGTGGATCACGAACCTCTGCATCTCGCGCTCCACCTGCGCGTCGTCGTCGGGATCGACGACGAGATCGCGCGCGGAGCGTCCGTCTTCCTCGAGCTGCTCGAGCACGCGCCGGAGCGACGAGACGAGGCGATCGATGCCACCGGCGGCCTCCGCGAGCGCGCGGATCTCGTTCGGGCTCTCCGCGAGCTTCGCCTCGAGCGCGCGCGCGATCGCGTCCTCCGTGCGCGCCCGTGCGTCCGCCTCCGTGGCGAGCTCGAAGCCGGGGCCGAGACCGAGCTCGACCGCGTAGCGCTGCACGATGCTCGTCGCGAAGCTGTGAAGCGTCCCGAACCGCGCCTGCGGAAGACGTGCGAGCGCTCTTCGCGCCCGCTTGCCGAGCTCGGCGTCCGAGACCCGGCCGCCGAGCGCCTCCCGGAGACCGGCCGCGTAGACCGACGTCGCGGGCGCCGTCGCGAGCCGCTCGACCTCCGTCGCGACGCGCTCGCGGATCTCGGCGGCGGCCTTGCGGCTGAAGGTCGTCGCCACGATGCGCGCCGGATCCACGGCGCCGCCGGCGCGCGCTCCGAGGAGGAGATGCACGACGACGCCGACGAGCGCGTGCGTCTTGCCCGTCCCCGCGCTGGCCGCGAGCACGAGATTGCGAGGCATGGAGTAGAGCGCCGCGCTCAAAGCTCCTTCTCCTCCATCACCTCGTCGGCAGGGGCCATCGCGAAGCGCGGCTTGCGGCAGCCGCCGCTGACCCCGCAATGGGTGCACTCCGATTCCCGGACCGGCAGCGGGACGAAGCGGCCCGCGCGCGCCGCGCTCGCGATCTCCAGCACACGCTCCTCGATCTCCGACAGGCCGCCGGGAGGTCTCTGGACGAGCTCCGTCACGCGGTCCTCCACGCTCGCGCGGGACTTCGTCTCGGTGGCGAGATCGCGCGGCTGGATCGGCATGTACGTGCCCGTCGCGTGCGCGCCGAGCTGCCTCGCCGCGACCGCGGCGTAGATCGGGACTTGGAGCGCCGTCACGCCGAGCTGCGACGACGCTTCGCGCACCGTGTTCTTGCTGCGCTTGTAGTCGAGCACACGGACCGCGCCGGTGCCGTGCGCGCGATCGACGCGATCGATCGAGCCGCGCAGCCAGAGCCGGCCTCCGACGTCGAACGCCGGCCACGACTCCTCCGTGCGACGCGATCGCGAGCCGAAGGACTGCTCGGCGAGGAAGAAGTCCCAGCGCTCGTCCTCGATCGCACGGAGGAGCACGGCGCGGACCGACTCGCGCACGCGGAAGCGCACGACCGCACGCAGCGCCGCATGCCCCGGAGCCGCGCCGAGGACCTCTTCGGCCGCGGCGAGACCGCGCTCGAGGATCTCCTCCGCCTTCCTCGGACGCCGAGCCCACAGGTCTCGCGTCGCCGTGAACGCCGCCGCGAGCGCCGTGTGCGCGAGGTTCCCTTCCTCGCGGGCGTCCGGCAGCTCGCGCTGCTCCTCCGGCTCCCTCGCCGCGAGGACGACGTGGGCGTAGCCCTTGAACGGACACTGCGCGAACCGCTCGAGCGACGTGACCGCGAGCGGCCGCCGCTCGTCGGAGCCCAGCTCCGGCGCCACCACCGCGGCGATCGCCGGCGACGACGAGAGCAGCCCGACGAGGTCGCCCTCCGGGCGCGCGGGATCGAGGAAGAACGACTCCCGTACGCGCTCGCGCGCGGCGCGACGCGCGATCTCCGCCGGCGTCTGCAGGGCCGTCTCGATCCGAAGGAGCGGCTCCTCCTCGGGGACGGAGACGGGCTCCGCGCCTGCCTTCTCGAGCGCGACGAACACGCGCGACGGCGACGCCGGTGCGTCCGGACCTTCTTCGGCGGTCGTGACGATGACGATCCGAGCGGCCTCCGCGGCGCTCGTCGCCAGCGCCGCGAGATCGCGCGCGGAGAGCTCGCTCTCGTGGCGCGCAGCGAACGCACCGCGAGCGGCGCGGACGACGGCGGTCTCGACCGCCTCCGACAAGAGCGTGATCGGCGGCGTGTCGCGGGGGAGGACGCCGTCGTTCGCGTCGAGGACGACGAGCAGATCGAGCGCGTCGCCGGGGAGGTCGGACAACGGCACGACGCGCACGGCTCCGGCGCGGCTCGCGTTCGGGAGGCGCATCGGCTTGTCGAGCAGCTCGGCGAGCTCGAGACGGAAGACCTCCGCGTCGAGCGGACGCTCCGCGCCGCCGGTCCGATGCGCGACCTGCTCGTAGACGTCGAGCGCCTCCTCGAGCGCCTCCCACGCCCGCACGTCCCGCGCGAGCGCCAGGCGCTCGGCGCCGTCGACGCCGGAAGGAGCGTCGTCCCGCGCGAATGCGCCGAGCGCTCCCCTCCCCGCGCGCGCGCCGAGGCCGAGCTCGTGGAAGAGGCCGCGCGCTGCACGCACGCGCTCGCCGCGTGTCCGCGCCCCACGCGCACGCACGAGGACGTCGACGACGGCCTTCGCCACGGCCGCCTCCGCGGCTCCGTCACGCTCCCCGCCCGACGCCGTCAGAACGAGACGCGTCGCAGCGTCCTCGGCCGCCGCCGTCGCGCGCGTCTCGAGCGCGCGCGCGATGCGCGCGAGGAGGCGGTCCGCTTCCTGCGGATCGGGCGCTCCTTCGGGGAAGGCGGCGCGGAGCACGCGAGGTCCGTCGACGTAACCCGAACGAAGAAGGCGCGCGACCGCCACGCGATCGAGGGACTCCGCCGCGGCGAGGGCATGGAGCGCCGCCGCGACCACGGGCGCGGCGGCGGGCGACGCCGCGGCGGCGTCGTGGAAGACGACGCCCTCGTCGAGGAGCGCGCGCCGCAACGGCACGAGCGTACGTTCGTCCCGCGCCGGATACGCGATCGCGACACGCTCGACGCGCGCCTGACGTGCATCGAGCGCCTGGCGGACGAGGCGCGCCACGAGCCGTGCTTGGTCCCGAGCGCTGGTGGCGCGACCTAGCCGCACGCGGCTCACGGCGTCGGGTTCCGGCGCCGACGGCGTGGACGGCGCGAGATCCCCGAGCACGGCTGCGATGATCTCCGTCTCCGGCGCCGCGTCGAGGTGGCGCGCGACGACGTCGGCGACGACCTCGAGCGGATCGCGCTCCCGGCTTCCCTCGAGCCGTTTGTCGAACGCAGGCAGGACGACACGCGCGAAGCCTCCGGCGCGGGCGAGCGTCTCGTCGAGCGCGCGCCACCACGCGAGATCCTGCGGGTCCCACGCGACGAGCCAGCGCGCGCGAACGTGCCGTGCGCCGACGATCCGGGCGACGGCCGCCGGGCCCGCCTCGCGGATCGCCGGGGCGAGCGTCGCGCCGACGAGCCTCCCGTCGCGCGCGCCCGTACGCGCCAGCGCCGCGTCGAGCGCTCGCATCGCGGCGGCGAGCGTGCGTGCGCGCGCCGGCGCGACGCCGTTTCCACGCACGCGCTCGAGGTGCGCTTCGGTCGCGCCTCGCGATCGGAGCGCGCCGATCGCCTCGTCGATCGCCGCGACCGCGCGGACCCACGACGCGCCGCCACGCCCGCGCAACGTCGCGAGGAGCGGATCGGTGCCTTGCTCCGACGCGCCGGACGAAGCGCCGAACAGCTCGAGCTGCGCGCCACGCGCCTTCGCCTCTTCGAGCGCGACGGCGAGCGTGAGCTTCGTCTCCCGCGCATCCGCGAAGCGGACGTCCGGGAGCAGCGCCGCGGCGAGGCGCGCGCGCAGCGACGAACGCGTCTCGGCACGCCGTCCCTCGCGCGCGAGCCGCTCGACGTGCCGCTCCGCGGGCACCACGAAGAGCTCGTCGCTGCTCACCGTTCGCTCCACTGCTCCCCTCGCCGCCCCGGGGCGGTGAGCCTGCTCACCGTTCCAACCGCAGAGGGATCGCGAGCGCCTCCTCGAAGCTCTTCTTGTCGTAGAGGTAGCCGTAGGCAGCGACGCTCGAGAGCACCCGCTTGATGTAGTTGCGCGTCTCCTCCCAAGGCACGTTCTCGACGAAGAGGTCGAGCTCGTCCGAGGTGCGCGCCTTCATCCAGCGGCGGATCGCGCCGGAGCCGCCGTTGTACGCACCGATGGCGAGCGCGTCGTGCCCGTGCTGCGAGCGGAGCGCGGCGAGGAGCTTCGTCCCGAGCTCGATCGAGACCTCCGGCGTCTTGAGCGATGCCTCGTCGCTTCCGAAGCCCGTGCCGGCCGCGACGCCCTTCGCGGTCGGGATGATGAGCTGCATCAGTCCGAACGCATTCGCGTGGCTCCGCGCGTCGGCGACGAAGCTCGACTCCTCCCGCATGACCCCCCAAGCGATCGCGCGAGGGAGCTTGTACTTGTCGCACGCAGCGTTCACCAGCGGCTCGAAGGCGCGCGGATAGGCGATCTCCCAACGCGCGCGCCACCGGCCCTCGGGATAGTGCTCGAGGTGATCGGTCAGGCGCTTGCGCGAGAAGGCGTGCCCGAGCTCGGGGAACCCCGCCTCGTTGTAGAGCGCGCCGATCGCCCAGACGACCTCGGGATCCGCGTCGTCCGCGAGCGCGCCCGACGCCGAGATCTCGCGCTTGGCCGCGTCGACGTCGGAGACCTCGAGGAGCTTCACGGCACGGACGAACGCCGGCGTGTCGAAGACGGAGTGCGTCTTCGACGGGAACGTGCCCTCCTTGTCCCGCGCGATGGCCGCGTCGAGCACGGCCTTCGCTCGCGACGCGTCCAGCGCAGCGAGCCGCCCGTAGGAGAGGAGCATGTAGAACGTGAGCGGGTGCCGCTCGACGATGTGCTCCCATCGAGCACGCGCGCCTTCGAGATCGCCGGTCGCCGCGGCCGCGCGCGCGCGGAAGTACTCGGCGCGCCCCGCGGTGGCCCAATGCCGATCCTCCGGAGTCAGCTCGAGGATGCGATCGAGGGCGGTCTTCGCGCCTTCCCAGTCCTCGCGACCGGCCTGCATCTTCGCGAGCGCCACCCGGAACAGCGCCTCGGTGCCCATGTCGCCAGAGGGATACGTGTCCGGCAGCGTCCGCATCATCTGCTCGAAGCGCTCCTCCCTTCCCTCCTCGGTGCTCTCCGCGACGAGGAGCGCCGCGCGGAACCTCGCGTCGTCGGCGAGGCGGTGCGTCGGAAAGAGCTTCTCGATGCGGGAGAACCACTCCATCGCCAGCTTGGGGTCCTTGCTCGTGCGCGCCTTCGCGCCCGAGTAGAGCGCCGTGACCAGGTCCGCGTGGTTCTCGCAAGCGGCGACGGCCTCGTTCCAGAGGTCGATCTTCGGCTTCTTCTTCGCCCCCGCGTTCGCGCGCGTGAGCGCCGCGCGACAGAACACGGGCGACGTCTTCGGGATCCCGTTCAGGAGCTCGAACGCACGCGCGGGCTCGTTCGAGTCGAGCCACGCCTGCGCCTGGCGCACGCGCTCCGCGTCGCTGAGCGCCTCGGTCACGGTCGGGTCCTTGGCCTTCAGCAACGCCACCGCGCGCTGACGCGCCTGCGTCGCGCCCGTCGTGTCGGCGATCTTCGGCGCCTCCGTCACGACACGCGTCGCGAGATCGTAGGCCTCCTTCGCGCGCTCCGAAGGATCGCCGTCGACTCCGTCGAGGAGCGCATTCGCGATCCGCACGCACGTGTCCACCCAGCGCGAGCCGTACGGGTGGGCGGCGAGCCAGGCTCGCCAGAGCGGCAGCGCTCCGGCGCGATCGCCCTTCGCCGCGAGCGACTCCGCGATGACGAGGTTCACGTCGTCCTTCAACGTGGTGTGGTCCTCGGGGACGGCGCGGGCCTTCGCGATCGCGTCGTCGGCGCGCCCCGAGCGCGCGAGCGCCTGCGCCGACCGGAGCTTCGCGTGCCCGGCGAGCACGCAGGTCGGCTTCTCCGCGCGTTCGAAGGCAGCCACGGCCTCGGGCAAAGCGTCCGCGAGGGCGAAGAGGCGCCCCTCGAGGAAGTCCCACGCGCACGCATCCGCGTCCGAGAGGTCCGCCGGTCGTGCGTCTTGGACGGCCTTCGCTGCTGCTGCCCAGTCCTTCGCGCGCGCGAAGCTCCGCGCCTGCGCGAGCCGCGGGTCGTCGAGGAGCACGCGCAAGGTGGGCATCGAGCCCTTCGGCGCGACCTTCGCCTCGGCCGACGCCGGAGGCGTCACGACGGGCGGCGCGACGCTCTCACCGCTCCGGCAAGAAGCGAACGACGCGAGCGAGATCGACGCGAGCGAGAGGACGAGACCGCCGAGCCACCGCTGCTTCATCGTCGCCTTCCACCTCGAAACGCCTCTTCGGCCGCCTCCTCTTCCGCGGCGAGGACGGCCTTCGCGACGCGCTCCTTGAACCGAGCATGGTCCTTCCGCACGACGTCGCGGTCCGCCATCGTCCTCGCGAGCGTGGCACGCGCCTCTTCCTCCTCGTCGCGGGCGCGCCGTTCGTTCGCCTCCGCATCCGCGACGGCATTCGTGAGGCGGCCGATCTCCGCGCGCGCGGCGTGCTCCCAAGCGTCGCCACGCGCGAGGTCGACCGCGCGGAGCTCGCCGCGCACGAGACGCTCCTGCTCCTCGGCCCTCACGCGTGCGGCACGCTCCTCGGCCTCTCGCCGCGCTGCCTCCGCCCTCCGCACCGCGGCTTCGGCGGCTTCGCGCGCACGCACCGCCTCCCCGAGGCTCGCCTTCGCGTCGTCGACCTGCCGTTCGCGATGCCTGAGGAGCGGGTCGAGCGGATACTTCGGGGTCGGCATGGGTCGCGTCGGCTCCGGCGCAGTTTACCCCGAACGAGCCGAAGCACACGGCACATTCCGGCCTCGAGCGTCTTCGCGCCCGGGGCTCACGACGCGCGGTGTCGCGCGCCCTCGACCGCTCGATCAGCCCACGCGCGTCCCGCCCGCGTCCGGCTGGCTCGCTGGCGAGCATCGCTCGCTCGGACAGCCCACGATCTCGCGTACCAAGCGGAGGAGCTCCTCGATGTCGCACGGCTTGTCGACGAGGCGCATCCCCAGCCCTTCGACACGCTCTCGCACGCTGGCGTCCGAATAGGCCGTCATGAAGATGGTCTTCGGCAGGCCGATCTCCGCCCAGGCCTCGGCGACCTCGAGCCCCGAGTACGCCGGCATGCGAATGTCCGCGACGACGAGGTCGAGCGGGTCGTCGTGGGTGGCGGTCTCGATGGCCCAGAAGAGCTCTCTGCCGTTCGTCGCCTCGAGCACCTCGTAACCTCGAGCTCGCAGGCTCTCGACGATGACCGTCCGCGTGACCTCGTCGTCGTCCGCGACGAGCACACGCGGAGCACGCTTCTCGACGGGTGAGCTCGAGCTCGAGGACGTCACGGGCCTGCTCGCGGCGGGGATCGACCCCGTGCTGCGATCGGGCTGCATCACGCGTGCCGCGGCGTCGGTTGCCAGGCTCGACGGCTCTTCTATCTTGGAGGAGCATGCGTGTGGAGTTCACGGACCCCGACGGGCCGCGCCTGTGGAGACTGGCTCCATACGCCTTGCCGGCCCTCGCCCTCACGCTCGCGTTGAACTCGCCGCTTCCGGCGAGCACGCGATTCGGCCTCTTCGTGGCATCGATCCTGGCGTTCGTCCTGGTCGGGCTCGTCGGCACGCGGCAGCGACGCCCGCGTGCGGCAGAGCTCGTCTGCGGTCCGGGCTACGTCGAAGTCCGCCGGAGCGGCACGCGCAACCAGCGCATCTCGGCCAAGGACGTCACGGGCGCCACGACCGCGCGCACGTCCAAAGGCGTCGTGATCACGCTGCAGCATCGAGCGCGCATTCGACCCATCACGCTCGAGGTCGAGAGCGAGGCCGACGCCGAGCGGGTGAGGCACGCGCTCGGCATCGGTCATGGCGGGTTCGGGACGATCGCGTGGCATACGGAGCACCCGAGCCAACGCCGTGCTCAGTTCGCCCGTGTGCTCGCCATCGTCGGTCTGGCGCTCGTCTTCGGTACGCTCCTGGTGAACCAGCTCTTCGGCTCGCTCGACGCCCTCGGCATCCTGACCGGCGTGACGGGATTTCTGACCCTGACGCTCGCCGCGTTGATCGGCCTCGTGAGCCAACTGTCCAGCTTCGAATGGCCGTCCATCGTCATGACCCCCGAAGGTCTGCGTTTGAGGACGCCACGCGGCTGGTTCGCCCTCCCCTACGAGGGAGTGCAGCACATCGAGCCGAAGGAGAAGGCGGTCGTGTTCCACGTGCCCCCGCCGTACATGCGGGTCGCCGTGACGGGCGACTCGACGTGGTTGGGCGGCCTCTCGCCGTACGAGCGAGAGACGCTCGTATCGCAGATCACGGCCGCCGCGCAGCGCGCGCGCGGGCTCGGACCGGAGAAGAAGGACGTGCTGGGTCGCGTCGAGATCCTGCGACGCCACGGCGAGAGCCCGCGCGACTGGCTCGTGCGCCTCGACATGGCGGGCCAGCTCCTCGCGTCGGGCTCCGGCTACCGCGGCAACACGCTCGACACCGAGGATCTCTGGACGGTCCTCGAGGATCCCGAAGCCGACCCGGAGATCCGCGCGGCGGCGGCGCGGGTGCTCCGCCACCTTCCCGCTCCGGAGACACGCACGCGCATCGAAGCCGCCGTCGCCGCCGTCCGCGACGAGGCGACGAGCCTGCGTCTGCGCATCGCCGTCCGCGACGATCTCGACCTCGCGAGCAAGGAGCTCTCTTACCTCGACGCGCTCGAGCCCGCTTCCGTGCAGATGCCGGCGGCGGGTGCGCAGCCGGCGTACGGACGATCGAGTCGGTGAGCCTCGCCGAAGGACCCTAGCTGGCCCCCCACTCCTGGAGCGAGCGCACGCGCACGCCGTTCTCCCCGCGCGCCGATTCGAGCGCATCGCACGCGGCGAGGGCCGCAGCGATCGTCGTGAAGTACGGGATGTTCATGAGGAGCGTCTGGCGGCGGAGAGAGTAGCTGTCCCTCACCTCGCGTGCGCCGATCGTCGTGTTGACGACCATCGCGATGGTACCGCTCCGGATCGCGTCCACGACGTGCGGCGGGCCCTCGAGCACCTTGTTGATCGCCGTGCACGGGATGCGCGCTCGCTGGAGGGCCGCGGCCGTTCCCCTCGTCGCGACGATGTCGTAGCCGGCCGCGCGCATGCGCCGCGCGATGATGCAGGCCACCGGCTTGTCGTCGTCGCGGACGCTGATGAAGACGCGCCGGCGCACGTCGCCGTCGCCTTCGCCGGGCGGCCGAACGTCGAGGCCCGCCGAGAGCATGCTCTTGTAGAAGGCGCGCGCGAACGTGTCGGCGATGCCCATCACCTCGCCCGTGGAGCGCATCTCGGGGCCGAGGATGGTGTCGACGCCCGGGAACTTGGCGAACGGGAACACGCTCTGCTTCACCGCGACGTGGCGCGGGATCTCGATGTCGAAGACGCCGAGCTCGTCGAGCGTGCGCCCGACCATGACCTTCGCGGCGATCTTCGCGAGCGGTCGGCCCGTCGCCTTCGACACGAACGGGACCGTGCGCGACGCGCGCGGGTTCACCTCGAGGATGTAGACGTCTCGGCCCTTCACCGCGTACTGCACGTTCATCAGGCCGACCACGCCGAGCTCGAGCGCGAGCATGCGCGTCTGCTCCTCGATGTTGAGGACGATCTCGGGCGACAGCGAGTGCGGCGGCAGCACGCTCGACGAGTCGCCCGAGTGGACGCCGGCCTCCTCGATGTGCTGCATGACGCCGCCGATGACGACGCGCTTGCCGTCGGCGACGCAGTCGACGTCGACCTCGATCGCGTCCTTCAGGAACTCGTCGACGAGGATCGTCTGCGTGCCCGCGTCGCGCGCGGCCTCGACGGCGAGGTGGACGTAGGACTCGAGCTCGGCGCGCGAGTAGGCGATCATCATCGCGCGCCCGCCGAGCACGTAGCTCGGTCGGACCAGGACCGGGTAGCCGATCCGTTCGGCGATCGCGACCGCCTCCTCGGTGCTGGTGGCGATGCCGCTCCGCGGACGGCGGAGCGAGAGCTTCGTCAGCAGCTCGTCGAAGCGCCCGCGGTCCTCGGCGCGATCGATCGCGTCGGCCGTGGTCCCGAGCAGTCGCACGCCCGCCTTCTCGAGCGGCACCGCGAGCTTGAGCGGCGTCTGCCCGCCGAACTGGACGATCACGCCCTCGGGCTTCTCCTCGTCGCAGATCGCGAGGACGTCCTCCAGCGTGAGCGGCTCGAAGTACAGGCGGTCGGACGTGTCGTAGTCCGTCGAGACCGTCTCCGGGTTGCAGTTGACCATCACGGTCTCGTAGCCGAGCTCGCGCAAGGCCTGGACCGCGTGGACGCAGCAGTAGTCGAACTCGATGCCCTGGCCGATGCGGTTCGGACCGCCGCCGAGGATGACGACCTTCTTCCTCCCCGACTCCGCCCGCGCCTCCGACTCGGACTCGTACGTCGAGTAGAGATACGGCGTCCGCGCGACGAACTCGGCCGCACACGTGTCGACGCGTGCGTAGACCGGGAGGACGCCGTGCTCCTTCCGCATCGCGCGGATCTCCTCCGGCGTCTTGCGCGCGAGCTTCGCGATCTGCGGATCGGAGAAGCCGAGGCGCTTGTACTCGGCGAGCTGCGCCGGCCCGAGCTCGCCCTTCGCGATGCGCTCCTCCGCGCGGACGATGCGCTCGATCTGCGCGAGGAACCAGGGATCGATCTTCGTGAGCTCGTGGATCTCCTCCTTCGAGATCCCGGAGCGCATCGCGTCGGCCACGTAGAAGAGGCGGTCGGCCGTCGGGACCGGGATCACGGCGCGGAGGGCCTCGACGAGCTCCTCGTGCCGCGGCGGCGGCAACGTCTTCGGAGCCTCGAGCTCGGCGGCCTCCATCGCGAGGTCGCGTTCCTTCTTCGGCATCGCGAGGACGCGATAGTCGACGCGCCCGATGAGCGAGACGAGCCCGTCGCGCGCCGTCTCGAGCGAGCGCGCGGCCTTCTGGAGCGACTCGCAGAAGGTCCGACCGATGCTCATCACCTCGCCGACGCTCTTCATCTGCGTCCCGAGCGTGGTGTCCGCGCCGGGGAACTTCTCGAACGCGAAGCGCGGCCACTTCGTAACGACGTAGTCGATCACCGGCTCGAAGGCCGCGCTCGTCCCGGTGATGTCGTTCTTGAGCTCGTCGAGCGTGTAGCCGACGGCGAGCTTCGCGGCGATCTTCGCGATCGGATAGCCCGTCGCCTTCGAGGCGAGCGCGCTCGACCGCGACACGCGCGGGTTCATCTCGATGACGTAGACCCGGCCGTCCTTCGGGTTCACCGCGAACTGCACGTTCGCGCCGCCGGTCTCGACGCCGATCTCCGTCATCACCGCGCGCGCGGCGTCGCGCAGGCGCTGGTACTCCTTGTCCGTCAGCGTCATCGCGGGCGCCACGGTGATCGAGTCGCCCGTGTGGATGCCCATCGGGTCGATGTTCTCGATCGAGCAGACGACGATGAAGTTGTCCGCTCGGTCGCGCATGACCTCGAGCTCGAACTCCTTCCAGCCGAGGACGCTCTCCTCGATGAGGACCTCGTGCGCCGGCGACTGCGCGAGCGCCCAGTTGACCTTCGCCTCGAGCTCGCTCGCGTCCTTCGCGATGCCGCCGCCCGAGCCGCCGAGCGTGTACGACGGCCGGAGGATCGCCGGGAACCCCGTCTCCTCGACGATCTTCCACGCCTCCTCGACCGAGTGCGCGACGCCCGCGCGCGGGCACGATAGGCCGATCTTCTCCATGGCCGCCTTGAAGAGCGACCGATCCTCGGCCTTCGCGATCGACTCGGGGCGGGCGCCGAGCATCTCGACGCCGTGCTTCTCGAGCACGCCGCGCTCGTGGAGCGCGAGCGCGAGGTTCAGGGCCGTCTGCCCGCCGAGCGTGGGCAGGATCGCCGACGGCTTCTCGCGCTCGATGATGGCCTCGAGCGTGCGCGGCTCGAGCGGCTCCACGTACGTCCGGGCCGCGAGCTCCGGATCCGTCATGATCGTCGCGGGGTTCGAGTTGACGAGGATGACCTCGTACCCCTCCTCGCGCAGCGCCTTCGTCCCTTGCGTTCCGGAATAGTCGAACTCGCAGGCCTGGCCGATGACGATCGGCCCGGCGCCGATGATGAGGATCTTCTCGATGTCGTCGCGACGGGGCACCGGAGTTTCTTCCGGGGCTGCCTCCTAGCAGGCTCGCGAGCCGGGTGAAAGGGTGAGCCCAGCGGGGCTCTTTCGCCCCGTTGCTCGACCGGACCGAGAGCTCTGCCACGACCATTGGCTCCGCTCGCGAGGCGAGGCACGATGGAGGTCGTCGAGCCGCACGTTTCGGGAGGTCCGGCCGTGCGCCTCGAGAAAGCGGGGCACCATGATCATCGTCTACGGCACGCGCATGTTCGGGCGCGCGGACGTCATCGAGGGCGTCGGGCACGTCGCCTGTCGGTTCTTCCACATCATGTTCGTGCCGCTGATCCCGTTCGAGACGGTGTTCGTGCTCGACGACGACCGGGGCGTGAAGGTGCCGTTCAGCTTCAAGGCCGCCCTGAGCGGCTGGCTCCGCGGCTGGTCCATCATGGGCGGCATCGGGCTCGTCGTCGGAGGTGTCGCCGCCTTCGCGGAGCGACTGCCGCTGGTCGGAGTGGCGTGCTTCGTCTGTGCGCTGCTCTCCTTCGCCGCCTTCCCCGTGTTCGGGAAGGTCTTCGCCGGGTGCTCGGAAGCGCGGCGCGCCGAGCTTCTGCAGCTGATCGGCTACGCGCCGGCTCCCGCCCACGCAGGCGCGCCCGCGCCGGAGGCGGCCGCCTGGACGCCTCCGCCGCAAGGCCCGATGCCCGCAGGTCCGCCGCCGCCGCCAGGCGGCTTCGGTCAGCCCTCGCCGTACGGAGCGCCTCCGCCCGCGTATGGTCCGATGGCCGGACCTCCGGTCGGACCGCCGGGGCCGGGGTATCCGGCGCCAGGTGCTCCGCACGGCTACGGCCCTCCGCAGGCTCCGCAGGGCTTCGGGCCTCCTCGAAATGCACCGCAGGGCTACGGTCCCCCGCAGGCTCCGCAGGGCTTCGGACCTCCGCAGGGTGCTCCGCACGGTCACGGCCCTCCGCAGGCCCCGCAAGGCTTCGGACCTCCTCGAGGCTACGGCGCTCCACCTCACGGCCCGGCAGGGCCGCCGAACCCCGGCGGATACGATCCGCACCGTCGGTGAGCCTCGTCCCTCAGTCGACGCGCCGGAAGCCGCCGCCGGCCGTGAAGCCGCCTCGCGCCTCGACGCGTGGCGCGATCCAGCTCTTGATCTTGTCGACACGCGCGAGGTACGCGCGGCCACGGTCCTCCGAGGAGTTCACCGCGATGATGACGTGCTCTTTCACGCCCGCGGCGAAGTCCGGACCGCCCGAGTCGCCCGCGCGGAGGACGGCCTCGTCGACGACGTAGTTGCGATCGCTCGTGCCGCGCTCGACACGGTAGGTCGAGCGAAAGAGCGCTTCGGACGAGAACTTCTTGTTCTTGTTCCGTCCGACGAGGACGGCTCGGCTGCCGTCGGCGACTCGGCTCGTCGCGATCTTCGGGTACCGCGGCAGGTGTATGGGCGTCGCGAGGTAGACGAGCCCGACGTCGGGCGACGAGCCCTTCGGCAGCTTGCACTTCTCTCCGCCCACCACCACGGCGCTCGCGCCGACGAAGGGCGCGACCACGGTGTCGTTCGCCATGTCGCTCGAGATGCAGTGAGCAGCAGTGAGGACGACGAACGGAGAGATCAGCGCGCCCGAGCAGTAGTCGCCGATGAGGACGGCCTCCGGGTAGTCGTCGGCCAGCTTGGCGTCGCGGATGTCGTGTTGCGTTCCTTCGATCGGCTCGTCGAGGTCCTCTTCACCGGCGCAGCCGGAGAAGAGAGCGAGCATCATCAGGAGCGAGAGCTTGGTCTTGGTCGACGGTGCCATGACCGCTGCGACTGCAGCGTCCGTTCCAGTCGTAAAATGACAGCGACACCGTGAGAACACCGTCGAAACGGGGGTGGCGGCTGCCCGCCACCCGGTCTCGCGGCTCACTCGCCGTCGAGGACGGGATCCGGCGGGTGGAGCGACGCTCGGCCGTGCGCGCGAGCCGTCGATACCGTCGCCGCCCGCGCGCGGCCGTTCTTCTTGATGGCGGGCTCGGGCGATGCGCCGAGGCGCTCGCGCATCTTCTTCGCCTCGACGGAGTCGGGGTGGTTCGAGAGCCACTCGTCGAGGACGGCGCGCGCCTCACGGCGACGACCGGCGGCCTCGAGCGCGGCCGCGAGGAAGAGGCGCGGCTCCGCGCTGGAATCGTGCGAGGCCCACGCCTCGGCGGCGCGGCGCGCCTCCTTCGTCTCGCCGGCCTGGAGCGCCGCCGTCGCCCACGCCTTCAGCGCGCGCGGATCCTTCGAGCGCGCCTTCGCGGCCGCGCGCGCCTCGTCGAGGCGCGCCTTCGCGTCCGACTCGTGCCGCGCCGACGCGCGGACGAGCAGGCCGTCGCGCGGATCGGACTTCGACTTCGCGTCGCGCTCGGAGCTCTCGTCGCGCCGCTCCTCGTTCGACCTCGCTCGCGCGGCCACGCGCGTCGAGCTCGCGTCCTCCGCCGATCGCTCGCCCGCCGGGCGCTCGCTCGATGCCCGGGCCGACGCCTGCTCCGGCGGAGGCAGCGGAGGCGGCGTGGACGGCCGTGCCGCGACGGTCTTCGCAGCAGGGGGCGCCGCCTCCTTCGTACCGGCCGACGCATCGTTCATCGCCACGGGAGCGGTCTTCGCCGCCGTCGAAGGCGGCTGCGCGATCGCGACATCGGACTGCGGTGGCGGAGCGGCTGCAGGCAGGACCGCCGGCGCGGCCGTCTCGGACGCGCGAGCGACCCGCTCCGCCACGGGCGCGATCATCGCCTGTACGCGATCACGTGCCGAGTCGACGTGCTCGAGGATCGGCTCCTTGAAGGCGGCGAAGGCGATGGTCGCGACGGCGCCGAAGACGACCGTCGACACGAGCTTCCGCGCACGGGCCTTCCGCAGATCGGGCGCCACGAGCGCGGCCTCCATCGCCTCGCGCATCGCGCGGGCCGTCGGGTACCGATCCTCCTTCGACTTCGCGAGCGCCTTCATGACGACGGCCTCGATGTCGGCGGGGATCCCGGCTTCGGGCGCGCGGATCCGCGGGCGCTCGGGCTGCTCGCGGAGCTGCTTGCCCATCACGACGACCGGCGATCCCTCGAAGGGCACCGAGCCGGTGAGGAGCTCGTAGAGCACGCAGCCGAGCGCGTACAGATCGCAACGCGCGTCGACGGGCTCGCCGGCGACCTGCTCCGGAGCCATGTACTCGGGCGTCCCGAACACGGCGAAGCCCTTCTGCCGCTTCTCCGTGTCGGTCGTGTCCGCGAGCGCCATCGCGACGCCGAAGTCGAGCAGCTTGAGCTCGCCGGCGGACGTGAGGAACAGGTTCTGGGGCTTGAGGTCGCGATGCACGAGGCCGGCCTCGTGCGCGGTCTCGAGCGCACGCGCGGCCTGGATGGCGAGCTTGATCGCCTCGCGCCACGGGATTCTGCGTTCGGCGGCGTGGACGTCGAGCGTCTTGCCGTCGAGCAGCTCCATCACGAGGAACACGCGTCCGTCGAGCGACTTGCCGAAGTCGTGCAGGCGAACGAGGTTCGGATGCGACAGCTTCGCGATCGCGCGTGCCTCGCGGCGGAAGCGCTCGACCGCGTCGTGGGCCGCCGCGTGCGCGGCCGAGAGCACCTTGACCGCGTACTTCCACCCGAGCTCGACGTGCTCGGCCTCGAAGACCTCGCCGCTCGATCCCTCGCCGATCTTCTTGCCGAGGCGGTACGAAGTGCCCGGCAGGATGCGCGGATCCTGGTTCGCCGTCGCGGCCGCGAGCTGGAGCGATCGATCGGACGGCGGCGTCTCGGGATCGCGGCGGAGGGCGCGGCCCTGCTTGAGGAGCTTCGCGAACTCGGCGCGAGACTTCGCGGGCTCGTTCGGCCAGAGGGCCTTCATCAGCGAGGCGATGCGCTGACGGACGCTCCGCTCGCCGTTCTTGCCTGCCGGCGCCTGCGCGAGCACGCGTCCGAGATCGCTCGCGGCGTGACCGGCGCTCGCGTAGCGCTCGTCGGGATCGTTGGCGCAGAGCTTCTGGATGATGTCGTCGAGCTCCTTCGGGATCCCACGCGTCTGCGCGAGGAGCGGGACCTGGAACTTGCCGGCCGCGACCTCCTCGAGATGCTTCTGCGCGTCGCCGGAGAGCAGGCGCTTTCCGGCGCAGAGCTCCCAGAGCATGACGCCCATCGCGTAGATGTCGATGCGGCCGTCGCCGACCTGCTGACGCGCGACCTCGGGCGCCACGTAGCCGGGCTTCGCGAAGACGACGCCGGCGACCGTGTGGCAGCGGCGGTTGTGTCCGCGCGCGGTGCCGAAGTCAATCAGCTTCACCTCGCCCGAGTAACCGACCATCACGTTCTGCGGAGACAGATCGCGATGCACGATCCCGAGCGGCGTGCCGTCCGCGCCGGCGCGCTCGTGGACGTGCGCGAGCGCCTGCCCCATCTCGATCGCGATCGAGACCGCCTCGGGCCAGCCGATGCGCACGCCGACCTGCACGGCGCGGTGGCGGACGTCGGCGAGCGAGCGGCCTTCGACGTACTCGACGACGGTGTACGGCTCGCCGTTCTCGTCGGTCGAGGCCTCGAGGATCTGCGCCACACCGGGGTGATTGAGCTGCGACTGGACGCGTGCCTCGTCGAGGAAGCGAGCGAGGAACGAACCGTCGTGGATGTGATCGCGGCGGACGGTCTTGACGACGATGGGCCGCTCCGCGCCCTCGATGCCCGTCGTCGCGGCGAGGTAGACGTCTCCCATTCCCCCGCGCGCGAGCAGCTTGAGGAGGAGCAGCCGCCCGAAGACGCGCGGGAGCGGGATGCTCACGACCGCCGACGTCATTCCGGCTTCCTTGTGCCCCTCGGCCTTCGCGGGCTTCTCGGCGAGAGCTTCGCTCATGCGCCGTTGCATAAGGAGTTCGAGCGCTCAGGGCCAAGTTTCGGACGGACCTCGGCGCCGCCCGATCGGCGCCATGTGGCCGATGGAACCGAATGCTCCTACCTGCGGTCGGTCGCATTCCGACCAAACCGCGCCGGGCGCGGCCGCCGCGCCGTCGCCGTGCCCTCGCGGCGCTATTGCGGCGCGCAGGTCCCGGGCGCGTTCTTCGCGATGACCTGGAGGCGCGCGCGCGCCTCCGCGCCGATCTTCTCCTTGGAGAAGCGCTTCTCGCACGCCTCGTAGGCGAGCTTCGCGTTCGCGCAGTCGTGCATCATCATGTACGCCTCGCCCATCCCGAAGAGGACCTTGTCGAGGACGTTCGACCGCGGAAACAGCTTGAGCAGGCGGTTGAAGTTCCCGAGCGCGGAGCTCGGACGCCCGTCGGACAGATCGGCGTCCGCGGCGAAGTAGAGCGCCTCGTCCGCCTTGTCGTCCGTCGGATAGCGATTGACGTACTCGGGCGCGAGCACGCGCACCGTCGACCAGTCGCGCTTCTTGTGCGCCTCCTCGAGCTGCTTGAAGTGCGTGACCTTGTCCTGCGGCACCTGGACGGGCGGCGGCGGGGGCGTGGCCGACGCCTGCTGCGCGCGTTTGAGCTCGTCGATGCGCGCGTAGAGCTCGGTGCGCGACGCCGTGACCTCGCGGCGAAGCTCTTCGATGTGGTGGTTCGCTTCGTCGACGCGGCCCGCCAGATCGTTGAGGCGCTGCTTCGTCGAGAGCGTCTCGGTCGACGAGTCGGCGTTCGCGCGGAGCGCGTTGTCGAGCCGCTGCCGCGTCGCCTCGAGGTCGGCACGGAGCCGCTCGACCTCCTCTCGCGCCTCGGCCGCCTGCTTCTCGGCCGCCTCGGCGCGAGCGGCGACGACCTCGTGGTCCTTCTGGAGGACGAAGCACCCCGAGCTCGAGAGCACCAGAAGAGCGCAAAATAGGAGCCTCGAGCTCGACCGTGCGCCCGCCTGGGCGCCCCACTTCGTCGTTCGTACGGGACAGTGGGCGCTCATGGACTCGGCTCTAGTCGAACGACGCTCGGGAATCCAGAATTCCCACCGAGCGCGCATTTCGCGGCGGCGCCGCGGCTCACGAGCGCCGGACGACCGCGGCGGGCGCTCGCCGCGAGGCACGGCGAGGCACGGCAAGATGCGTGCGCGCCCGGCCGTTCACGTGGGTGGCCTTGCCATTCTCGCCGCGGTCGCTTACGGAAGACGAACGCTCTCCCGGCCGCTTTGCCGGGGCCGAGGGCGCGTACGGATGGCAACCGCGGCAGCGCAAGGAGACGTCGACCTCGAGCTGATCTCGGGGCCCCCCTACCGGACGATCCTGCGCCTCGCGCTGCCCACGGTCGTGGCGATGCTCTCGCAGAGCGTCGTCAACGAGATCGACGTCTTCTTCTTCACGAAGCTGCCGCATCCGGAGAGCTCGAACGCGCAGGCGGCGCTGTTGCCGTCGCTTCTCCTCGTGTGGCTCTTCGGCGGCTCCCTCTCCGCGATCAGCGTCGGCACCCAGGCCCTCGTCGCACGACGCTACGCCGAACGCCGCTACGAAGCCGCCGGTGCGGTCGTCGCGAACTCCGCGTTCTTCTGCCTCGTGGCCGGCATCCTGTTCGGCATCCTCGGCGCGTTCACGATCGACAGCCTGCTCGGGCTCGTCCTCAAGGTGCCCGAGGCGCACGCGATCGCCTACTCGTACTCTCGCTGGCGCCTGCTCGGCATCGTCTCGATGTCGATGACGATGGCGCTCAAGGCCTTCTTCGACGGCATCGGCAAGACGTGGGTCCACCTCGTCTCGGCCGTCGTGATGAACGTCTTCAACGTCCTCTTCTGTTGGATGTTCATCTTCGGCAACCTCGGCGCGCCCCGCATGGGGGCGCCTGGCGCCGGCTTCGCAGCGTTCGTCGCGACCTGGATCGGCCTCGCCATCATGCTCTTCTACGCGGGACGCGAGCGCGAGCGGTTCCGTTTCCTCCGCTGGTCGAACATCTCGCGCTCGCTCACGTGGGACATCCTGAAGCTCTCCATCCCGGCCGCCGCCGCGACGGCCGTGATGATGGTCGGCTTCGGCCTCTTCGCGCAGGTCGCCGGCCAGCTCGACGAGGCGCAGGCCGCGGGCGCCCTCGAGGGCGAGCGGGAGGCGGTGAACGGCGCGGCGACGACGGACATCGTCGCCGTCCTCAAGCTGACGTTCACCGCTTGCCTCGCGTTCGGGACCGCGACCGCGACGCTCGTCGCCCAGTCCCTCGCCGCGAAGCGCCCCGACGACGCGTCGCGCTTCGGCTGGGCGAGCGTCCGCCTCGGCCTCGTCCTCTTCGGGGTCGTCGGCCTGGTCGAGGGCGTCCTCTTCACGCCGCAGATCGTCGGCTTCATCACGCACTCCGAGGCCGTGCGCGCCGCCGCGATGACGCCCATGCGCATGATGGGCCTCGTCACGCCGATCATCGCGGTCGCCATGATCCTGAGCGAGGCGCTCTTCGGCGCGGGCAACACGAAGTTCGTGGCCGCCGCCCAGTTCTGCCTCGTCTTCTTCCTGCTCGTTCCTCTCGCGCACCTCCTCGGCGTCAAGGCCGACCTCGGCCTGAACGGGATGTGGGCCGCCGCCGTCTGCTACTCGATCGGCGCGGCGATCGTGATGACGCTCAAGTTCCGCGGCGGGAGTTGGAAGAAAATCCAGCTCTGACGTGCCGCCGCGACGTTGCGCGGCCGGTGTGCCGATGGCTCACGCCTCTTGCACTTGCGCCAGCGCACGTGGACGAGCAGCCGAAGGGCGTCATGCTCCTGCCCCTCGCGGCGTCGTGCCAGCGACGGTCGACGGCCCGTTGCTCGCCGTCAGGACGAGCGAAGTTCGTTCGGCCGCTCGCACGCGTGAAGCCGCAGGCGGCACGAATCGTCGAGCGTCCCTACGCCCTACGAGGCAAACCGCGTCGCCCGATCATGGGGCGCATCGAGATCCAACGTCGGTCCGAGCGGGACGATGCGGCTCGGGTTCACGATCGTCTGGCTCCAGTAGTAGTGCACCTTGATGTGCTCGAGGTTGCAGACCTTCTTCACCTCGGGCATCTGGTAGACGTCGCGCACGAAGCCCCAGACGTTCGGATAGTCCTGGACGCGCCGGATGTTGCACTTGAAGTGGCTGTAGTAGACGAGGTCGAAGCGCAGCGACGTCGTGAACATGGCGACGTCCGCTTCGGTGAAGACGTTCCCGCACAGGAAGCGCTGCTTCGACAGGATCTCTTCGCACCGATCCAACGTCTTGAAGACGTCGCGGCAGGCCTCCTCGTAGGCCTCCTGCGACATCGCGAAGCCGGCGCGGTAGACGCCGTTGTTGTACGTGTCGTAGATCGCGTCGAGCATCTCGTCGACCTTCGGCTGGAGGTGCGCGGGCGCGAGCGACGGTCGCTTCGCGAAGCGATCGAACGACGTGTTCAGCATGCGCATCAGATCGCGCGAGTCGTTGTTGACGATGGTCTGCTTCTTCTTGTCCCAGAGGGTCGGCACCGTCACACGACCCGTGTAGTGCGGGTTGGCGCGCACGTAGAGCTCGCGAAGGAACTTCGCGCCGTAGAGCGGGTCGGGGTCGCCGCCACCGCCGAAGGCCCAGCCGTCGTCGCCCATCTTCGGGTCGACGATCGTGACGCCGATCACGTCCTCGAGACCGCGCATCGAGCGCGTGATGAGGACGCGATGGGCCCAGGGGCACGCGTACGATACGTACAGGTGGTAACGGTCGGGCTCCGCGACGAAGTCGGCGTCCGTGCCTTCCGGAACGATCCACGACCGGAACTGCGAGCTCGCCCGCACGAAGGCGCCACGGGAATCCGGCTGGAACCAGCCGACGTGCCACTGCCCATCGACGAAATGACCCATGATGCCAATCTAAGGCGGGACGGGGCCGGCGTGTTCAACGACGTGCGCCGGAAGAGATCATTTTTCCTCTTTCTCGTACGTCCCGACGAGCTCGCCCCTCGCGAGCACATGACCGCTCATCGCCTTCTCGAGCTCGGCCTTCGTCGGCTCCTTCAGGTCCGACAGCACGGTGTCGAGCGCGTACACCTTGTGGAAGTAGCGGTGGCGCCCCTTCGGCGGGCACGGTCCGCCCCATCCGGTACGGCCGAAGTCGCTCCTCCCGTCCCGCGCCCCGCCGCCGATGCTGGCCGCGTTCTTCGCCCCCTCGGGGATCTCGCGCGTGGTCGGCGGGATGTCGTAGAGGACCCAGTGCACGAAGACTTGCTTCGGGGCCGCCGGGTCGGGCGCGTCGGGATCGTCGACGATGACCGCGATGCTCTTCGTACCCTGCGGAGGCTCGCTCCACGCGATCGCGGGAGACGTGTCCTCACCTTCGCACGTGTACTTCGACGGCATGGCGCCGTTCGACGGGAAGGACGGAGAGGTGACCGTCAACGTCGCGACCTGCACGCCCGGCGCGGGCTCGATGTTCGTCGTCGACGCGGGCGTCGTCTCCTTCTTCGAACAGCCGGCGACGTGTGCAGTGAGCAGCGCCGCGGTGAGGACTTGCAGCTTGTACATGAATCGCACCCTGTCGCTTCGAGGAGAGCTCAGTTGCCTTTGATGAGGTCCATCAGGTCCTCCTCGCTCTCCTGCCCCATCTTCGACTTCGGCTTCGGAGCCTCTTCGGCGGCGCCGGCGTCCTCGTCGCTCGAGCCGCCCTTGATGGCCGCGAGGATGTCGTCCTCCGACTCCTGGCCCGGCGCCTTCGGGGTCGCATCTCCGTCGGCGCCGCCTTTGATGAGCGCGTCGAGATCTTCCTCGTCCTCGCCGGCCGGCTCCGTACCCGTGCCCGTGCCGTCCTCCGGGGTCGGCGGCTCGGGCATCTGGCCGTTCGGGTACTTCTGCTTGTCTTCCTCGGTGCAGGGTTTCGGGTTGTTGCGATCGAGCTGGACGCACTCGAGGAACCACGCCTCGCTCGGCACGCGGCCCTCCTTCTCCGCCTGCTCACGCCACTTCCGGATGTCGTCGAGCACGAGCTGGTTGGAGAGACGCGGCACGTACGTGACGATGAGCAGCGCGAACGCGAGGATGCCGACGAACGGCATCGCGACGCGGTACAGGCTGATGACGGGGCGGTTGAACCGGAAGCTCGAGATGAACAGGTTCAGGCCCAACGGCGGGCACGAGAACGCGAGCTCGAGGTTCAGGACGAACATGATCGCGACGTGGAACGGCCCGAGGCCGAAGTGCGCCGCGAACGGAAGGACGAGCGGGACGGCGACCAGGATCGCGCTGAACCCGTCCATGATCATCCCGAGGACGAGCAGGAACACGTTCATCACGATCAGGAACTGCCAGGTCTTGTCGAAGCCGATGCGGAGCATCGCTTCGAGCACCTTGTCCGGCAGGTGCTCGTCGCCGACGTAGCTGACGAGCGCGTTCGCCATCGCGAGGATGAGGATGACGGCGCCGGCGAGCGACATCGATCCTCGCGCGATGCGCACGAGGTCCTTCTTCAGGGAGAGGTCCTTGTAGATCCAGACCTCGATCGCGAGCGTGTACGCGGCGATGAGACCGGCCGCCTCGTCGATCCCGGCGAGCTGGCTCTTGATGCTCACGATGAGCAGCAAGAAGACGCCCATCTCCCACTTGAAGTCCCACGTCGCTGCGAGGGCCTCCTTCAAGTCGAACGGCCGGCGCGGGATGTTCTCCCGGATGCCGACGTAGACGCAGTAGATGGCGAGGAAGAGGAGGACGAGGACGCCCGGCAGGAGGACGGCCTTGTTCACGAGCTGGAAGTCGAGGCCCGTGATCATCGCGTACACGAGCAGCGGCAGCGCCCAGGGCAGAAGGAGGCCGAGCGAGCCGCCCGTCGTGACGAGGCCGAGCGAGAACTTCTCCGAGTAGCCGCTCTTGCGGAGCGCAGGCAGGAGCAGGCCGCCGACGGCGATGATGGTGACGCCGCTGCCGCCGGTGAAGAGCGTGAAGATGGCGCTCGCGATCACGCACACGATCGCGAGGCCACCCGGCATCCATCCGAGCCACGCGCTCGCCGCGCGCACGAGCCGCTCCGGCGTCTTCGACTCGGCCATCAGGTAGCCGACGAAGGTGAACAGCGGGATCGTCGTGATGATGGGCGAGCCGGCGAAGTAGGGGCCGAAGACGTCGGAGGCGAGACGACGCAGCACCTGCTGATCCGGCTGCGGGTGCGTCAGCCACGCGATCTCGGCGGCCCCTCCCATCACCGCGAAGAGCGGCGCGCCGAAGAGAGCGAGCGCGCCGACGAGCGCGACGAGCGCTCCGCCCCACGCGCCGAGCACGGCGACGACCGCGCCGATCGCACCGAACGCGGCGCGCGCCGCCTTCGGGCTGGGCGTGTCCTCACGAACGGTGGCGCTCACGAGTGCGTCTCCTTCATCCGGGCCTCGGCCATCTCGGCCTCGGGCGAGTGGTCGTGGGCGTGGGCCAGGTCGTCGTCACCGTGCGCCGCCGCGGGGTCGACCTTCACCCATCCGGCGAGGGCGAGCAGCGAGCGCAAGATGAAACGGATGCCGATGACGAAGAGGCCCCACGCGAACACGAGGTTCAGGAGCGGGACGAGCAGCTTCGGAATGGCCTCCGTACCGCCGGGGATCGCCGTGACGGACGGGTTGCGGAAGTCGATGCTGCCGTCCTCCGGCAGCTCGAACGCCTTCCAGTCCTCCGTCTTGAAGTGGCTGTCCCAGTCGCCGCCGCGGAGCCATTCGTTCCACTGTTGCGGCGTCATCCACTGGTTGTAGGGCGTGCCCGTCAGGACCTTCGGCAGCGAGCGCAGGTCGAGCGAGAGCTGGCGGCCCGCGAGGAACATGTTCCGGCGCGTGACCGACATCACCTTCTCGAACTTCGTCCCGGGCGGCGCCGGGCAGCGCTTCGTCTCGTCGTCCGGGCACGCGATCGTCGGCGGCGCGCGAAGCTCCTCGACGCAGACGTAGTCGAAGAAGCCCCACGACGCCGAGATCGAGACGACCGCGGCGGCGAGCCATCCGATCACGGCGACGGGCACGCGCGCCTTCGGCTTGAGAAAGCGCATCGCGAAGTCGACGTTGATGTGCTTGCCCTGCGCCGTCGCGAGCGACGCGCCGAGGAGCGCGAGCCACAGCGTCAGCCGCTTCGCGAGCTCGCTGACGCCGCCGAAGAACACGAGGATCGACGAGTTCTGGAGCCACGCGAACAGGTTCGAGAAGTACGTCGTGCCCGCCTCGCCCCAGCGCGTGCCCAAGACGGCGCCCGTGAGCGTGGCCGCGGTCGTGATGATCTCGTGCCGCGGGTGCTTCTTCGACGCCAGGTGCGCGACGACGCCGAAGGCAGCCGCCGTCAGCAGCACGCGGAAGATCATGCCCGGCCCCTCGCGTCCCGTCGCGGAGAGCGCCCGGATCCCGATCCAGAAGACGAGGGTGACGATCTCGGCGACGAGGACCGCCGCGCAGAGGCGCGCCTCGAGCGCCGTCCATGCACGATCGAGCTTCGCGAGCGGTGCGCCCCACGCGGCCTTGTCACCTTCGTCGGAGGACGGAGCGGGTTTGTCCTCGGCCGCGGCGGACTTCTCCGCGGCCGCGGCGGGCTCGTCCTCGTCCTTCGCCGACTTCTCCTCCTCGGCCTCGGGCTTCGACTTCTCCTCGGCCTCGGGCTCGTCCTTCTTCTCCGCGTCGGCGCCCTCGGCGTCGGCCTTCGCCTTCGCCTCGGCCTCCGCGTCGGGCTTCGCCTTCGTTTCGGCCTCGGCGCCGCCGGCGTCCCGCGAGTCGCGCGAGGGCTCGGCGCCGCCGGCGTCGTCGGTTTGCGCGCCCGGCTCGTCCTTGGCCGGCTTTTCCTCGTCTGCCATCCCAGAACGGGAGGGTACACGAGGTCGGCCACCTACACGCACAAAGCAGGCAGCGGACGGCTGGGCTACGCCTCCCACGGCCCTCGTCCTGCCACGGGCCGCGTGAACGTGCGCGAGAACGAAAGAGGCCTCGGGACGCATGCCCCGAGGCCTCTCGGTCGGCGCCGCGCTCGGCGGCGCACGGGTCGTCGGCTTCGCCGACGCGATCAGCTGCCGCCAGCGGCCTTCACGACCTCGTCGACGACGTCTGCCCGGATCTTGCCCTCCGCCTTGAGCGCGTTGCGCACCTTGGCGAAGACCTCGTCCCAAGCCTTCTTCTCGGTGTCGTTGATCTCGACGACCGTCTTGCTCTTCTTGAAGCGCTCGTAGGCGCTGTTGTCGATGGCGCGGATGCGGTCGGTGAGCAGGCGACCGGTGTTCTTGCCGGTCCGCTCGAGGAGCGCCTTCGCGTCCGCCGGGAGGCTGTCGAACGTCTCCTTGTTCATGACGAGGGCGCCGATGCCGATGCCGCTCACCATCGTGTTGATGTGATCCATGTGCGGCGCCCAGCCGAGCTGCTCGGCCGCGATCGCGGGCGAGTTGATGACGTCGACGGCGCCCGCGCCTCGAGCCGAGACCGCCGGCAGGATCGCCGGGACCGCGAGGGCCTTCGGCGACGGGACGCCGATGGTCTCGAGGAACTTCTGCCCGATGGGATCACCCGCGATGTAGAACGGGTGCATCTTCTTCAGGTCGTTCGGGACGCGCACCGCGGCGCCGCGCGACATGATGCGCGCCATGCCGACGTCACCCTTGCCGAGGATGACGAAGCCCTGCGCCGCGAACTCCTTGTCGAACTTCGGCGAGACCTTGTCACGGACCGCGTCGAGCTTCGCCCAGGTCTGGAAGAGACCCGGCATCTGGAGCGCGCTGATGTGCGGCCAGATTTGTGCGAGGCCGGTGCCCGTGATGGCCGCAGCGTCGAGCTCCTTGCTCCGCATCTTGCCGACCATGGCGATCTCGTCGCCCTTCGAGCCGGCGTAGAACCACGTGAGCTTCAGCCCGCCGTTGCTCTCCTCCGCCACGGCCTTCGACCAGGCGCTGAAGACCTTGCCCCACGCCGAGTCCTTCGGCGCGACCGTCCCCAGCTTGATCTCTCTCGCGTCAGCCGACGCGGTCTTCGTGATGCCGAGCGTAGCGAGCGCCACGGCGACGACGACCATCAACCTTCGAAGCATGAAGACTTCTCCTTCTCGTACCGGCCACACGACCGTGCGTGAGGCACGTCGGGGCATGGACTTGGACGGCCCTGCCCGGCGACGCATTCTGCCACCCGCGGTCGAGGTCGTCCCGTGCTTTTTCCCAAGTGGATCGCGCTTTTCCACCCGCCGCGCGCCGTCCGAGGGGACGCCGCGAGACGTCACGCGGACAGGGCGCTTAGTTGCTGGAATCTGCGGACTTTGTCTCGGACGGCGTAAAGCCGCAGTCCTCCATCGCGGCCTTCGTGAGGGCGCGCTTCGCCCGCCGCTTCGCGATCGCGTTCTGGAGCCGGTTGTTCGGATCGGGATCCTCCGCGGCGAGGATCTCGTTCAGCGTCTTCTCGTAGAGAGCCTGGTCCGACTTGACGCACGCGTACCTCGCGTAATTGAGCAGGATGCCGAGAGATTTCCGCTGCGTCTTCTCCATCGCCAGCTCGAGGAGCTTCTTCGCCTCGTCGAGCTCAGCCACACCGGAGCGGGCGTGGTAGGCGCCGAGCAGCGACGTGGCGCCCCAGTAGTTCAGCTCCGGATCGAGCTCGCGGCTCCGCTCGAGCATCTCGACGCCGATGAAGAGGTCGGCGACGTACTCCGGCTCGTCCTTCAGGAGGTTCACGCGCGCGAGCCACGCCGACCCGAGCCAGTAGAGGAGCTCCGCGTCCTCCGGCTCGTCGAAGTGCTCCTTCAGCCAAGCCTTGATCGTGTCGACGTTCTTACGGGCCTCGGAAAATCCCTTGTCCTTCCGCGCGGCGAGCTCGAGGCCGTAGGAAATCGCCCGGTCGAACGCGAGCTTCGCGCGCTTCTTGTGGTACTCGGCCGCATCGTCGTCGCCGGCGAGCAGCGCGACCTCGTAGTCGTCCTGCGCGAAGGCGTAGCCCCAGCCCGTCCAGCCGCGGAGGAGCAAGAAGAGCGCGTCCTCGTTGTCCGGGGCCAGGCGGTGCATGCCCTCGAACTGCAGCACGCCGGCGGCCGCGGCTCCTCGCGCGACCTCGTAGTCGCCGATCGTGTCGATGGCGCCGCCCCCGACGCGCGTCGCGCGGATCTGCGCGTTGACCATCATCTTCTTGATGCAGCCCGTGTTGCCAAGGGCGAGCACCGCGGCGATGAGCAAGGCGAGAAGGTTGGTACGCATGTGCCGCCACGGTCTACAGGCGGCCCGATGGATGTGTCAACGACCTCGGCCCCGCTCGCCCCTTCGTCGAGCGCCGACCGACCGGCCCGCGGTCTCCGTGCTCGAGCTCGGCTTCGGCGAGCGAGCTCGAGCGCAGCGCGCGATCGTCACCCGCGGGTCACTTCGCGGCGCGGAGCACGGCGCCGTCCGGCTCGTACCCGCTGCCTTGGACGGTGAAGTAGACGAACGAGGAGTCTGCCACGACGGACGTGGGCACGCGCAGGTTCGACGCGATGGGCGCGAAGTCTCCCCCCTTCTTCGGCACGCGGACGATGGCCCCGTTCTCCCGCTCGTCCACGACGTAGAGGTTCGTGCCGTCGAACGCGAAGCCGCGCGGCTTGCCTTCACGCGGCGGGGCGAAGATCTCGGTCGGGGTGGCGCCTTCGTCGCGCGGGAGCCGGTAGATGACCGCTCCTTCCTCCAACTCCAGGTAGTAGACGGCCTCGTCGTCGACGGCGAAGCCTGCGGCCGTGTCCGGCCAGATGAGCGTGAACTGGCCGTCGTCTTCCGGCGCGCCGTAGACCTTTGCACGCGCGCCGGCGCCGGCCGACGCATCCCTCGGGACCTCGAACACGACACGCGCCCCGTTGGGCAACAGCCCCGACCAGAAGACCGATCCGCCGTGGAGCGCGACCGCGGCCGGCTCGTCGTTCGCGTCCGAGAGGACGACGCGGTTCGAGAGCTGACGCTTCGAGAAGCGGACGAGACGGCCGAACTCCATCCCGAACTCCTCGAAGTGCGCCACGAACAGATAATCGTCGTCGACGGCGAGCGCGTGAGGCATCGGCGTCTCGTCCTCGACGAGCTCGAGCTCGCCTCCTTCCTTGCTCACGCGGTGCACGGCCGGTCCCGCGATCACCCAGAGATGACCGCCCGTGCCGGGATCCGCCGAGAGCCAGCGGATCTCCGCGCGCGGCGGCGCGGACGCGATCTTGCGCGCGGCGCCGCCCGCCTTCGGCGCCGTCATGATCGCGCCGTCCGCGTTGGACCAGTAGAGGTTCGCATCGTCCTGCGTCAGGTTGCGCGGACCGAGCTGGCCGGACGCGATCGTGTCGCCCGTTCCACCTCCACTTCCACCCGGAGCATCCGTGCCGCCGCCACCGCCGCCTCCGCCGTCGCCTCCGTCGAGTTCGCCGCCGACGCCCGCCGTGAGGTAGTCGAGCGAACGCGTGAGCGTGCACGCGAACAGCGCGGCCGCGAACGCTGCGCTCGTCAGCGCGGTGCGGACGATCGAAGCTCCGCTCACCATGACACCCTCGTGCGCGGCAGCCATGGCGGAGCCGTCGCGTTCCTGCCGAGCGCCGGGCTCGACTTCGACGTGAGCGCCGGCAGCGCGAGCACGACGGCCGCCGCGGCGGCCACGAGCCCGACGGCGAGCGAGACGTCCGCGACGAGGTACGCGCGCTCGACCGACGACACGTCGTCTGCGGAGCAGCGAGGCGCGCAGCCCTTCGCGAGATCGTCCTCCTCGCTCCTCCCGGCGAGCGCGAAGGCGGTGAACGAGCCGAGGCCGAGGACGGCCACGCCGGCCGCGACGTACGCGAGCGTCGGGATCTCCACCTTCCGAGGAGGAGGCGGCGCCTCGCGAGGCGGCGGCTGCGGCGCGAGCGCCTGGAAGTCGGCCACGACCTTGCGGTTCTTCTCGCCTTCGACGACGAGCACGCGCTGCTCGACGACCTCGTGATCCCTGTCGCGCTCGAACCGCAGCACGTGCTCGCCGGGCTCGACGGGGATGGCGGCACCGGTCAGCCGCTCGGCGACGAGCTTGCCGTCGAGCGTCACCTTCACGTTCGCGTCGCTCTCGCCGCGCTCGTCGATCGCCTCGAGCGTGAGCGTCGGCGCAGCCGCCTCCATCTGCTCGGCCTGCGCGATGCACTCTTCTCGGACGACCACCGGGCATTCGGCGCGCGCGCACGCGAGGTACTTCTCGCGGGCGGCATGGAGCCGTTTCTGCGAGCGGAGCTCCTGCGCCTCCTCGTGCGCGGCGACGCACGCTTGCTTCGTCGTGGATCGCCGCTCGGGAGCTCGCCGACCTGCCGGCGCAGCGCTCGCAGAAGTCGCCAGGAGAAGGAAGGTCGCGACGACGGCCCAACGGCACGCCTGGACGTGACCGCTCACAAGCATTCCACCTTGAAGTGCTTGAAGCCTCGCTCGTCGAGGACGTAAGGGATGCGGCAGTCGGGTGCGCTCGCCGCACGCTGCGACGGCGACGCGCGCCTCTTCGTCTCCGCGTTCGACCGCGTCGAGCGCGTCGGCGGTGAGGAAGCTGCCGACGCCCGAGGCGCCGGGGACGACGGCGCGGGCTCCGAGGCGACCTCCGTCGAAGACGGCGCGGGCTCCGGAGCAGGATCGGCTGGAAGCTCGAAGTCGACGGCCGCGGGCGGCGTGGGCGCAGCGACGTTGCTCGGAGCGTCGCGATCGGGCATCGCCAGCTTGCCGGCGAAGACGGCGAGCGTGAGCGCGGCGCCGCCACCGGCGATCGCGAGGGCCACGGTGAGCCACGACACGCGGCGCGGCGCCGTGGGCACGGGCGCCGACGAGCTCTGCACCGTGGCCAGATCCGTCAGCTCCTCCCCACGCCCGGAGAGGGGAGCGACGACATCGGGCGCGGCGGGGGCTTTCGTCTTCGTCGACGTCTTCGTCGAGGCGACCGCCACCCACGGCGGCGTCACGTGCCCCGAGCTCGGCGCGCGCGCGCCCACGTCCGTCGGCAAGTCTGCGAGCTGACGGCGGCGATCGGCCTCCTCGATCGCCGCGGCGAGCTCGGGAGAGGCGGCCTGTGCCATACGCAGCGGAGTGGCGCGCTCCAGCGCACGGACGAGCTCGGCGCGTCGCCCGATCGAGGCAGCCGCGACACGCTCCACCCAGGCGCCGATCTCCTTGGGACGGGGCAGCGCGACGGCGTCCTCGATCGCGAGCGCCATCTCCTCCGCGGTCGCGAACCGTGCGTCTGGATCGCGTTCCAAGCCGCGGAGCGCGATGAGAGCGAGCTCCATCGGCACGTCCGGAGCCCAGCGCGTCGGAGAGTCGATGGGCTCGTGGAGCACGCGCGCCATCGTCTGCGCCGGGGTGTCGCCGAGGAACAGACGCCGGCCGGCCAAGAGCTCCCAGAGCACGACGGCCGCAGCGAACACGTCCGTCCGCCGATCGACGACGCCGTGCTGGAGCTGCTCGGGAGCCATGTACGCGGCCTTTCCCTTGATCCGCCCGTCGTTGGTCGACGTGGCGCGCGACGCCGCCTTCGCGATGCCGAAATCGAGGACGCGTGCGATGCCGTCGGTCCCGACGAGCACGTTCTGAGGCGAGACGTCGCGATGGACGATGTCGAGCGGCTCGCCCGAGGTGTCTCGGCACTCGTGAGCGGCATGCAAGCCGTGCAGCGCCTGCGCGACGATGGATGCCGCGAGCGGGATCGGGATGCTCTCACCCGCCGTGTACGCGGACCGCGCGAGGCTCGCGAGCGACTCGCCCTCCACGTACTCCATGACGACCAGGAGCTGGTCGTTCTCCGCGACCACGTCGAGGGTGGGGACGACGTTCGGATGTCGGATCTTCGAGGCGAGCCTCGCCTCGTCGAGGAGCATCGCCACGAACTCGGGATCGCTCGCGTACGCGTCGTGGAGCCGTTTGATGGCGACCGTCCGAGAGAAGCCGCCGTCGCCGACGAGGCGCCCGAGGTGGACCGTGGCCATACCGCCCGCGGCAATGGGCTGGTGAACCATGTATCGCCCCACGAGGCGCCCTGCCGCCCAGTCCGGCTGCATCTTGCTCCACCTCGAGAGCGCGTCGTCCTACACCGCGTGCGCTCGGTGAAAAGCGTAACACATGGACCGCTCGGACGACCGCGTTTCCTCGCTCCGAGCGTGTGGCGAATCCTCCTCCCTCGGCGAGAAGGATCACGCGCATGCTGCGCGCGCCGTCGCGCAATCACGGTGAGCGCTCGCACGTCTCGTGATCCGCGCCTCGCCGGATCCTTGCGCGACGAGGGAGCGCCGCATGCACACGGCAGACCAAGCGCGACTCAGCGACGCGACGCCATCACGATCGTGCACGCGGCGCGGGTGCGCACGCTGGGGTCGGGATCGACGAGGAGCGGAGCGGCGCGCGCGGGACGGCCGAGCGCGGCGAGCGCGGACGCGGCGCTCGTCTTGCGCTCCGGCTCGGCAGCCTCGAGGTCTCGCTCGATCCACGCCTGCACGCGCAGCTCGCCGGCGGACGCGAGGGCGTGACGCGCGCGGGCGGCGTGCCGGAGCATCCGGGCATCGTCCGCAGCGCCGGCGACGCCGTAGCCCGCGATTTGGATGAGCTCGTTCGTCGCAGCCTCCCGGTCCTCCTTCACGTCGAGCAGCCGCGCCAGGGCGGAGACCTTGACCTCGAGATCGTCGTCCTTCGCCGCCGCCCGGATCGCGTCGAGGACGACGCCCTCGGGCTTCGCGACGGCGAGCGCGAAGAGACGCTCTCGCCGCGGGCCGTCCGTGATGTTGCGCGCGAGGAGAGCGCTCGCCGAATTGACGAGCTCGGCGTCCTTCGATGCCATCCTCGTCACCACCGCCGCGGCGGCGACCGCGCCAGGTCCCTTCCCGCTCGACACGATGACGCGCAGAGCCTCGCGCCCGCCGTTCTCGAAGACGGGCGAGAGCCCCCACGCGACGGCGACGTCCTCCTTGATCGCGTCGTCGCCGGCCGTCCAGAGGTCGCGCAGGCGAAGCGCGAGCTCGGCCGCCCGGCTCTTGCCCGCGTCGCCGCGAACGATGGCGCTCATCGCACGCAGCGCCTCGTTGCGGAGCAACAGATCCGGATCGACGCGCGCCGTCTCCGCGAGCAGATCGAGATCCGCCGGATCCTTCGCGACGGCGGCGGCGCGGATCGCCGCGCGACGAACCCTCGGGCTCGGATCGAGGATCGCCGCCTGCCGTCGCTCGCGATCCTTCTCGCGGTGGAGCGTGCGCGTGGCCACGGCGCGCCAGCGATCGTCGGGATCGGAGAGCCATGCCCTCGCGTCACCCTCGCTCAGCTTGCCGTCCTCGAGCCGAGACAGCGCCGCCTCGGCCCCCGCGCCGTCGCGCCGCTTCATCAGGTCCTCGAGCGCGTCGTCGAGCTCGGCCGCGCACGCACGCGTCTCGCGCAGGCGCGCGAGCGCGGTGGCCTCGTCCTTCGCCGTCACGATCTCGCGCTCGGCGACGGCGCGCGCGATCTTCGCGGCCTCGTCGTTCGTGAGCTTCCCTTGCTCGTGCTTGCGCGCGATCTCCGCGCGGAGCCTCTCGCTGTCACCTCTCTCGGCGGCGCGGACCGCAGCGTTCCCGCATCCGGCGAGCGGCGCGAGGAGGGCGACGGCGAGCACGAAGGTCCTCGGAAGGACGCCGCCTCGGGGCCGTCGTGCCGGCGAGGAAAGGATGCGAGCAGCAGGGCTCGCGCTGCGAGCGACTTCGCTGGTCGACATGGTGTAAGAGCTACCTGCTGCCGCCGGCACCGACAAGGAGACCAAGCTGAATCTGCGTGCGTATGTCGTCGCGAATCGTCGGGCGCGCCACCTGATCGACCCGGCCGCTCCGCTGCTCGAGCAGTGTCGGTCGCGCGCGACGATGCGCGTCTTCGAGACGCGGACGACCGACGAGCTCGACGCCGCCGCGCGCGCGATCGCCGAGGGCGATCCCGGCGTCCCGGTCGTGCTCGCCGGAGGCGACGGCGCGTACATGGCCGGCGTCACCGCGCTCGCGCGCGCGTTCGGCGACCGCGCGCTGCCCCCCATCGCGCTCGCGCCCGGCGGCACGGTCCGCACCGTCGCGCGCAACTGGGGGATGTCCGGCGATCCGGTCCGGTCCATGCGCCGGCTGCTCGACGCGATCGAGACCGGCGCGGCGCGCTCGACGCGCCGCCCGACGCTGCGCGTACGCGCGACGACGCGAGGAGAGGAGCGCTCGGAACGGATCGGCTTCATCGTCGGCGCCGGGCTCGTCTCGAACTTCTTCGAGGTCTACGAGGCGCGAGGCGCGAACGGGACGGCCGCCGCGGCGCGGATCGTCGCGCGCGTCTTCGCCGGCAGCTTCGTCGGCTCGAAGTTCGCGCGCGCCGTGCTCGATCCTTCGCCGTGCGAGATCGAGGCCGACGGCGTGATCGCTCCGTTCGATCGCGTGAGCCTGTTCTGCGCGAGCGTCGTCCGCGATCTCGGGCTCGGCATGCGCCTCCTCTATCGAGCGGGCGAGGAGCACGATCGCTTCCATGCCGTCGCGACGCCGCTCGGCGCACGCCTGCTCGGCCCGCAGATGCCTCTCGTGCTCGCGGGACGTCCGCTCGTCGGGCCGCGCCTCGACGCCCTCGTGCGGACGCTACGGCTGAGGTTCGCCGGCCGCGGCGCGTACGTCCTCGACGGTGACCTCTTCCGTACGGACGAGCTCGAGGTCACGGCCGGACCGACGATCGACGTGCTCACGCCCTGAGCGAGCGCGCGACGCCTCCGGCTCGAGGCGCACGACGAGGTCGGCGATCGCGAGCGGCTCGGGCCGGTGCGTCACGAGGATGACCGTCCGCTTGCCGCGGAGCCGCGCGATCGCTTCGAGCAGACGTGCTTGCGAAGGACCGTCGAGCGCGCTCGTCGGCTCGTCGAGCAGGAGCACCGGCAAACCGGTGGCCAGCGCTCGTGCGACGGCGATCCACTGCCGCTCGCCGCCCGACAGCGCGCGCTCGGTCCCGAGCATCGCCTCGCCGAGCGAGCTCACGAGGTGCTCGGCGCCGAGCTCGGCGAGCAGCGGCGCCGGATCGGGGACGGGCCCGTCGTCGTCCGCACGCCCGAGCCCGACGTTGATGGCGAGCGTGTCGCCGACGACGGGCGCGTCTTGCGGCACCCACGCGAACGGCCGGTGCGTCGGCCCGACGCCCGCGCCCTCGAGCGAACGCGCGCCGTACCGCATCCGACCGCTCGCGAGCGGCTCGAGCCCGAGCATCGCGCGCAAGAGAGACGTCTTGCCGATCCCGGTCGGACCGGCGACGACGGCGATCGCACCCGCGGGGATCTCCAGCGACAGCGGTGCGTGCCGGCCGTGCACGGCGCGCGCTCCGTCGAGCACGATCGGCTCGAGAGACCACGTCGCTCGCGCCGACGTGCTCGGTCCTCGATCGACGCCGCCGTCCGTGACCGCGGTGGCGGCGGCCGAAGCGCGCTCGACCGCCCGAAACGCGACGCGCAGCGCCTCTTCCCCGCGCGTCCGTGCGATTCGCGCATCGACGAGATCACGCAAAGGCCGGTACGCCATGAAGAACGCGATCGCGAAGGGAACGACGACACCGTGATCGACGCCGAGCGCTCCACGGGCGGCGAGCAGGAGCACGAGCACCAGCGCAAGCGCGCCGAGCACCTCGCTCGTCGACGAGAGCAGAGAGGCGCGAACGCGCATGCGCGCGGTCTTCTGCGCCATCGCACGGCCGATGCCCGCCAGGTGTGCGCGGATGCGTCGCTTCGCGCCGTACGTGGCCCAGAGCTCTGCATGGCGCACGGCCTCGTCGGCGGCTTCGACGAGGGCCGCGGCGGACACCGCGGCGCGCGTGTGCGCGCGCTTGAACGCCCGCCGCAACACGAACGCGAGCAGGCCGAACGCGCCGAGGGCGACGACGGCGCTGGCAGCGAGCCTCGGAGCGAGGACGACGAGCAGCACCCCCAGCGGGACGAGCTGTACGACGGCGCGCACCTCCGCGAGCACACCGTGCGCGACGCCCTGCTCGACGGCATGCACCTCGGACGTCAGCGCCGCGAGCCGCTCTCCGCGATGGTCGCCCCGAGGTGCGTCGACTGTGTCGCTCGCGGCCGATCCATGATCGCGGTGTCGTGGGGACTCGCGCGATCCGACGGCCAGGACCCCGTCGAGGACGCGGCCGCGGACACGGGCGCCGACCTCGGACGCGAGCCGAGCCTCCGCCCAGACGGAGAGCGCGCCGCCAACCAACTTGGCGAGGGCCGCAAAGACTCCATAGATGGCGAGCAGGAGGACGCCCCGCGTTCCTTCCGCCGCGAGCGCCCCGACGCGCTCGAGGAGGCCGGAAACGGGCATGGATCCCGAGACCATCGGGCCGGACCCCGCGAGCGCGCGGGCCAGGACCCCGGCTGCCGCCGCGAGCGAGGCATGGCCGGCGGCGTGCATCGAAGAACCGAGGACGATGGTAGCTCCGAGCCACCACCGCGCCCGAACGGCCGACCATGTGTGCCCGTACAGCGAGAGCGCCCGCCGCTGCGACGGCGTGAAGCGTGCATCCGTTGACGGTGCCGAGCGAATCCTGACGGGCACGCAGAGTCACATACATCCGCCATGGGCGCGTAACCAAGGCTCCCATGTCGGAGTCGAACCTAGAATGTTCTTTGCAGTATTTTTCGGACGGACAGGGCCCAGCGGAACTCGTTACGATGACGAGTCCCCGTCGCGCACGCGTCTCTTTCGTCTCCCTTCCCCGCTTCGCTTCCCGACGCCTCGTGACGGTCTGACTCCGAAATCGTCACTTGTCAAAGCTGCGTCCTCATTGCGCGGAAGAAATGGCGGGCCCTGTACCCGCGAAGACGTAGGCCACGATCCCCTCCCACGCGACGTACGACCCCCTTCCCTGATCCCATGCCCCGAAGGTCGTCCACGAAATCGGCTCGAGCTGCGGACGCCAAAGGCTCCGCGAGAAACGAGGCAACCGCGATGAGCAAGAAGAGCAACGCCGCCTCTGCGGCCGTAGCACCTCCGATCGAAGAGGACGCGGACGACGAGCTCACCTCGGGCGTCGACAGCCCCGACGCCAACCTCATCGTGCTCGAGGACGAGTTCGACTACGACGACGTGCCGGACCCGGACCTCGTCGAGACCGACGAGCCGCGCCCGCCGACCGCGAAGTCGAAGGCGGACGAGAGCGCCGGTGACTCGATGCTCGCCCGCTACTTCCGCGAGATGGCGACGCATCCGGTGATGGATCAGGAGGAGGAGCTCGAGACCGCCATCCAGGTCGAGAAGGCCGAGGTGGAGCACTGGTGTGCGATCCTCTCGTTCTTGCCTGCGGCGGAGCACGCGCTCGACACCCTCGAGGCCGACCTGCCGAAGGACGAAGACGCGCTCGACCTCCCGCAGATCCCCGAGCTCCGGAAGTACATCAAGCTCTACAAGAAGCAGCGCAAGCTCACGCGCGACCAGGAGAAGAAGTACCGCGCGCTCTGCGAGAGCCTCGCGCGCGCCATCCGCCTCGCCGACTCCGATCGCCTGTGGATCGCACACGCCGAGGAGACGGTGCGGAAGCTCGGCGATCCAGCGCCCGTCGAGGATCTCGAGGAGGAGGGCATCGCGGTGCCCGCTCCCGCGCCTCCGCAGTCGGAGGAGGAGCAGCAGCCCATCGCGAGCTCGCCTGCGTTCAAGAAGTACCTCGACTCGATCACGGAGGCTTCGCGCAGGAGCAAACACATCAAGAACAAGTTCGTGAAGGCGAACCTCCGCCTCGTCGTTTCGATCGCGCGGCGCTACAACCGCGGTCGCCTTCCGCTCATCGACCTGATCCAGGAAGGCAACATCGGCCTCATGAAGGCCGTCGAGCGCTTCGATCACACGCGCGGCTATCGCTTCTCGACCTACGCCTCGTGGTGGATCCGGCACGCGATCAGCCGCGCGCTCGCGGACAAGGGCCGCGCGGTCCGCATCCCCGTGCACATGCTCGACACGCACAACCGCGTGCAGCGCGCGACCCAGGCGGTCATCGCGAGGACGGGCCGCGACCCGACGCTCGACGAGCTCGAGAAAGAGACCGGCATCCCGCAAGAGAAGCTCGACAAGGTGAAGGGCGCGTGGGCGGAGACGCCGTTCTCGCTCGATCGTCCCGTCGGCGACGAGGACGGCCGCAAGTTCATCGACTTCCTCCAGGACGAGAACATGCAGTCGCCCTACGAGAGCCTCGTCTCGCAGAAGTGGGGCGAAGAGGTGCGGCGCCTCTTGCAGCACCTCACGCCGATCGAGTCGCGCATCATCCGATGGCGCTTCGGTCTCGACGACGAAGACGAGCTGACGCTCAAGGAGATCGGCGACAAGTACAACCTGTCGCGCGAGCGCATTCGCCAGCTCCAGGAGCAGGCGCTCGGGAAGATCCGCAAGCACATGCGCGACTGATCGGTACCGCCTCTCCGATCCTCGGCGGGCATCCACCTCCACGACGCGCGGACGCGCGGCAGCGTCGGAGGTGGATGTCTCTTTTCGAGGGTCAGGCGCTGCCCTCGAGGACCGCGGCCCACTCCGCGGGCAGCTTGCGCACGTCGAGCGCGAGGACGTCGACGATCTCGCGCAGCCGCTGCTTCTCGCGGTCGGAGATGACGCCGTCCGCGATCGTGATCTTCCACGTCGTCTGCACGAAGTCTTCGAAGACCTCCTTGATCTCGGTCTCGGTCAGGACACCGGAGGCCAGATAGGTCTTCAGCTCTTCGCGCTCGCTCGGCTCCGCGACGGCGTCGGAGAAGATTCGCGCGAGCATGCCCTTCAGCTTTCGCTTGGGATCCATGAGCGTCGGCCCACGGTATCAGAACGGCACGCCTACCGGCGGATCGCATCGCGCCGAAGCCTCAACCGTGCGTCTTCATTCATGTTTTTGTCACACCCCCGTTGGACGGTCCCTCGAGCAACCTCGAGCACACATAGGGATTGCATGTAGACATCTGTGTGTTACACAGGGGCCGTCTCGTCGGGGGACGCTCCCCTCCTCCCCTCCCCACCAAGGTTGCCCGCTGTCCAGCCGGTCCTCCCTGCCGTGCCGCGGCGCGGGCGCCGCTCCCCGGACGAGACGCCTTTTCTTGCCGCCCGCCACGTCGTCGTTCAGCAGCCAGCGACGACGTGGCGGGTGAGTCTTTTCAGCCTCGATTTCGCTCGGGTGGCGGGCTGACCGCCGCCGGGCGCTGGTGGC
>ERZ777003.93-NODE-93-length-169307-cov-28.349101_pt1 | contig 169307 bp, 155 predicted proteins | sample MGYA00374956_ERZ777003 | MGnify/ENA primary metagenome ERZ777003 (study PRJEB29302, sample SAMN06268252) | bioreactor metagenome | isolation source: Joint BioEnergy Institute, California, USA | place: USA:Joint BioEnergy Institute, California, USA | collected... | reverse complement strand
GATTTTAAGTCCCGTGCGTCTGCCAGTTCCGCCACCCCGGCGCCTGGTCAATGATAGGGCGCCATCATAGGGCCACCCGTGTCCGGGTTCCCAGCGCTGTCGTTCCGGAGCCAGAAGACGCCGGAAGGCCCCGCGCCCACCAGATCTACGTCACCGTCGTCATCCAGATCGACGGCGATGAGCTCAGGAGCCGGCGAGAGGTGGTCGATCGCGGCAAGAACCCGGGAGTCCCAGGCGGGCCGTTCACCGGCGCCGTCGGCCTCGGCTCCCGCGTTCCGGCGGTACGACACGACCCGGGCCGCGGGTTGGCCCTGGAGCCTGGAACGGCCGTCAGCGGCCGTGCTGACGGCGACGAGCTCGGGGTGCCCGTCGCCGTCGAGATCGGCGACCAGTGAGCCCCGAGCCGGCGGGTCGCCGCCGGCGAGGCGATGGCGAATCCAGCCGTCGTGACGCTGCTCGAACCAGACGGCGCCACGGCCGGTGCCGCCGGCGAGCACGTCGGGCAGACCGTTGCCGTCGATATCCGTCAGATGAAGGAGGCCGAGCCGGAGGTCGTCGCCGGCCGTGTGTCGCACCATGTCGACGGGGCCCACGGCCGCTCCCCAGGCTTCGTGCAGGGGCCACTCCGACGACCGGGGATCGACGGGCGCCTCGAACCAGCCGACCGCCGTCAGGACGTCGATGCGCCCATCGCCGTTCAGGTCGCCGACGCCGAGGCCGCTGCCCACGTCGCGGGTACTGATCGAATGGCGCGTCCAGAATCCCTTCCGGACCTTGTACCAGGCCAGCCCCTGTGAAGGTTCGTGGACGACGAGCTCGCGGGCGTGCCCGTCGCCGTCGATGTCGGCCAGCACGGCCAGTTCGACGGGACAACAGGCATGAATCGTCCGATCGACCCACTGCGACGGCCCCCAGGCGCGCCCGGGATTGCGCCACCAGGTGATGCGTCGGCCGCTGCGCGCCAGGTCGATGAGATCCACCCAGCCATCCTCGTCCACGTCGAGCGGCAGCAGGCTGTGGCTGTCGACGCGGCCATCTTCGACAGGAAGGTCGCGGAACCGGTAGGGGGTCCAGTGCGGCGCGTGGTACCACACGTTGCCCGAGACGATGTCGAGTCGACCGTCACGGTCGATGTCGACAACGGCTACCGAGCCGGCTGGTGCGTCGCTGATCGTGACCACGGTGAACGGCGCACTTGCGGACGGTTCACCGGACAGGACGAGCGCCGCGGCGAGGAGTAGTGGGGAGCTACGCATCGGCGCGGGTTCTCTCTCGGTCGTGTCGGAGTGCGGACACTATAATCGTTTCGAGCCATGTCTGCACCTGCCCAGCCCGAACCCTGGCTTCGCGGTCCCGTCGAAGGGATCGCTCCGATTCTTCAGCCCGCCGCTCACGCGCTCCTGCAGGCGCAGGAGGAAATAGCGGCATATGCGCGCGATCTGCCTGCAGACCTGCTCTGGCGCGAGACCGGAGCGGCCACGGCGGGCTTCCACGCGCTGCATCTGGCCGGTGCGCTCGATCGCCTCTATACCTACGCACGCGGCGGGACGCTCAGTGACGCGCAGCGCGCGCAGCTCAAGGCGGAAGCGACACCGCGCCCCGATCTCGACGGCGCCGCGCTCGTCCGCATCGTCGACGAGGCCATCGGGCGCGCGCTGGAGCAGCTGCGCGCAACGCCCGCCGAGCGGGTATTCGACGAGCGGCGCGTCGGACGGGCGGGTCTGCCGTCGACCGTGCTCGGCCTGCTGTTTCACGGTGCCGAGCACAGCACGCGTCACGCGGGCCAGTTCATCACGACGGTCAAACTGCTGCAGGCCGGACGCTGAGGTCGGTCGCCGGGCGCGTTTCGCCGGCCACCGTAGAATACGAGCATGCGAGCAGTCCGACTTGCGTCCGCGATCCTGCTGGTGGCCGGTCTGGCGGCGGCCGCGACCGCGTGCGGCCGGCCGGCACCGGCGCCCGTCACCGTCACTGAGGAAATCGCCCCCGAGCCCGGACAGGTGCCCGCCAGCCACCGGATCCTGATAGTCGCGCTCGGCGACAGCCTGACGGCAGGTCTGGGGCTGCTGAGCGAGGAAGCGTATCCGGCCCGGCTGGAGCAGATGTTCCACGACGAGGGCTACTACGAGGTCGAACTGATCAACGCGGGCGTGAGCGGCGACACGACCGCCGGCGGATTGCGGCGCGCCGAGGGGACGATCGAACCGGGCGTGCGCATCGCGATTGTCGCGCTCGGCGGCAACGATGCGCTGCGCGGTCTGTCGGTCGCCCAGACCCGGCAGAACCTCACGGGCATCATCGATACCTATCTCGGCGCGGGCATCGACGTGCTGCTCGTGGGAATGGAAGCGCCGACGAACCTGGGGCTCGACTACCGTGACTCGTTCCGCCGCGTGTTCAGTGATCTCGCGTTCGAGTACGGCGATCGTATCCGCTTCGTGCCCTTCCTGCTCGAAGGTGTCGCGGGCCGGCCCGATCTGAATCAGCCCGACGGCATCCACCCGAACGCGGAGGGCGCCCTGCGCATCGCTGAACTCCTGTATCCAACGCTGCGCGACATGGTCGACGATCTTCCGCCGCCTCCGGGACAATGATTGAGTTCCGCAACGTGTCCCGAACCGTCACCAGCGGCGCGGGCCCGCTGACGATCCTCCACCCGACGTCGTTCTCCATTCCCGAGGGCCGCGTGGTGGCCATCACTGGTCCATCGGGCAGCGGCAAGTCGACGATGCTCGGGCTGATGTCGGGGCTCGACGCGCCGACGACGGGATCGATCCTGCTCGACGGCGTCGACATCACGACGCTTGGCGAAGAGGCGCTGGCCCGCCTGCGCGGCGAGCGCGTCGGCATCGTCTTCCAGTTCTTCCACCTGCTGCCCTCGCTGACCGCATACGAGAACGTTCTCGTGCCGATGGAGATTGCCGGTGTGCGGGATGCGGGCGCACGGGCCCGGCAGCTGCTCGCCGAAGTCGGCCTGGCCGAGCGGGGACACCACTATCCGTCGCAGCTGTCGGGTGGTGAACAGCAGCGCGTGGCGATCGCGCGGGCGATTGCCAACGACCCGCCCATCCTGCTCGCCGATGAGCCGACCGGCAATCTGGATACGGCGACCGGGCGGCACATCATCGACCTGCTGGTGACGCTCCGTAAAGCGCGGGGGCGCACGCTGGTGCTCGTCACGCACGACCCCGAGCTGGCCGCAATGGCCGACGAGATCTTCGTGATGCGTGACGGCCGCATCGTCGAACGCCGGGAGAAGGCCGCCTGAAGGTGCTCGACGCGCTCCTGTTCGTCCTGAGGATGGCCTGGCGCGACACGCGCGCCAGCTGCCTGCGGCTGACGTTCTTCTTCCTCTGCGTCGGCCTGGGCGTGGCCGCCATCGTCGTGCTGCGCAGCGTCGTCCGCGAGATCCAGTACACGCTGACCAGCGAAGCCCGAGAGCTGGTGGCTGCCGACGTCGTGGTCCAGTCGACGCGTCCGTTCACCGACGAACAGCTGGCCCGCATCGCCCGCGTGGCCGAGGCGACGGGTGTCGTGGCGTCGCAGCACCTGGTCGACACGCAGACCATGGCGTCGAGTGCCGGGGAGGATGGGGTCGCCAAGCTCGTGGAGCTGCGGGCCGTCGAGCCGGGCTATCCGTTCTACGGCGCGCTGGAGCTGGCCGACGGCCTCGTCTATTCCCATGCGCTGCTCGAGAACGGCGGGGCGGTGGTCCAGCCGGAGCTGCTGGCAATTCTGGACATCGGTGTCGGTGACACGTTCCGGCTTGCCGACCGCGACTTCGTCGTGACGGGGGTCATTGCCCGCGACCGGGTCCAGCGAGGCGGTATCGCGTTCGGACCAAGGGTCTACGTCGACCTGGCGACACTCCGCGAGACGACGCTGCTCGGCTTCGGGAGTCGGGCGAGCCATCAGGTGCTGCTGAAGGTCGGGGAAGAAGGTCGACCGGCGCCGCTCGTCGAGGCGCTCCGCGCCGTCCTCAGCGACGACATTGCGTCGATCCGATCGTGGGAGATGCTCGAGGATCGGATCGGCCGGAACCTCCGGACCGCCGAGAACTACCTGAGCCTCGTCGGCTTCGCCATCGTCGTGCTGGGCGGCATCGGTGTCTGGAGCGTGACGCGCGTGCTCGTGCAGCAGAAGATGCGCAGCGTCGCGATTCTGAAGTGCCTTGGCGCGTCGGGGGCGCAGGTGCTTGCCGTCTCGCTGCTCCAGATCCTGGGGCTGGCGGCAATCGGGAGCCTGGCCGGCGTCGGTCTGGCGGCCGTCGTGCTGCAGATGCTGCCGATGACGCTGCTCGAGCCACTCGGCGTGACAGCGGTGACGTTCAAGAAGTCGGCCGCCGCACAGGGCATGGCGGTGGGCATGCTCGTCTCACTGCTGTTCGCGCTCGTCCCGCTGCTCGAGGTGCGCGGCATCAAGCCGCTGCTCCTGCTGCGGGAGCACTCGGCCGACACGGCCAGGCGGCGCGATCGCGCGAGCTGGCTGGCGGCGGTCGGCACGGCCGCTGCTCTGGTGGTCGCCGCCGTGTGGCAGGCGGGATCGCTCGAAACCGGCCTCTACGTGTCGGCCGGCTTTGCCGTCGTGGCCGGCCTGCTGTACGGCGCGAGCGTGCTGCTCATCCGCGCGACGCGGGCGCTGGTGGCATCGCCCCGCTTCGCACTGCGCCATGCGGCCATCAACATCGGCCGTCCGGGCAACCAGACACGCGTCGTCCTCATGGCGGTCGGCCTGGGCTGCTTCTTCATCCTGGGCGTACGGGCCACCCAGATATCGCTGCTCAGCGACCTGACGGGCGGCATCAGCGATCGGTCTCCCGACTTCGTGCTCATCGACATCCAGCGCGATCAGATCGACGGCGTGCGCACCGTGCTGGCGCCCTACCTGAAGGAGCCGGCGCGCATCATGCCGAACATGCGTGCCCGTGTCGTCGGCGTGCAGGGGCAGCGGCTGCAGCTCGATTCGGTGCAGGCCGTGCGCGAGTACGGGCGCCTCTCGCGGGAGTACGGCCTGACGTTCCGCGACCACCTCGAGGCGAACGAGGAACTTGTGGCCGGCACGTTCTGGGACGACGGGACGGAGCGAGAGGCGCTGGTCGGCGGCGCCGATAGCGAGGTGTCGATTGAAGTCGACGCAGCGGAAGACGGCCTCGAGATTGGCGACCTCGTGACGTTCGACGCCGCCGGCGTCCGGTTCACGGCGCGCGTGACGAGCATCCGGCGCGTCGCCTGGGAGGACTCGCAGAGCGGGGGCTTCATCTTCGTGCTGCGTCCGACGCCGGCCGTCGAACGCGCGCCGCACTCCTACGTCGGCTTCGCGCAGCTGCGTGAGGGACTGGACGCCGCCGGGGGAGACCTCCAGCGGGAGCTGGTGCGCGCCTTTCCGAACGTGTCGGTGATCGACGTCCGCGACATCATCGCCACGATCCGGACCATCGTCGACAACGTCACACTGGGAATCACAGTGGTGGGGATCGTGACACTCGTCGGCGGCGTCCTGATCCTCGTCGGCGCGGTGGCCATGACGAAGTTCCAGAAAATCTACGAGACCGCCATCTATCGCACGCTTGGGGCGAGCACACGGCTCGTGGCGGCCATGCTGGCGGTCGAGTACGGGCTGCTGGGGGCGCTGGCCGGCGTGCTGGGAGCGGCTGGCGGGACGGCCCTGGCGTGGGGACTGTCGGAGCACGTCTTCAACATCGACTGGCAGCCCGCCCCGGGCCTGTTCGCTGCCGGCGTTCTGGTGAGCGCCGCCATCGTCAGCGGCGTCGGCGTGGCGGCAAACCTCGATGTGCTGCGGCGCAAGCCCCTCGCAACGCTGCGCAGTGAGTAGGGCCTGTCCCGCCGGACACCCGGCCGACCGGACTGCGGCAGCAGGTGCGCGGTTCTGGTATGATCGTCTGCTGAAATCCATTCGAAAGGGGCCTACCGGGGCATGACGAACAGAGTGCTCGACGATGCCGTGTTGACGAAACTGAAGGACGAGCTGCTGAGGAAGCGGGCCGAGCTTCTCGCGGTGTCGACCGGTGCGCGCCCCTTGCCCGAGGCAGCCGACGTCAACAGCCGGCAGGGCGACCTGGCCGACCAGGCCAGCGGCAACAACGAGGTCCACATCGCGTTGAAGCTGAAGCAGACGGACGCGAAGATCCTGCAGGCCATCGAGGAAGCGCTCGTGCGGATGGAGAAGGGCACCTACGGCATCTGCCGCGACTGCGGCGAGCCAGTCGCCCTGCCGCGCCTGAACGCCATCCCCTGGACGCGCGTCTGCATCACCTGCAAGGAAAAGCAGAGCGCCTGAGCGCTCCGGTGTCGATCCCTCCGGTTCCCGTTGCGATTGCCATCGGCTCGAACCTGGGCGACCGCCATGCGCACGTCACCTGGGCAGCCGATGCGCTTGCCAGACGGCTGACCGCCACCCGCCTGTCCCCGATCATCGAAACGGCACCGGAAGGCGTTCCCGATCCACAACCGCCGTATCTCAATGCCGTCGTCTGGGGCCTGTGCGACCAGGCCCCGCGTCAGCTGCTCGACTGGCTGCTCTCGCTCGAGGCCGAGCGGTTCCGGGCGCGCACCGGCTTCCGGAGTGCACGCACGCTCGATCTGGACCTGATCCTCTATGGCGATCTGGCCATCCATGAACCCGGGCTCGAGGTGCCACACCCGCGCTTCCGCGAACGGCGCTTCGTCCTGGAGCCGCTGGCGGCGATTGCGCCCGACATGCGCGATCCGGTGACGCGGATGACGATCGTCGAGCTGCTGGAGCGACTGAAATAGCGGCCTGAAAGAGAGAAAGGGGGCGCGCCCGATGGCGTCGCCCCCTTCTGGTCTGGCCGAACCGGCGTCGTCCGCCTACTCGTACTTCAGCGCGACGATCGGATCGAGGTTCGCAGCCTTCCTGGCGGGGTAGAACCCGAAGAAGATGCCGACGGCGGCCGAGAACATCACGGCTACCAGAACCGCGTTAAGCGGAATGGTGGCGGCCATGCCCTGGTAGATCCGGAGGAATTCCGAGACCAGGAAGCCGATGCCGATACCGAGGCCGCCGCCGACGATGCTGATGACGATGGCCTCGATGAGGAACTGCAGCAGCACGTCGAAGCTGCGGGCGCCAATCGCGAGGCGGAGACCGATCTCGCGCGTGCGCTCCGTGACCGACACCAGCATGATGTTCATGATCCCGATGCCGCCGACGACGAGCGAGACGCCGGCGATGCCGGCGAGCAGGTTGGTCATCGTCGTCGTCGCCTGCGTGCGGACGGCAACAATGTCGTCGAGCGTCTGGATGATGAAGTCGTCCTCTTCGCCGGGCGCGAGGTTGTGCGCGGCGCGGAGCGCCTCGGTGATCTGCTGAATGGCCGCCTGCATGTGGTCGGCCGAGATCGCCGACACGTAGATCCGGCTCAGGTACTGCTGGCCGGTGAGCTTCTTCATCAGCGTGGTGTACGGGATGAAGACCTGATCGTCCATGTTCATCCCGCCGCCGGACGAGCCCTTCGACGTCATCACGCCGACCACGCGGAAGACGTGGTTGCGCAGACGGACCTGCATGTCGGTCGGGTCGACGTTCTCGCCGAAGAGCGTGTCGGCGACGTTCGAGCCGAGCACGACGACCTTGGTCGCGGCGCGCACGTCCTCTTCGCTGAAGAAGCTGCCGTACTTGACCGGCCACGAGCGGATCGCGGGCAGGTCGACGTTGGTGCCCTCGATGCGCGTGTTCCAGTTCTGGTTGCCGTAGATCATCTGCGCGCGGGTGTCCACGCTCTCGGCAATGTACTGGACGGCCGGCAGGTCGCGGATCGCGTCGACGTCTTCGGGACGCAGGCGGACACTGGTCCCGATGCCGCCGCGCACGCCGCCGGGCGCATTGAAGCTGCCGGCGTAGATCGTGATGAGGTTGGTCCCGGCGGCGCGGATCTGATCCTCGATCATCGCGCGGGCGCCGGTGCCGAGCGCGACCATGGCGATGACCGCGGCCACGCCGATGATCATGCCGAGCATGGTCAGGCCCGTCCGGAGCTTGTTACGGGCCAGCGCCTTGAGGGCGATACGGATGGTCATCAGGATCGACATGTCTGCTCCCAGGGATCGATATCAGTGTACCGGAGCCGCGGACTCTTCCTCATCGGGATGCGGGATGAGATCGGGCTCGGGCGGCGGCAGAGCCGCGAGCTCGTCGGCCGCGTTGCGGCGGTGACGAATCGGCTGGTCGGCCACGATGCGGCCGTCACGGAAGCGGACGAGCCGGGTGGCGTACTCGGCAATGTCCATCTCGTGCGTGATCAGCACGATCGTGATGCCCTTCTCGGTATTCAGCCGCTGGAAGATGCCCATCACCTCGATGCTCGTGCGCGTATCGAGGTTGCCGGTCGGCTCGTCGGCGAGCAGGATCGACGGCTCGTTGATGAGCGCGCGGGCAATGGCCACGCGCTGCTGCTGGCCGCCCGAGAGCTGGTTGGGCATGTGGTGGTAGCGCTGACCGAGCCCGACCGCGTCGAGCGCGGCGAGTGCGCGCTTGTGCCGCTCGGACGCCTTCATCTGTTCGCGGCGGTAGAGCAGCGGCAGCTCGACGTTGTCGAGCGCCGTCGTGCGGCTGAGCAGGTTGAAGCCCTGGAACACGAAGCCGATCTTCTCGTTCCGCACCTGGGCCAGTTCGTCCTTCGACAGCTTCGACACGTCGCGGCCGTCGAGGATGTAGGTGCCGCTGGTCGGCCGGTCGAGGCAGCCGGTAATGTGCATGAACGTCGACTTGCCCGAGCCCGACGGGCCGGTGACCGCCACGAACTCGCCCTCGTAGATGTCGAGCGAGATGCCGCGGAGCGCGCGCACCTCGTGATCGCCCATCCGATAGACCTTCGTGAGGTCCCTGACCGACATTACGACCCTGGATTCGTCTCCCATACCTCTCTCGACGCGCGCTGAGCGAAAGGGCCGGCGAGCGTGGCTGCCGGCCCTTCAGCTGTCGGCCTAGAACCCGCCGCGGCCGCGGCCGCCGAAATTACCGCCCCCGAAGCCACCCCGGCCGCCGCCCGGCTGACCGAAGATGGTCTGCTGGCTTGCGCCCGCGCTGGCAGCGGTCACCGGCAGGATGATGTTCGTGACGACTTCCTGGCCCTCGGTGAGATCGCCCGACACCAGCTGGCTGAACTGGCCGTCGCTGATGCCCGTCATGACACGGACGTCGGTGAGCGTGCGGGCGTTCTCGTCCCAGACCCACACGGTCCCGGGCTGCGGCTGCACCTCGATGGGCGCGAAGAACTCGTCAATCTTCCGATCGGACTGGATGGGCGAACCCGTCTGAGATCCGCCGTTGGCCAGCGCGACGGGCTGCAGTGCGGCTCCCGCGCCTCGACCGCCCTGGCGACCGCCGCGGGCACCCGCCATCGGCGGGACAGGCGCGCCACCCTGCGGCGGGGGCGGACCGAACGTTCCACGGCCGCCGCGACCCGCACGCCCTGGGCCGGCCTGGGGCGCACCGGCGTCGGCGACGGTGGCGACCGCCGGCTGAAGACCCGGAGCCGCGCCCGCCTGGGCCACCGGCGCCGCCGGACCCGCCGGCTGTGCGGCCGCGTTCGGGCCCATCGGCGCGCCACCACCACGGCCGACGCGCGTCGGCTGCGGGGGCGGCTCGAGACCGAGCGCCGTGAACATCTCGGCCGACGGCCGGAAGCGGAGCGCCGCGTTCGGGATGCGGAGCACGTCCTCGGCCGTGTTGACGATGATCCGGAGGTTCGCCGTCAGGCTCGGCCGGAGGCGGTAGTCCGGGTTCGGGACGATGATCCAGACCGGATAGGTAACGACGTTGCTCTGGACCGTCGCGTTGAGGTTGACGTTCTCGACCGTGCCGTGGAACGTCGTGTTCGGGTACGTGTCGACCTCGAACTCGACCTTCATGCCCGGGCGGATCTTGCCGATGTCGGCCTCGTCGACGCCGGCCGTCAGGCGCAGCGTGTTGAGGTCGGTGGCAATCTCGAAGAACGGCGTGATGTTCATGCTCGACTGAATCGTCTGGCCGACGTCGACGAGCCGGTTGACGACCACACCGTCGATGGGCGACTTGACCTCGGTGTACGAGACATTCAGCTCGGCCTGCGCGAGGTTGGCGCGCGCCTGCACCAGCTGCTTTTCGGCCGCGGCAATCTGCGCCTGGCGCGTCTTGACGGCCAGCTCGGCCTGTTCGAGCTGCGTCTGGTTGGCGAGCCCCTTCTCGAAGAGCTCCTTCGTGCGCGCGAGGTTCCGCTCGGCATCTTCGAGCTGCACGCGCTGCATCTCGATGTCGGTCTCCTGGCGCTCGATGTTGGCCGCCTGGATATCGACCTGTGTCTGCAGGAGGGACGGATCCAGGCGGGCGACGACCTGGCCCCGGCGGACGATCGAGTTGAAGTCCGCGTTGAGCTCGATGATCGTGCCCGACACCTGCGGCCCGACCTGGACCGTGCGCAGGGCCTCGAGCGTTCCCGTCGCCTGCACCGCCTCGATGATCGTGCCGCGCGAGATGACGGCACGGATGATCTGCGGCGGCTCTTCGGCCTTCCCGTAGACGAAGAAGTACCAGGCGCAGCCCCCTGCGACCGCCAGCAGCCCAAGTGTCGTTACGAGTCTTTTCATGATCGTGTCTGTCGCGCTCTACTCGGCGGACGCGCGGGCCGCCCGGCGCCGCAGCCCGGAGAAGCCCTCTTCGAAGACGGTGTAGACGCTCGGCACGAGCACGAGCGTGACCAGCGTCGATGTCAGCAGTCCGCCGATGACCACGCGCGCCATCGGGGCCTGCAGCTCGGCGCCTTCACCGATACCGAGCGACATGGGCACCAGGCCCAGCACCGTGGCCAGGGTGGTCATGAGAATCGGCCGCAGGCGGGTGCGCCCCGCCAGCACGACGGCCTCGCGCAGCGGCATGCCGTCGCGGCGCCGCAGCACGTTGGTGTAATCGACGAGCAGGATGGCGTTGCTCACCACGATCCCTGCCAGCATGATTACTCCGATATACGCCTGCAGACTGAAAGACGTTGACGTCAGCTTGAGCGCGAGCACCACGCCGATGGCCGCCACCGGCACCGAGAACATGACGATGAACGGATCACGCAGCGATTCGTACTGCGACGCCATGACGGCGTAGACCAGCAGTACGCCGAGAATCAGCAGCACCTGCAGCTGCGAGAAGGCCTCCGCCTGCTGCTCGACCTCGGCGCCGAAGCCGACCGAGAAGCCCTGCGGGACGTCGAGCTGCGGAAGCCGCTCCTGGACGGTCGCCACGGCTTCGCCGAGCGCGATGCCGGCGTCGATCTCGGCGTTGACGCGGGTGATGCGCTGCTGGTTCTTGCGCTCAATCTGCGTCGGACCGGTCTGCGGCGTCAGGTCCAGCACGTTGGCCGCCGGCAGCACCTGGCCGCGCGGCGTGCTGATGAGCACTTCGCCGACCGACTCGGACCGCATCCGATCTTCCTCGCGCAGGCGCACGATGATCGGGAACTCCTTGCCGTGCTCACGGAAGACGGCCGCCTGCGTGCCGCTGATGTTCGTGCGGATGGTGTTGGCCACGCCCGTCACCGACAGGCCGAGCAGGGCGGCCTTCGGCCGATCGACGCGGATGGCCATCTCGGGCCGGCCTTCCTCGGTGGCCCGCTGCGGGCTCGCGATGCCCGGCGTGTCGCGCATGAGCCGGACGACGTCCTCGGCCAGACGGTTTGCCGTCAGCAGGTCGTCGCCGCGGATCTCGACGGCGAGCCGGCTGTCGCTGCCGCCGCCCATCAGGCGCGTCATCTGCTGGTTGCCGCCCGAGGCGCGCGTCGTGATCTGCGCGCCGGGGATGCCGACCAGGACACGACGCAGATCGGTCGCGATTTCGTTGCTGGTGCGCGTGCGCTGATCACGCGGCACCAGGTGGACCTCAAACCGGACGCTCGAGGCACTGCCGCCGCCGAATCCCGCGCCGCCGCCGCCACCCGCGTTCGAGATGATGGTGACCGCCTCGGGGACGTTCGTCCGGATGATCTCTTCCATCTGAAGAGCGACGGCTTCGGTCCGCTCGATGCGGGTGCCGGCCGGCAGACGCGCCGTGATCGACACCTCGCCCTCGTCGGTCTCGGGCAGCATCTCCGTCGGGATCGTCGGCAGCAGCAGGAACGCGAGGATCGTGAGCGCGGCTGAGCCGGCGATTACGCTGCCGCGATGCTGCAGGGCCACCTCGAGGATCCGCTTGTAGCTGTCGTCGAGCCAGGTGAGCGCCCGTTCGGTGGCGTTCGACAGCCGTCCGAAGAACGACTGGCTCCCGGATTGGTCGTGCAGGTGGAGCAGCCGCGAGCAGAGCACCGGCACGATCGTGACCGCGACAAACAGCGACATCGCCAGCGAGAACATCACGACGATGGCCAGCTGCGTGAAAAGGATGCTCGACACGCCGCTCAGGAAGAGCAGGGGCACGAAGACGGCGATGTGCGTCAGGATCGACGCGAGGATGGCGGACCAGACCTCCTCGCTGCCGTCGACGGCTGCCTGCACGCGGCTCTTGCCCTTTTCCATGTGTCTGTAGGCGTTCTCGAGCACGACGATCGAGGCGTCGACGATCATGCCGACGCCGAGCGCGAGACCGCCGAACGTCATGGTGTTGAGCGTGTAGCCGCCGAAGTAGAGCAGCGCGAACGTGCCGATGACCGAGATCGGAATCGAAAGGCAGATGATGACGGTCGCCCGCCAGTCGCGCAGGAAGAGAAAGATGATACCGATGACGAGGATCGAGCCGAGATAGACGTGCTCGCGTACCGAATTGATCGCCTGCTCGATGAAGCGCGACTGATCGCTGAGCACCGTCAGGCGCACCGAGGGGACCTCGCGGTTCGTCCGCTCGACTTCGGCGCGCACCGCCTCGGCGATGGCCACCGTGTTGCGGCCCGACTGCTTCGAAATCGACATGCGCACGCCGGGCAGGCCGTTGATGCGCATGAAGCTGCGCCGGTCTTCCGTCGTATCGCGCACCTCGGCGATGTCGCGCAGGTAGACCGGCACGCTGCCGCGTGTCAGCACGACGAGGTCGCGCAGCTGATCGAGGTCCTGGAACTGTCCAGTACTGCGGAGCAGATACGTCGTGTCGCCCTCGTCGACCTCGCCGAGCGGGATGTTCTGGTTCTCGGAGCGGATGGCGCTGACGACCTGGTCCACCGACAGGTCGAGCGCCGTGATCTTCTCCTTCGAGAGCTCAACGTGAATCTGCCGCCGCAGGCCGCCGTTGACCGTCACGGCCGCGACGCCGTCGACACGTTCGAACCGCGGCGCCAGGTCGACCTCGGCGATTTCGCGCAGCGTGACGCTGTCGTAGTTGCCCTCGACGCCGATGTTCATGATGGGCGAGGCGTTCGAATCGAACTTGAAGATGGTCGGCGGATCGGCGTCGTCCGGCAGGCGGCCGCGGACGCGATCGATGCGCGTGCGGACCTCGTCGGCAGCCTCGGACAGGTCGGAGCCCCACGCGAAGCTCAGCCGAACCGTGCCCGAGCCCTCGGACGCGGTCGATTCGATACGCTCGATGCCCGGGACGGCCGCAAGCGCCTGCTCGAGCGGCCGCACGATGAGCTCCTCGATCTCCTGCGGGCCGACGCCGGCGTATCCCACGCGGACCGTGATCTGCGGATACGAGACGTCCGGCATCAGGTCGACCGGCAGGCGCGCGAGCGACAGCAGGCCGAGCAGCACGATGACAGCCGACAGCATGAACATCGTGACCGGACGCTCAATGGCGAGGCGTGGAATACTCATCGGTGACTCCCTCGAACGCAGTGATGGCGCCCCCGGGGGCGCCTGTCGAACTCCAGGACGCGACGGTTCATGGCCTCCGACCGCCCGTCATGCCGGGCCGGTCCCGTTCGGATCGGCGCCGCGCGCCCGGTCGCGCGCCTCGGGCGGCCGGACGGCCTCGACGCTGAGAACCCGTTCGCCGTCGCGGACGGCCAGCGCGCCGGTCGTGACCACGCGCGTGCCTTCCTCGAGGCCGCGGACGATTTCGATGCGCTCACCGTCGGACACGCCGGTCTCCACTTCCTGGAAGCGGGCGACGTCGTTTTCGTCGACGACGTAGACGCCGCGGCGGCCCTGCAGGTCGACCACGGCGGACCGTGCGACGACCAGGGCGTCGGGCTTGCGTTCGGCCGTCAGGCGGACGCGCGCGTACATCCCGGGCTTCAGCCGGAAGCCCGGGTTCGGCACTTCAATCTCCATCGTGGCCGTCCGGGTCGCCGGGTCGAAGACCGGCGCCACACGGCTGACCTGTCCGGTGAACTGCTCGCCGGGGAACGCATCGACCTCGACAATGGCCGGGGCCCCCTGCCGGACGCGTCGGAAGTCCTTTTCGATCAGGTTGGCCACCATCCGGACGGTGCTGATATCAACAAGCGAGACGATGGCCGTGTTGGCGGTCGCGAACGCGCCCGGATCGAGATCGCGCCGGCCGACGAATCCGTCGACCGGCGAGACGACATCGGTGTCGGCGAGCGACACGAGCAGCTCATCGAGCCGCGCCTGCGTCGAGACGAGCTGCGCTTCGGCGACGGTGACCTGCGAGACGGCCGCGTTGTAGCGCGCCTCGGCGTCTTCGAGCGACGCCTGCGAGAGCAGGCCGCGCTCGAAGCTGGCGCGGGCGCGGTCGAGCGCGTTGCGGGCCACCTCGACGTCGTTCTGCCGCGCGGCCAGCGTGGCCCGGTTCACTTCGAGATTGGCGCGGACCTGGTTGACCTGCTCGCGAATTGCCCGGTCCTCGATCTTCGCAATGGCCTGCCCGCGCGTGACGGGATCGCCCAGCTTGACGTAGATCGCCTCGATGCGTCCCGCGATGCGGGGCACGACCTCGACGGTCGCTTCACCGATGAGGTTGCCGACCACCGTGACGTAGTCGACCATCTCGCCGCGGTCGACGGTGCCGATCTCGACCGTCATCGGCACCATGCCCCGACCGCCGCGACCGCCCCCCGGACCGCCCGGGCCGGCGCCGCGACCACCCGCGGCAGCACCAGCGGGCGCCGCCGGTTCGGCGGCGCCCGATCGGAAGTACCAGACACCGACGCCCACCAGGACGACGACCGCTACACCAACCAGGATCCTCTTCATTGACGTCCGAATCTTTCCGTGTCGCGCGTATCAGTTGCCGCCGTTGCCGCCACCACCGCCGGCGGCGCCGCCACCGCCGCCACCGACGCGCTGCAGCCGCTCGAACTCAGCAAGGGCATTGATATAGGCAATCATCGCGCGAAGCTCGGCCAGCCGCTGCTGCGTCAGGTTGGTCTGGGCCTGCACGACGTTGTAGTTGGTCGACATGCCGACGTCGAAGCGGGTCTGCTCGGCTTCGGCGTTGCGCTCGGCGACCTCACGGGCCTTCTGCGCGGCCAGGTACTGCTTGTACGAGTTCTCGACCGCGAGCCCGGCGTTGGTGACCTGCGCCGCGACGTTCAGTTCCTGCGCCTGCAGCTGCGCAATCGACTGCTGCAGCTGCAGCTGGGCGCGCGCGTAGTTCGCCTTTGCCGCCCGCATGAAGAGCGGGTAGGTGAAGTTGAACTGCAGGTTCCAGGTCGGCAGCTCGAACCCGAACGTCTGCGACAGGGCCGTCCTGTAACCGGTCGTTGTGCCGTCGTCGAGCAGCGCGTTCTGGCCAGCCACGCTGTAGCCGGCCTGCAGGTCGAGCTGCGGCTTGGTGAGGTCGCGCGTGACCTCGAGCGACAGGCGATTGATGTCGAGGTTCCGCCGAGCCTGCACGAGGTCGGTCCGATCCGCGAGGGCCCGCTGCACGGCCGACTGGATGTCGACGCTCTGCACCGTCATCTGCGGCACGTCGATCGGATTGATCGTCACTCCGTAGATTTCGTCGTTGGGACCTTCGGCGAGCAGCTGCTTGAGCGCGAGCTCGGCGGTGCGCCACTGGATCTGCGCGTTGAGCAGCGCCTGCTCGGCGTTGGCGACCTGCGTTTCCGACGTGGTCGTCTCGATGGGGGCGAGCGTGCCGATCTCGACCTTCGTCAGGTTCTCCTGGAGCAGGCGCTGGGCCAGTTCGAGCGACCGGCGCTGAATCTCGATCTGCTCGATGGCCTGGCGGAGATTCCAGTAGGCGGTCCGGACGTTGGCCTTCAGGTTCTCGATCTGCGTGAGCAGCTGGATGTCGGCAATCTGTCGCTGCACACCGAGCGTGCGGATCTGGTTCCGCGTGTCGTCGACCCGGAACCCACGCAGCAGGGGCTGCGTGTAATTCATCTGGAAGTTCGAGTTGAAGGCCGGGTTCCGGAGTGCCTGCGACGAGTTCGTGCTCTGTCGCTGGTTGTTGAAGTTGACCGAGAACCGCCCGCCGAGCCACGGGAGCGTCTGGTTGACGCCGAAGTTGTAGGTCTGGCCAATCTGGTTGACGATGGCCCGTTCCTCGAGCCGGTTGTTGTTCGGCGAGGCGGCGTCCCGGTACGAGTACTGGCTCGTGAGCTGCGGAGTGAACGCCGCGCGCGCCGACGCCAGGTTGTAGTCGACGATCTGCGGGTTCATCCGCGCGGCCTTCAGGTTGAGGTTCTTCTCGAGGGCGATGTCCATCGCTTCCTCGAGCGTCAGCGGCAGCAGCGTGGTGCCCGGCAGCGGTTCCGGGACGGCCTGGCCGACCACGTACCGATCGACCTCGCCGGCCGCCTGCTGGCCGGCGGCGGTGACCTGCTGGGCCGACGCCAGCGTCGGCACGAGCGCCGCACTCAAGGCGAGGGCCCCGAGGTACTGGAAGCGCGGGATTCTCATCATTGCCGTTTCACTCCTCTGCAGACGCCGGGCGGACCCAGACGCTCTTCGTTCTCGTTCGATATCGAGCAGGCTTGATACAGCGGGCAACTACCGGGGCCCGTCGGCGGGTGGGCGCCCCCGGCCGGCGCGATTGAAGCGACGGTCGAGGATCTCCTGCAGCTTCTGGTGCTGCTCGGGGGTGAGTTCGCGGTACATGCGGTAGAGCATGACCATGCGGCTTTCGTTGACCCGTGCCCGGGCCGCCTCGACCCTCATGACCTGGAGCTGGTACGTGGCGTCGTCGGCCACGCGCTCGCGCGTCATCTTGTCGAGAGCCGCCGACTCACGAAGGAACTCGTGGACAATCGGCCGCAGATCGGCGTTGCGCCGCGTGTAGATGTCGTTGATCCGCTTGACCTTGTCGGCCGACAGCCCGAGCTCCTTCTGGACCTCGGGATCGTTCCACCATTCCCACGACCGCGGGGGAGGCCCCTGCGGTGTTTCCGCCGTGCTGTGCGCCTGAACGACACCCGACGCGACGGCCGGCCCGGCCAGCACCACGGCCAGAACCGCCCCGCACGCCAGGACCTCTCGAACGAAGAGGAGCTTTCTACCAGTCACGCCTGAGTTACGCCCGGTGGGCTGCGCCCGTTTACGCCCGGACGGCAAGCCGTTCGAGCCGTTCGATGACCTCACCGACGATGTTGTTCGGAGTCGATGCGCCGGCGGTCAGGCCTATGCTTACGGAGCCGGGGGGCAGCCAGTTCCGCGTCAGGGTTTCGGGCACCGCCGCCGTCGACGGGGCGCCGATCGGCCGGTGCCGGATCGAGCCGTCGTCGGCAATGCAGTCCGGTTCGGCGATGTGAAACGTCGGCACGTGATCGGCGCAGATTCGCGCAAGGTTGCACGTATTGGAACTGTTGTACCCGCCGACGACAATCGCCAGGTCGAGCTGCTCGGTGGCGAGCAGTTCCTCGACGGCATCCTGCCGCTCCTGCGTAGCCGAGCAGATGGTGTCGAACGCCCGGAACCGCACCGCCGCGCCTTCCTCGCCGTAGCGGTCGACCATGGCCTCGCGGATCATCTCGCCGATCCGGAGCGACTCGCTCATCAGCATGGTCGTCTGGTTGGCGCAGCCGACGCGCTCGAGGTGTTCGAGCGGGTCGAAGCCGGGCGAGTAGGCCCCCTCGAACGTCGCCAGGAAGGTCGCGGCGTCGCCGGGTCTGCGGATGAATTCACAGACGATGGCGGCCTGTTCCTCGTCGCGGACCACGAGGTAGTGCCCCCCGAGGGCAGTGGCCTGCGAGGCGGTGGCGCGGGCCTCTTCGTGCGTGGCCTTGCCGTGGATGATCGACGTGTAGCCGTCGCGGGCGTAGCGGCGCACGTTCTTCCAGACGTTGAGCACCGACCCGCAGGTGGTGTCGACGAGCGTGCAGCCGCGCGCCTCGAGCGCGGCCAGCTCCGAGACCGAGACGCCGAACGCCGGCAGAATCACGACGTCGTCTTCGTTGAGCCGATCCCAGCTTTCGCCCGGATCGCTGAGGAACCGGATGCCCTGAGCCCGCAGCTGGTCGTTGACGTGCGGGTTGTGAATGATCTCGCCGGTCAGAAAGACGCGCCGATCGGGGAACTTCCGCCGGGTCTGGTAGGCGTAGTCCACGGCCCGGTCGACGCCGTAGCAGAAGCCGAACTCACGAGCCAGATGAACGGTGAGCCGGCCCGTCCGGCGCACGTACCCCGCTGCCCGAATCTCGTCGACGAGCGAGCTGTGGTACGCAGCGGCGAGCTCGCCGGCGACCTCGGCCTTCATGTCGAGGCCCTTACGGAAGATCAGCGGCGGCATGCGGTCCTCGGAATAAGCGGGTACATCTCCAACATTCTAGACGACTTAGACGACGAAAACCCGCGTCGGTCGGGCTTTGATGGATCGGGGGAGCAGGCAAACGAAAGGCCCCGCTGGGGCGGGGCCTTCCGGTTTCCATCCCGCACGTCGTACAGACCGGTCAGCGCGCGGCGTACTGCCCCTGGGTCAGCGCCGGCGTGATTTCGTCGAAGAACACCAGGGGGTCGGGGACGTGGCGTTCGAAGTCGTAGTCGAGCAGTTCGGCGTTTACCGGCTGTCCCGGCGGCGTCATCGTCTCGGGCTGATCGGCCTGGACGGCTGGGGGCGCCGGCCGTTGGGGCTCGAGTGTGGCCCAGACCTGACCGCCGATCAGGCCCATCACGAGGCCGGCCGCGGCCGCGACGCCGACCCAGGCGGGCGCCACGCGACGTTCCGTGTCGGTGCGTGGCGCTGCCGCGACGTGGGCCGGGAAGGCAATGACGCGCGACGGTTCGTCGAGCTGCTCGAGCCGCCGCAGGATCTGCGCCTGCTGGAGCGCGAGCCGTTCGGGCGGGAAGGCCTCGTCGGCCGCGGCGAGCGCCTCACTGCGGAGGTCGTCGAGCCAGCGACCCAGCTCGCGCAGCCGGCCGCTGCACCGATCGCAGCGGTTCAGGTGCGCCGGCCGATCGCCGTCGAGCAGGACGGCGGTCAGCGTTTCGTCCGAAAGATGGCCCTGGCGAAACAGAACATCAGCGATTCGCACGTTTGCTCCTTCCGGCGACGGTGCCCTTGACCGTGGGTGCGACCAGCAGGCCCCGGAGCCGACGAATGGCCCGGAACAGGTGCACCCGGACGGTCGATTCGTTCAGACCGGTCATTGCGCTCACTTCCCGCGACGTCCGGCCGTCGATGTGGCTCAGCATGAACACCATCCGCTGGCGTTCGGGCAGCTCGGCCACGGCGTCCATGAGCCGGTTGTGCCGCTCGTCGGCGAGCACCAGATCCTCGGGGCTCGGGCCGCGCGACGGCACGTATTCGGCCGGGTCCCGCTCGACGCCGGCCGCGTCGAGCATCGGCGGCGCGAGCCAGCGCTCGCGTCGCCGCCGGGCCTTGATTCGGTCCAGGCATCCATTGATGAGGATGCGCGTGAACCAGACTTCGAACGGCAGGTCCTCACGGAACGTCCCGATGTGCATGTACGCCTTGATGAAAGCGTCCTGCACGGCCTCATCGGCGTCGGCGGCATTGCGCAGATAGTGATAGGCAATGCGCACGGCGCGCCGCTGATATCGGGCCACCAGCTCGCCGTAGCGTTCGCGGGCGGCATCGTGTCGACCTTCGGCCTGGAAGGCCCGAATGTCGATGGCGACGCGCGCGTCCGCCTCGCGGGCGCTGACCGGCGTCTGGTCCTGCTCTGTCATAGATACGTCACAACTGGCCGGCTGTTTACCGAGATTCTATCAGCGCCCCGGGAACGGGCGCGGCCGGCTGGTGACCTGGGACGCGGCGCGCGTCAGGGTCGTGCCCGGGTAATACGCCGCCAGCACGCGGGCTACGTCGTCGCCTCGTCGGAGCCGCGCGGCGGCGCCGACCTGGCACAGGCCGACGCCGTGGCCGTAACCCGTTCCTTCGAACCGGTAGACCCCCTCGGCGGTGAGCTCCAGCGTGAAGCGAGTGCTCATGATGGCGCGCGCACCGAACACCTGATTGATGGCGGCACGCAGCTGTTCGCCCCGGAGGCTGCGCGGCTCGCTGCCGTCGACTTCGACGAGTGCGACGCGTCCGCTCGCGTCGCGCGCCGCGACACGAACACGGTGAAGGGTGGCGCCGATCGCAGTCGTCGGACTGGCGTTGAGCGCCTCGCGCAACTGGTCCGCAGTCAGCTCGAACTGCCAGGTCCGGTGCGTACCCTCCGGCAGCGGGTCGGGGGCGCCGGTCAGGTAGGGGACGCTCTGGCCACCCCAGACAGCGGCCGCATCGGCCGTGTGACCACCGCAGTCGGCATGAAAAAGTGCCTGGCCCGGGCGTCCGTTGAACACGAGAATCTGTCCCCGGGTTGCGTCGACCGCCGCGCGCGCGGCGGCGGCGAATCGGGAAGTCCGGAGCCGCGCCGGGTCGTAGACCTGACAGTGGGTCGTATCGCACAGGTTGAATCCCTCCGCGGCGTGCCGGCCGAGGTGGGATGCGGCGTACGTCCGGGCGATGATGGCCTGCACGCGAAAGATGCGCTCGACGACCTCGGGCCGTTCACCGACGGGACCGACTTCGGCGAGCGTCGTGCCGATCAGGTACTCCTCGAGCGGCACGCGAACGATGCGTCCCTGGCTGCGGACGAGGATCGTTTCCGGGAGCACCAGTGGGTCGCGGCCCGGCACGGACGGCGGAGGGCCGCCGCAGCTGCCTGCCGCGACGAGGGCCAGGACGAGCACGCAGGACAGGAAGAGTCGACGGTGAATCATGAGGCTCGGACGAGGCCGGGCGGCCGCAGCGCAGCACCGCGCGCGTCATACCGTAACATTGGGCGTCATGCGGTACGAGCCGGTTATCGGTCTAGAGATTCATGCCCAGCTGCTGACGGCCACGAAAATCTTCTGCGGATGTGCCACGACGTTCGGCGCACCACCCAACACCAACGTCTGTCCTGTCTGCCTGGGGCTGCCAGGGGCGCTCCCGGTCCTGAACCGCCGGGCCGTTGAGCTGGCCATCAGGGCGGGGCTGGCGCTCGGCTGCCGCATCCAGGCCCGGTCGATCTTCGCGCGGAAGAACTACTTCTATCCGGACCTGCCCAAGGGGTACCAGATTTCGCAGTACGACCAGCCGCTTGCCGTCGAGGGCCGGCTCGAACTGGGGCCCGATGCCCGGACGCGGTACGTGGGCATCACCCGCATCCACATGGAAGAAGACGCGGGCAAGTCGCTGCATCACGGCCTGCCGGACTCCGACCGGTACACGGCCGTCGACTTCAACCGGGCGGGCGTCCCGCTCATCGAGATCGTCACCGAGCCCGACCTGCGCTCGGCGGCCGACGCAGCCGAGTGCTTCAGCCGCGTCCGCGAGATCCTGGTCGCGCTGGGCGTCAACGACGGCAACATGGAGGAGGGCAGCCTCCGTTGCGACGCCAACGTGTCGGTGCGCCGCGTCGGCGAGGCGACGTTCGGCACGAAGACCGAGGTCAAGAACGTCAACTCGTTCCGCTTCCTGCAGAAGGCCCTCGAGTACGAGATCGAGCGCCAGATTGACGTTCTCGAGAGCGGCGGGCGCGTGGTTCAGGAGACGCGACTCTGGGACAGCGATCTCGGTGAGACCACGTCGATGCGCACGAAGGAGGAGGCGCACGACTACCGGTACTTCCCCGAGCCGGACCTGCAGCCGCTCGACGTCCCGCAGGCGTGGGTCGAAGCGATCCGCAGCACGCTGCCCGAACTGCCCGAGGAGCGCAAGCAGCGGCTGATGGCCGCGCACGGGCTGAGCGATTACGACGCGGACCTGCTCGTGCGTCTGATCACCGGCGGTGCCGACTACTTCGAGCGCGTGGTGGCGGCCGGCGCGCAGGCGAAGGCGGCGAGCAACTGGATCCAGGGCGAGATCCGGCGGCGCCTGAAGGAGCTCGGCCGCGACGACATGAGCGCCGTTCCGGTCACGCCCGAGGCGCTCGCCGAGCTCATCGATCTTGCCGAGCGTGGCGTCGTCTCGAGTACGGTCGCCAAGGACGTCTTCGATCGGATGTGGACGACGGGACGCCGCGCGAAGGCCATCGTCGACGAAGAAGGGCTCGCGCAGACGGGCGATACGTCGGCCATTGCGGCGCTCGTCGAGAGCGTCCTCGCCGAGAACGCCGATGCCGTCGAGCAGTACCGGAAGGGCAAGACGAACGTGATCGGCTTCCTCGTCGGCCAGGTGATGAAGAAAGGGAAGGGGCGTATCGATCCGAAGGTGGCGAACCAGCTGCTGCGCGACGCGCTCGGCGGTGCGGCGTCGTCGCCGGGGGCGTGATCCCGCAATTGACAGCGGGTAGAGGCTTACTTAGACTGGGTATGTTCCTTTCGTGATGGTCAACAAGTCTGGTCCGGCGAACGGCGTTTTTTCAGGTTCTCCCCACCAGCCGCTGCGGGACGCTCCCTGCCACTGTCTGGCGGACTTCTTCCGTCAGGAGCTGCAGAAGCACTATGCCTGTCTGGAACGGCAGCGTGAGTACTACTCGGACGCGGCCATCAGCCAGGCCGAGCAGGCCCTCGAGCGATTGATGGAGCAGATCGAACAGCTCTGCCAGCGCGACGATGGCTGCAGGCGACTTGCCGACCTGCTGCGCAAACTCGAAACCGTCACCCGCCTTTCCGCCTGGATCGAACCCCATCAGCTCCATTAACCCTCGACTCCGCCAGCATCTGGCGGCCATCGTTTCGTCTGCGCTCGCTGCCGTCGACGCGCGCCGCGTGACCGGGCATGCCCTCGCGTCGCTGGGCGACTCGCTGCCGGCCGACGCTCCGCTGCGCGTCGTGGCGGCGGGCAAGGCGGCGATAGGGATGGCGCAGGCGTGCGCATCGGCGCTGGGACCGCGTGTCAGCGCCGGCCTGATTACGGCACCCGCGCATGCCGTGCTGCCGCGCTGGCGCGCGATTGCGGCCAGCCATCCGACGCCGTCCGCCACGAGCGAAGAAGCGGGTCGGTTCGCACTCGAGCTCGCCGATGCCACGAAATGCGAGCGTGGCGTCCTGCTCGTCTGTCTGTCGGGCGGCGCATCGGCGATGCTGGCCGTTCCGGCCGAAGGGTTGACGATCGACGACAAGGCCGCGACCACCGCGGCGCTGCTCGCGGCCGGCCTCGACATCGGCGCGATCAATACGGTGCGGCGCCATCTGTCGGCCATCAAGGGCGGGCAGCTGGCTGCGCGCGCGGGGCGGACGATCACCCTGGCCATTTCCGACGTGTGCACGCCCGTCGAGGACGATCCCGCCGCGATCGGGTCGGGCCCGACGGTGGGCGACCCCTCGTCGTTCGCCGACGCGCTCCGCATCATCGAGGACGCCGGTCTGACGGCGCGGATTCCGGCAGCTGCGCTGACGCACCTGCGCGACGGTGCCGCCGGCCGTCGCAGCGGGCCCGTGCCGCCCGGCGACCCCGCACTCCACGCCAGCGCGTACTGGATCATTGCCACCCGACGTCACGCCATGCGTGCGGCTGCTCACACGGCAGAGCGCATCGGCTACCGCACGATCGTGGTCGACGAGCCGACGACGGGGCCCGCCCGCGCCGCCGGGCCAGCGCTGGTACAGCGCGCGTTGTCGGACGGAGGGGCCAGGCCCCTGTGCCTGATCGCGAGCGGCGAGACGACGGTCGACGTGCGGGGGCAGGGCCGCGGCGGAAGGAACCAGGAACTTGCGCTCGCCGCGCTCGCACCGCTCGCTGACGCCGCCCCGGCCGCGCTCGCGAGTTTCGGCACCGATGGCGTCGACGGTCCGACCGACGCCGCCGGGGCCTTCGTCGACAGCGACACCTTTGCTGCGCTCGGCCCTGACGCGGCCGGCATCGTGCAGCGCGCGCTCGACGACAACGACGCCTACCCGCTGCTCGATCGACTCGGCGTCCTGATCAGGCGTGGGCCGACCGGGACGAACGTCGGCGATCTGCAGGTTCTGTTGCTCGCCTGACCCGCTTCGCGGGTATTCTTCCGCCATGACGCTCAGGACGCTGGGGCTCGTCGCCGCGGCCGTGGTGGCCGCGTTCGTCGTCGGCTGGTGCACCGGCGCTTCGAATCGCACCTCGCTCGCCGTCGATCTCTCGAATGCCGGCATCAGGGCCGATCTTGCCGAGGCGCGCGCCGCGGTGCTGGAGGCGCAGGTGAGTCTTGCGCGATCGAACTTCGGCGACGCGCGACGGTCGCTCGAACGCGCACGCGCCGTAGCGGTCCGGCTGCAGGAGCGCCTGCGCGAGGCAGGGCAGACCGATCGGGCCGGACAGCTCAATGCGGCGCTGGCGCAGCTCGAACAGGCCGATCATCTGAGCGGCGCGCTCGACGCCGCCGCCGCCGATGCCGCTGCGGAGGCGCTGCGGACGCTGGAGGCGTCGGTGCCCACGGTCGTGCGCTAGAAGGAACGGAATCCGTCATATGTATTCGGAAAGTCAGCTGCTGCGCGCGATCCGGGAGAAGGTCGATCATCCCGCGACGGCGCGACAGCTCCTGCAGATCCTCAGAATTCCGCGCGAGGCGCGGGCCACGTTCAAACGGCAGTTGCGGTCGCTCGTCAACAGCGGCGCGCTCATTGAGATTCGGGGACAGCGGTACGGCCTGCCCGATCGGATGAACCTGGTCGTGGGGCGCGTATCCACCAATCCCCGTGGCTTTGCGTTCGTCGAGCCCGAAACGCCGCCCGGAGCCGGCGTACCGTCGAGCATCTTCATCGCCGGCAACAACCTCAATCAGGCGATGCATGGCGACCGCGTCGTCGTACGCATCGAACGTCAGCGCGATGCCGAGCGGGCCGAGGGGCGCATCCTCCGCATCCTCGAGCGCGGTGCCGAGCGCGTTGTCGGACGGTACGACGTCGACGACGCAGGCCGGGGATTCGTCGTGCCGTTCGACCGCCGGCTGGTAATCGACATTCAGGTGCCGTCGGGCGAGACGATGGGGGCGGTGCCGGGCGAGATGGTCGTGGCGGCCATCTCGCGCTGGCCGACACCGACGCGTCCCGCGCTGGGCCGCATTGTCGAGGTGCTCGGGCCGATCGACGCGCCGGGCGTCGACACGCGCGTCATCATCAGCAAGTACAACATCCCGGACGCACACAGCGACGACGCGATTGCCGAAGCCACGCGCCTCGGGACGGCGGTCAGCGACCGCGATCGCCGCGGACGCAGGGACTTCCGGTCGTGGCAGGTCGTGACCATCGACGGCGAGTCGGCGCGCGACTTCGACGATGCGGTCTCGGTCGAGCGGCTGCCCAACGGCAATTTCTGGCTCGGCGTGCACATTGCCGACGTGGCGCATTACGTCGCGGAGGGCAGTGCGCTCGATCGCGAAGCCTACGAGCGCGGCACGTCGGTGTACTTTCCCGAGCGCGCCGTGCATATGTTCCCGTCGGAGCTCGCCACGGGACTGTGCAGCCTGAATCCCCACGTCGACCGCCTGGTGCAGTCGTGCCTCATGGAAATCGACCACCGTACCGGTGAGGTGGTCCGGTACGAGATGCACGACGGGATCATCCACAGCCACGCGCGGATGACCTACACCGAGGTGAACGCGATCCTCACCGATCGCGATCCGGTGATGATGGATCGCTACCGGCCCCTCGTGCCGCTCTTCGAGCGCATGCACGAGCTGTTCGACGTGCTGCATGCCCGCCGGCGCCGGCGCGGGGCCATCGACTTCGACCTTCAGGAGGCGCTCGTCGTTCTCGACGACGCCGGACTCGTCGAGGCGATCGTGGCGTCGGAGCGCAACGTGGCGCACCGGCTGATCGAGGAATTCATGCTCGTGGCCAACGAGACCGTGGCCGCGCACCTCGCGAAGATCGGCATGCCGACCCTCTATCGTGTGCACGAAGAGCCGGACCCGCTCAAGGTGGAGGTGTTCCAGGAGTTCATCGGCACGCTCGGCTACCGGCTGCCCGGGCCGCCCGATCGGGTCGAGCCCCGTCACTTCCAGCAGCTCGTCGAGCGCATCCGCGGGAAGCCGGAAGAGAAGCCGATCGCGTTCCTGATGCTCCGGACCATGCAGAAGGCGCGGTACGACGCGACCAACCTCGGGCACTTCGGCCTGGCCACCGACGCCTACACGCACTTCACCTCGCCGATTCGCCGTTACCCGGATCTGGTCGTGCACCGCGTGCTGCGCGAGAGCCGCCGCCGCGTCGACGCCGAGCGGAAGGCGGAGCTGGCGGAGGAGCTGCCGGAGATCGGCCGCCACACGTCGGAGCGTGAACGGCGCGCTGCCGATGCCGAGCGCGAGCTCGTGCAGTGGAAGAAGGTCCGCTTCATGGCCAACAAGGTTGGCGAGGAGTTCGAGGGCTACATCACCGGTGTGAGCGCCTACGGGCTGCACATCGAGCTGATTGAGCACTTCGTCGAGGGCATGGTGCACATCTCGACGATGGCCGACGACTACTACCGGTACTCGGAGCGGGCGCACACGCTGCGCGGCGAGTCGAGCGGCCGCGTGTACCGGCTGGGTGACCGGGTGCGCGTGCAGGTGATTCGCGTCGATCTGGAGCGGCGACAGATCGATCTGGGGCTGTCAGAGATTCTGGAGGCCGTCGCGGCCAGGGAAGGAAAAGCGGTCAAGCGGAGCCGGACGCGGCCAAAGACGGAGGTCCGGAAGCCGAAGGTGGCGGGACGGCCCGGACGCCGGGAGCGGGCGTTGCGCAAGGCCGCCCGCTCCGGCAGGAGCCGGAAGGGCTAGGTCAGGCGTCGGTGCCGACGTCGCCGCTGGTCTTCTCCTCGCGGGTCGCGTCCCTGAAGTTCCGGATGCCACGGCCGATGCCGCGCCCCAGTTCCGGCAGCCGGTTGGCTCCGAAGATCAGGATGACGATGAAGAGGATGACGATCAGCTCCCACATTCCAAGTCGCATAAGAGTCTCCAGCTGGCGTTCCGCCATTGTACACCCCGTTGCGTCGGCCGGCCGGCCGTCGCAGCGCGGCGTCTGATTTTTCGAAGGCGCGCCGCCCGCAACGTCGGTCGGCCCCGTGGGAGTCCGCCGCGGCGGCAGGCTATACTTGCAAGCGAGCCCTCCATCAATCGATGAGTACTGCGTCTCCGCCGAACGCGTCGCCCGAGCGGCCCGAATCCCCCGCAATCCCGACGCCTCCGTCCGGCTGGCTGTCACAGTCGGGTTCGCTGTTTGCCGGCGCCGACCACGACAAGAGGAAGCGTGCGCTTGGCGCGACGCTCGGCAGTCTGGCTGCCCACGTCCTGCTGGTAGCGATTGCCGCCTTCCTCCTGACCCGCCCGCGGGCCATTCAGGTGTACGAGGAGCGTCCGCTCCCGATCGGCACCCTTGTGTACCTGCAGCCCGAGGAAGGGCCTGGCGGTGGAGGCGGCGGCAGCCCCGACCCGGCACCGCCCGAGCCGATGGTGATTCCGGAGACGCCGCAGCCCGAGCCGGAGCCTCCGCCCCTCACGCCGCCCCCTCCGGTGCCGCCACCTGAGCCGCCGCCTCCGACCATGACGGTCCCGGTGATGACGGTAGGTGCGACGGCGCCTCAGGCGAGCGGCCTGTCGCCGGATGCGCTCAAGGCGGGCACGGGCGGAGGAGGCCAGGGCCGGGGGATGGGCAGCGGCACGGGCGACGGCGTCGGTCCCGGTCAGGGCACCGGCTTTGGCGGCGGCATCGCCAGGCCGGGCGCCGGCATCACGAATCCGGTCCTCATCCGGCGCGTCCGCCCGAACTACACGAGTGAGGCCATGCGCGCCAAGATCACCGGCATGGTCGTGCTCGAGGCCGTCGTCGAGAAAGACGGTACGGTGGGCGACGTCCGCGTGATGCGCTCGCTCGACACGGTCTACGGCCTCGATCAGGAGGCGATCAAGGCGGCCCGGCAGTGGGTGTTCCGCCCGGCGACCGACCGCAACGGCAACCCGGTTCCAATCGTCGTGGCGCTCGAGATCGAGTTCGCTCTGCACTGACGGGCTGACGCCACGTCGCAGGGCGGTCGCCTGCAAGGGAAGGGGCGCGACCTGGTGCGTTGCTGGTGATGGCCTCTGCCGTCCTCGGATGTTGCTTCAGACAGGCAAGAAGAAGGGCCGGCTGGAACAGTCCAGCCGGCCCTTCGTTCTGCGCGGGGCAGCGGATTAGTACATGCCGCCCATGCCGCCGCCGGCCGCGGGCGCTTCCTTCTTCTCCTCCGGAAGCTCCGCGATCATGGCCTCGGTCGTGAGCAGCAGCGACGCGATCGACGCCGCGTTCTGCAGCGCCGAGCGGACCACCTTGGCCGGGTCGATGACGCCCGCCTTGACGAGGTCCTCGTAGGTGTCGGTCGCGGCGTTGTAGCCGAAGTTGACGTCCTTCGAGTCCTTCACCTTCTGGACGACGATCGAGCCCTCGAGGCCGGCGTTGCTCGCGATGTTGCGGAGCGGGGCCTCGACGGCGCGGCGGATGATGTCGGCGCCGACCTTCTGGTCGCCCTCGAGCTGCAGCTTGTCGACCGCCTTGGCCGCCCGGAGCAGCGCCACGCCGCCGCCCGGGACGATGCCCTCCTCGACGGCCGCCTTGGTGGCGTGCATCGCATCCTCGACGCGCGCCTTCTTCTCCTTCATCTCGGTCTCGGTGGCTGCACCGACCTTGATGACGGCCACGCCGCCGACGAGCTTCGCGAGCCGCTCCTGCAGCTTCTCGCGGTCGTAGTCCGAGGTCGTCTCCTCGATCTGCGTGCGGAGCTGCTTGACGCGGCCCTCGATGGCCGACTGCGTGCCGGCGCCCTCGACGATCGTCGTGTTGTCCTTGTCGATCGTGACCTTCTTGGCCTGGCCGAGATCCTCGAGCTTCAGGTTCTCGAGCTTGATGCCGAGGTCCTCGGTGATCGCGCGGCCGCCGGTGAGGATCGCGATGTCCTCGAGCATGGCCTTGCGCCGGTCACCGAAGCCGGGCGCCTTGACGGCGGCCACCTGCAGCGTGCCACGCAGCTTGTTGACCACGAGCGTGGCCAGCGCCTCGCCGTCGACGTCCTCGGCGATGATCAGCAGCGGACGACCGGCGCGCGCCACCTGCTCGAGCACCGGGAGCAGGTCCTTCATCGAGCTGATCTTCTTCTCGTGGATGAGGATCAGCGGGTTGTCGAGGACGACCTCCATCCGCTCCGGATCGGTGACGAAGTAGGGCGACAGGTAGCCGCGGTCGAACTGCATGCCCTCGACGACGTCGAGCGAGGTTTCCATGCTCTTGGCTTCCTCGACCGTGATGACGCCGTCCTTGCCGACCTTCTCCATCGCCTCGGCGATGATGCGGCCGATCGTCTCGTCGCTGTTGGCCGAGATGGTGCCGACCTGGGCAATCATGTTGCCGCTGACCGGCTTGGCGAGGTTCTTCAGCTCCTCGACGATCGCCTCGACGGCCCGCTCGGTCCCGCGCTTGAGCTCCATCGGGTTGGCGCCGGCGGTGACCATCTTCAGGCCCTCGCGGTAAATCGCCTGCGCGAGCACCGTGGCCGTCGTCGTGCCGTCGCCCGCCGTGTCGGAGGTCTTGCTCGCGACCTCACGCACCATCTGGGCGCCCATGTTCTCGAGCGGGTGCTTGAGCTCGATCTCCTTGGCCACCGTCACGCCGTCCTTGGTGATGGTGGGGGAGCCGAACTTCTTGTCGATGACGACGTTGCGGCCCTTCGGGCCGAGCGTGACCTTGACGGCATCAGCCAGGGCGTTGACGCCGCGGAGGATCTGCTGGCGCGAATCCTCTCCGTAAACAATCTGTTTCGCCATGTGGGAATCTCCGTGTGAAAAAGAGTGCGGTCGCGACGGCCGACGCGCTTACTCGATGACGCCGAGGATCTCTTCCTCGCGGACGATGAGCAGCTCGCGGCCCTCGATCTTGATTTCCTGCCCGGCGTACTTGCCGAAGAGCACCGTGTCGCCGGCCTTGACGTCGAGCGGCACCACCTTGCCGTCCTTCTCAACGCGGCCCTTGCCGACGGCAATCACCTTGCCCTGCTGGGGCTTCTCCTTGGCGGTGTCGGGGATGATGATCCCGCCCACCTTCTGCTCGGTTTCCTCGATGCGCTCGATGATGACGCGGTCGTGCAGTGGTCTCACGTTCATGACTGTCAGTCCTCTCTCTCCAGGGGCGCCGGACTCCCGGGGAACTGGGGCGGCGCGTGTGCCTCGAAGTGGAACTCGTGAAAAATCACGGATCGGAGGCGCTGGCAGTCCCACCAGGAGACTGTTAGCACTCGCTCCGATCGACTGCTAAATATACGAAGGCCTTCCGGTGGCGTCAAGGGCCGGAACGTGCCGGACGGAGGAGCGGAGGGCCCTGTTTTCAGGCCGATTTCCGGATGCGGTAGGCGGCGATCTTCCGGCTCAGCGTGTTCCGGTGCATGCCGATCATCTCGGCCGCCCGGCACACGTTGAAGTCGCACTTGGCGAGGGCGCGCTGGATGAAGATCCGCTCGAACTCCCGGTGCGCCTCCTCCAGGCGGATACCCTTGTCGAGCATCTGCTGAGCGAGCGCCGTCAGCTGGTCGCGCATCAGGCAAGCTCCGCGCCGGTCAGCCGGCGGTAGGCCTCGATGTACTTCTCGCGGGTCCTGGCCACGACGTCGTCGGGCAGCGACGGGACCGGCGGCTGCTTGTTCCAGCCGATCGCCTCGAGGTGATCGCGCACGAACTGCTTGTCGAAGCTCGGCTGCGGCCGGCCCGGCTCCCAGGCGTCGGCGGGCCAGAAGCGCGACGAGTCGGGCGTCAGGACCTCGTCGATGAGCACCAGTTCGCCGCCGGCGAGCCCGAACTCGAATTTCGTGTCGGCGATGATGATGCCCTTCGACGCGGCGTAGGCGACGCCGCGCTCGTAGATGGCCAGCGTCAGCTCGCGGAGGCGCCGGACGAGATCCGCGCCAACGATCTCGGCCGCCTGCGCCTCGGTGATGTTCTCGTCGTGCCCCGACTCGGCCTTGGTCGCCGGCGTGAAGATCGGCGAGGGCAGCCGGTCGGACTCGCGCAGCCCGGGTGGCAGGGGGACGCCGCACACGGCGCCGGTCCGCTGATAGTCCTTCCAGCCCGAGCCCGACAGGTAGCCCCGCGCCACGCACTCGATCGGCAGGGGCGTCGTCTTGCGTACGAGCATCGATCGTCCGCGCAGAATGTCGCGGTGCGGCTGCGTCCGGGCGGGGAAGTCCTCCACGTCGATCGAGATGAGGTGGTGAGGCACGAGGTCGCCCATCTGCCGGAACCAGAAAGCCGACAGCTGGGTGAGGACCTTGCCCTTGTCGGGAATCCCCGTGCCGAGCACGTAGTCGAACGCGGAGATGCGGTCGGTGGCGACGATCAGAAGCTGATCGCCGAGATCGTAGACATCGCGAACCTTGCCCCGCCGCAGCAGCGTGAGGCCGGCCAGATCTGTTTCGAGTACGACTGAGGACGACATGACCGTGTGAGGAACCGGCAGACTATCACTTGCCGGGCCTGATCACAACGGCGCCGCGTTGCGTCCGGATTGTCAGGCGGGGCCCCGCCGATTCGGTCGACAGCGACTGCTCACCGGCCATCGTCGCAGGCTCGAGACCGAGGGCCGTGGCATCGATCGTGCCCCCTTCGGAGACGACGTCGAGTCGGATGTCGCCCTCGCGCGGAAGCGTGATCTCCATGTGCGCGTCGCGGCCGAAGAGCATCACGGGGACGGGTGCCGCCAGACGGAGCGTCAGGTCGGCGCCGCGTACGTCGAAGTCGACCAGCGCCCCCGGCGCCTCGATCTCCACCTCGCCTCCTCTCGCACTGCCACGGATAGGACCGCTTGCATGCGAGATGACGAGACGCTGGTCGACGGCTTCGACCGCGGTGACGCCGGCGGGGCGTTCGATCGTCGTCGACCCGCCCCTGGCGTCGAGTCGCAGCTCGCCCTGCACATCGCGGAGGATGGCCGCGGTCCCGTTCAGCGTCAACGTGACCCGGCCGGCCTGTTCGACGAGCAGGTCGCCGGAGCGATGCGACCCGTCGACGCCACCTTCGACATGGCGCAGGGTCGTCCGGCCCGGAAGATTCTCGAGCCGGACGGTGTCGACCCCTTCGACGGTCGCCTCGGCGCTGTTCTCGAGACGGAGCCGCGTGGCGGCCGGCACGAGCAGTGTCACCCGGCTCGTCGGGACGACGGCCTCGTCGGCGGCGACGCCGAGCGACAGCACGCGTCCCTGGTCGTTGCGGCGAAGGACGGCAGTGGCCGCCGAGGCGCGGGCGGCGGCTTCGTCGGACGCCGTTGCCTCGGCCGACAGCGTCCAGGACAGGTCACGCCGCGCCTCACCCCGTACCTCGACCGCGGGCACGCCGCCAATGCGTATCTCGTCGATTTCGACCGGCAGCGCGAGGGTGTCGGAGGAGGTGACGGTCACCGGCCCGACTGGCTCGCCGGTGTCCTCGGAAGCATCGGCAGGCGGGGCGACAACCGGGTCGGGCTCGGGGGCCGGCGGTCGTCCGACCGCATGCCAGACGAGCAGGCCGACCGCGGCGAGCGCCGCGACCATCAGTAACCCCCGCTTTCCCATGGACTTGCCGCCAATCTTATAGTACGAACAGTCCGGTCCCGCTGATGGTCGACACCTCTGCTTCCCGTCCGCAACACTGGCGAACCGTCCTTATAGCCCTGCTGACCGCCGGGCTCTTCGCGCTGTTCCTGCGCAACGTCGATCTTCGCGAGGCCTGGGCAGCGACGGCCCGCTCGCGTCCGGGCTGGATTCTGGCGGCCGTGGGCGCGTCGCTGCTGACCTACCTGGCCCGCAGCCGCCGCTGGCAGGTGCTGCTCGCGCCGGTCAGTGCTGTGAGCTTCCGGACGTCGTTCCGGGCGACGGTCATCGGTTTCGCGGCGAACCTGCTGCTGCCGGCCCGGGCCGGCGAGTTCCTTCGCGCCTACGTCGTGGCCCGGCACGAACCGGTGAGCGCCGCTTCGGTCTTCGCGACCGTCGTCGTCGAACGCATGATCGATCTCGTGACCGTCCTGCTGCTTTTCGCGTGCGCGATTCTCTTTTCAGGGATCGACGTCGGGGCGGCGATCGAAGCGGCCGGGTGGGCGGCAGCGGGCGCGGCGGCCGTCGGGCTCGCCGTGCTGTTTCTCGCCGCCGGGCATCCCGAACGGGTCGGCACGGTCGTCGATCGGCTCACGGAGCGGCTCCCGGCACGCATCGGCGGGCTCGTGAGCCGGCTGGCGCGGACGCTCACTGCCGGACTGGCCGTCATGCGCAGTCCGTGGCACTTCGCGCTGGCCATGCTCTGGTCACTGCCGGTGTGGCTCGCGATTGCGGCCGGAATCGCCTTCACGTCGTGGGCCTTCGAGCTGCCGATCAGCTTCGTCGGGTCGTTTCTGGTCGTGGGGTATCTGACGGTGGGAGTCACGGTCCCGACGCCCGGAGCGGCCGGCGGCTTCCACTACTTCTATCAGCTGGCGCTCACGCAGTTCTTCGACGCCCCCGAGAGCGCCGCGGCGGCCGCCGCCATCGTACTGCACCTCGTCTCGTTCGTTCCCGTCACGCTGCTCGGCCTGGTGTTCATGGGACAGGACGGCCTGACGCTCGGGCAGGCGCGGCGGGTCGGCGCCGATCGGCCGGCGGCCAGTTCCACACCGTCCTGAGGCGTGCAACCGTGAAGTGTCCCTACTGTGGTCATCTCGGCGACAAGGTGGTCGATTCGCGCGAAAGCAAGGAGGGCGACGCGATCCGGCGGCGGCGCGAGTGCCTCGAGTGCGGCCGCCGGTTCACCAGCTACGAGCGCATCGACGAGATTCCGTACATGGTCGTCAAGAAGGACGGGCGCCGTGAGCGCTTCGATCGCCAGAAGCTGGTCGAGGGCCTGCTGAAGGCGTGTGAGAAGCGGCCGGTGCGCGTCGCTGCGCTCGAAGCGATCGCCGACCGCATCGAAGCCGCGCTGCAGGAACGACCGGAACGGGAGATGGCCACCCAGGAGATCGGCCAGCTGGTGATGGACGAGCTGAAGACGCTCGACAAGGTGGCCTTCGTCAGATTCGCATCGGTGTACCGGAACTTCCGCGACATCGACGAGTTCACGCACGAGCTGAACGAGCTGCTCAGGACGCGCGAATAGGCCGTGCCTGCGATCCTGATCGTCGACGACGAAGCCGGCGTGCGGGCGTCGCTCGGCGACGCGCTGCGCGAGGCGGGCTACCACGTCGACACGGTCGACAGTGCCGAAGCCTGCCTCGACCAGGCCGGGCGCCGGAGCTACGACCTGATCCTGCTCGACATCCGGCTGCCGGGCGTCGACGGGCTTACGGCGCTCGAGCGGCTCGTCGCGCGCGCCGTCGACGCGACGGTCGTCATGATGTCGGGTCATGCCACCGTCGAGGCGGCAGTCCGCGCCACCCGCCTCGGCGCGTTCGACTTCATCGAAAAGCCGCTGTCGCTCGAGAAGACCGTGCTGGTCGTGCGCAATGCGCTCCGCCAGCGCCAGCTCGAGCGCGAGAATCGCGCGCTGCGGGCACGCGTCGACCGCCGCTACGCGCTGATTGGCGAAAGTCAGGCCATGCAGCGGCTGCGCGAACAGATCGCCATGGCCGCGCCGACCAACGGGAGGGTTCTGCTGGCGGGGGAGAACGGGACCGGCAAGGAGCTGGTCGCCCGCCACGTGCACCTGCTCAGTCAGCGCCGGACGGGGCCGTTCGTCGAGGTGAACTCGGCGGCGCTGCCCGACGATCTGATCGAATCGGAACTGTTCGGTCACGTGCGGGGCGCGTTCACCGGAGCGGTCGTCGACCGCCGGGGCAAGTTCGAGCTGGCGTCGGGCGGCACGCTGTTTCTCGACGAAGTCGGCGACATGAGCCTCAAGATGCAGGCCAAGGTCCTGCGGGCGCTGCAGGAGCAGACGATCGAGCCGGTCGGCGGGCAGGGCAGCGTGAAGGTCGACGTCCGGGTGATTGCCGCGACGAACAAGGATCTGCCCGAGGAAATCCGCGCCGGCCGCTTCCGCGAGGATCTGTTCTTCCGCCTCAACGTCATTCCGATCTTCGTGCCGCCGCTGCGGGAGCGCGAAGGCGACGTCCCGCTGCTCGCCGCACACTTCCTCCGGGACTTCACCGCAGCGTACGGCCGACGTCCGAAGACACTCTCGCCCGACGCCGAGCAGCTGCTGACGCGCTACAGCTGGCCGGGAAACGTGCGCGAGCTGCGCAACGTGATCGAGCGCCTCGTCATCATGGTGCCGGGCGATGTGATCGAGGCTTCGGACCTGTCGTTTCTGGTGCCGCACGTCGGCAGTCCGGTGAGGGGCAGCGACGGTCCGATCGAGCCGCTGCTCCAGGCACGCGAAGCGTGGGAGCGGGCCTACATTCTGCGCGCGCTCGCCGCGTGCCAGGGCAACATTTCGAAGACCGCCGAGGCGCTCGGGCTCGAGCGGAGCAATCTCTACAAGAAAATGCGCAGCCTCGGGATCGCACCGGTCCGCGAGGCCGAGGGCTGACGCGTCAGGACGTGCCGCCGGAGCGCAGCAGGCTCAGGCGCTCCTCGAGCACCTTCGACCGATCGAAATCGCGCACGCGCATGTGCGCCGCGTCGGCCGCCGTGATGGCGTCGGCCGGCACGAGGCCGACGATCTCGCTCTCGAGCACGTCGACCCCCCGGCTTTTCGCCGCTTCGACGACGCGGTCGTAGACCGTGCGCATCGAGGTGCGGCGGTAGTCGGTAAGGTTCATCGACACCTGCACGATGCCGCGATCACCGAGCGGCAGGCCGAGCGCCTTGACAGCGGGCAGGCCGCCGGAGCGCTCGCGCACGCCGGCGGCGACCGCCTGGGCAATGTCGAGCCGGTCGCTCGCGAGATTGATGTTGAACGCGATGAGCGGCCCGCGCGCGCCGACGGCCACGGCGCCAGCAGTCGGGTGGGGCGCCGTCGGGCCGAAGTCGGGCCGCCAGGCCGGGTCCGTCGCCATGCGAGCGGCGAGCGCCGGCAGGCCGCCGCGGCGGATTACCTCGAGCCGGCTTCGCTCGGCCGCGAACGCCGCGGCTTCGTAGAGGAAGACCGGCAGCTGATGCCGGGCACTGAGCTCGGCGCCGAAGGCGCGCGCGACGGCCACCGCTTCGTCCATCGTCACGCCCGTAATGGGAACGAAAGGAATGACGTCGATGGCGCCGATCCGGGGATGGACACCGACGTGAGCCTGCAGATTAATCCGGGAGACGGCGGTGGCGGCCAGGGCATGCGCCGCAGCCGCGACGCGGTCGGGCAGGCCCGCAAAGGTGAACACCGATCGGTTATGGTCGCGATCGACGTGCAGGTCGAGCAGCGGCAGGCCTGCCTGCTCGACGGCCTCTGCACACGCCTGCACGACCTCCCGATCCCGCCCTTCGCTGACGTTTGCCACGCATTCGAGGATCTGCACGTCCGCGTACTCTACGACAGGTGCGACGAACGGTTGCCGCTATAATCCGCGTGTTGCCGCGATGAGACACCCTGTGCGCCGCATGGTCGACCGCCAGGCTGGCACGAAGGCGGATTCCCATCCATGAAGTGTCCCAAGTGCCACTACCTGAGCTTCGATCCGGAGCCGCGCTGCCGCAACTGCGGCTATACGCTCGAGCTCGATCCGGACCTCGTCATCCATCCTCCCGACGAGGACGATGGAGGACTGCCTCTCGTCGACTTCGAGATCCGGCACGGCGCGACGACTGCGGGTTCGGTGGAGGAGGGTGACCCGGGTACTGCTGAAGGTCCCGGCGACTTCATCGATCTGTCGCCTCGAACGACGGTCCGGTCGCGCCCGGCCGACACCTCCGCCGACCTCGACATTGCGCTGTCGCCTGCCGCCTCACCCCCGGCGCCGCGGACGGACGAACTGCAGCGACAGCCGCAGGTCGCGGCCGAGCCCGCCCCCGCGGCGCGCCCGCGGCGACCGGCGCCACCGACCACGACGGAGCTGCCGCTCTTCGTGAAACAGGTGCCGACGCACGAGCCCGACGAGCCGGCGGGTCGGCAACAGGGCAGCGCCGTCGCTTCCGCCCCCGTCGACACACCGCCCCGGCGGGAGCCGGTCGAGGAAGTCCCCGCGCCACCGCCGCCTCCGGAGCCGGCGTCGCCCGCGCCACGCCGGGCCCGGCGCGAGGGTGAGCGTCTCAAGCTTGGACCGCTCGATCGCGATCTGCTCGAGGGACTCGAGCGGCTCGAGAAGGCGGAACGACGAAGCACGGAAGAGCGCGAGCGGGAGGCGCTGCTGCGCACGGCGGCACCGGTGGCCGGTCGGCTCGGGGCCGCCGCCGTGGATGCGGGCGTGCTTGGCGGACTGGCCGCGTTGATCCTGACGGTGACGCTCGAGTGGGTGGGGCTCGGCTGGACCGACTGGGCCCGCCTGCCGCTGGTCCCGCTCGGAGGGTTCGTGCTGCTGATTGTGTTGTCCTATCTCGTCCTCTTCACGGCGGTCAACGGCCAGTCTCCCGGCAAGATGCTCATGCAGATCCGCGTCGTCGACGGCCGCGACCCGGCGGGCCCGGTGTCGGTCGGACAGGCGCTCGTCCGTTCCATTGCGGCCGTCCCGTCGGTGCTGCTCGCCGGCCTCGGGTTTCTCCCGGCGCTCCTGGGTGACCGGCGCGCCATCCACGACCGTGTCGCCGGCACGCGTGTGATTCGGGCATGAAAGCGGTCGCGCTCGCGATTGCCACCGTCGGTGGCTGCGGTTACTTTCCGTTCGCTCCGGGCACCGTCGGATCGGCAGCCGGAATCGTTCTGTATCTGCTCACGCGGCAGGCCGATCCTCTGACCCACGTGCTGATTCTCTGCCTCGTCTGCGTGATCGGCACATGGGCTTCGGGCGTCGCCGTACGTCACTTTCAGCGTGACGATCCCGGCCAGGTCGTCGTCGACGAGGTGGCCGGCCAGCTGGCGACGCTGCTGCTGCTCGATGTGGGCCTGATTGGTGCCGTCATCGGATTCTTCGTCTTCCGCGCGATGGACATCGTCAAGCCGTGGCCGTCGAACCGGCTCGAGGCGCTGCCCGGCGGCTTCGGTGTCATGGCCGATGACGTGATGGCCGGCGTGTACGGCTGGATCGTGATGGCCGTGCTCGTCTACTTCGTTCCATGGCTGTAACGCCTGCGATCCGTACCGCCGAAATCATTGCCGTCGGGAGCGAACTGCTCGCCCGGCAGCGCATCGACACGAACTCGCTGTTCCTGGCCGAGCGCCTGCTGGAGCTCGGGATCGAGCTCCGGCGCAAGCACGTGGTCGGCGACCACCCGGCGGAGCTGCGCGACACGATTGCCGATGCGATAGCGCGCGTTGATCTCGTGATCACGACAGGCGGCCTGGGGCCGACCGACGACGACCTCACGCGGGAAGCCGTGGCGGCGGTGCTCGGACGGCGTCTCGCGGTCGATCCCGAGGTGCTTGCGATTGTCGCGGCGCGTTTCGAACGGCGCGGCGTCCCGATGCCGTCGGTCAACAGGCGACAGGCAGAGGTCATCGAGGGCGCGCGCTGGCTGCCCAATCCCAACGGCACGGCGCCGGGGCAGGTTGTCGATACCGGTGACAGGCTGATCGTGCTGTTACCGGGTCCGCCGCGAGAAATGCAGCCGATGTTCCTCGCAAGCGTCGTCCCGGTGCTGGCTGCACGCGCCTCGGGCCGGCAGGTGCGCCGCCGGACTGTCAGGACGACCGGATTTTCGGAATCGCAGGTCGAGGAGATTGCCCAGCCCATCTACTCGCGGTTTGCTGCCGGTGTCGTCCCGATCGACACGACAGTGCTTGCCAGTCCAGGCCTCGTCGAACTGCACCTGTCCGGTGCCGCCGAGGACGTTGATGCGCTCGAGGGAGTGCTCGATCGGGCATCGGCCGAGCTCGTCGCGGCCCTGGGTGACGCCGTGTTCACCACCGATGAGCGATCACTCGAGGAGGTGGTCGGCGCGGAGCTGGCCGCCCGGCAGTTGATGATTGCGGCCGCCGAGTCGTGCACGGGCGGGCTCCTGCTGCAGCGACTGACCGACATCCCCGGCAGCTCGGCGTGGGTACTCGGTGGCGTGGTCGCGTACGCCAACGCGGTCAAGGTCGAGGCGCTGGGTGTCGGGGAAGACACACTCGCGGCCCACGGGGCGGTCAGCGAAGCAGTGGCACGCGCGATGGCTGAAGGCGTGCGTCGCCGGCTCGGCGCCGATGTCGGCGTTGGAATCACCGGCGTCGCGGGGCCCGGCGGCGGATCCGACGAAAAGCCGGTGGGCACGGTGTGGATCGCCGTGGCCGCCGGCGACACGCATGCGCGGCGGTTTCTGTTCCCCGGCGATCGCCAGATGATCCGTCAGTTCGCTGCGTCGGCTGCGCTCAATATGGTGCGCCGCGCCATCGGCGCGAAGGTGCCGGCGCCCGACCGCTGATGCCCTCGCCGATCGGTCACGCGATCGGCGCCGTGGCCGCCGCTCTGCCGGCGGCCGGGCGCGAGAGCCCGGTTCGCTGGCGGGCCATGGTCTGGCTGGCGGCATTCGGCATGGCGCCGGATCTCGATCTGCTGTTCGGACGCCACAGCATGGAAACGCACAGCGTCGGCGCGGCCGTCATCGCCGCCGCGCTTGCTGCGTGGTGCCGTCTGCCGGTGGCCGCGACGCGCGCCAGAGTCTTCGTGGCGACGCTGCTCGCCTGGCTTTCACATCCGCTGTTCGATGCGCTGGGCACCGACACGTCGGAGCCGATCGGCGTGATGCTCCTGTGGCCGTTCTCCTCGGAGCACGTCGCGTTCGTGCCTGTCTTCGACGCCGTCAGCCGACGCTACTGGCTCCCGGGATTCGTGGAGCGGACCATGCTCGCGATTGCGCGCGAGCTGGTCATACTCGCACCGCTGCTTCTGGCGAGCTGGTGGTGGACCGGCCGGCGCGGCAGCGCGCTTCGGCGCGGTCAGTCGTAACGGTAGAAACCCTGTCCGCTCTTGCGGCCGAGGTGTCCTGCCGCCACCATGCGGCGGAGCAGGGGACAGGCACGATACTTCGGGTCGCCGAAGCCCTGGTGCAGCACGTCGAGAATCGCGAGGCAGACATCGAGGCCGATCAGGTCCGCGAGCGCCAGCGGGCCCATCGGATGGCGCATCCCGAGCGTCATGACGCCATCGATGGCCTCGACCGTGCCGACGCCTTCCATCAGCGCGAAGATCGCCTCGTTGATCATCGGCATCAGGACGCGGTTCGAGATGAAGCCGGGCGCGTCGGCCGCTTCGATCGGCGTCTTGCCCAGGTGCGCCGCAATCTCGCGGGCGAGCGTAATCGTGGTCCCGTCGGTCCGGTGGCCGCGCACGATCTCGACGAGCGGCATCACGGGCACGGGATTCATGAAGTGCAGGCCGAAGACCCGTTCGGGCCGCGACGTGGCCGCGCCGAGCGCGGTAATCGACACCGACGACGTGTTCGACGCCAGCGGAACATCGGGCGGACAGATGCGGTCGAGCCGGGCGAACAGGCGACGCTTGGCCTGCGCGTCCTCGACGATGGCTTCGACGACGAGTTCGGCGCGATCGCACGCATCGAGCGAGCTGCGCTCGAGACGCGCCAGTGTGGCATCGGCATCGCCCGACGTCAGGGTGCCTCGCGTCACGAAGCGCCCGAGGCTGTGGCGGATCGCATCGAAGGCGCGATCGAGCGCCTGTTCGGAGACGTCGCAGAGCTGGACGCGGCAGCCGGCCTGTGCGAACACCTGAGCGATTCCGCTGCCCATGGTGCCCGCGCCAACCACCGCGACACGCGTCGGCAGCGGCACGCTCATCGCCCCCTCCCGCGTCCGGCGTCTTCTTCTGACGTGATGACGATGCGGGTGACCACGCCCGGACCGAGCAGGCCGCTCAGGCGCTCGAGCAGGACGGGACGCGCCCGCTGCAGTTCGCGCCGCCACGAGGCGGAACGCGCCTCGACCCGGAGCGTGCCATCGGCGTAGCGCAGGCGCGCAGCCCGCGCACCGGTCGGGCCGGCGGCCAGGGCCCACGCGAAGCGGACCTTGCCTTCGGTCGTGGGCTGGGTCGCCAGCGCGCTGCGCAGAATCGAGGGTGCGGTCGAGCCGATACGTTCCACGCGGCGGATTGTACCCGGCGTCGTGACGCATACTACCGGGAATGCGTCTGCTGCTCGCCTCCGCCTCGCCGCGCCGCGCCGACCTGCTGCGCGCCGCCGGCCTCACCTTCGACACGGCTGTCGCCGATGTCGACGAAACCCGCCAGCCGGGGGAAGCCCCGGCCGACTACGCCACCCGCGTCGCGCACGCCAAGGCGGAAGCCGTCCATCGTCTCCACCCGGAGGCTACCGTCATCGGGGCCGACACGATCGTGGTCGTCGACGGCGACGTCCTGGGCAAGCCGGCCGAAGCGGCCGACGCCGCCCGGATGCTGCGCCGGCTGAGCGGCAGGGCCCACGAGGTGCTGACGGGCGTGTCGATCATCGGGCCGCACGGAACCCGCCGGTTCGTGGATGGAGCGCGCGTCTGGTTCCGTCCGCTCTCGGAGGATGACATCGCCTGGTACGTGGCAACGGGCGAGCCCATGGACAAGGCTGGCGCCTACGCGGTGCAGGGCGGGGCGTCGCGGTTCGTCTCGCGGATCGAAGGGACCTGCGCGACCGTGGTCGGGCTGCCGATCTGCCGGCTGTGCGAGGTGCTGTCGGAGCTGGGCGAGCTGCCGGTGGCGTCGGAAACGGCCTGAGATCGGTTGCTTCGCCCGCCCGCGCGCCGTATCCTGAAGGGCGGAGTCGTCGAGAATGTCGAAAAAGACAATTCGGGTGCTGGCCACCGTCCTGGTGCTCGGTGGTGCGTTCGGGACCCTGCTCGCCATGTCGATGCGCGAGAACGTGCAGTTCTACAAGCACGTCGACGAAGTCATGCCGCAGGCCGAGCAGTGGTACGGCAAGACGCTGAAGCTGCAGGGGAACGTCGTCGACGGCTCGATCATGCGGCGCGGCTCGCTCGAGTACCGCTTCGACGTCCGGCACGGCGATTCCGTCGTGACGGCGTATTACACCGGCGTCGTGCCCGACAACTTCACCGACGGTGCCGAGGTCGTGATGACCGGGCGGCTGACGCCGTCCGGGTTCCAGGTCGAGAACGACGGCATCATGGCCAAGTGTCCGTCGAAGTACGAGGCGTCGACGGCGCCTGATCTGACGAAGGATCTGTCGCACTAGTGGCAACGCTCGGCTCGTTCCTCCTGCTGACCGCGTTCGTGCTGGCCAGCGGCGCGTTTGCCGCCTCGCTGGCCGGAGCCCGGAGGCGCGAGCCCCGCTGGATTGCCGGCGGCCTCGGGCTGTTCCACGTGCTCACCGCCGTCATGGTGGCCGCCTCGGCCATCATGGTGCACGCCTTCGTCACCGGCGACTACAGCATTCAGTACGTTCAGCGCTACTCGAACAACGCGCAGCCGCTCTTCTACAAGCTGACGTCCTACTGGGGCGGGCTCGACGGGTCGATCATGTTCTGGGTGACCCTGCTCGGGCTGTTCGGCAGCGTCGCGCTGCACCTGAACCGGCAGCGCACGCGCGAGCTGATTCCCTGGGCGACGGCCACCATCGCGTTCGTGCAGCTCTTCTTCCTGTTCCTGATGGTGCTGCACAACAACCCGTTCAACACCTTCCTCGTCGAGCAGCACACCGACGGAACCGGCCTGAGCCCGCTGCTGCAGAACTACTACATGGCGATTCACCCGCCGACGCTCTACCTGGGCTTCGTCGGGATGACGATTCCGTTCGCATTCGGGATGGCGGCACTCGCCAGCGGACATCTCGACGACGGCTGGCTGCGCGCGGTCCGGCGCTGGACGATGATGGCCTGGCTGTTCCTCACCCTCGGCCTGACGCTCGGCGCGCTGTGGGCCTATGAGGAACTCGGCTGGGGCGGCTACTGGGGCTGGGATCCGGTCGAGAACGCGGGACTGCTGCCCTGGTTCACGGCCACGGCCTTCCTTCACTCGGTGATGGTGCAGGAGCGGCGGGGGATGCTGAAGGTCTGGAACGTCACGCTCGTCATCCTGACGTTCTTCCTCACCATCTTCGGCACGTTCATGACGCGGTCGGGCATCGTGCAGTCGGTGCACGCCTTCGGCGAGGACCGCGAGCTGGCCTGGCTGTTCACGATCTTCATGGTGTTCACGCTCGTGGTGAGCTTCGGCCTGGTGATCTACCGGCTGCCGCTGCTCCGGGCGCGCAATGAGATCGACTCGTGGGCGTCGCGCGAGGCGGCGTTCCTCGCCAACAACTGGGTGCTGCTCTTCGCCGCCTTCTTCACGCTCTTTGCGACGATGTTCCCGACGCTGAGCGAGGCTGTGACGGGAGAGCGCCTGACAGTGGCCGCGCCGTTCTTCAACACGTGGCTGACGCCGGTCGGCCTCATCCTGCTGTTCCTGACCGGCGCGGGGCCGCTGCTGGCCTGGCGGAAGTCGACGCTCGCCAGCCTGGTCAATCAGTTCGTCTGGCCCGTCGGGGCGGCCGGGGTGACGCTCGGCGCCGTCGTGCTGGCCGGGCTGCCGGTCTGGGCGTCGGGCCTGTGCTTTGCGCTCTGCGCGTTCGTCATGACGTCGATCGTGCAGGAGTTCGTCCGCGGGGCCTCGGTGCGCCGGCGCGCAACGGGCACCGACATGGTCACGGCGCTCATCGGGCTGTTCGCACGCAACCGGCGTCGTTACGGCGGCTACGTCGTGCACGCCGGTATCGTGCTGGCCTTCCTCGGTTTTGCGGGCGGCGCCTACGACCGGAACGAGTCGGTGAGCCTGTCGCCGGGTGAGACGGCAGCGCTCGAGCCGTACAGCGTCCGCTACGTCGCACTGTCGATCACCCAGGATTCGCAGAAGCAGATGGTGACGGCCGAGCTCGAAGTCTTCCGCGACGGGGAGTCGATCGGCCGTATGTATCCGGCGCGCTGGTATTACGCCGGCCGGGAAGGGGAGCCGACGACTGAGGTCGCGCTGCGTCGCGGCATCGGTGAGGACCTGTACCTGGTGCTCGCCGGCTACGACGCCGGGGCACAGACGGCCGACCTGCAGATTCGGGTCAATCCGCTCGTCAACTGGATCTGGATCGGCGTCGCCGTCATGCTCGTCGGCACGCTCGTCGCCTACATTCCGGAGCGGGCCATGGCCTTTGCCACCAGCCGCGTTCCCGAGAACGCGGCGACGGTCCCGGTTCTCCTGCTCGCGCTGACGCTCGGTGCGGCGGCGCCGGCGCGGGCCCAGCACGTCGAGACGGCCAATGCGTCGTTCCTGGCCGCGCAGAACGAACTGGAAAAGGACCTGCGGCGCTACCTGGTCTGCACCTGCGGCAGCTGCGGACGTCAGCGGATCGGCGAGTGCACCTGCCCGGTGGCCGCGCGGATGCGCGAGCGGCTCGCCGAGCTGGTGGCCGAGGGACGGTCGCGCGACGAGATCATCGCGATCTTCGTACGGGAAGAAGGGGGGCAGCACGTGCTCGGCGCCCCGATCGACGAAGGCTTCAACCGGCTCGCCTGGGCCTTCCCGTACGCGGCCGGAGCGGCCGGCGTCGTGCTGATTGGTGCACTGGCAGTGCGCTGGTCGCGGCGGCGGCTCGACACGGAGCACGTGGCGGCGCCCGCCGCGGTGCTCGACCGGCCCGACCTGCAGGATCGCCTCGACGATGAGCTCAGAGACCTCGACTAGCTCCAGCAGCACGTTCCAGCCCTGGCAGTTCTATCTGCTGCTCGGCATGGCTGCCGCCACGGTGGCGGTCTGGCGCGCGGTCGACACGCATCCCGCGGCGCTTCTGCTGCTCAGCGGCGCCGTCATCTCGGCCGCGCTCGTGGCGATCGGCGTGCACTACACCGTCCTGGCATTCATGGGGGAGGTGCGGGTCGAAAGCGGCGCGGTCGACGTGCGGACCCGCGCGATTCTCGAGCAGGAGAAGGCGGCGGTCCTGCGGTCGATCAAGGAGCTCGAGTTCGATCGCGCGATGGGCAAGATCAGTCAGGCCGACTTCGATGCGCTCAACGCGCGTCTCCGGGCCCGTGCCATGTCACTCATCGAGCAGATCGATCGCGCCACGGCAGATTCGGCACCGGATGGCGCCGCGGTCGTGCCGCCCGTGGGACCGGCAACCGACCGGTTGCGCTGCGGGGCGTGTGGCGCGGAAAACGAGGCCGATGCCCGGTTCTGCAAGGCCTGCGGCACGAAGGTGGAGCGCTGATGGACAGGTCGAGGGCTCTTCGCCTCCGCACGCTCGCGCTGGTCGTCTTCAGCATCGTCGCGATGCTGACCGCGCCCGCCGCGGCCCAGATGGACCTGAGCCAGGCGGCCGGCGTGCCGCTGCCGGCGGCCGATCTGCCGGCCGGGACCGTGTCGGTCCGCCTCGTCCGTGAAACGGTTGCGAACAACATCGCGGGCGAAGTCGTCACGTTCTTCGTCGACGACAGCGAGCATGCCCGTGTCACGACCGACGCGACGGGGCGGGCACAGATCGAAGGCCTGCCCGCCGGCGCGCGTGTTCGCGCCCGTGCGACGGTCGGCGACGAGGTGCTCGAGACGCAGGAGGCGACGGTTGGCACGACCGGCATCCGCTTCATGCTGGCCGCTGGCCTGAAGGGGGCGGGCAGCGCGACCTCCGGGCGTCCGGCCGTTCCCGGCTCCGTCTTCATCGGTGCGAATTCGCGCATCGTCCTCGACTATTCGAACGAGCTGCTGAACGTCTACTACGTGATTCAGGTCGTCAATCCGTCGGCCGACCCGGTGGACATCGGCGGGCCGCTCGTCATCGACCTGCCAACCGAGGCGCGCAGCGCCACGATGATGGAGGGCGCGACGCCGCAGGCGACCGTAGCGGGCGCCCGCGTCACGGTCCGCGGGCCGTTTGCCCCAGGCCAGACCCCGGTGAACGTGGCGTTCACGCTGCCGTTCCACGGCGATACGGCCGAGCTCGAGCAGCGGTGGCCCGTACCGGCGCAGCCGTTCCCGATCTTCGCCCTGAAGACCGGCGCGATGGACCTCGTCTCGTCGCAGCTCGTCGAGAAGCAGGAGACCGTGCAGCAGGGCCAGCCGCTCGTGGTCGCCAGCACGCCGGCGTTCGATGCCGGCGGCGTGCTGCGGGTCGACGTGAGCGGCCTGCCGCATCGGCCCACCTGGCCGCGCAACGTCGCCTTCGCCCTGGCCGCGCTGATCTGCGCGGCAGGCCTCTGGGCGGCGTTCGGTCCGGGCGCACGGGCTGCACGCGCATGACGCGGCCGCACCAGGGCGCGAGCGACTGCGACTTCGACGTCGTGGCGGCGGTCGAGGTTTCGCGCCACTATGGGCGCCGACGGGCACTGGCCGGCGTGACCGGCCAGTGGACCGCGGGAACCATCACCGGGCTGTTCGGTCCGAACGGCGCCGGGAAGTCGACGCTGCTCGGCGTGCTCTCGACGCTGCTCCGGCCGTCGGGCGGCACCGTACGCTACGGCGATCGCGACGCCAGGGCCTGGGGCGACATCCTCCGCTCGCGCATCGGTGTCCTGGGGCACGACCTCTTCCTCTATCCGGAACTGACAGCCCGCGAAAACCTCATCTTCTTCGGTCGCCTGTACGGCATGGCGCCGGCGGATCTCGAGCGCAGCGTGGAAACGGCCCTGAAGCGTGCCGGTCTCGCGGCGCGGGCCGACGATCGGGTCGGCAGCTTTTCGCGCGGCATGCGGCAGCGACTCGCGGCCGAACGGGCGCTGCTCCACGGTCCGCGGCTCGTGCTGTTCGACGAACCGTTCACCGGGCTCGATGACGCGTCGGTGGAACGGATGATCGCGCGTCTTCGCGAACTGCGCGAGCAGGGCGCGATCGTCCTCGCTGCGACGCACGATCTGGAGATTGCCGAACAGTTCGTCGATGGCGGGCTCTGTCTGCAGGGCGGCCGGATCGTGACCATCCCGCCGGGCCCCGAACCGCTTCGAGCGCGGTATCGGCGCGCAGTCGAGGAGGCAGCGTAGATGGGCGTCCTGCAGGCCGCCTGGCTCATCGCGCGCAAGGACCTGACGGTCGAACTGCGCAGCCGCGAGCTTATCTACACCGCCGTCTTCTTCGCGCTGTCGTGCCTGCTCGTCTTCGCCTTCGCTTTCGTCGGCGAGCGCACCGTGGTCGAAAACGCGCCAGCCGGCATTCTGTGGGTTACGACCATTTTCGCCGCGAGCCTGGCGCTCGGGCGGACGTTCGAGCGCGAACGGCAGGCCGACACGCTGCGCGCGCTGCTGCTCGCACCGATCGAGCGGCCGTCGATCTACCTGGGCAAGCTGCTGAGCCTGCTGATCCTGCTGTTCGGGATTCAGGTGGTCGTGGTGCCGCTCGTGGGACTGCTGTTCGGCGCGCCGATCTTTCGCGCGCCGCTGCTGCTGGGCGGGCTGCTGCTCCTCGGCACGGTGGGCTTTGCCGCCGTGGGGACGCTGTTCGCCGCGATGCTGCAGCGGGCGTCGTCGCGTGACGTGCTGCTGCCGGTCGTGCTGTATCCGGTGACGCTGCCGGCAATCCTCGGCGGGATGCAGGGGACGCTGTGGGTGCTGGCGGCCGAACCGAACTACGAGCTGGCCCGGACGTGGCTGGCGATGCTGGTATTCTTTGACGCGGTATTCCTGACCCTGGCGCTCTGGACCTTCGCGCCGGTCACGAGCGAATGAAGGATATGTCCGGCAGCGATCGCGTTCCGACCATTCTGCTGAGCGTCGCCGGCCTGATGCTGGCGGCCTCGCCCTGGGTGATCGACACGGCGCCGTACGAAGCCACCATGGGCCTCGTGCAGCGCATCTTCTACTACCACTTTCCGATCGCCATGACGATGATGGTCGCGGCGATCGTGTGCGGCATCGCGAGCGCGATCTACGTGTTCCGCCGCACCGAGCGCGCTGACCACGTGGCGGTGGCGGCCGCCGAGATGGCGTCGCTCTTCGGGCTGCTCGTGCTCATCACCGGACCGCTCTGGGCCCGCAAGTCGTGGGGCGTCTGGTGGGTGTGGGACGCGCGCATCACGAGCACGTTCATCATGTGGATGGTCTTCAACGCCTACCTGCTGCTGCGCCGCTTCGGTGGCCCGGGCAGCGAAGTGCTGTCGGCGGCGGTCGGCTTCTTCGGCATGGTCCTGGTGCCGTTCATCTACTGGTCGGTGAACCTCTGGCGCACGCTGCATCCGAATACGACGGTCGTACCGACACTGCCGGTCTCCATGGGGATTCCGCTCTACTACTGCTGGATTGCCTTCACGCTGCTGTTCGTAGGCCTCATGGTGCTGCGCGCGCGGCTCGAGCGGAGCCGCGTGCTGGTCGAGCGCGCCTGGCGCGCCGTAGAGGAGTAGTCACGATGCTGACGAGGGCACGCGCGATCCTGCTGACCATGGCCCTGCTCGCCGTACCGGCCGTCGCCGCCGTGGCGCAGCCGCAGACCGCACCGGACGGCTTCGTTCCCGTCGCTCCCGGCGAGCTCCAGCAGGAACAGATTCCCGCCGCGCCGCTCGTCTTCGCGGCGTACGCCATCGTCTGGCTGGCCCTGGCGTTTTATGTGGTGACGGTCTGGCGACGCGTCAGCCGCGTCGAGGCCGAGCTGCGGACGCTGACGGCCAGGCTGGAGGAACGCGGGCGATGAACTTCGCCAACATGCCCTCGAGCCACTTCATCTTCATCCCGGCCGTCCTGCTGATCGGTCTGGTGATCGGGTGGATTCTCGGCTCGAGGGCCGCGCGCGACGCGTACGCGATGGAGCTGAAGCGACGCGACGAGCGCGAGCGTCGCGAACGCGAGCGCGCACAGCCGCCAGCGTCGGGCGCCTGACCCGCGGCGCGCGCCAGCACCGGCCGCGTCACTCGCCCCGCGCCAGACGCGCGGCCAGCCATTCGGGCAGTCCGGCCTTCCGGATCGCCGCCTGTGCCCCCTCCACGTCGTAAGGCACGCGGCAGAGCTCGATCTCGAACGTGTCGGTATCGATGACGCCGTAAGCGGCGCGCGGATCGCCATCGCGCGGCTGGCCGACCGATCCGACGTTGGCCAGCACCTGACCGCCCGCTGGCAGCCGGAAGCAGTCGGTGCCGTTCACGCTCCAATGCTCGGGCTGGTCGGCCGGCGCGAAGATGGCCGGCACGTGGGTGTGCCCGAACAGGCAGACCCGCGCCGTCGTACTGTCGAGCGACCGCATGGCGTCGTACCGGTCGAAGATGTAGTGGTCTTCATTGAAGGGCGCCCCGTGGCAGATCTCGAGCCCGCTCTCGATCCGCAGCGGCCCCTTCGGCAGCGCCGCGAGCCATTCGAGATCGGTGGGCGAGAGCACGTCGTGCGTCCACTGCGCCGCCAGCTTCGCGAGAAGGTTGAAGCTGGCGGCCGGCTCGATGCCCGCGCACACTTTGTCGTGGTTGCCGCGGATCAGGCCCACCGGCGTAAGCTCACGCACCCGCGCGATGACGGCCGCCGGGTCGGCGCCGTACCCCACGAGATCGCCCAGGCAGAGCACGCGATCGCAGGCGTGCCGCGTGGCGTCTTCGAGAACGGCATCGAGCGCGTGCACGTTGCCGTGGATGTCGCTGAGGATCAGGTAGCGCACGGGTCAGGACTGCGGCCGCTCGACGAGCGGCGGCGGCAGCGCCGCCAGCGCGTCGACGATGCGCTCGACGACGTCGCCGACACTGAGGCGGGACACATCGATGCGGAGGTGTGCATGCCGATAGGCCTCGGCGCGCGCCAGGTACAGCTGCTCGAGCGCCGCCCGATCGGCCGCCAGCGGCCGGCGCCCGTCGAGCGGGATCCGCGCGATCACCTCGGGCAGCGGCAGGTCGAGCCACACCGACACGCCGTCGAGGTTGATGAAGCTGCGGTTGTCCGGATCGACGAAGGTGCCGCCGCCGGTGGCGACCACCACGTGGCGCATCGGCTGCAGAAGCCGGAGCATCTCGCGCTCGGCGCGCCGGAAGTACGGCTCGCCGTGCCGGGCGAAGATGTCGGCAATCGTCATGCGCTCACGTCGCTCGATCAGCTCGTCGACGTCTTCGGCCTGCCAGCCCAGCCGGCGGGCGAGCGCCTGGCCGACCGTCGACTTGCCGGCCGCCATGAACCCGACCAGATAGATCTTGTCCGGCGTCACGTCGGCCACCCGGGGAGCTCGCCGGGCCGCGCCGGCAGGCGGCGGCCGGGCCGGTGAACCGGTGGAGTGGCAGGAACTCTGCTTGAGAATGCGATGTTCACGTCGTCATCCGGGGCAGGGCCCGTCCTTGAACCCCGTAGAAGATATATGTTAACTAGTCGGCGCGCATGGCTTTTGATGGACACCGGATCCGGTTGAGCCTGCCGAGCTCGTTCGAACTGCTCGACCTGGTGCAGGCACTCAGCGACCGGCTGTCGGCCATCGCTGGCCTCGACGAGGACGCCACCCACTGGATCAGTGTCGCCGTGCGCGAGTCGGTCATCAACGCCATCAAGCACGGCAACCGCGAGGACGAGACGAAGCACGTCACGGTCGACTTCGTCCTCGAGCCGCGGGATCAGCCCCGATGTCTGGTCGTCGAGGTGTCCGACGAGGGCGAGGGCTTCGACCCCGAGGCCATTGCCAACCCGCTCGAGCCCGAGAACATCCTGAAATCGAGCGGCCGCGGCATCTTCTTCATGCGCAGCTTCATGGACGACGTCTCCATGGAGCGCAGGCCGGGCGGTGGGATGTCGGTCCGTATGTGCAAGAAGCTGGCATCCTGAACCCGTGCTCGATCCCCTCTATCTGGCCACCGCCGCCGAGGCGGCACTGCTCGCCGGCCGCATTCACCTCCGCCATTTCCGTCAACCGCTCGCCATCGGCAGGAAGGGACGCATCGACCTGGTCACTGCTGCCGACCTGGAAGCCGAACGGGCGATCCGGGCCCTGATTGCGGCGCGGTTTCCGGATCACGAGGTCCTGGGCGAGGAACTGACATCAGGTCTGGCCGCGCCCGGAGCGCGCTTCCGCTGGATTGTCGACCCGCTCGACGGCACGACGAACTTCGCCCACGGCCTGGCATTCTTCTCGGTATCCATTGCGCTTGAAATCGACGGACGCGTCGAGCTGGGCGTGGTGTACACCCCCGTGGCCCGCGAGCTGTTCACGGCCGAACGAGGCGCCGGCGCGCGGCTCAACGGCGTGCCGATCCGTGTCTCGACGGTCGACGCGCTGGTCGACGCCGTCGTGTGCACAGGGTTCCCGTACACGGTCCGCGAAGAACGACGGCGGCAGGTGGCGGTGTTCGCAGAGTTCCTCGAGGAGGCGCAGGCGGTCCGGCGTCTGGGATCGGCTGCCCTCGACCTCTGCTACGTTGCGTGCGGGCGCTTCGACGGCTACTGGGAAGAACGGCTCAACGCCTGGGACCTCGCGGCCGGCGCACTCATCGTCGAGGAAGCCGGCGGCCGCGTCAGCGGCATGGACGGCGGGCCCTTCGATGCGTATGCGGGGCATATCGTGGCCGCCTCGGCGCCGCTACATCCCCGCATGCTCGAGATCATCGCGCGGGGCCGCGCCAGTGCGCCGCAGTTGACCTCGGAAGGTGACACGCCTCGTTGATGCTGCGCTCCTGCTGCGGGTCGTTTCCGCGGAGCGCTGGCATCGTTCGTGCTGCCATCAACGACCGGGACCGGTGGTCGGCCCGCGCTTCGTCCTCGGAGGGAGGCATCATGTTCGCACGTTCAGGCGCATTCCTGCTGTCGCTGGCGGTTCTTCTCCCGGCCGCTCCCGCGTCCGCGCAGGTGGTGCAGTCGCTTCACCTGGGCGGGGGCGTCTTTGCGCCGAAAGGGTTCGATTCGCGCGTCGACGGCGACGTTCTCGTCCGCGACGCGTTCGGCGAGAGCCTCCCGGACTTTCCGGAGCTGTCGGACGCCCTTGTCTTCGACATGAGCGACTTCCGCTCGGGACATCTGTTCGCCGAGTGGGGCTTCGGCTTCGGAGATCACGTAGAGGTGGCCGCCGGCGTCGGCTTCTATCGCCGGACGGTGCCGACGGTCTACTGGGACCTGGTCGACGAGTTCGGCCGTGAGATCGATCAGGAGCTTCGCCTTCGCATCACGCCCGTAACGGCCGTCGTGCGGTTCCTGCCGATCGGGCGGGCCGGCGACTTCCAGCCGTACGTCGGCGCCGGTGTGGGGCTCTTCAACTACCGCTACAGCGAGCAGGGCCGCTTCGTGGATCCGATTACGTTCGAGATCTTCGAGGATCGCTTCACTGCGACCGGCTGGGCGCCGGGCGGAGTCGTGCTCGGTGGCGTCCGCATCCCGCTCGGCGGCGACATCTTCGGGCTCACGCTCGAAGGCCGCTATCAGTTCGCAACGGGCGAGACCGGCGGCCTCGACGCCGGATTCCTCGACGAGAAGATCGATCTGGGCGGGGCCCAGTTCGACGTCGGTTTCCTGGTCCGGTTCTGACGGACACCCGCAGCAGCGCAAGTCGGGCGGGGCCGGTCACTCGCTGGCCGGCCCGCCCGGCTGTCGTGTACGGCGGTACAGGGCAAGGCCTCCGGCCTCTGCGACACGCTCGAGCCCGGCCAGGAACTGTTCGTCGCTGCGGGCCCGGGCCGCGAGCTCGTCGCCGCCTTCCGCCCGTTCTTCGATGAGCACCCAGTTGACATAGCGCGCCGGCGCTGTGCGTGCCGCGATCCACAGATCGCCATTGCCCTCGTGCAGGAAGTCGGCGATCCGGAAACCGGCCTGCGAGGCCTCCTGCATGTAGTGCCCCAGCGAGCCCATGCTGGCGAGAATCGGCGTGCCGTCCCACGCCTGCTCGAGGTATGCCGTCACCTGCCGGCGTTCCAGGCGGTACGGCGTTTCCCACTGGGCTTCGCGCACCATGGCCGCTTCAGGATCCAGCGGCGGGCGGTACCACGCGGCCGTCACCAGGAGCACGGCCGCCACGACCGCGCGACCGCGCCGCGGAACCGCGGCAACGACGAGGGCGCTCAACGCCGCGAGCGCAACGACGACCGGGATCATGTAGCGGACGCGATAGGGATGTCCATTGAAGAACGCATAGAGCGGCAGGGCTGCCGCCGCGAGGAGCGCCAGCAGCAGGGCCGGCCTGACGCGTCCACGGACGAGCGCCGAACCCGCAAGGAGTGCGCCGGCAAGGCCCGTGAGGATGACGACCAGCGTCCCGTTCTGACGGGTGCCGTGCCACACCCGCTCAATACTGGCACCGAGCCGGTGATACGACGCCGGGTCGACCTCGTAGAAGCCCGACGTGACGAACCAGACCCCGGTCGATCCGCGGCTGAGCAGCAGGAAGGCCACGACGGCAGCGGCGACCGCAGCAGCAGGCATGAAGGCGCGTCGGCGATCGTTCCGCCACGTGGCAAGTCCTGACAGCGTCGCAAGCGCGCCGGCCACGAACCAGCCTTCGTAGCGTGTGAGCGTCAGTGCCGCCAGACACACGGCGAACCAGCCGCCGCCCGTCCGTCCCTGCGTGACGATCCAGCGATCGGCCGCATCGAGCGCCAGCAGCGAGAACGCGAACAGCAGCGGCTCGGTCATCGGGGTGCTCTGCAGGTAGAGCACGTTGGGGTTGAGGCTGATGAGCAGCGGCCCGGTGGCGGCCGCGGCGATCGAGCCGGTGTGGCGCAGCAGGAAGGCGCCGAGCGCGCCGAGGCCGGCCGTCAGGAGCCCGACATTGAGGAGCGTCGAGACGATACCGGTGCGGTACGCCCACTCCCACTGCACGATGGGCAGATTCAGGAGGTGGGGCAGTGGCAGCCAGACGGCGCCGATCTGTTTCCAGCCCGGCGTCAGGCTGTCGACGATGCGCCGCGCGACGACGAGGTGCGCGCGGGCGTCGTAGTGGCTGAGCGTCAGGCCCGCGGACCAGTAGTAGAGGGCCGCGCCGAGGCCGACCATCAGCAGGAGGGCAGCGAGCCACCGGACGAACAGGCGTTCACGGGCGGGCGAGGAGCCCTCGGCTATAATCGACCGGTTGTCCTGAACCATGCCGGGCGCGACCTTCCGATGACATTCTAAAGTGGACAGTCTCTCCGCCTTCCTTCAACGCGTCATCGACTACATCGAACCGCTGGCCGAACGGCTCGGAGCGCTCGGGCTGGCGCTCGTCGCGTTCCTCGATTCGTCCTTCCTTTCGCTGCCTCAGGTAACCGATGCGCTGATCGTCGCCCTGACCCTGAAGCAGCCGTCGCACTGGTTCGTGCACGCGGTGGCGACGACGCTCGGCTCGGTCGCGGGCTGCCTGGCGCTGTTCTACGTGGCACGGAAGGGCGGGGAAGCCTTTCTGCGCAGCCGGTTCAAGGAGAGCCACATCAATCGCGGCCTGGACCTGTTCCAGCGCCACGGCTGGCTCTCGATCACCGTGCCGTCGATTCTGCCGCCGCCGACGCCCTTCAAGCTCTTCGTCCTGCTGGCCGGCATGGCCAGTATCCGCCTCTGGACGTTCATCGGGGCCGTGGCCATCGGCCGCGGCTTCCGGTACGGAGGCGAGGCCTGGCTGACCTACCGCTACGGGGAGCAGGCGACCGGGTTCATCCGTGACAACCTGCCGGTCGTATCGATGGTGGTGGCCGGTGTCGTGCTCGTGGGCGGCCTCGGGCTCATCGTCTGGCGGCGGCGCCAGCGGGTGTCTGCGTGACGCACCGGCCGACTGGCACGGCGGCACGGGCGGCCGCGGTCCGGGGGGAGGCTGGTGAACGGGTAGAATGTGGCCGTTTACCCGTGGCACCGGAGCTGTCGATCGTCATCCCGATCTTCAATGAGGAGCCGAACCTCGTGCAGCTGCACGAGGAGCTCGTCGGCGTCCTCACGTCCTGGGGCCGTCCGTTCGAGGTGATTTACGTCGACGACGGCAGCCGGGATCGGTCGTTCGAGATCCTGGCGGACATCCAGGCGCGGGATCCGCGGGTCCGCGTCATCCAGTTCCGCCGGAACTTCGGACAGACGGCCGCCTTTGCCGCCGGGTTTGCCGCGGCGCGCGGGCGGCTGATTGTCACGTCGGACGGCGACCTCCAGAACGATCCGGCCGACATCCCCTCGCTTGTCGAACGGCTGGAACGTGAGGACCTCGATATCGTCGCCGGCTGGCGCAAGGATCGGAAAGACGCCTGGCTCAACCGCCGGCTGCCGTCGACGATTGCCAATGCGCTCATTTCCTGGGCGACCGGCGTCAAGCTGCGCGACTACGGCTGCTCGCTGAAGGTCTTCCGGGCCGAGGTCGTCAAACCGCTGCGCCTGTACGGCGAACTGCATCGTTTCCTGCCCGCGCTGGCGAGCGAGATGGGCGTACGGATTGCCGAGCAGGCGGTCAATCACCGACCGCGTGTGCACGGACGATCGAAGTACGGCATCTCGCGCACCGTGCGCGTGATACTCGACCTGCTCACCGTCAAGTTCCTGCTGAGCTACTCGACCCGCCCGCTGCAGATGTTCGGGCTGGTCGGCGGCGCCATGGGGATGACGGGTGCCATCATCCTCGGATACCTCGGCTTCATGCGGCTGACGCAGGAGGTCTATCCGCTCAACGAGCGCATGCCGCTGGTGATGTTCGCGATTCTGCTCGGCTTCACCGGCGTGCAGCTCGTCACCCTGGGCCTGCTCGCCGAGATGCAGGCCCGCACGTACCACGAATCGCAGGGCAAGCCCGTCTACGCCATCCGCCGCGTTCTGGAAACGGTCGACGCTCCGCACCTTGCCGCTGGCTCATCACGTCGTGACTGACAGGCTGTTCCGGTTCGTTTTCCAGGCGGGCCTGCCGCTGCTGGTCTGCGCGCTGTTCATCGCCGCGTGCTCGAAGTCCAATCCTGCGGGGCCGTCGGGCCTGACACTTGCGTGTCCCGCCGATGTTGCGCTGGAGATCGTCGACACACCGACCGTCGAGCTGCACTATCCGGCACCGGCTGTGGCGGGCGGGACAGCCCCGGTCGCGGTTGAGTGTTCGCTGCCGACCGGCAGCCCGCTCGGTCCGGGCGAAACGATGGTGCACTGCACGGCCACCGACGCGGCAGCGCGCGTCGCGGAGTGCAGCTTCCGCGCCACGGTGCACCGCGTGCCCCGTCTGCGGGGCGGGCGAATCGTGGCCTTCGGCGACAGCATCACCCGTGGCGAGGTGTCGAATCCCGCGCCGGGCATGGCCGCGGTACGATATCTCGATCCCGAGAATGCCTACCCGACGCAGCTCGAGCGGATGCTTCGCGAGCGGTACACGGCGCAGGAGATCGTGGTCATCAACGAAGGCATTCCGGGCGAGCAGGTGCTCGGTTCGCTGCCCGGATCCGGCGGGCAGACCGGGGAAGGGCGGATCGAGGACGTGGCCGTCCTGCACCGGCCCGACGTGCTCATCGTGCTCGAGGGCGTCAACGGCCTGCGGACCGAGAACGCCAGCGACATCAGCGAAGGGCTGCGGCGCGGCGTCCGGAGGGCCATCCGTCAGGGCGTGCCGCTCGTGATCGTGTCGACGATCCTGCCGGGCGTCGAGGGGCGCATCAAGCCGCCAAGTCCCGAAGCCGTCGAAAAACTGAACGACCGCATCCGGGGCTGGGCCTCGGCCGAAGGTGCGGTTCTCGTTGACAGCTACGCTCACTTTCTGCTCGAAAAGGAGCGGCTGATCGGCGAAGACGGCCTGCACCCGACGATTGCGGGATACACGCGGCTTGCCGAGATCTTCCGCGACGCGATCCAGGCGCACTTCGAGCTTCCGCCGCCCGAGCCGGTTCCGCCGCCCGCTCCGCCGCAGCCGCCCGACAACGACCCGCCGGCCGAGGAGGCGCCGGAGCCCCCGGCGGATGAAGGGGCTGAACCGGCCCGTTCGAGGAGGGCGCGGTGATGGCAGGCCACAGAGCACGCGGCTTCCGGGCTGCGGCCGCCATCGTCGGCCTGGTCGCCGCGCTGGCCGTCGGTTGCGGACGCGATACGCCGCAGGGGCCGGGGCAGCCGTCGCCAGTGCCGCCACCAGCGGTGGGGGCGCCAGCGATCGCCGCGATTGAAAGTCCGGCCAGCCGGTTCGAGGTGGCCCAGGACCTCACGCTGACCGCGGTCGTCGTACCTGGTGAGGGCGGGGGGGCGCTCACGTACGAGTGGAAAGCGAGCGCCGGAACGATTACGGGTCAGGGAGCGACCGCGACACTGCGGGTCGACGAGGGCGTCGTCAGCACGCCGGTCGACGTCGTTGTCACGCTGACGGTCGTCAAGCCGTACGAGGCGCTCGAGAATGGGCAGATCGTCCAGCGGGAATATCGCGTGTCGCGCGATGCCGCGCCGATCCGCCTGCACGATTCGGAGGCGGAGGCGGCGCAGATCGCTGTCCGGTTCCTGACCGAGCTGTTCGCCGATTCGAATCTGCCGGCCGACAAGGCGCTGGTCGACTTCTGGCCGGCGTGCCGCGGTACGGAGGAGGAGCGTCGCGACATCGAGGACAACCGGCGGACGCGTCTGATTACGGGCGTCGAAGCCCGGGTCGAACGTGTCTCGTTCAATCAGGACTTCACGGCCGGGGAAGTGCGCGCGGCCTGCACGTTCCGCGACATCGAGCTCGCCACGGGCCAGCCGGCGGCCGTCACCGGCACCTGCCGACTCGACGTGATCTACCAGGAGGCGCGCTGGTGGCTGTGCTCGAGCACCTTCCACGACGCCCGCCCGGTCCCGACCGGCGCGACGACGGGCGCATCCGGTCTCCGGCCCGTCTCTGGATACTGGCGGGCGCGCGGCCGATAAGGGGACCACATGGCGTTCTACCGGACGTTTTCGGAGAAGCAGCTGACGTCGTATGGCGGCGCACGGCGGAGCCGAATCGAGCAGGCCCGTTTCGCCATGGTGCGCGCCGAGGTCGAGCCGCCGGCTGACTTCCTCGAAGTCGGTCCGGGGCAGGGCGCCATTGCGGAGCTGGCGCGGGCAGCCGGTTACCGCTATCGGGCCGTCGAACCGAGCCCGGTCCTCGCCGGGGCGCTGCGCGAGCGCGGCTTCGACGTCGAGCAGGCGTTCACACCGCCGCTGCCGGCGGCCGATCTGTCGCAGGATGTCGTGTACGCCGACCAGGTGCTCGAGCACATGTCGGGAATCGACGCGGCGCGCGCCTGGGTGGCCGAGGCGCTGCGCGTGCTGCGGCCGGGCGGCCTGCTGTTCGTCGTCGTCCCCGACTACCTGAAGGAGCGCGGCTTCTTCTGGGACATCGACTACACGCACAACTTCATCACGACCGAGCGTCGGATGCGGCAGCTGCTTTACGACGGCGGCTTCGAGATCGGCCCCATGGTGCGCAGCATCGGGCTGGCGACCGGCGTGCGTCGGGACCTGCTCGCGGGCCTGGCTCTGCTCGTCAACCTGCCCGGCACCGACGCGTTGTCGCGCTACCTGAAGGCCGAAGACGCGCTGTTCAAGGTCCGGAAGAACCTGTTCGAGACCCTGGCGTTCGTGGCGCGGAAGCCGCGATGAGGGGTTTCCTGTCGGGTCGGTCCGCCCGACCCTGTTAGAATGAGCGACAGAGATGGCTCAGACCTACGCCGCCAAGTACCTGCTCAAAGCGGCGGCAAGCGCCCCCCGGGACCTGGCCAACGCCGCCATCGCGAAGTTCCGGCCGATCCGTCCGACGGTCCTCATCTACCACTGCACGTTCGTCTGCGACGCGCGTTGCGAGATGTGCAGCAACTGGACCCGCGGCAATCGGAAGGAAGATATGACGCTCGACCAGGTGCGGCAGGTCTTCGCCGACCCGCTCTGGCGCCGTATCGAGATCGCGAACGTGTCCGGCGGGGAGCCGACGACGCGGAACGACCTTGTCGAGATCTGCGAGGTGATGCTCGACTCGTTCCCGCGGCTCCGGAAGTTCGGCATCAACACGACGGGGCTGACGCCGCACCGCGGCATCCCGATGCTGACGCGGATCGCCGAGATGTGCCACGAGCGCGGCATCATCTTCTCGACCCGCGTGTCGATCGACGGCGTCGGCGACATGCACAATCAGGTGCGCAACGTCAAACGCGGCTTCGACAGGGCGAGCCAGACGATTGCCGCGATGCGCGAGCTGCAGAAGCGCATCCCGTTCAACTTCGGCATCTCGACGACCATCTTCTCGATGAACCTCGACGACGCCGAGAACATCCTGCAGTGGGCGCGCCGCGAGGGGCTGGACATCGTCTTCAACATGGTCCGGTTCACCGAGCCGATGCTCGGCAACGCGAAGCTGGCCGAGACCTGCAGGCCGATCGGTCCCGAAGAGGAGCGGATGCGGCAGTTCTTCCTCGACCGGGTGCGGACGGATCCGCTGCTCGACGGGCAGAACTACATCTACATGCACTACGCCGACATGATCGCCAACGGGTATCACCGGCAGGCCCCGTGCCCGTTCCAGTCGCAGGGGATCATGCTGAACCCGAACGGCGACCTGTTCTTCTGCGAGAACAGCGACGTCGTCGGCAACGTGCTGCAGCGCAGTGCTGAAGAGATCTACTTCGACGCTGCGAGCCAGCAGCACCGTGAGTCGATCAAGAACGACAAGTGTCCGACCTGCCTGTCGCCGTGCCAGATGAACGTGTCGGCCGTCAAGCAGGTCGTCCCGTACGTGCGTTTCCTGGTGCGCGCGGCCAGCGAGAAGCGCCGGAGGGCGCCGGCCGCGCGTGTGCGCGCGGCGTCCCCGTCTACCTAGATTCCACACCGGACGCCGCCGGGGCGTCATCCTCCCAGTAGGCGCGCTCGCCCTCGTCGACGTCGGCCAGTTGGCGGCCGCGCAGCACCTGCTCGGCCATCGTCAGGCCCTGGCCGATGGAATGGTCCATGTTGTTGTACCAGAACCGTCCGCAGCGTCCGGCGAGCAGCAGGTTCCGGTAGCGGCCGAGATGGCGCAGCGTCCGCGCGAGCTCGGCGGGGTAGTTGAGCTTGTAGATCGGGTAGGTGTTGCGCACCGGCTCGACGTGCAGCTGCCGGATCTGCCGCTCCGAGTCGATCACGCGCGTCCGCACGAGATCACGGACGATTGCATCGACCGGCCCGGACGGATTCTGCCAGCGCTCGTCGCCCTCGCGGCAGGTGACCTCGACCGTGAGCCCGGCGGCGTCGGGTGGCGCCATGGTGGGCGCAAACGCCGTCGGTGCAGTGATCCGCGAGAACACCTCGTCGCCGCCGAAATACGTCCACTGGTAGTTGACGTTCAACGGCAGGCTGAGCTCGAGGTTGTAGAACACCGTCGAGAGGAACTCGAGGTCGACCTGTCCGGCGCCCAGCAGTGATGCGGCCTCGGTGATCGGCCCGGTCCAGATCACGCCATCCGTCTCAATCCGTTCGCCCTCGGCGATGACGGCCGTAATGCGCTCGCCGGCCGCGTCGAGTCCCGTCACGCGCCGCCCCGTCAGCACCGACGAACCGCGGCCGCGGATACGTTCCGTCAGCGTGTCCGAAAATCGCCCGACGCCGTCCGCGGTGTAGAGGAACGTCGTATCGACCGGCTTGGGCAGCAGCGTGGTGCGGATGAGCGAGACCAGCGAATCGGCCGAGGCGCGCTTGTCGATCACGGCGCGGTTGACGCCGGCGCGCGCCCAGTCGCGATGCAGTTCCGCCGGGTCGTACCCGAGGAACTTCTTCGTGTACGGCCGGAAGAAGATTTCGTACAGGGTCCGGCCGTACTTGTTCAGGACGTCGGCTTCGAACGACTCGCCCGGCAGCCGCTCGCGCCGGACGAGGTCCCGCACGCCGGCCACCATGAGCCGGATCGGCATGGCGCGGAAGACCGACGGCCGGAGCGGCCACTCATGAAAGCGATCGAACATGCGGACGCCGCTGCTGCGGCGGATCTCGATGACGTGCGGCCCCAGGATGTCGCGGATGAACCGCTCGACGCGCGGATTGTCGGTATGGAAGCGATGCGGGCCGACGTCGAAGTGGAAGGCGTCGTAGTGCCAGGTGCGGGCGAGACCTCCCACGAAGGTGTCGCGTTCGAGCACGGTGACACGGTGGCCCTGTTCGGCGAGCTGGTGAGCGACGGTCAGGCCGGCGACACCTGCGCCGACGACGGTGTAGTGAGACTGTTTCATCGAACCCGATAGATGTGGACGTCGTCGTTGACGAACCGTCGCAGGAAGTAGTCGGTGGCCTCATCGAGCCGGGCCACGATGCCCGGATACTCGTCGCGCTCCACGCGTCCGACGACGAGATAGTTGATCTGAAGCATCCGCGCCACATGCCACGCTTCCGCGGCGTCAGCCGTCGAGTAAAGGTAACGGACCTTCTCACTCAGCTCGTGGTACTGCGGCTGCGCGAGCAGCGAGATCGGCAGGCCGGCCGCCATGCGCCGCTCGGCAAACGACGGCACGATAGTCCAGCTGTCGCGGCCGCGCGTGATCGGGTCGACCTGCACCACGGCGTCCTTCGGCGTGCGGCGCCGCAGCCACTCGAAGGCCTCCCATTCGCCGGGCGTGACACGAAGCGTCCAGGCGAATCCGGACGACCGCGCGCGGTTCTCGACATCCTGCGCATTGAAGAGGTCGATCGCGGTCGTGGGCAGTCCGATGGCCGCCACCGCGACGACGAAGATGGCGGCCGCGGTGCGCGACCGCGCGGTGAGGGCGGCGAGTCCGGCCGCGCTGAGCGCGGCGGCACAGAGCAGCAGAATCTGCCCGGCGCGCCAGCCGATCCAGATCATCTCGGACCGCAGGTGCACGAAGTAGATCAGGAAGAGCGCCAGCCCGAGTCCCGATGCTGCCGGCAGCATCCGCCGCCAGCGCGACGGCAGAACTGCGAGGCCGACGAGCGCCGGCGCGAGAGCCGGGCCGGCGGCCAGCAGCAGCGCGCCGACAGGCATCGCCCGCGCGGCGCTGTAGAAGCCGAAGTGCAGATTGCCGGGGCCGCCTTCGAACGTCTGGTTCAGGACACACCAGCCGAACGCCGCGGCGACCGGAAGGGCGCTGAGCGCGAGACGCACGATCGCCCGCAGGCCGGCGCGCGATGCCAGGATCTGGATGAAGCAGCTGAAGCCGAAGATGGCGACCAGGCAGGCGCCGGGAAACGGACTGAGCATGAACGCCAGTCCGAGCGCCACGCCGGCTGCGAGCGCCACTCCGGCCATCAGCGCGGCGTCGGCGGACGCGGCAATCGTCAGGGCAACGAGGCCCGAGGCAGCCGCCATCGAATGGTGCGGGTTATAGAGCAACGCGCGTTGCAGGCCGTCGATCGTGAAGGCACCGAAGAACCAGGCCGTGACGGCGTCGACGTTCATGTTCCGGATGAGGCCCAGTGGTGCGTTCACCCGGATGTGGTCGTAGATGAGGAACAGCCCTTCCGCGCTCGACGCGAGAACGGCCAGCGCGGTGGCGAGAGCGGCCGCCGCCGCACGCGCCTCGCTCGACGCCCAGACGAACAGAAACAGGGAGCCGAGAAAGATCGTCCCGGTACCCGTCGCGTTGATCGTCAGGCGGCCGACGCGATCGGGCAGCCACTTGCCGGCGACCGTTGCAGCGGCAGCCGGCGGGACGAAGTGGAGCCAGTAATACTTGAGCGGTTCACCCGCGACATACGGGTTGTGCGGCTGGCGTTCGAGCTTCTCGAGCTCGGCCGTCAGCGCCATGTGCCACAGAAAGTCGGCCGTGAAATACGCCCGGAACTGACGCGCACCGTCGGCATCAGGTTCACCGATGCGGGTGAACGGGCGGCCGACGATGAGGGGAACGAGCAGAAGGACGAGCGCGAAGGCAAACGTGTCCCGACTCGTCCACGCCGGCAGGGCAATGCGGGCGGCACGCCGCGGCCACAGCACTCCCCACAGCAGCACGGTCCCGACGAGCCATACGCCGGCAAACGTCACGGGGCCAGCCACTCCGAGGGCAAGGGGCAGCCACAGCAGTAACCCGGTGAGGGGATACCCGAGCGCGGCCCCGGCGATCCACGCGGCAGGATGGCGTCCGCCGAAGACGTACGCGGCCACAGGCCAGCCGGGCAGCAGGGCCAGCGCCAGTCCCGCGAGATACACCCAGCCGGCCGGCCCTCCGCCGAGGCGCCAGGCCAGCCACAGCAGCACGCCCGCGGGAGCGAGCAGCGCGACGGCCGATGACGGGCGAATGACGGTGTGCGGCCTCGAGGTTCCGAGGCGGAGGCTGCGGTTCATCGGTGTTCGAGAGCGATAGCTGGGGAGGCAGTGCTCGTGCTCCCGCCCACGGACACTGCGGTCGGACGGGGCGACAATGGAGCTTTACCCTATTTCGGCCTCACGTCAGCGCCGGTATAGGGGACATCACGAAGGAATGCTCCTCCCGACATCACCCGAGGAGCGTCCCCGCTCGAGGACGAACAGTACGCCGCCCGCCAGCGCGCCAATCAGCGCCGTCGCACTGAACAGCACCGCGAGCGCGAACGCATCGGCAGGCGAGACGCCGACCGTGCCGAACAGCAGCTGAAAGGCGAGCGCGCCGGTACCCAGGCCTGCCACCGAGGTCGGCAGCAGCATCACCAGGATGATGACCGGCAGGAAGGCGAAGTACCAGAGCAGGCCCACGTCGAGGCCGAGCGCCTGGCCGAGCGTCCAGGCCTGCAGCGTCCGCAGTACCTGCACGCCGACCGACAATCCGAGCACGACGAGCAGCGTGCCACGCCGATCCCCGTACTGGCGGATCGCTGCCAGTGCCCGGTCGATCATGCGGTGAAGCGAGGGAAAGCGATCGGCCGCCAGGTATGCCGCGATGGCGGGCAGCAGCCGCTGATCGAAGAGCAGCAGCAGGAAGACGGCGAGCGCCCCCGCCACCGGCAGGAGCAGAAGGACGATCGTCTGCGTCGAGAAGAGGTCGTGCACGAGGGCCAGCCCGGCGCTCGCCATCAGCAGGACCGACGCAATGCCGAGCATGCGATCGACGAACACCGACGCCAGCGCGTCGGCTGGCGGCACCGAGAGGCGCGACAGCGACAGCGTGCGCACGGCATCGCCGCCCACGCTGCCGGGCAGGAAGCTGCCGAGAAATCCGCTGACGAAGAACACGCGCATGGCCGCGCCGACGCTGACGTGTCGGCCGCTGTCGATCGCACGCAGCAGGAGCAGCCATCGATGAGCGTTTGCGGCGCGGTCGGCGATGACGGTGGCTGCCGCCGCCAGCAGCCAGACAGGGGACGCCGATGCCAGCGCGGCACCGACGGTGGCCGGATCGGCGTAGTAGAGCAGCGCGGCCATCAGGCCGACGCCGAGCGTCAGACGAAGCCCCCGACCCAGGGCACCGCGGCGGCGCGGCGTCGTGGGCGGGGGCGGAGTCGTGCGTTCGTTCACGAGCGGGACCGGCGTCCCGGTGCCTCAGCAGCCCGGATGATCCGGGAGCGGATCGTATCCCGGCGGCCCGGCGACAACCGCCCAGTGCAGCTTCAGCGTGGCGCGAATGTCGTCGAACCCGCTGGCGATGTCGATCACGTCGACGTGGCCGTTCGGCTTGCGCCAGGCGATGGCGTCGTGGCTGTGCGGGCCGACGCCCCGCTTCAGGTTGCGCGCCACGTCGAGACCGCCGCAGACGCCTGCCTCGATGATGCGATCGCGCAGAAACTCCATGTTCGCGATCCGCTCGGCCAGCGTCGCCGTCGGCCGCAGGTACTGCGGGAACGCGTTCGCGACGTAGGCGACAACGGCCGGGCCGTTCGAGGGCCAGACGCCGTTGGCCGGCCGCGGGTTGAGGCCCCGGTAGTCGAGTGTCACGAACGAAGCCGGGCTGGCCCACGGCCCGACGCGCTCACCGAGCTCGGCACGGGCGCGCCACTGGTAGGGCGAGTCGAGCTCGAGGCGTCCGGTCACCTTCCAGCGCACCTGCCCGTCGGGGCCGGGCGCCACCTTCGGCGACGTGGCAACCACCCGCCCGTCGGGCGTGAGCACTTCGAAGCGGTACTCGAACGGCGGGGCATCGAGCGCGAAGCGTGGCGTTGCCAGGCCGGCAACGAGCTCGGGCGACACCGAGTCGGTGCGGACGCCGCCGGTGGGGCCAATCAGCGCCGGGGCCGTGGCCTTGAGCGTCACGCCCGCTTCGAGCGCCGCTTCGTCCGAGCCGGAGGGTGACGTCGGCGCATCGGCGCGCGAACAGGCAGGAGACAGAGCCACGAGAGTCGAGAGCAGCGCAGCGCTCGCCGGAGAGAAAAAGCGTCGTGCCATTCAGCGGATCCTTACAGTGCGTCGCACGGTTACGCCGGGCTCACGGGACACCGTAAGCCGGCCGCTTGCTGTCGGTCTATCGATCGGATCGATCGGATTCTCGGTCGCGCACACCGGCAGCGATAGAGAGTTGGTCAATGAAACCCCCGCCGGCGGACGCGGCATGTTAGCATACCGGCCGCCTTGATGACGCGAGGGATTGCATGAATCACATGACGGATTTTCTGCGGCGTTCTGGTGCGGCGTTGGCGTTTCTGATGGCGGCGGCGCTGCCTGCGACCGTGCAGGCCCAGACGACGGACAGCCCCGAAGAGGTACCGCGCTGGGAAGGTCGTGGCTTCGCCCACGTCAGTGTCGGCGTTCAGCCCACCGGACGGACGCACGTGGCTGCCGGCAGTTTCGACCTGTACGACGAGCCGGCCACGTTCGAGGCGAGCGTCGGCACCGGCGCTGCAGCCGCCGTCGATCTGACCGGCGGCATCCGGCTGTGGGAGAACTTCGCCGGGATGATGTCGTACACCTTCTACTCGGATTCGGCCGGCGCGGTCGTCGATGCCCGCATTCCGCATCCGCTCTTCGCCGACATGTACGCGACCGGCTCCGCCGAGGTCGGCGGTCTGCGCCATCGCGAGCAGTCGGTGCACCTGGCCGTGGCCTACGTCCTGCCGCTGCCGGCGCTCTGGGATTCGCGCCTGATGGTGTTCGCCGGTCCCTCGATCATCGCGCTCAGCAAGGGCGTCGTTCAGGACGTCACCGTCCAGCCCGGCACGCAGGACGTCACGGGGGCGACGACCCGTAACGTCTCGGCGACCACGCTCGGCGGACACTTCGGGTTCGACGTGCAGTATCCGGTGACGGATCGATTCGGCGCGGGCTTCCTGCTGCGCTGGAGCGGCGGGACGGCGGACGTCCCGCAGGTCGAAGGCGGCAAGGTGAAGGTCGGCGGCCTGCAGGTGGGCGTCGGCATCCGCTACGCCTTCTGACACATCGACAGACGCGCGGTCGCAGGGCACCGACGGCGCCCGACGCCCGGTCCTGCGGCCGGTTTCCGGGCAGCGCTGAGCTGAATCGTACGGCGGGAGGAGCCTCCGTTCCTCCCGCCTCGTGCGTACAGCCCGTCTAGTTGCAGCTCGGCTTCGGGTACGGGTCGTACCCGGGCGGTCCGGCGACGATGACCCACTGCAGGCGCAGCGGGCGGCTCGTGTCGTCGAAGCCGACGCCGATGTCGACGACGTCGACGTGGCCGTTCGGGTGACGCCAGGCGATGGCATCGATGCTGTGCGGCCCGACGCCGCGCTTGAGGTTCCACGCCAGGTCGAGTCCGCCGCAGAGTCCGGCTTCGATCACGCGGTCGCGCAGGAACGCCATGTTCGCTTCGCGCTGGGCCAGCGACACCCCGGCCCTCAGGTAGCTCGGGTACTTCGCCTCGATGCAGCGCACGATGGCGTCGCCGTTGTTCGACGCGCAGCTGCCACCCCCACCCGTCGGGGGAGGCGTTCCGCCGCCGCCACCCCCTGGCGGCGGCGCGGGAGCGGCGGCCGCGGGCGTGCGGTACGACTCGGTCCGCGACCACTGGCCGATATTCGTGCCGTCAGTGACCCTGGCGCGCCAGTAGACGAGCACATCAGGCGCCGGCGTGCCGGGCACGACGATGACCGTTTCTCCCGGGCCCTCGGCCACGGTCGCCTCGGCCACGCCGGTCGTGAAGGTCGGCGTGAGCGACGCCTGGAAGTGGTAGTGCAGCGGCCCGTGCGGTCCGCTCGACTGGCCGTTCCTCACACGCAGCTGCGGCGTCTGCGACGTGACCCGGGCGCCGCCGATCGGCGAGAGCGGCTCCGGCACGCCCAGCACGATGGGCCGGAGAATCTCGAACCGCACCGGTTCCGACCACTCACTTGCGTTGGCCCCATCGTCGGCCTTCGTGCGCCAGTAGTAGGCACGCCCCGGCTGGAGCCGCGACGGCAGCACCACCCTGTTCAGGCCTTCCGCCGCGGGCTTGATACCCGTCTGGGTGTAGGCGATCTGCTTGAAGTCCGGATCCGCAGCGACCTGCACGATGAGCGAGAACGGGCGGACGCTGTTGCTTTCCGCGTTCGTGAAGGCCAGCGTGATCGGCTGTTCGCTGTCCCTGATCCTGTCGTTCGCCTTCGGCTGCACCGGCTGCGGCGTCGTGATCTCGACGCCGGCGATGGGGCCGGCGAGCGAAGGGCTCAGAGGGGTGGAGCTCTTGCGGATCTCACAGCCGGCGGCCGCCAGCGTGAGAACGAGCACCACGATCGGGAGGCGCGTCGATGTCGTGAGCATGTCCATGGCAGGTACTCCTGCGAGCGGAGAAACCCGCCTGACTATCGGCCCGTCGCCACCCCGTCTGTAGGGGCGTCCGGTTTGCCTGCCGCCTGACGGGCGGCTAGAATCAGCCGATCCTCTGCGTCCGTGCGATGCCCGAATCCCGTCGACTCAACGTTCTCCACGTCTGCGATCACCTGGGCTGGGAAGGTTCCCGGATGCATGGGGTCAAGCGCCTCTTCGCCTGGATGATTCCGCGCTTCGACCCGGAGCGATTCCGCGTTTCGCTCGTCAGCCTGCGTCGGCGCGACCTGTCGGAAGAGACGCTCGACGCCCTCGGCATCGACATCACCTACCTCGAAAAGACGAAGTTCGACCCGACGACGCTGCCGGCGCTGCTGCGGGTGGTCGACGAGAAACGGATCGACATCCTGCATCTGCACGGCTACGGGGCGACGACGTTCGGCCGGATGGTCGCTGCGATGCGCCGGCTCCCGGTGGTGCTTCACGAGCACGCGAACCTCACCGATACGCCCTGGTTCCAGAAGGTTGCCGACCGGATCCTCGAGCCGTACACCGACGTCGCGCTCGCCGTGTCCGAAAGCACCGCTTCGTTCGTCATCGGTGCCCGGAAGGTTCGCCCATCGCGCGTGAAGGTCGTCTACCTGGGCGCGCCACTCGAGGAGTTCAGCCGCCCGAGGAGTGCGGACGAGCGGGCGGCCACACGTGCGACCTGGGGCGCGGCGCCGGACGACATCGTGATCGGCTCGGTCACGCGGCTGCACGATTCGAAGGGCAACGAGTACCTGGTCGAGGCGGCGCGACTGGTGCTCGACGAGCGTCCCCGGGCCCGGTTCATTGTCTTCGGCGAGGGGCCGCTCCGGGAGTCGCTCGAGGCGCGGACGCGCGAGCTCGGGATTGCCGATCGGTTCGAGTTCAGAGGCTTCGTCCGCGACGTGCCCGAGGTGCTCTGGGCCTTCGACCTGTCGGTGTTTCCGTCGCTCTGGGAGGGCACGCCGCTGACGGTGTTCGAGGCCATGGCGGCCTCGCGGCCGATCGTCGCGACCGACGCCGACGGACTGGCTGAAGTGCTGCGCCACGAGGAAAACGCCGTCGTCGTCCCCAGGCGCGATGCCGCGGCGCTGGCACGCGGCCTCATCAGGCTCATCGACGACCCCGTTGAGCGGGAGCGGCTTGCCGCCGGCGCCCGGGCGACGGCGGATGCGTACGACATCAACAGCTTCGTGCGGAAGATGGAGCGCCTGTACGAGGTGCTCGCGCGTGAATCGCGCCCTCGGCGGCGCGACGTGGCGGCGCTGCCCGAGCTGGCATTCCTGACCGACAAGGGCCGCGCGTGAACGTCAGCGCCTGGTCTTCCCGCCGTCTCGTCGGCTGGATTGCCTCGGTCGTGGTCCTGGCCGTCTACGGCGGGCTCGCCGTTTCCGTCGACTTCAGGAGCGCATCGGGCGGCATCCACAGCGACGAAGCGACCTACTATCTGATGGCGTACAGCCTCGCGTTCGACGGTGATCTCGAATACCGCAGCGAGGACCTCGAGCGCGCCTTCCGGGAATTCGCCACGGGTCCGTCGGGAATTTTCCTGAAGCGGGGGACCGACGTGACCGGTGTCCGCTTCACGCTGCGACCGCCGTTCGTCGAGTTCCCGGGCGTCCCCGATCCGGATCCGTCGCGCCTGTACTTCGGCAAGTCGTACGCCTATCCGCTCGCGGCGGCACCCTTCGTCCGACTCTTCGGGACGAATGGTTTCCTGGTGCTCAACACGCTGCTGCTCTGGGCAGCGTTCATGGCCGTCTATCTGTTCACGAGCGCGCGTTCCGGACCGTGGGTCGGCGTGCTCTGGGCTGGGGCCTTCGTCTTCGCGACCGTCGTTCCCGTCTACGTCGTCTGGACGACACCCGAACTGTTCAACTGGTCGCTGGGTGCGCTCGCGTACTTCTTCTGGCTCTACAAGGTCGTCAGCCCGTCTCCCTCGTCGCGGCGAACGGCCTGGCTGCGCCACCCGGCTACCGATCTGATCGCGGCGGCTCTGATCGGTGTCGTGACCTTCTCGAAGGTCACGAACGTGCTGCTGCTCCTGCCGATGGGCGTCTGGCTGCTGTGGACACGCCGGTGGCGCCAGGCCGCGCTCGCGGGCGTCGTCACGGCGGTGGTCGGCGGTGCGGCTTTCGGCCTGAATGTCGCGTCGAGCGGGGAGTGGAACTACCAGGGGGGCGATCGCGCCACCTGTTACGGCACGTATCCCTTTCAGCAACCCGGTCTCGGACTCGAGGTGTGCGCGGAACGCGGCCGCGACGAGGCGCTCGGCAACGTGATCTTCGATCCGGAAGTGTTCTGGTCGAACCTGCGCCATAACCTCGTGTACTTCGTCGTCGGCCGCAATTCGGGCGTGCTGCCGTACTTCTGCGCGCTCGTCTTCGCAGCCGTGGCCATGCTCGTCGCCTGGCGGCGGGTGCCCTCGTGGCAGTGGCTCGTCCTGGCAGGCGTCGTCGCGCACGCGCTGCTGTTCATCGTCGCCCTGCCGTACTCGTACTTCGGCGGCGGAGGCACGGTGGGCAACCGCTACTTCATGGGGGCGTACGGCGCATGTGGCTTTCTGCTGCCGGCTGCGGTATCAGCGCGCGCCCTGCTCGTGCCGTGGGTCATTGGCGGCCTGTTCACGGCGAAGCTCGTGCTGACGCCATTCCAGACATCGATCCGCCCCGGCGACTACGCCAAGCAGGGGCTCTACCGGTGGCTGCCGGTCGAGCTGACGAACGTCAACGATCTGCCCATCAACAACGAAGTCGGCCGCGTCCGGATCTGGTATGGCGACACGGGGGCAGGTGACCCCGGCTTTCAGCTTTACCACCTCGACGACGACACGTATCCGCAGGATGCGGGAACCAAGAGCTTCTGGGTGCGCGGCAAGTCGCGCGGGCAGGTGCTGCTCAAGACCGATCGTCCCTTCCGGCGGTTGAGGCTGACCTTCACGGCCGGGCCGGTCGGCACGACGGCCGGCGTCCGCCTCGGGGGGCGCACGCACGTCGTCGAACTGGGCCCGGGACAGTCATCCACCGTCGAACTGCCGCTCGGGCGCGGCGTCCCTTACAAGAACATGCGCGAGGCACCGGCCTGGAACTGGGTGTTCGAAGTCTGGAGCACGAACGGCTTCGTGCCGGCCATGGTCGAGGGCACCGACGACCGCCGGTATCTTGGTGTGCGCGTGACGCCGGTGATTCCTGACTGACAGAGAGCCGTGACGCCTGGTGTGAACCCACGGCACACGTGGTGGCCGATGCTGCGGGCCACACTGGTCGGTGGGGTGCTCGTGTGGCTGCTGACCGCGCCCACGCTCACGCTGCCTGCGCAGGTTGGACGGATCGATACGAACGACGGGCGGCACAGCATCTGGAACGTCGCGTGGGTCGCCCGGACCCTCACGACGCAGCCGCGGCGCCTGCTCGACGCGAACATTTTCCATCCGCATACGGGAACGCTGGCCTACAGCGAGATGAATCTGGTCGCCGGTGCTCTCGCAGTCCCGTGGTACGTCCTGACGGGAGACCCGCTGGCAGCCACCAACGGCGCGATTGCCGTGGCGCTCGTGCTCGCCTTCGTGCTCATGGCTGGCCTGGTTCGGGGCCTGAGCGGCTCAGAGGCGGCAGGCCTCGTAGCGGCCACCGCCTTCACGTTCTGTCCCTACGTTTCCGCCCGGACCGCACACGTCCAGCTCCTGATGATCCTGGGGTTCCCGCTGGTGATGCTCGCGTTCCACCGGACGGCGGCGCAGCCGTCGGTACCGCGCGGCGTAATGCTGGGCGCAAGTCTGGCGTTCAGCGCGCTCGCGTGCGGCTACTACGGCATCTTCGCGGGGCTGATGCTCGCGGTGGCGGGGCTGGTCGCGGCGCGCCTCGACCGCCGGTACTGGACGGCGCTGCTCGCCGCGGTGGCGACCAGCGCAATACTTCTCGGTCCTGTGTACGTGGCGTTCGTCCGGGCCCGGGCGGCGTCGGGCGTGCCGCCACTCAGGTGGCTGCCGGAACACGCCCGGGAGTACTCGGCCAACCTGTCGGCGTACCTGGCGTCCGGCGCCTTTGCGCACAGCTGGTGGCTCGACGCGCTGGCAGGGGTGCAGATGTGGAAAGACGTGCTCTTTCCCGGCATCGGGGTCGTGCTGCTGGCCGCGATGGGAGTCCGTGCGGCCTGGTCCACCCCGCACCGCCGCGTTGTGCTGATCTACGGCCTGCTCGCCGTCACCGCGTTCTGGGCGTCGTTCGGTCCGGACGCCGGCCTCTATCGCCTCATCTACCTCCTGGTTCCGGGAACGGCGCTCATTCGCGCGCCGGCCCGCTTCGCCATCGTCGTGACGTTCGCTCTTTCGGTGCTTGCCGGGTTCGCCGTGGCGCGGTTCGAGCACCGATGGCGCTGGCTGCCCGCGCTGATCGTGTGTCTGCTGGTCGCTGAGCTCGGGGTACGGACACCGCAGTGGGGATGGCCGTCGTGGCCGTTACACGTGCGTCGGCCGCTGACAGCGGCCGATCGGTACCTTGCACAGCTCCCGGCTGGGGTGGTGCTCGAGTTCCCGTTCCCGTACGTTCGCAACGACCTGCACAACCATGCGCGGGCCATGTTCTGGTCGACCTATCACTGGCACCCGCTCGTCAACGGCTACAGCGACCTGATTCCGGCTGACTTCACGGACATGGCGGTGCAGATCCGGAACTTTCCGGATGGCACGACGTTCGAACTGGCGCGGCAGCGCCATGTGCGGTACGTGCTCTGGAGAATCGATCGCTATGACGAGGCCTCGCGTCGGGTGCTGCAGCAGCGCATCGAGGCGTGGTCCAGCTGCCTCATGCCGCTGGTCGTGGAGCCCGACGGCTGGCTGTACCAGGTCATCCGCTGGCCGGCCGATACGTCGCCCGGCTCATGCAGCAGCACGCTGCCCGCGAGTGACGTAGACCGCCGCGCCGGAGAGCGAGAAGAGCATGATCAGCACGGCGCCGATGAAGGATAACGCCAGGGCTGATTCGGCGGGCAGACCGATGTGCGAAAAGTACAGGGCGAAGGTGGCCTCGCGGACGCCGAAGCCGTTCACCGACACCGGCAGCATCTGAACGATGAACGACAGCGGAATGAGAACCGCAAGCTGCGCTGACGTGATTGGAATATGGAGCCCGCGCGCGACGGCTCCGTAGAAGGCCACGAGCGTCAACTGGACGAGAACGCCGCCGATGAAGCAGAGCAGCAGCGCGACCGGACGGTCGCGCAGCCGCTGCAGCGCCAGCTTCAGGCGGTTCAGCCGTTCGGCGACCCACTCGCGATGCAGGCGCTGGAGCGGCGCCAGCAGCCGCAGCACGCGTTCGGGCGCCAGCAGCACCGGCATCGCGATCAGCACAGCCGCCAGCAGGATCAGCCACAGCCCCGTGGCGCCGCCGACCGTGGCGGTCACCGCGGGGTCCCGTGAGAGAGACGCGCCGAGGGCCGCCACGAGCACGAGACCGACGAGGCCGATCGCCCGATCGAGCAGTACGACCGTCGTCGCGAGTGTTTTCGACCCCGCCGCACGGGCGGTGTCGCCGATGCGTACCACGTCGCCCCCGATGTTCGACGGCAGGAAGTTGTTGAAGAACGTGGCCACGAGGAACGACGCGGTCAACGCGCGGAACGACAGCGGCACGTTCTGCGCCCGCAGCAGAACGCGCCAGCGCCAGGCACTCAGCAGACACATCACCGCATACAGCGCCAGCGCGAGACACATCCACGCCGGCGATGCGGTGCGCGCCGTCGCCCACAGGCGCGCAAGGTCGACGCTCGACAGCAGCAGCCCGAGCAGCCCGATGCTGATGACAGCCTTCAGGACCAGGATGGAACGGCGGCGGGTCGGTGACGGAACAGCGGCAGCCACGGGTCGGGCGGGACAATCACGGACGAACGGGCGCGTAGTGTAGCATGTACCGTTCCGTGACGAGGCCCAGTTGCGGACCGACGCGCATGCACATTCTGATGATCGCGCCGGAGCCGTTCTTCGAGCCCCGGGGCACTCCATTCTCCGAGTACCACCGTATCCGGGCACTCACCCGGCTGGGACACACCGTCGATCTCGTGACGTATCCCTTCGGACGTGACGTCGATCTGCCGGGACTCCGCATCTTCCGGGCCGGCCGTCCACCGGGGATCCGGCGCGTGGGCATCGGGCCGTCGTGGGCGAAGGTGCCGCTCAACATCCTGCTCACGTTCACGGCGATCCGCCGTGCCCTCTCGGGCCGGTACGACGCGGTGCACTCGCACGAGGAAGGTGGCGGAATCGGCGTTGTCCTGGCGTGGCTGCTCGGTGTTCCGCACCTGTACGACATGCACTCGAGCCTGCCGCAGCAGGTCGAGAACTTCGGCTACCGGGGCATGCCCGGCCTGGCGACGATCCTCCGCTGGCTCGAGCGGCTCATGATTCGCGGTTCGAAGGTCGTCATCGTCATCTGTCCGGATCTCGCCGATACCGTTCGCGCGATCCGGCCCGATGTCCCGACAGTCCTCATCGAGAACGCACCCGGTTCGGGAGATGCGCCGACGCCCGGCTCCGGCGCGGTCATCCGCCAGCAGCTCGGCCTGGCCGCTCAGACGCCGGTGATCCTGTACACGGGAACCTTCGAGCACTATCAGGGGCTCGATCTGCTGTTTGCCGCAATGCCGGCCGTCAAGGCCGCGCGGCCCGATGCCCGCCTCGTGATGGTGGGCGGATCACCGGCGCAGGTCGAGCAGGCACGCCGGCAGGTGGCGCAACTCGGTGTCGACGACGTCGTGATCTTCACGGGGCAGAGGCCCGCAGAGGAAATCCCGGCGTACCTGGACGCGGCAACGCTGCTCGCGTCGCCCCGGTCATCGGGCACGAACACGCCGCTGAAGATTTACCAGTACCTCCGGTCGGGTCGGCCTATCGTCGCGACCAACCTCAGGACGCACACGCAGGTGCTTTCGTCACAGACGGCGGTGCTCGTCGATCCGACACCGGCCGCCATGGCGGCCGGTATGCTCGACGTGATCGAGAATCCCGCGCTGGCGGCGGCGGTCGGCACGCGCGCGGCCGAGCTGGCGGCGACCGAATACAGCGAAGAGGCCTACATCGCGAAGACGCAGCGCGCCTGCGAGCTGCTGTTCTCGAACGGGCAGCCGACCGTCGCCGAGGAATCGGCCCGATGACGCCATCCGATCCCGTGCCCGCGCCGAAGCGCGATCACTACAGCTACGCCCACTATGCCAATCCGGCCGTCGCCGAGGGCTTCGACGCGCTGCGCTTCAGTGGCGACGTCGGCCGCTTCCTACTGGAAGAGCAGGCGCGCCTGCTCGAGGCCGCGCTGGATCCCTCGCCGGCGCGCCGGATCCTCGACGTGGGAACCGGCACGGGACGGGCGGCGATCGGCCTGGCGCGCCGGGGAGCGCGCGTCACCGGCCTCGATGCCTCGATCGAGATGATTGGCGTGGCGCGCGTGCGCGCCGCCGACGCCGGCGTCCGTATTCCGTTTGCGGTGGCCGACGCGCACGCCCTGCCTCTGCCCGATCGATCGGTCGATGCGGCCGTCAGCCTGCGCGTCATCATGCACGCACTCGACTGGCGACGGTGCATTGCGGAGCTCTGTCGCGTCTCGCGCTGGCGCGTCGTCGTCGACTTTCCGTCCTCACGCAGCTTCGCGGCCATCGAAAGCGCGGTGCGGCGGCGCAGGCTTGCGCGAGGAGAGAAGGTCGAGGCGTATCGGGTGCTGTCGGTACGCGAGGTGAGCGAGGCGTTCGCGGCCGGCGGATTCCGCATCGTCGATGTCCGTCGCCAGTTCGTCCTGCCGATCGCCCTGCACAAACGGATCGACCGGTTCGGCGCGACGCTGGCCTGTGAACGGGTGCTTGCCGCGCTCGGTGCGCTTCGGGTCTTCGGATCCCCCGTGACGGTGGTGGCAGAGCGATGAAGGTTCTCGTGACTGGCGCCACCGGCTTCACCGGTGGTCATCTCGCCCGACATCTCGCCGACGCGGGCGACAGTGTCCGGGTGCTCGTGCGCAGCGCCGCGCGCCTGCCCGACGACCTGCGCGGACGCGTGGAGGTCGTCGAAGGCGATCTCACGGCACCGGCCGATCTGGCCCGTGCCGTCGCCGGCTGCGAAGTGGTCTACAACATCGCGGCGCTCTACCGGGAAGCCGGCCTGCCGGCCGCCGCCTACCGTACGGTGAACGCGACCGCCGTGGCGCAGCTGATCGAAGCCGCCGCGGCGGCGGGAGTGCGGCGCGTGGTGCACTGCAGCACCGTCGGAGTCCACGGCGACGTGGAGCAGCCGCCCGCGAATGAGGACGCGCCGCTGCGGCCGGGCGACATCTACCAGGAGACGAAGCTCGAAGGGGAGCAGCTCGCGCGCGACGCAGCACAGCGGACCGGAATCGAGCTCGTCATCGCGCGCCCGACCGGCATCTACGGCCCGGGCGATCGCCGCCTGTTCAAGATGTTCGGCCAGATCGCCCGCGGGCGTTTCCTGATGCTCGGGCCTGGCCGCAACTACTATCACCTCACGTTCATCTCCGATCTCTGCGAAGGCTTCCGGCTGTGCGGTACCGTCGCGGCCGCGGCAGGCCGCACCTACATTCTGGGCGGTGGGGAAGTCTCCACCCTCGATGAGGTCGTGCGGCTGACGTGCGAGATCGCGGGGCGGCGCGCCCCGCTGCGGCTGCCGCTCTGGCCCGTCTGGCTTGCCGGCGCCGCGTGTGAAATCATCTGCGCACCGTTCGGCATCGCACCGCCCCTGTACCGGCGGCGCGTCGACTTCTTCCGCAAGAGCCGTGCGTTCGACATCACGCGCGCGCGGCGCGAGCTCGGCTACGCCCCGAAGGTCGGCCTGCGGGAGGGCATCGGCCGGACGCTGGAGTGGTACCGTGAGCACGGCTGGATCTGAACCGACCCCGAGGCGCGACATTCCGCGGGCGCAGGACCAGCTGTTCGCGCAGGGGGGCGCCGCCGCGAAGTACAGCCGTCTGATCGTCGGCCGTCCCGGCTGGCTGGCGCTCGCGAGGCACGAGCTCGTCCTGCTCGTCGCTCAGCACGTTCCGGGCGCGCTGGGGCTCGCGCTCCGGAAGGCGCTCTATCCCGTGCTGCTCGGGCGCTGCGGCCGGAACGTTGTCTTCGGCCAGAACGTCGTCCTCAGACATCCGCACAAGATTCGCATCGGCGACAACGTCGTGATCGACGACAACTGCCTGCTCGACGCGAAGGGCGACGCCAACGCGGGGATTACGATCGGCAGCGGCGTCTTCATCGGCCGCAACACGATTCTCTCCTGCAAGGACGGCGACATCGAAATCGAGGACGAAGCGAACATCGGCTTCAACTGCGAGGTGTTCTCGGCCAGCCGTGTGCGGATTGGACGCGCGGCGCTCGTGGCCGCGTACTGCTACCTGATCGGCGGCGATCACGACGTCCAGGATCGATCGACTGACGTGCTCTCGCAGGGGCGGCAGTCGCGCGGGATTTCCGTGGGTGCGGGCGCCTGGCTCGGGGCGCGCGTGTCCGTCCTCGACGGCGTGACGATTGGAGAGCGGGCCGTCGTCGGCGCGCACGCCGTCGTGCGTTCGGACGTGCCGGAGGGAGCCACCGCGGTGGGCGTGCCGGCGCGCGTGCTGCCGGCGCGGAGCTGATTCCAATGGCCGTCGTCCTCGTTGTCACCTCGGCGCCGCCGCTCGTCGAAGGCGGGCACATCGTGATCGCACGGGCGCTCAGGCACGCGCTCGAGGCGGCCGGCCACGAGGCCGACATCGTCACGACGCCATCCAACCGGTTCGGTCGACAGGCGGCGGCGTATCTCGCCAACTGGTGCACCGACGTCGGCCAGACGGGCGACGGCCGGCCGGTCGATCACGTCATCAGCCTGCGCTATCCGAGCTATGCCGTGCGGCATCCACGGCACGTCTGCTGGCTCAACCACACGATGCGCGAGTACTACGATCTCTGGGATCGATTCTCGGCGCAGCTGTCGTGGAAGGGCAGGGTGAAGGAAGGCTTCCGCCGGCGTCTCGTGCACGCGGCCGACCGCTACCTGCTGCGCCAGAACGTTTCGCGCGTCGTCGCCCAGTCGCAGACGATCCGCGATCGCCTCCGGACGTTCGGCCTGGTCGAGGCCGATGTGCTCTATCCGCCGCCGCCGCCACGCGCCTATCGCTGCGACGGCTACGACGGCGATCTGCTGCTGGTCTCGCGCCTCACCCCGCTCAAGCGAGTCGACCTCGTCCTGCGCGCCCTGGCCCATCCGGCGGCGGGCGATGCACGGCTTGTCGTGGCCGGTGACGGCGAACAGCGCCGTGCGCTCCACGAACTGGCCACCGATCTCGGCATTGCCGACCGCGTCGTGTTCGCCGGACACCTGAGCGACGAGGAGCTGGTCGAGCACCTGGCCAGGTGTCGGGCGGTCGTCTTCGCGCCATACTCGGAGGATTTCGGGTTCGTGACCGTCGAGGCCTTCGCTGCCGCCAAGGCCGTCATCACGACAACCGACAGCGGGGGACCGGCCGAACTGGTCGTCGATGGGCACAACGGCCGTGTCGTCGCTCCCGACGTCGAACCACTGGCGGCCGCAATAGGAGCGCTGGCGGCCGACGCGGCACTGGCCGAGCGGCTCGGGCGTCAGGGGCACGCCGACACGGCGCACCTGACCTGGGCCTCGACCGTCGAACGACTGCTCGAGGCCGGCATGCCGCGTCGGAGAACGGGAACGGATCGGGCTGGCGCTCCACCCGCAGTAAGCTGAAGCAGGAAGGACCGGCATGAGCTATCGCACGCCGCTCGAGGCCCGCGTCGCGAAGAAGGTCGCGCGGGCGATTACCGAGCATCGACTGATCGAAGACGGCGACCGGGTGCTGATCGGGCTCTCCGGCGGCAAGGACAGCTGGGCGCTCATGCAGGTGCTCGACGTGCTCCGCCGCCGCGCCCCGATCGACTTTTCGCTCGTCGCGGTCAACGTTCATTCGGGCTACGAGGGGTTCCGCCACGACCTCATCGAAGAGGCGTGCCGCGAGCGCGGCTGGGAGTGCCACATCGAGCACACGACGATTGGTGCGATCATGGACGATCTGCTCGACGACACCGACACGCCGTGCTCGCTGTGCGCCCGTCTGCGCCGCGGGGTTCTGTACCGCGTGGCCGAGCGCCACGGCGCCACGAAAATCGCCCTGGGCCATCACCTCGACGACTTCATCGAGACGGTCCTGCTCAATCTCTTCTTCCAGGGCACGCTGAAAGCCATGCCGGCCCGCCTCGTGTCGGACGACGGACGCCACGTGGTGATCCGGCCGCTTGTCTACGTGCTCGAATCGGAGGCGCGCGCCTACGCGCAGGAGTCGAACCTGCCCGTCATCGGCTGCTGCTGCTCGGCGTGCGGGGATCTGAGCCTGAAGCGGCAGCGGATGAAGCGTCTGATTGCGGACCTCGAGCTGGAGCATCCCGACATCAAGAGCTCGATGATTCGGGCGCTCGGCAACGTCGTGCCGAGCCACCTGATCGACGGGAGACTGGCCGAGGCGGCCGATGCCATCCGCGCGGAGCGTCGCGGCGGTCGCGCCGCGGCCGTGCAGTCGGCGTAGCACGGTGCGGGCGGTCGTGCAGCGCGTCTCCTCGGCGTCGGTGACGGTCGAGGGACAAATCGTCGCCGCCATCGGTCCCGGGCTGCTCGTGCTGGCGGGGGTGGCCGGCGGCGACGGCCCGGCCGATGTCGAGTACATCGCGTCCAAGGTGGCGGGGCTGCGCATCTTCCGGGATGCCGACGATCGGATGAACCTGTCGGTCTCCGATGTCGGTGGCGAGATCCTGGTGGTGTCGCAGTTTACTCTGCTGGGCGACGTGCGACGCGGTCGTCGTCCGGCGTTCGACGCCGCTGCCCCTCCCGACAGCGCCCGTGCGCTCTACGAGTCGCTGCTCGAGCGACTCAGGGCCACCGGCGTACCCGTGCACAGCGGCCGGTTCCAGGCCGACATGCAGGTGTCGCTGGTCAACGACGGACCGGTGACGATCCTGCTCGACAGTCGGCGTCTGTTCTAGTCGTCAAGGAGTGTCCTGAATGATGCGTTGCATTCCCTTTCTCGTGGCTTCGATCCTCCTGGCCGCCGTGCCCGCGGCCGGCCAGTCGCGCCCGCTGGTGACCGAAGATGCCGAGACGGTGCCCGCAGGCTACGTCCTGTTCGAGGCCGGTATCGACGTCGAGCGCGGCCGCACGTACCCGCTGTCGGGCCTGACCGGGAACCTCACGCGGATCGGCACGTTCGGCTTCAGCTTCGGCGTCAGCTCGATTGCGGAGATCCAGCTCGACGGCGTGCTTCGCGATCAGCTCTCGATCACCGACCGGGATCCGAACGCGCCGCTCGCCCACATGCTCGACATCACGGGCGATTCGACGGGCGACTTCGGCGACCTGCGGATCGGCACGAAGGTCCGCTTCGTTCAGGAGGGAGTCGGTCGCCCGGCGCTTGCGGTCCGCTTCTCCACGAAGCTGCCGAACGCCGGCAACGAAAGCGGTCTCGGCCACGACACGACGGACTTCCACTTCGGGCTGCTGCTCGCCAAGACGATCGAATCGGTCCGGTTCGTCGGCAACGCGGGCTTCGCCATCCTGCCCGATGCGGTCCGTGGTGATCGTCAGAACGATGTCTTCGAGTACGGCCTGTCGGTGGCGCGCGCCGTGCGGCCTGGCGTCGAGCTCGTCGGCGAGATGAACGGGCGCATCAACACGCGCTCGGGCGAAGCCATTCCCGGCACCGAGAGCCGGTCGATGCTGCGCCTGGGCGCGCGCGCCACGCACGGAGCCGTGCGGGTCGACGGCGCGTTCCTCATCGGCGTGACCGAGCACGACCCGAGCTGGGGCTTCTCGACGGGCCTCACCTGGGTCTTCCGCGGCTTCACTGTGCCCTGAAGCGCGTCAGACGGCCCACCGCAGCCGGGTCAGCCGGACCTCTTCGTCGCGTCGTTCGGCGCTCCACGACAGGTGGGTCGCGAGAATGTCGGCCGCGCGATCCAGGGCGCCATGCCCGGGATCGCCGGTCGTCCCCAGGTGCGTACGCCGCAGCACGACGTCGGCCAGCCGGCACGCCCGGGCCTGTTCAACGGCGTAGATCAATTCACCCTCGAGCAGCGGCAGTCCGGCGCTCAGCCGCTGCAGTCGTGCGGCAGCCGCGCTGAAGCGGACCACATCGGCAGCTTCGGTGCCGTACCAGTCGAGCAGGTGGGCGTGCACATCGGGATCGAGTGACACGCCGACAGAACGACAGGCCTCGGCGAGAAGCTCCGCGGCACCGTCGGCCGAGCCGTGGGGCAGCGGCTGGGGCACGCGGCCCGTCCTGGGGGCGTGACGCTGCGGACCGAGCCCGATCCGGTCGAGCGCGTCGAGCGCCGTCAGCCGGGCGGTCGTGAACTTGACCCCGACAATGCTGTAGAGCCCGCCGCCGTGCACGCGGACGGACGATTCGGGCAGCAGCTCCGCGCGCCCGCGCCGCCACGTCGCCGGCGTCAGCCCCGCGTGCACGAGCCGCACATCATCGAGCGTGGCCTTCAGCGAAGGAAACGCCGAATTCGCGTCATCGAGCATCGCCTCGACGTCGGCCCGCGACGGGACCGCGGCGGCCGGCCCTGCGGGCTCGTCCGTCTGGAATGTCCCCACGAGCCACAAACCGTCCCACGGGGTTGCCGTCAGCATGCGGCCGGAGCGGCCGCGCGCGGCCAGCGCCGTATCGTGCGCCGGACGGTTCAGCAGCACGTTGCACGCGCGAACGAGCGGCGGAAATGCCCCGAGCTGCCAGCGCTCGAACAGCGAGGCCGAGCCGGCCCCGGCGCAGAGCAGCACCCGTGACGCGTGAAGCTCGCCTTCGATCCCGCTCAGCGCATCGCGCACACGCAGGCCTGCCAGGCGGGAGCCCACGCGCAGCGGTTCGATGGCCTCCACGTAGTTGAGCAGCGACGCCCCGGCCCGGATCGCCGCACTGGCCAGCACCCAGTTGAACCGGTCAGGGTGGCGCAGCTGGTAGTCGTACCAGACCGCCGCGCCCGTCACGCCGGTGTCGTCGAGCCCGGGGAACCGGGCGAGCGCCTCGAGGCGGCTCACCAGCCGGGCCGGCGGCAGCTGAAGCGCCGGCGGAAGGCCCTGGTTCTTTCCCGCGCCAAGCCATTCGTACAGCCGCAGGGCCGTGCCGATGACCGCCCGCGACCGCATGACGCCGCCGCCGGTCGGCAGCAGGAAGGGGAGGGGACGTACCAGGTGCGGCACCATCACGGCCCACGCCCGGCGCTCGGCGACCTGCTGTCGCGTGCGCGCAATGCCGCCGCTCTGCAGCGCGCGAAGTCCGCCGTGAACGGTCCGCTGGTGGTTGAACGACAGGCCGCTGCCGAAGTCGTCGCGCTCGACCAGAACGACCTTCCAGCCGCGCCGGGCCGCCTCCTGCGCGGCAAACAGACCGTGCACGCCGCCACCAACGATGGCGAGGTCGAAGGATGCGCGGGGAAGCGACCGGCGGAACTCGGACATCGGCTGTGGGATCGTGCCACAGATCACGGGATCGGCCGTCGGCGGGCGCCCCCCTGATAGGATGTCGCGCGATGACACGCCCGACGAGCGCCGATGTGCGCCGCTACTGGAACGCGCACATCCATGATCTCGAAATCAGTCCTCACCAGCCCGGCACACCGGAGTTCTTCGCCGACCTCGACGAGTATCATTTCGAGAAGCTTCATCATCTGCTGCGTCTCGTCGATTTCGACGCCTGGAAGGGGCGCGACGTGCTCGACGTCGGCTGCGGTGCCGGCGTTGAAGTCGTCCGGTTTGCCCGGGGCGGCGCACGCACCTTCGGCGTCGACATCGCCGAGCAGGCGGTGGCGCTGACGCGGACGAACCTGGCGCAGCAGGGCCTGACGGCCGGCCTGGCCGTGGCCGACGGCGAGGCGCTGCCGTTTCCCGACGCGAGCTTCGACTACATCTTCGCCCACGGCATCGTCCAGTACGCCGCCGATGACGCGCGGGTCGTGGCCGAATGTCATCGCGTGCTGCGACCGGGCGGCACGGTGCTGTTCCAGGTGTACAACCGCATCTCGTGGCTCAACGTGCTGTCGAAGCTCATGAAGACGCCGCTCGAGCACGAGGACGCCCCGGTGCTGGGCCGCTATTCGATTGGCGAGTTCCGCCGACTGCTGGCGCCGTTCGCGCACGTCGAGATCATTCCGGAGCGGTTCCCCGTTCGCAGCCGCCTGCACAAAGGCTGGAAGGGGGCGCTCTACAACACGTTCTTCGTCGGCGCGTTCAACGCGCTGCCGCGCGCCTGGGTGCGCCGCTACGGCTGGCACCTGCTCGCCATCTGTACCAAGTAAAGTCCATGGCTCGACGATCCCTGCAGCTGTTCAAGGCCCACGCTTTCGGCAATGACTTTCTGCTCGCCCGCGCCGACGACCTGTCGGACGTGGACGACATCGGCGCCGTGGCGCGCCAGGTGTGCGACCGTCACCGCGGCTTCGGCGCCGACGGCCTGATGCTGATCGAGCCGACCGCCAAAGGCGCCCGGACGAGGCTCTGGAATGCCGACGGCGGTAAGGCCGAGATCTCCGGCAACGGCATCCGCTGTGCGGCCGCCTGGATCGCGCACGAGCAGGGCGCGGCACCGGGCGACACGCTTCTCATCGATACCGAAGCGGGGCCCCGGCGACTCACGCTGCTCGAGGTCGACGACGAGCGGTATACGTTCCGCGCCGAGATGGGGCTGCCTGAGCAGCTGCGCGAAGAGACGATCGAGATCGACGGGCAGCCCGTTCGCTGTGTCGTCCTGCGGGTCGGCAATCCACAGTGCGTGGTGCTCGGCCCGGCCACGCCGGAGCGGCTGCACGGCATCGCCGCAAAGCTGAGCGTGCATCCCTTCTTTCCCGAAGGAACGAACGTCGAACTGGCCGAAGTCGAAGCCCCCGATCGCGTCCGCATCCTCATCTGGGAACGCGGGGTCGGACCGACCGAAGCGTCGGGTACGGGAGCCTGTGCGGCCGCCGTCGCGGCGGCCTTCGCAGGTGGCGCGAACCGGTCGGTGCAGGTGGTCTCGCCGGGCGGGGTCCAGCACGTCGAGTGGACCGACGAGACGATCTGGCTGACGGGATGGGCCGAGCTGATCGGCGAGGCCTCGCAGGTCGTCCGGCTCTGAGGTGTCGATGAGCCGCGAGCGTATCGGCTTCGTGCTGGGCCCCGCGGTATTCGTCGGCTGCTACCTCTGGGGACACGGCCTCGCGCACGAGCCCCGCACGCTCGGCGCCATTCTGGCGCTGATGATCGTCTTCTGGGTCACCGAGGCGCTGCCGCTGGCGGCCACGGCGCTGGTCGGTCCCATGCTCGCCGTGCTGCTCGGCGTGACGGGTGTCCGGGCGGCGTTTGCCGCCTTCGCCGATCCGATCATCTTCCTCTTCATCGGCAGCTTCATGCTCGCGCAGGCCATGTTCACGCACGGCCTGGCGCGCCGCGTGGCCTTTGCCGCCATTGCCTCGCCGTGGGTCGGCGCGAGCGCCTGGCGCCTCGCCGTGGCCTACTCGGCCGTCGCCTGCGTGCTCTCGATGTGGATGAGCAATACGGCGACCACGGCCATGCTCTTCCCGCTCGGACTCGCGGTGCTGGCCGAGCTCGGACGCGAGCGTGGCCAGGATCCCGCCTTCGCGCAGTTCGCGATGGCGCTGATGCTCGTCACGTCCTTCAGCGCTTCGATTGGCGGCATGGGAACGCCGGTCGGCACGCCGCCGAACCTGATCGGCATCGGTCTGCTGCGGCAGATGGCGGGCATCGACCTGTCGTTCACCACCTGGATGGCGCTTGCCGTCCCGATCGTCGTCCTCACGATGGGGGTGCTGCTCCTGGTCCTGGTCCGGCCGCGCGCCCGGCAGATCACGCTGACGCCGGAGTCGGTCGCCGTCGTCTCTCGGGAGCTCGAGGCACTCGGCCCGATGACGCGCGCCGAGCGGAATGTCGTGATCGCGTTTGCCGTCACGGTTGCGCTCTGGATGCTCCCCGGCCTGCTGCAGCTTGTGCTCGGCCCGGAGCACGACCTTCCGCGCCGCTTCAACGCGCTCGTGCCCGAATCGATCGCGGCGCTCGTCGGGGCGATACTCCTGTTCCTGCTGCCGATCGACCGACGCAGCGGACAGCCCACCATGACCTGGGAACAGGCGGTGCGCATCGACTGGGGCATCATCCTGCTGTTCGGCGGCGGGCTCGCGATGGGGCAGCTGGCTGATTCGACCGGTCTGTCGGCGTCTCTCGGCGGGTGGGTCGCCGACACGTTTCCGGGTGTGGGAACCGTCGGCCTGACCGTGCTCTTTGCCGCCGCCGGTATCGTCCTGTCGGAGGCCGCTTCGAACACGGCGGCGGCGAACATCGTCGTTCCGATGGCGATTGCGGTGGCCGCGGCCGCGGGCGTCTCGCCCCTCGAGCCGGCACTGGCCGCCACGCTCGGCGCGAGCATGGGCTTCATGATGCCCGTCTCGACGCCGCCCAACGCGATCGTCTACAGCAGCGGCCATATCCCGATTACGGCCATGATCCGCCACGGCGTCGTCCTCGACACGATCGGCTTCGTCGTCATCGTCGTGGCCGTCCTCGTCGCCGGCCCCCTGCTGCGCTGAGTCGGGCGCGGTTGCAGTTTCTGCGATCCGACACCGGTTCACCGCACGGATTCTGCACGCGTTCCGACTCGTACACGCAAAGGGAGGGCGGTTCAGCGGCGCACGGTTCTTGCGTCGCCCGTCCCGCGATGGCAGGAGTCACCCTGCTGTCGCGGGACAGGTGATGAAGCACATTGCCGTTCACGACCGACCGCGCGAAAAGCTCGAACGCTGCGGCGCGGAAACGCTGGGCGACAACGAACTGCTCGCCGTGGTCATCGGTCACGGACGTCGGCAGGGCGGAGCGCTTGCCGTTGCCAACGACGTGCTGGCGGCAGCCGGAGGCGTGCAGGAGCTCACCCGGCTGCACCGGGCACTGCTCGAGCGGGTGCCGGGTGTCGGTCCGGCACAGGCGGCGCGGATTCTGGCGGCCGTTGAACTGGGGCGCCGCACCCTGACGACGCCGCAGCGCGAGCGGCCGCGCTTCCTGACACCGGAAGACGCCGGGGCCTATCTGCTGCCGCGGTTCGGCGCATATCCGGTGGAGCGCTTCGGCGCCCTGCTGCTCGACGTCCGCTACCGGCTCATCGCCACGCGCCTGCTGTCGGTCGGCGGCCTCGACGCCAGCCTGGCCCATCCCCGCGAGGTCTTCCGGGAGGCGCTGCTGGCCGGAGCCGCGGTCGTGCTCGTTTTCCACAACCACCCCTCGGGCGACCCGGAACCGAGCGAGGAGGACGTCGCGTTGACGGCGCGGCTCAAGGCGGCCGGGGCGGTGATCGGCGTGACGCTGCTCGATCACCTCGTCCTGGCCGACTCCCGGTACTGCTCGATGCGGCAAATGGGACTGATCTGACGGGCGACCGGCGGTCTGGGGATAGAATGTGGGTTTCGTCGTCCGAACGCCCAACCGCCCATGGCCCGTTTCTACCTGACCACCGCCATCGACTACGTCAACAGCCGGCCGCATCTCGGGCACGCACTCGAGAAGATTGCGGCCGACGTGATCGCCCGTTACCGACGGCTCGTCGGTGACGAGGTCCGGTTCGTCATGGGCAACGACGAGCACTCGCAGAACGTCTACCGTCGCGCCCGCGAGCTCGGCCTCGAGCCGCTGGAGTACTGCGACCGGATGGAGCAGGAGTTCCGGACGGTGTGGGCACGGCTCGACATCTCGTACGACGACTTCATCCGCACCACCGAGCCGCGCCATCGCGCCGCGGTTCAGGCGCTGGCGCAGCGTTCGTTCGATCGCGGCGACATCTACGAAGGCGTGTACGAAGGCTGGTACTGCGTGTCGTGCGAGGCCTTCAAACAGGACAAGGACCTGATCGACGGCAAGTGTGCCATCCACCAGCGTGAGCCGGAGTGGATCAGGGAGCGCAACTACTTCTTCCGGCTGTCGGCCTACCGTGACCGCCTGCTCGAGCTGTATCGCGAGCGCCCCTCGTTCGTCGAACCGGAAACGCGGCGCAACGAGATGCTGCGGGTTCTCGAAGCCGGCCTCGAGGACATCTCGGTGAGCCGGGCGGGACAGTCGTGGGGCATTCCGCTCCCGTTCGCGCCCGACAGCGTCGCGTACGTCTGGTACGACGCGCTCATCAACTACATCTCGGCCGTCGGTTTCGGGAGCGACGACGCGCTGTTCGAACGGTGGTGGCCGGCCAGCCTGCACCTGATCGGCAAGGACATCACGCGGTTCCACTGCATCGTGTGGCCCGCCATGCTCATGAGCGCCGGACTGCCGCTGCCGAAGCAGGTCTTCGGCCACGGCTTCGTGCTGTTCAAGGGCGAGAAGATGAGCAAGTCGCTCGGCACGGTCGTCGACCCGCTCGACGCGATCGAACGCCTCGGGCCCGACCCGCTGCGGCTCTACCTCACGAAGGAGATCGTCTTCGGTGGCGATGGCGACTTCACGTGGGAACGGTTCGAGGAGCGATACAACGTCGATCTCGCCAACAACCTGGGCAACCTCGTCAGCCGCACGACGTCGATGGTCGAACGCTACCGGGACGGCCAGCTGACGGGTGTGCCGGTCGATCCCGCGGTCGAACAGGCGGTTCGCGCGGCAGTCGAGGCCTATGCCGCCGCAATGGACGACCTGGCGCTCGACCGCGCGTGCCACGAAGCGTTCCGGATTGTCGACGCCACGAACGGCTACATCGCGGCGAGCGAGCCGTGGATGCTGGCGCGGCGCGACGACCAGGAGGCGCTCGACCGCGTACTGTGGACCGCCGTCGAGGCGCTCCGTGTGGCCGCCGTCCTGCTGAGCCCGGTCATGCCGGGGTCGGCAAAGCAGATTCTCGAACGGCTCGGTGCCGGCGTCCCCGATGTGTCGGCGCTCTCGTGGGAGCGCGATACCCGCCTGCAGTCGAGCGGTACCCGGACCGTCACGCGGGCCGAATCGCTCTGGCCGCGGCTCGAACCTGCCGACCGGCCCGCCAGGAACAAGGAGCAGACCGTGAGTGATGCACCCCAGACTCCCGCACCCGCCCCGGCGCCCGCGTCGACGCCGGCGGCCCAGGCCCCGGCACCTGCGTCCGGCGACGACCGCATCTCGATCGATGACTTCATGAAGGTCGAGCTGCGGGTGGCCAGGGTGCTGTCGGCCGAACGCGTACCGAGCTCGAAGAAGCTGATGAAGCTCTCGGTGGATCTCGGCGGCGAGACCCGGACGATCGTGGCCGGAATCGCCGAAGCCTACGACGCCGAGGCGCTCGTCGGCCGTCACATCGCGGTCGTGGCCAACCTCAAGCCGGCGAAGCTGATGGGCATCGAGTCGAACGGCATGCTGCTGGCGGCCACCGGCGCCGACGGCCGCCCGATTCTCGTCAGCTTCGATGAGCCGCCGGCTCCCGGTACCCGTATTCGCTGAGCCGCCGTGCTGATCGACACGCACTGCCACCTGGCCGACACGGCGTTCGCGCGCGACCTCGATGCCGTCGTCGGCAGGGCGCGTGACGCCGGTGTGACGTCGGCCCTCTGCATCCTGTCGGCCGACGAGTCCGACGAAGTGGCCCGCGCGGCCACCGTGCGGGCGGCCTGGCCGGAGGTGCGCTTCGCGGCGGGCGTCCACCCGCACCGTGCCGCCCACTGGAACGGCCGGCTCGACGAGCTCACGGCACTCATCGCCGATCGGACAACGGGCGACGACGTGATCGCGGTGGGAGAAATCGGGCTCGACTACTACTACGACTTCGCCCCGAAGGACGTGCAGCAGCAGGTGTTCGCGGCGCAGGTCGAGCTGGCCGCCTCGCGCAGCCTGCCGGTCGTCATCCATGCACGCGAGTCGCTCGACGACACGCTGGCGATCCTGCGCGCGGCCGGCGCCGGCGACCGCGTGCGCGGCGTGATGCACTGCTTCACCGGGACCCTCGACGAAGCGCGCCGGGCGCTCGACATCGGCTTCTACGTCTCGATGTCGGGCATCGTGACGTTCCCGAAGTCGGCGGCGCTCAGGGAGGTGGCCGCGTTCGTGCCCCCGGATCGCCTGGTCATCGAGACCGACGCGCCGTTTCTGGCCCCGGTACCCAACCGCGGCAAGCGGAACGAACCGGCGTGGGTGGCGCATACCGCCGCCTTCCTGGCCGAGCTGCGCGGCACGACGACCGGGGAGCTGGCCGCGACGCTGCGCCGGAACGTGGCGGCGCTGCTTCCGGCGCTTGTCCCCGCCGGAGTGCGTTGACACCCCGTCGCAGCTATGGTCTGATGCCCGCAGGTTCCTGAACGTCGCACGCTCAGGCGAGACTGTCTCCGTGCAACCGCCCGCTTCGGCTACCCCCAATCTCGCGCAGATCTTCGAGCCCGTCCGGGAGGCGCTCGCGCGTGTCGAGGTCGAGTTCGCAAAGCATCTCGAGTCGCGCATCGACCTGATCCCCGAAATGGGGAAGTACGTTCAGATGAGCGGGGGCAAGCGCGTGCGGCCGGCCGTCCTGCTCATGGCGGCGCGGCTCTGCGGCTACGCGGGCGACAAGGGGGTTCTCAACGCGGCCGTGGTCGAGTTCATCCACACGGCCACGCTGGTCCACGACGACATCATCGATGGCGCCGAGACGCGCCGGGGGCGCCTGGCCGCGCACTCCCGGTGGGGCAGCGACGTGACCGTCCTGCTCGGCGACTACCTGTACATCCGTTCGATGTCGATGGCGCTCTCGCAGGAGAATCGCGACATCGTCCGGCTGCTGTGCGACTGCACGCTGCGCCTGATCGAAGGCGAGCTGTACCAGCTCACCAAGATCGGCGATGCCAGCATTACCGAGGCCGAACACTTCGAGATCATCCGCCGCAAGACGGCCTGGCTGTTCGCCTGCTGCGCCGAAATCGGCGCCATGCTCGGCGAAGCGCCGGCCGCGCAGCGCGACGCGCTGCGCGAGTACGGCTTCGATCTCGGCCTGGCGTTCCAGATCGTCGACGACCTGCTCGACTACACGGCAGACGAAGCGGTCCTCGGCAAGCCGCTGGGCGGCGACCTGCGCGACGGCAAGGTGACGCTGCCGATCATCCTGCTGCTGGAACGGGCCGGCGCCGAGGCCGAAGCCGTCGTGCACCAGGTGATCGCCGACGGCCAGCTGTCGGCCGCCCAGTGGCGGACGATCTGCGACCTGCTCGAGCGGCACGGAGCCATCGACGCGACGTTCGAGCGGGCCGTGCGCCACGCCGAACGCGCCAAGCAGCACCTGCTCGCGGCCTTCCCGGTGTCGCCCGAGCGCGAGTCGCTGCTGGCGCTGGCCGACTACGTGATTCAGCGCGACCGCTAGCGCGAGCGGTGTTCAGCACGTCTCCATGACGCCAGCCGAGCGGATAGCCGCCCTCCGCGATCTCATCCGGTACCACGAAGAGCGCTACTACGTGTACGACGCGCCGGAGATCACCGACGCGGAGTTCGACGCGCTGATGCGCGAGCTCGAGGCCCTCGAAGCGGCACACCCCGAGCTCGTCGACCCGTCGTCGCCTACGCAGCGCGTCGGTGGGCGACCGGCCGAGGGGTTCGTCACGCGGCGCCACCTGGCGCCGATGCTCAGTCTCGACAATGCCTATACCGTCGACGAGCTGCGCGCGTTCGACGAACGGGTGGCGCGCGCCCTCGGCGTCGAGCCCGGCAGCGCGATCGGCTATGTGGCCGAGCTCAAGATCGACGGTCTCAGCATCGCGCTGACCTACGAGCAGGGCCGGCTCGTGCGGGCCGTCACGCGCGGCGACGGCGTTCAGGGAGAAGACGTGACCGCCAACGCGCGCGTCATCCGGGCCCTGCCGTTGCGGCTGCGGACCGACGCGCCGCCCGAGCTGATCGAGATTCGCGGCGAAGTCTACCTGCCGCTGGCGGCCTTTGCGAAGATGAACGCCGAGCGCGAAGAGGCCGGCGAGCCGCCGTTCGCCAATCCGCGCAACGCGGCGGCCGGCGCGATCCGCACGCTCGACAGCCGGCTCGTCGCGCGCCGCGGCCTGCGGGCCTTCTGCTACCAGATCGTGGTGCCGCCTGGTGCGACGCTGCCGGCCGAGCGGCACGCGAGGGTGCTCGAACAGCTCGCTGCGTGGGGGTGTCCGGTCGAACCGCACTGGGAGTTCTGCGCCGATATTGCTGCCGTCGAGCGCTACTGCGAGCACTGGCGCGAGCACCGGCGTTCGCTGCCGTTCGACACCGACGGGGTGGTCGTCAAGCTCGACGCGCTCGCCCTGCGCGAGAAGGTCGGCAGCACGGCGAAGTTCCCCCGCTGGGCGACGGCGTTCAAGTTTCCGACCGAGCAGGCCGTCACCCGACTGATCCGCATCGACGTCAACGTCGGCCGCACCGGTGCCGTGACGCCCTTTGCCGTGCTCGAACCGGTCCAGCTCGGAGGCACGACCATCCAGATGGCGACGCTGCACAACGAGCAGGAGATCGCCCGGCGCGACATCCGCGAAGGCGATCGCGTCGTCATCGAAAAGGGCGGGGAGATCATCCCGAAGGTCATCGGTCCGGTCGTCTCGGAGCAGGACACGCGGGGACCGGCGTGGCGCATGCCGACGCACTGCCCGGCATGCGGCAGCCAGCTCGTCAGGCCTGACGACGAGGTCATCTGGCGGTGCGAGAACGTGTCGTGTCCGGCACGGATCCGCCGGAGCCTGCTGCACTTCGCCTCGCGGCGCGCGATGAACATCGAAGGGCTCGGCGAAGCGCTCGTCGACCAGCTCGTCAGCTCGGGGCTGGTCCGCACGTGCGCGGACCTTTACCGGCTGACGGAAGAGCAGCTCGCATCGCTCGACCGCATGGGGCCCGTCTCGGCCGCGAATCTCGTGCGCGAGATCGACAGGAGCCGGTCGGCCGAGCTGTGGCGACTGCTGCACGGCCTGGGCATCCGTCACGTAGGCGAAGGCGGCGCGCGCGCGCTGGCGAGGGCGTTCGGCTCGATGGAGCGCCTGCGCCGCGCGTCGGTCGACGAACTGAAGGCCGTCCCCGACGTTGGCGACGTGGTCGCCGAGTCGGTGCGCACGTTCCTCGACGAGCCGGCCAACGCCGAGGTCATCGACGCTCTGGCGGCCGCGGGTGTGCGCATGGAGGACGAGCACCAGGACGGACGCCTGCACCAGCCGCTGGCCGGTAAGACCTTCGTGCTGACCGGCACACTCGAACGGATGACGCGCGAGCAGGCGTCGGAGGCCATCGTCGCGCTTGGCGGGAAGGTCTCGAGCTCGGTGAGCCGCCGCACGAGCTACGTCGTCGTCGGCGCCGAGCCGGGCAGCAAGCTCGACAAGGCGAGAGCGCTCGGGGTGCCGCTCCTGGATGAGGCCGCGTTCGAGGCACTTATAATGGAGCATCAGGCGCGAGAATGACCCGCAGAACCGGCGCACTCATCGGGCTCTCGGCACTCGTCAGCTTCCTTCTGGGGCTGGTGGCGGCGGGAACCCGGCCGTCGCCGGCTGCCATCGAGAAGCTGCCGCCTCCGGTGGCCGACCGCCGCCCGTTGACGATTGCAACGGTTGCTCCTTCCGGCCGCCCGGCGGTGTCACGCAGTGACGACCGCGTCGACTTCGCCGCCGTCGTCGAACAGATCAATCCCGCCGTGGTCAACGTCGACACCGCGTCGCGCGGCAGCGATCCGCGTCCGCGTCGCCGCTACTCGACGACCGATCCGGATGCCCCCCGCGAGGGAGTCGGCAGCGGGTTCATCATCGACCCGGACGGCTTCATCCTGACCAATCACCACGTGGTGGCGGGTGCCGATCGCATCACGGTCACGCTGAACGACGGGCGCGCCTATCGCGCCGATGTCGTCGGCACCGACTCGACGCTCGATGTCGCGCTGCTGCGCGTCCATCCCGAAGGGCCGCTCCCGATCGCCCCGCTTGGCGATTCCGACGAGCTGCGGGTGGGCGAGTGGGTCTGCGCGATTGGCAATCCGCTCGGCGTCTACGTTCATTCGGTGACGGTCGGCGTGGTGAGCTACCTCGGACGGAAGCTCTTCGACCAGACGCTCGACAACTACATCCAGACCGACGCGGCCATCAGCGTCGGCAACAGCGGCGGCCCGCTCATCAACAGCCGCGGCGAAGTGGTCGGTATCACGACGGCCATCAGCTCGCAGGCGGCCAACATCGGGTTTGCCATTCCCATCACGCAGGTCATCGACATCCTGCCGCAGCTGCGCGAACACGGCACGGTCACGCGCGGCTCGATGGGCGTCGGCCTGACGACGCTGACACCGGCGCTGCGACAGTCGCTGGGACTGGTGCCGGAAACCGGGGCGCTGGTGCAGGACGTCAGCCAGGCGACACCGGCCGCGCGCGCCGGCCTGCGGACCTACGACGTGATCACCGCGGTCGACGGGCAGCCGGTCGATTCCGACGAAGCGCTGATCCGCTACGTGGCGGCGCAGGCGCCTGGCACGGCGGTGTCGCTGCGCGTCTGGCGCGACGCCGACGTGCACGACGTCACCGTCAGGCTCCTGCCGAGGGGCGCGGCGACCGCCACGCGCCCGTCGCCGGTGACCGATGTCCGGCGGCCGGCGGGCGACTGGTCGCCGCTCGGCCTGCGCGTGCGCGACCTCGACGCGGCCACGATCGGCCGGCTGCGGCTGCCGCGCGACATCACGGGCGTGCTCGTGAGCGAAGTCGATCCGGCTGGACCGTCACGGCTGGCCAACCTGCGCATCAACCAGGTCATCATGCAGATCAACCGCCGTCCAATTGCCTCCGTCGAGGACTATCGGTCCGCCGTCGCCGGCCTGACGCCAGGTGCCCCGGCCGCCCTGCTCGTCTTCGATCGGGCGGCACGCCAGACCGTCATCACCACCGTCGTCGTCGATCCGGACGCATGAGCGCTCGCATCCTGGTCATTGACGACGAAGCCGCCATCCGCTCGGCGATGCGGATGATTCTCGAGTACGAGGGACACGAAGTGCTCGAGGCGGCGTCCGGTCCCGAAGGCCTGCAGGTCGCGCAGACCGAATCGCCCGACCTCGTCTTTCTCGACATCAAGATGCCGGGCATGGACGGGCTCGAGGTGCTGACGCGGCTCCGCGCGATGAGCGAGACACTGCCCGTCGTGATCATTTCGGCGCACGGCAGTGCCGCATCGGCGCTCGAGGCCGGGCGGCTCGGCGCGTACCGCTTCATCGAAAAGCCGCTCTCGAAGGATTACGTGATCGACGCCGTACGGGAAGGCCTGGAACTGGCGTCGCTCCGCCACGAGAATCGCGCGCTGCGCTCGGCGCTCGAGGTGCGGCACGAGATCGTCGGCGACAGCCCTGCGATTCGCGCTGTGCTCGACCAGGTACGACGCGCCGCGCCAAGCAGCGCCACCGTGCTCATCCTCGGCGAGAGCGGCGTGGGCAAGGAACTCGTGGCGCGCGCCATCCACCGGGGGAGTCATCGGGCCCGTGAACGCTTCATCCAGGTGAACTGCGCGGCCATTCCGGAAGACCTGATCGAATCGGAGCTCTTCGGCCACGAGCGGGGCGCCTTCACCGGCGCGACCGAGCGGCAGATCGGCAAGTTCGAGATGGCCGACCGCGGCACGATCTTCCTGGACGAGGTCGGCGACATGAGCCCGAAGACGCAGGCGAAGGTGCTGCGCGTGCTGCAGGAGGGCGAGGTCGAACGGCTTGGCTCGTCGCGGACGATCAAGGTCGACGTGCGCGTCATTGCGGCCACGAACAAGGACCTCGAGCAGGAGATTGCCGAGGGACGGTTCCGCGAAGACCTGTATTACCGCCTGAGTGTCATCCCGATATATGTGCCACCCCTGCGTGAGCGCGTCGAGGACATCCCGGCCATCGTGCAGCACATGGTGGCGCGCTTCAGCCGCGAGAACAACCGGCGACCGATCCGGTTCACGCCGGCAGCGCTGACTGCGTTCCAGGAAGCGACCTGGCGCGGCAATGTCCGGGAGCTCGGCAACGTGGTCGAACGCCTGCTGATCATGTCCGACCGCGACGTGGTGGATGTCGACGACGTCCGCCAGGTCGTGCGGCCGTCGGCGCGGGGTGCCGCGCCGGCCGTGGTGCCGCCGCCGGTGGCCGCAGGTGAGCGGTCGTCGGGAACGGTGCCCGAAGCGACGCCGCCTGTGGCCGGGCCGGAGCCGATAGCCGGCCCCGGCTCGCCGTCGACGCTGCGCGAGTTCAAGGAATGGTCGGAGCGCCAGTTCCTCGTGAGCAAGCTGCGCGAGTTCGGCTGGAACGTCTCCCGGACGGCCGAGGAGATCGGCACGCCGCGCAGCAACCTCTACAAGAAGCTCGAGCAGTACAACATCCGCCAGGAGACCGACGGGTGAGGCTGGGGTGACGCTGCCCACCATGCGAAACTGTTAATATTGGTCACCCATTGCAGCGGGTGGGACGATCGCTGCCCGCTCTGGCCGCTGCCGCGGCTCCGGTCGCGGCGCGGAAAGGGCGGGGGGAGGAAAGTCCGAACTCCGCAGGGCAGTGCGCCGGGTAATCCCCGGTCGGGGCAACCCGAAGGAAAGTGGCACAGAAAACATACCGCCTGCTGCCGCTCCTGCCGAAAGGCGGGGGAGGCGCCGGTAAGGGTGAAAAGGTGCGGTAAGAGCGCACCGCGCGTCCGGTAACGGGCGTGGCAGGCCAAACCCCGCACGGAGCAAGGCCAAATAGGGAGGCGCCTGAGGATGGCCCGTCCGATGCCTCCGGGTAGGCCGCTCGAGCCCGCCAGCAATGCCGGGCCTAGATGAATGATCGTCACGCCGCCGCCTCGACGACGCACGACCGCAAGGTATGCCGAAGCGGGTGCGACGGCGGACAGAATTCGGCTTACACACCCGCTGCAATGGGACTGACTTTCGCGCGGAGGACGTGGATGCGGACATCAGCGGCAGCCTCGGGGCTGCTGGCCGTTGCCCTCGTGGGGGCAGCGGTCCTGGGATCGCAGGCGCAGAGCCCGACACCCCAAACGGCCGTGTCGAGCCCTCAGGGACGAGGGGGCGGTCCTCAGGGCCCGGGCGGCCCCGGCTCTGGTCGCGGACGAGGCATGCAGGGCGCGTCGATCGCGCCGGGCGAGGAGTGCCCGCCGGGCATGACCGAGGTCCGGCCGGGCTTCTGCAGTGCGCCCGAACTGCCCCCGCCGAGCATCGTCGACTATCGGCCGCGCTCGACGCTGGTCACGAAGGAAACGCCCGTCCCCCGGGCGAAGTTCCCCGTGATCGACATCCACAACCACACGACGATCACACCCGAGAACATCGACGAGATGATCCGGGACATGGATGCGCTCAATCTGCGCGTCCTCGTCAACCTCACGCCGGGCTCCGATCCGGAGGTCGTCAGGCAGCGGGTCGACTACATCGCCAGCACGCCGTACCGTGATCGGTTCCGCGTCTTCGCGAACGTGGACTGGGACGGCGCCGGTGGTCCGGGCTGGGCCGAAAACGCCGTCGCGAAGCTCGAAGCCTCGGTCCGCAACGGCGCCATCGGCCTCAAGATCGCCAAGAACCTCGGACTGACGGCCCGCAAGGCGGACGGCTCCCGCCTGCGCGTCGACGATCCGGTGCTCAAGCCGATCTGGGATCTGTGCGCGAAGCTCGACATTCCGGTCATCATCCACACGGCCGAGCCGAAGGAGTTCTTCTCGCCGCTCGACTACCACAACGAGCGGTGGCTCGAGCTCGCGCTCTTCCCGAGCCGCCGCAACTACAATCCCGAGGGACCCAGCTGGGAAGACCTCATGGGTGAACGCGATCGGATGTACGCCGCCAACCCGAACACGCGCTTCATCGGCGCGCACTTCAACTGGTACGGCAGCGACCTCGAACGTGCCGCCCGGCAGCTCGACGAGCTGCCGAACCTGGTGCTGGAAGTCGGCGCCGTGCTGTACGAGTTCGGCCGCCAGCCGCGTGCGGCGCGCGAGTTCTTCATCAAGTACCAGGACCGGATCCTCTTCGGGAAGGACTCGTTCCAGGCAAGCGAGTTCCCGTACTTCTTCCGCGTCTTCGAAACCGACGACGAGTACTTCGACTACTACCGCGACTACCACGCGTTCTGGAAGCTCTACGGCATGGACCTGCCCGACGAGGTCCTGAAGAAGCTCTACTACCGGAACGCCCTGCGCGTCGTGCCCGGCCTGCCGCAGGACGGCTGGCCCGAGTAACCCGGACAGGAACGTATCGCGTGGCCACCTATCTGGTAACCGGTGGGGCCGGCTTCATCGGCTCCCATCTCGTGGAAGAACTGCTCCGCCGCGGGGAAACGGTCAGGGTTGCCGACAACTTCTCGACCGGTCTCCGCGCCAACGTGCCCGAAGGCGTCGAAGTCTTCGAGGGGGATATTGCCGACGAGGCCTTCGCCGCCCGCGCGGTGGCCGGCTGCGACTACGTCCTCCACCAGGCGGCCATCCCCTCGGTGCCGCGCTCGGTCGCCGAGCCGATCACGACGAACCGGGCCAACGTCGACGGCACGCTTGCCGTGCTCGTGGCCGCCCGCGACGCTGGCGTCAGACGCGTGGTGTTTGCCGGATCGTCGTCGGTCTACGGCAACTCGGCGGTCCTGCCGAAGCGCGAGGACATGCGGCCGAACCCGCTCACGCCCTACGCGCTGCAGAAGCTGGTGGCCGAGCAGTACTGCCAGATGTTCACGCGCCTGTACGGCCTCGAGACGGTCACGACGCGCTACTTCAACGTGTTCGGACCGCGTCAGCAGCCGGGCTCGCCGTACTCGGGCGTGATCTCGCTCTTCATCGACGCGCTGGCCAACCGCCGGCAGCCGACGATCCATGGCGACGGCCGCCAGACGCGCGACTTCACCTACGTCGGCGATGTCGTCCGCGGCGTGCTGGCCGCCTGCACGGCCCCTGACGTCGCCGGCGAGGTCTTCAATGTCGCCGTCGGCGGGCGAATCTCGCTGCTCGAGCTGTACGGGACGCTGCAACGCATCTTCGACGTGGAGATCGAACCGGTCTTCGGTCCGCCGCGCGAGGGCGACGTTCGGGACTCGCAGGCCGACATCGCGCGGGCACGCGAAAAGCTCGGCTTCGAACCGCAGATGTCGTTTGAAGACGGGCTGCGCGCCACGGTCGACTGGTACCGGTCGACGACGGCCGGCGTACCGCGCTGACGGTCGCCGTCCAACCGGCCGCCGATTCACCTGATTCCCTGCAAGGCAGGTTCCGGCCCCGTCGTCTCCGACCGGATCGGGGGCGCAACGGGCGTTGCGCCTCAGCCGGGTGACGGCCGGAACGGGGAAACGGTGGTTTGCGCTTCCGTCGGCAACGCGCGGTCAGGCCACTACACACACCGCTTCGCCCCTCTCTCCAACCGTCGTCCAATCAATCAGTTGCGGTCATCACACGACCGGCGGGCCATCCGGGCCCGGTCCTTGCGACCTCCCCCGGTGTGCGCGGCACGGACCGGCCGGATGGGCCGGCCGCACGTCCGTGCGCGACGCGGTGCGTCAGCACCCGCTCCGAGGAGGTTCCATGCTTCGACTGATCAGCGCAGGAGTGCTCGCGGCGGTCCTCGTTGTCCCGGCCGTGGACGTGTTCGCGGCCATGCAGGGGCCGGCACAGGCCGAGGCGCCGGCCCGGCAGGTCGACCTCAACACGGCTTCCGCCGCCGAGCTCGAGCAGCTGCCCGGCGTCGGACCCGCCATGGCGGCCCGCATCATCGAGTACCGGGAGAAGAACGGCGGCTTCAAGAAGATTGAGGAACTCATGAACGTGCAGGGCATCGGCGAGAAGCGGTTCCTCGAGCTCAAGCCGCAGATCACGGTGAGCCCGCCGCCTGCCGGGGCGCGATGAGGTGGGAGATGGCGTCGGGGCAGACGACCACCGACCGCGGTGCCGCGCTTGCCGACCTGCTTCTCGGTCTCCTGATCACGGCGTGCGTCGCCGGCATCACGCTGCCGTTTGTCACAACCGCGATGCAGGCGGCCGAAGCACGCAACGCCGCCGCATACCTGGCCTCGCGTCTGCGCGAGGCACGCCTCGGCGCCGTCGCGTCCAACCGCCACACGGCGCTCGTCTTCGACCAGGACGCAAGGGGCTGGACCATCCGGCAGTGCGTCGACGGCAACGGCAACGGCGTCAGGCGGGCCGAGCTCGACGCGACGACCGACCGATGCCGGCCGCCACAACGGCTGACCGATCTGCTCGGGGTCGAGCTCGGGCTCGACCCCGCCATCCCCGGCATCGACGAGCCGGCTGGCCGGACCGACGGCGTCAGGTTCGGTCGAAGCGCGATGGCCAGCTGTTCGCCCCTCGGTCACTGCTCGCCTGGCACGCTCTACCTGCGCTCAGACGACGTGCAGTTCGCGGTGCGGGTGGCCCCCATCACCGGTCGCACCCGCATCTTCCGATTCGATCCGGGCAGCAGGAAATGGGACCCGTCGTGAGGGGGCGTCGGTATCGGGTGGGCATCGACCTCGAGCTCGCCGGTCGCATCTCCGACGAGCTCGTTCTCGAAGGCCGCTGCCGCCTTCAACCGGGACGGGTCGTCCTGGTGGTGTTTCCGGAAGGGAGGGTGTCGCGGGTGCTGGTCACCGAGTGGCGGCTCGTCCGCGTGGGTAGCCGCGGGGCGCACTATCGGGGACGCGTGCGGATGCTCCCTGGCAGCGGGGAAGCACCTACCCCGGGTCCCACGGCCGCTCCCTGTTGAAACCGGGAAGCAGCTATGTGCACGGTGGCAAGGGAGTTGACTGCAGGACGACGGGGAGGTCGCCGATGCTCGTCGGAGACAGCGAAGTCATGCAGGAGCTGCGCTCTCAGGTGGCGCGTGTGGCGCGGACCAGCTTCACGGTGCTCATCGAAGGCGAGAGCGGTTCGGGCAAGGAGCTCGTCGCGCGCGAGATTCACACCCGCAGCCCTCGCGCCGACGGCCCGTTCGTGGCGCTCAACTGTGCAGCCCTCGTCGAGTCGCTCCTCGAAGCGGAGCTGTTCGGCATCGAGGAGCGGACGGCCACCGGTGTTCGCGGCCGACGCGGCAAGTTCGAACAGGCGCACGGAGGCACGCTGTTCCTCGACGAGGTCGGAGACCTGTCGGCGACGGCGCAGGCGAAGCTGCTGCGCGTCCTCCAGGACATGGCCGTCGAGCGCGTTGGCGGCCATGTCACCCACGTGGTGGATGTGCGGGTCGTCGCGGCAACGAACCGCGGCCTGTGGACGCTGGTGAACAGCGGCGGGTTCCGCGCCGACCTGTACTATCGTCTGTCCGGCGTCGACATCCTCGTCCCGCCGCTCCGGGATCATCGAGAGGACATCCCGGCCCTCATCGAGCACTTCCTGCGGCGACTGGATGCAGGTCACGTCCGCGTTACGCCCGCGGCGGTCGACGCGCTGCTTGCCTACGACTGGCCGGGCAACGTCCGGCAGCTTGGCCGGGTCATCGAACGCGCCATCGCGCTGTCGACCACGGACGTCATCGACGTCCGCGACCTGCCAGCGGTGATCGCCCGCCGGGCGATGGAGGGCGTACACGATGTCGCGGGTGATCAGTCACTGCGCGCGTGGACCAGCCGTTACGTGCGTCAGGTGCTCGCACGGTGCGATGGCAACAAGCGACGCGCCTGCGAAGTGCTCGACATCAGCTACCACACGCTCCGGGCCTATCTCGAATTCGGGCGTACCTCGACGTCGACGGGGCGGCCACAGCAGAAGGGGGAAGACCGGCCGGCCGGGGCCGGCCACGGCGGCCCGGCGGCGGTCGCGCGGCCTTGACCGGCTGCCGGGCCAATAGTACCGTGTGGGGGTTCTTCGTTCCGCAGGGAACGGTAACGTCCTCGACCGCCAGCCGATGCCACCCCCGTCGACCGATCTCAAACGCACAGCCCTGTACGACCGCCACGTCGCCCGCGGCGCCCGGATGGTCGACTTCGCCGGCTGGGCGATGCCCCTGCAGTACTCCGGCATTGCCGACGAACACCTTGCGGTGCGGCAGCGGGTCGGCATCTTCGACGTCAGCCACATGGGCGAAATCGAGATAGCCGGCGCCGACGCGCTCGCGCTCGTCCAGCACGTCGCAAGCAACGATGCGTCGCGGCTCGATGTTGGCCAGATTCAGTACAGCGCCATCACCACCCCCACCGGCACCGTGGTCGACGACGTGCTGGTGTACCGGTGGGCTGACGAGCACTATCTGCTCGTGGTCAATGCGGCGAACACGCGGAAGGTGTCGCAGTGGATCACGGCCCGCGCTGCCGAGTTCGGCGGCGACACGGCCGTGGTCAACGCCAGCTCCCGCTACGCCCTGGTGGCTGTCCAGGGCCCGGCGGCCCGCGAAGTGCTCGGCGAGCTGTGCACGCTGGACCTGTCCACGCTGAAGTACTACCGGTTCGCCACCGGCGAAGTCGCCGGCGCGCGCGCGGTCATCTCCCGCACCGGGTATACGGGCGAGGACGGATTCGAAATCTTCGTGCCGCCCGCCCAGGCGGTGCAGGTCTGGGACGCTCTCCTGTCGGCCGGTGAGCGGTTCGACCTGAAGCCGTGTGGCCTCGGCGCGCGCGACACGCTGCGCCTCGAAGCGGGGATGCGCCTGTACGGCAACGAGATGGACGAGACCGTCACGGTGCTCGAAGCCGGGCTCGGACCGCTCGTCGGGTGGTCGAAAGCGTCGTTCATCGGCCACGACGCGCTCCGCCGCGAGCGCGAAGCGGGCAGCAGCCGTCGCATCGTCGCCTTCGAGATGGTCGACCGGGCCATTGCGCGCCCCGGGCACCCGGTCCTCGACGGCGACGAACCGTGCGGCCGGGTCACGAGCGGAACGCAGACACCGTACCTGCAGAAGGCCATCGGCTTCGCCCTCGTGCCGGCGGCGATGGCCGAAACGGGCCGCGAGCTGACGATCGACGTGCGGGGCCGGCGCGCCACGGCGCGCGTCGTGCCGGAACCGTTCTACAGGCGAAGCCGTTCGGGCGGAGCATCGGGCTCCGCCGGAGGGAACTGAATGTATCCAGCGGATCTGAAGTACACCCGCGAGCACGAGTGGGTCCGGGTCGACGACGCGTCCGGCGAGGCGCTCGTGGGCATCACGCACTTCGCCCAGGAACAGCTCGGCGACGTCGTCTTCGTCGAGCTGCCCGAGGTGGGGCGCACCCTCACGGCAGGCGAAACGTTCGGATCGATCGAGTCGGTCAAGACCGTGTCCGATCTCTATTCGCCCGTGTCGGGCGAGGTCGTCGCCATCAACGAAGAGCTCGACAAGCACCCGGAACGCGTCAACCAGGCCCCGCACGACACCTGGATGATTCGCGTCCGCGTGGCCGGCGACCTGCCGGCCGATCTGCTCGACGCTTCCGCCTACGAAGCGCTCATCAAGTAGACGTGTCGAGCCGGGACGCCTTCGCCCCTCTGTCGTTTGCCACCCGGCATATCGGGCCGCGCCCTGCTGACATCGACCGGATGCTCGAGGTCGTGGGGCAGCCGAGTCTCGACGCGCTCACCGACGCGATCGTGCCGGCCGACATCCGCACGCGGGCGCCGCTGCCGCTGCCCGAGGGCGAGCCCGAGCACGTGTACCTCGAGCGCGTTCGTGCGCTGGCCGCGCGCAACCAGCTCTGGCGCAGTTATATCGGACTGGGCTATTACGGCACCGTCACACCGCCAGTGATCCAGCGGATGGTCTTTGAAAACCCCGGCTGGTACACGCCGTACACGCCGTATCAGTCGGAGATCGCGCAGGGCCGTCTCGAGTCGCTGCTCAATTTCCAGACCCTCGTCTCGGATCTCTGCAGCATGGAGGTCGCCAACGCGTCGCTGCTCGACGAGGCGACCGCGGCGGCCGAAGCCATCGGCCTGATGCTCCGCGTCCGCCGCGTCACGACCGAACCGGTCGTCGTCGTGGCTGAGAGCGTCTATCCGCACGTGCGGGCGGTGATCGAAACCCGGATGCGCTCGCTCGGCGTGCGTCTCGTGGTCGGGGATGCCTTCACCATGGATCTGCCGGAGGGGCTTGCCGGCGTGTACGTGCAGACCCCCGACGACCACGGGCGCCTGCTCGACCTGCGCGACCTCGCGGAGCGCGTTCATCAGGCCGGCGGGCTGCTCGGCGTCGGAACCGACCTGCTGGCCCTCACGCTCGTGGCGCCGCCGGGCGAGATGGGCGCCGACGTGGTGGTGGGCAGTGCCCAGCGGTTCGGGGTCCCCATGGGCTACGGCGGCCCGCATGCTGCGTTTTTCGCCACGCGCCAGAGCTACGTGCGGCAGATGCCAGGCCGGCTGATCGGGGTGTCGGTCGACGCCCGCGGTCGACGCGCCTACCGCATGGCGATCCAGACGCGCGAGCAGCACATCCGTCGCGAGAAGGCCACGTCGAACATCTGCACGGCGCAGGCGCTGCTCGCCAACATGGCCGCCTTCTACGCCGTCTATCACGGTCCCGACGGCCTGCGGACGATTGCCACGCGGCTGCACGACCAGACCGTACGCCTGGCCGAGGCTGCCGTTGCGCTCGGCTGGCGCCAGACGAACGACGTCTTCTTCGATACCGTCCGTCTCGAGGGGACGCCGGATCGGGTCGAACGGGTACGGCACGCCGCCGAGACCCTGCAGATGAACTTCCGCTATCCGGCGCCGGGCGTCGTGCAGATCTCGCTCGACGAGACGGTCGGCGAGTCCGACCTGGCCGACGTCGTGCGCGCGCTGGCCGCTCCCGGCGCGGCAGCGGTTCCTGCGCCCGCCGGGAGCCGGACGCGTATTCCCGAGGCGCTCGCGCGGCAGTCGAGCTTCCTGACGCATCCGGTCTTCAACGCGCATCACTCCGAAACCGAGATGATGCGCTACATCCGGCAGCTCGAACGGAAGGACCTCGGTCTCGATGCGGCGATGATCCCGCTCGGGTCGTGCACGATGAAGCTGAATGCCGCGGCCGAGATGATGCCGGTGAGCTGGCCGGAGTTCGCCCGGCTGCACCCGTTCGTGCCGGCCGGACAGGCGGCGGGCTACCACCAGATCTTCGAGGACCTGTCGTCGGCGCTGTCGGCCATTACGGGACTGCCCGCCGTGTCGCTGCAGCCGAACTCGGGCGCCCAGGGCGAGCTTGCCGGGCTGCTGGTCATCCGGGCGTACCACGAGTCACGCGGGGAAGGGCACCGCGACGTCGCGCTCATTCCGCAGTCGGCGCACGGCACCAATCCCGCCAGCGCGGCCATGGCCGGCCTGCGTGTCGTCATCGTGCGGTGCGACGAGCAGGGGAATGTCGACGTCGACGATCTGCGGCGGCTGGCGGCCGCGCACCGCGATCGGCTGGCCTGCCTGATGGTCACCTACCCGAGCACGCATGGCGTGTTCGAAAGCCGCATCCGTGAAATCTGCGCCGTCGTCCACGAGCATGGCGGACAGGTGTACATGGACGGCGCGAACATGAACGCCCAGGTCGGCGTGACGAGCCCGGCGGCCATCGGCGCCGACGTCTGCCACCTGAACCTGCACAAGACCTTCGCGATTCCTCACGGCGGCGGCGGGCCAGGCATGGGGCCGATTGCCGCGGCGGCGCACCTGGCGCCGTTCCTGCCCGGCCACCCGCTCGTCCAGACAGGCGGAGCGCAGGCCATTGGCCCGGTTGCGGCGGCGCCGTGGGGCAGCGCGAGCATCCTGCTGATTTCGTACGGGTACATCCGCATGCTCGGCGCGCGGGGACTGCGGCTTGCGACCGACGTCGCGATGCTGAACGCCAATTACATCCGCGCGCGGCTCGAGCCGCACTTCCCGGTGCTGTACACCGGGCCGAACGGTCTCGTGGCGCACGAACTGATCTTCGACCTGCGCCCGATCAAGGCGCAGACGGGCATCGACGAATCGGACGTCGCCAAGCGGCTCATGGACTACGGCTTCCACGCCCCGACCGTGTCGTTCCCGGTCCCCGGCACGCTCATGGTCGAGCCGACCGAGAGCGAGCCGCTCGAAGAGATCGATCGGTTCTGCGAGGCGATGATTGCCATCCGGCACGAGATTGACGCCGTCGCGCGGGGCGAACTGCCGCGCGACGACAATCCGCTCAAGCGCGCGCCGCACCCGGCCGAGGACGTCGCCGCCTCCGACTGGGCTCGCGCCTACTCGCGCGAGCAGGCAGCGTATCCGGTCGAGTCGCTGCGCGCGACGAAGTACTGGCCGCCCGTCGCGCGCATCGACAATCCCTACGGCGACCGGAACCTCGTCTGCACCTGTCCGCCGATCGAGGACTATGCCGGATAGCGCCGGGCGCCGGCCGGTAGTGCTACGCTCGTTCTCACCGTCATGCGCATTCTGAACAGCGCACAGATGCGCGAGGCCGAGGCGCGGACCATCCACGAGATCGGCATCCCGGCGCGCGTGCTGATGGAGAACGCCGGCCGGCAGGTCGTGGCGGCCATCGAGGGCGCATTCGAGGAGCTCGCCCTCATGCGCGTCGCGGTGCTCTGCGGCCGCGGCAACAACGGCGGCGACGGCTTCGTCGCTGCCCGCGTCCTGGTCGAGCGCGGCATCGACGTGAATGTCTACCTGTTCGGGACGACCGATGCCGTCGCCGGTGACGCGCGGGCCAATCTCGATGTGCTCCGTGCGCTCGGCATCGACGTCGTGGAGATTCCGGATCCGGCGGCGTGGGAGCTGCTCGCCACACAGGTGCTTGCTGCCGACCTGATTGTCGACGCGCTCTTCGGGACCGGCCTGCGCGGGCCGCTGACCGGGCTGGCGGCCGCGGTCGTCTCCGACGTCAATGCAAGCCCCCGTCCCGTGGTCGCCATCGACCTGCCGAGCGGCCTGTCCGCCGACCATCCACTCGTCGACGGTCCGGCCATGGACGCCACGCTCACCGTCGCGCTCGGGGCACCGAAGCTGTCGCTTCTTCTGCCGCCCGCCGAAGATCACGCCGGCACGCTGCTGGTGGCCGACATCGGCATCCCGACGCCGGTCATCCAGCAGGTGAGCGGTCCCCGCATCGAGATGCTGACACGCCGGGCGGTCGCACCACTTGTGCCCGTCCGCCGGAGCGACTCGCACAAGGGCACCTACGGACACGTTCTGATCGTGGCCGGGTCGATCGGGCGTACCGGCGCCGCGATCCTGGCGGCACGCGCCGCGCTGCGCTCCGGCGCCGGCCTGGTGACGGTCGCGGTGCCCGCCTCGTGTCTGCCCATCGTGGCGGCAGGCGGGCCCGAGTTCATGACCCTGCCGCTTCCGGAGACGCCCGACGGCACCGTGTCCGGCGATGCGCTCGCCGACGTGCTGGCGTTCCGCGCCGACGTCATCGCGGTCGGCCCAGGCCTCGGGCACAACGGCCCGACGGCGGCGTTCGTGCACGGCCTCGTCGAGCGCTCGGGCGTGCCGCTCGTCCTCGACGCCGACGCGCTCAACGCGTTCGTCGATCGCGCCGGCTCGCTGGCGGGCCGGGAAGACGTGCCGGTGATCATCACGCCGCACCCGGGGGAGATGGCGCGCCTCGTCGGGGCCTCCACGGCGCACGTGCAGCGCAACCGGCTCGACATCGCCCTCGACTTCGCGCACGCCCACAACGTGCACGTCGTCCTCAAAGGACACCGGACGATCGTGGCCGACCCGTCGGGCTCGGCCGCGGTGAACATGACGGGCAATCCGGGCATGGCGACGGCCGGATCGGGCGACGTGCTGACCGGCGTGCTCGCCGCCTGGTTCGCGCAGCTCGACGACGCCCCGGCCGCGTGTCGACTCGGCGTGTACCTGCATGGTGCGGCCGGCGATCTCGCCGCCGCTGACCGCGGCCAGACCGCCATCATCGCCGGCGACATCGTCAGCCACCTGGGCGACGCGCTGATCGAGCTCGTGCAGTCGCCGCTGTCACGGCGCAGCCAGGATGATTGAGCGTTTCAGTCGCAGCGAAGCCGAGACGGAGCGCATCGCCGACGAGCTCGCGGCGCGCCTGCGTCCCGGCAGCCTCCTGCTGCTGTCAGGTCCGCTCGGCGCCGGCAAGACCGCCTTCGTGCGCGGCCTGGCGCGCGGCCTCGGGTGCGATCCGGCGAGCGTCTCGAGCCCGACCTTCACCATCGTCCAGGAATATCCTGGACGCATCACCCTCCAGCATGTCGACCTGTATCGGCTGTCGCCCGACGAAATCGAGGACATCGGCCTCGACGAGTTGCGTCAGGGCGCGGTCATGGCGGTGGAATGGGCCGAGCACTGGCAGCCGGCCCCCGGCGACGGCATCGACGTCCGGATTGAGAAGCTCGAAGGATCGGGCCGCCGCATCCTGATCGCACTGCCGGACGATGGGGACCGGCGGGCTGGGACGCACGGGGCAGGGCAGCGGTAGCGGCTAAAGGAAAAGGCGTCGGCCCTCGTCAGGACCGACGCCCTGGGAACACACCAAGCGACGCCGCGGCGCGGGCGTCACCGCTCGATACGGTAGTTCGGCGCTTCCTTGGTGATGATCACGTCGTGCACGTGGCCCTCGCGCACGCCGGCCGAGGTGACCCGCACGAGCTTCGCGTCCCGCTGCAGGGCGGGGATGTCGGGGCAGCCACAGTAGCCCATGCCGGCCCGCAGGCCGCCCACCAGCTGGTGGATCATCGCCGCGACGCTGCCCTTGTAGGCCACGCGTCCCTCGATGCCTTCCGGCACGAGCTTGTCGCTGCCGTCGCCGCCGCCTTCCAGATCGAACTCGTCCTGGAAGTAGCGGTCGCGGCTGCCGCGGCGCATCGCGCCGAGCGATCCCATGCCGCGGTATTCCTTGAAGCTGCGCCCCTGATACAGGATGATTTCGCCCGGGCTCTCGTCGGTCCCGGCGAAGAGGCTGCCGATCATGATGGCGCTGGCCCCGACGGCCAGTGCCTTCGTGATGTCGCCCGAATAGCGGATGCCTCCGTCGGCGACGATCGGCACGCCCGAGCCCTGCGCGGCGCGCGCGCACTCGGCGATGGCCGTGATCATCGGCACGCCGATGCCGGCCACGACGCGCGTCGTGCAGATTGAGCCGGCGCCGATACCGACCTTCACCGCGTTGACGCCGCGCTCGATGAGCGCCCGGGTCGCCTCGGCCGTCGCCACGTTGCCCGCCACGATCTCGACGTCCGGGTGCCGCTCGCGCACGCGGCTGATCATGTCGAGCACGCCCTGCGAGTGGCCGTGCGCCGTGTCGATGACGAGCACGTCGACGTGCGCCTGCACGAGCGCGTCGGCGCGATCCATCGTGTCGCGGCTGACGCCGACCGCCGCCCCGACGCGCAGGCGGCCGAGCTCGTCCTTGCACGCGTTCGGGTACTTGATCAGCTTCTGGATGTCCTTGACGGTGATCAGGCCCTTCAGCCGGTAGTCGGCGTCGACGACGAGCAGCTTCTCGACCTTGTGGCGGTGGAACATCTCGCGCGCCTGGTCGAGCGTGGTGCCGACCGGCACCGTGATCAGGTTCGCCCGTGTCATCACGTCGGCAACCGGGCGATCGACGTTCGTCTCGAAGCGCAGGTCGCGGTTCGTGAGGATGCCGACGAGCCGTCCTTCCTTGCTGCCGTCCTCGGTGATGGGCACGCCGCTGATGCGGTATTTCTTCATCAGCTCGAGCGCCTCGTAGATCCGGTGCCTGGGCGAAAGCGTGATCGGGTTGACGATCATGCCGCTCTCGGAGCGCTTGACGCGATCGACCTCCGAGGCCTGCTCTTCGATCGTCAGGTTCTTGTGGATGACGCCCAGGCCGCCCTGCTGGGCCATGGCGATGGCGAGGCGGCTTTCGGTGACCGTGTCCATCGCGGCGCTGAGGATGGGCACGTTGAGGCGGATGCGGCTGGTGAGGTTGGTGCCGACGTCGACCTGGCTCGGCAGCACGGTCGAATGCCGGGGAACGAGCAGGACGTCGTCGAACGTGAGGGCGTCGGCGAGTCCTGCCGAGACCTGCGCGGCGGCGCCTAGGGGATCAGCCTTCGTCAACTTCGGACCTCCAGCGGGACGCAGGGCAGGCGGCTACTGCCCGTGACACTTCTTGTACTTCTTGCCGCTGCCGCACCAGCAGGGATCGTTGCGGCCGATCTTCGGCTCGTCGCGGCGCACGGTCTTCACCGGCGCGTCGTCGCCGCCCGTGCGCGCCGGACGCGGCGCGGCGGCCGGCGGGGCGGCCGTCTGCACGCCCGTCGCCGATGAGGATCCGCCGCCGCTGTAGGTCAGCTGCTGGGCGGGTCGACGCGGCGGCGCAGGCGCGGCGGGAACGGGCTCGCTCTGTCCGCCCTCGGGCGCGGTGGTCACGACGGGCCGCAGGCGCCACAGATACCGGACCATCTCGTCGTCGATCCGGTCCTTCATGGCCTGGAAGAGCGCGAAGCTCTCCTTCTTGTATTCGACGAGCGGATCGCGCTGGCCGTAGCCGCGCAGCCCGATGCCTTCCTTCAGGTGGTCGAGGCTGTAGAGGTGATCCTTCCACTGCTGATCGACGATCTGCAGCATGAAGTCGCGCTCGACCCGGCGGAGCAGGGCAGGATCGGGCAGCAGCCGCTCCTTCTCCTCGTAGGCCGCGACGGCCACCGACAGGATGGCGTCGACCATCTCGTCGGACGACTTGTCCTCCAGGTCCAGCGCGCGGAACACCTCGGGGGCGATCGCGAACAGGTCGGACACGGCCCGGACGAGGCCCTCGATGTCCCACTCCTGCGGCTCGAGCTGTTCACCGGCGTGCTGCTCGACGAGCGAGGCGACCAGATCCTCGGCGAGCGACATCACGTAGGCGCGGGTGTCGAGCACCTGCTCCTCGCCGTCCTCGTCGGTGATCCGGATGGCGCCCTCGAGAATCTGCCGGCGCAGCGCGTAGACGTTCTCGCGCTGCTTGTTCATCACGTCGTCGTACTCGAGCAGGTGCTTGCGCGTGGCGAAGTTCTGCGCCTCGACCTGCTTCTGGGCGCGCTCGATGGCCTTGGTGACCATCCCGTGCTCGATCGGCACGCCCTCTTCCATCCCGAGCCGCTGCATCAGGCCCGAGATGCGATCGGATCCGAAGATCCGCATCAGGTCGTCTTCGAGCGAGAGGTAGAACTTCGACGAGCCGGGATCGCCCTGCCGGCCCGCGCGGCCGCGCAGCTGGTTGTCGATGCGCCGCGACTCGTGGCGCTCGGTGCCGATGATGTGCAGGCCGCCGCGCCGGACGACCTCTTCGTGCGCCGCGTCGGTCTCGCGCTTGAACTCCGCGAAGATCCCGTCGTACTGCGCCTTCGGCACGCGGTAGAAGGCGTCGAGGTGGTGGAAGTAGACGTACTCGTCGTCTTCCACGAAGCGTTCCTGGCCCTTCGGCAGCCGCTCGGCGAGCGACTCGTTCAGGCAGCGCTGGCGCGCCATGAACTCGGGGTTGCCGCCGAGCAGAATGTCGGTCCCGCGGCCCGCCATGTTGGTCGCGATCGTCACCGCGCCCGGACGTCCCGCCTGCGCGACGATTTCGGCTTCCTGCGCGTGGTACTTCGCGTTGAGCACGACGTGCCGGATGCCGCGGCGCTTGAGCATCGCCGACAGCTTTTCCGACTTCTCGATCGACACCGTGCCGACGAGCACCGGCCGACCCTCGGCCTGCCGGGCCTCGATATCGTTCAGGATCGCGTCGTACTTCTCGCGCTCGGTACGGTAGACGCTGTCGGGCTCCTCCCGGCGGGCCATCGGCCGGTTCGTCGGGATGACCACGACGTCGAGCTTGTAGATCTTGGCGAACTCTTCGGCCTCGGTCTCGGCCGTGCCGGTCATGCCCGCCAGCTTGTCGTACTTGCGGAAGTAGTTCTGGAAGGTGATCGTCGCGAGCGTCTGGTTCTCGCGCTCGATCTTGACCTTTTCCTTCGCCTCGACGGCCTGGTGGAGACCGTCGCTCCATCGGCGCCCCGGCATCAGACGGCCCGTGAACTCGTCAACGATGACGACCTGACCGTCCTTGATCATGTAGTGCACGTCGCGCTGGAAGAGCGTGTGCGCCCGCAGCGCCTGATGCACGTGATGGAGCAGCGGCATGTTCACCGGGTCGAACATCCCCTGCGAGCCGGGCACCAGACGGTGCGCGAGCAGCTTCTCGACCTTGGCCATGCCGCTCTCGGTCAGCTGCACCGTCTTGTGCTTCTCGTCGACGAGGTAGTCGCCGGTCTGCTCGAGCCGCTCGCGATCCTCCGACCGGACGTTGCCGCGCGTCACTTCGCCGGGCTTCAGCTGCGGGATGATCCGGTCGACCTCGTAGTACAGGTCGGTCGACTCCTCGGCAGGCCCCGAGATGATCAGCGGCGTGCGCGCCTCGTCGATGAGGATGCTGTCGACCTCGTCGACGATGGCGAAGCGATGCCCGCGCTGCACCATCTGCGACAGGTCGAACTTCATGTTGTCGCGGAGGTAGTCGAACCCGAACTCGTTGTTCGTGCCGTAGGTGATGTCGGCCGCGTAGGCCGCCTGCCGCTCGGCGTCGTTCAGCTCGTGCTGGATGATGCCGACCGTCATTCCGAGGAAGCGGTAGATGCGGCCCATCCACTCGGCGTCGCGCCGGGCCAGGTAGTCGTTCACGGTCACGACGTGGACGCCCCGCCCCTCGAGCGCGTTCAGGTAGGCGGGCAGGGTGGCGACCAGCGTCTTGCCCTCGCCGGTCTTCATCTCGGCAATCTTGCCGGCGTGCAGCACCATGCCGCCGATCAGCTGCACGTCGAAGTGCCGCATGTTCAGGACGCGGCGGCCGGCTTCGCGCACGACGGCGAACGCCTCGGGCAGGATTGCGTCGAGCGACTCGCCCCGGGCCACCCGCTGTCGGAACTCGGTCGTCTTGCCGCGGAGCTCCGTGTCGGAGAGTTCGCGCACCGATGACTCGAGCTCGTTGATGCGCGCAACGATGGGTCGGAGCCGTTTCAGCTCGCGTTCGTTCTGCGTGCCGATGATCTTGGCCAGGAGCGTGTTGATCATGCGAGGGATCCCTGCGGTGCCTCCGGCGCCGTGGACGGATATGTCCTCAGCGCCCGCACCGAGGGGATTCAAACGATTCTAGGGAATTCGGTGGCCGGCGCGCAAATGCACCGAGCGACGGCCGCAGGGGGGCGGTCCGCGACCGCTCGACGCGCGCCTCCGCGCAACCGCGGTTCAGGGACGGGCGAGCAGGCGCAGGGGGTTGATCGGCTGGCCGTTCAGCAGGATCTCGTAGTGCAGATGCGGCGCCGTCGCGCGGCCGGTGGCCCCGACGTAGCCGATCACGTCGCCGCGCTTGACTTCCTGGCCGGCCTTCACGGCAAACCGCGAGAGGTGGCCGTAGCGGGTCGAAATCCAGGAGCTGTGCTCGATGAGCACCGCGTTGCCGTAGTTGCCGTTGAAGGCCGCCGACTTGACGACGCCGTCGGCGGTGGCGCGGATCGGCGTGCCCTTGCTGGCCGCGATGTCGAGACCGGGATGGAAGTCGTTCGTGCCGTCGAACGGATCGCGTCGATGGCCGTACCCTGACGACAGCCAGCCGGCCAGCGGCCAGATCGACGGCGTGGCCCGCGCCAGCGCCTGCTGGTTCTCGACGGTCGAGCGCACGCTCGCCAGCCCGTTCTCGAGCGCGCCGAGCAGCCCCTTCAGCATGCCGATGGTCGTATCGAGCGGGGTATCGGGAAGCGCCGCCGCCACTTCTTCCGCCACGGCCCCGCCGGCCGCGCGCGACCTGACCACGGCCGGCAGCTTGCCGAGCGCCTCGCGGGCCGCGGGATCGAGCGCCGCCTGTTCGCCGAGCTGTGCCAGCGCCGCCTGCAGCGACGAAATCTGCTCGGCCAGCTCACCGGTGGCCACGCGATAGCTTTCGTTCTCGAGGCGCAGGCTTTCGTTCGCCAGCCGAAGCGACTCGAGCTCGACGGGATCGATGCGGCTGACCCCGAGGCCGATCAGGAGCGGAACAAAAACCAGACTGCCGAAGGCGAGCAGCACCGTGCGGCGGGTCAGGCTGAGACGACGGATGGCACCCGTGGCACGGTTGGCGATGAGAATCGTGTAACGCGGTGAGCGCATGTCGAGCGTCGCTAACCCCCGGGGAACAGGCGGGTTGCCCCGCGCAAACCCGGGCACTGTAACACAGAAGCCGGTCCGGACCACCCCCGGGAGGGCAGTTTGGTGGGGCAGGACGGCGTGGCGGCCGTGCAAGGCGCTTGCCGGAGCCCTATCGTTATATCGGCGGCCGGCACCCGATCGATAGGCGTGCCAACCGGCCGTTCAGACGTTCGGGGCGCTCATCTGGTCGGCCCGCACCTCCCGCACCCGGTACTGCAGCGCCTCGGCCACGTGTTCGGCCCCGATCGCATCGCTGCCCGCCAGATCCGCGATCGTTCGGGCCACCCGCACCACCCGGGTGATCGCCCGGGCGCTCAGCTGGAACCGCCCCGCCGCCTGGCCGATCAGGCGCTCGGCCGCCGGATCGCGCAGCTCCCGCCACAGCTCGACGTCGCCACGCAGCCGGCTGTTGAGTTGTCCCTGACGCGCCACCTGACGCTCCCTCGCTGCCAGCACGCGGTCGCGGACGATGGCCGTCGACTCGCCCGGAACGTGCGTCCGGAGCTCCTCCCAGGCCACGGCGGGTAAGTCGATGGCCAGATCGAAGCGGTCGCGCAGCGGCCCCGACAGCCGCCGCTGATAACGCTCGACCGCCCCGGCCGGACAGGTGCACGGGCGCAGTCCCGTGCCGGCGTAGCCGCACGGGCACGGATTCATGGCCGCCACGAGGAGCACGTCGGCCGGGAAGGTGGCCGTGCGCTGCGCCCGGGCGATGTGGACAACGCCCTGCTCGAGCGGCTGCCGCAGCGTGTCGAGGACGCGGCGGCTGAACTCCGGCAGTTCGTCGAGGAACAGGACGCCGGCATGGGCCAGCGAGATCTCGCCCGGGCGCGGCACCGCCCCGCCGCCCACGAGCGCGACGTCGGACGCCGTGTGGTGCGGCGCCCGGAACGGCCGTCGTCGCATCAGGCCGCCTCCCGGCGGAATCAGCCCCGCCACCGAGTGCACCGTCGTGACCGTCAGCGCATCCTCGAACGCAAGCGGAGGGAGCAGGCCGGGCAGCCGGCGCGCCAGCATCGTCTTGCCGGCGCCCGGAGGGCCGCACATCAGCAGGTGATGCCCGCCGGCAGCGGCAATCTCGAGCGCGCGTCGTCCGGCCGTCTGTCCCCGCACGTCGAGCAGGTCGCACTCGTCGTCATCCCGGCCGATGGCCGGATCGGCGCCCTGAACGAGCGGCCGCGCCTGGGGAGCCACGAAGGCTCGCGCCGCATCCAGCAGCGAGTCCACCGGCAGGCCGCGCAGGCCGTCGACGACGCCCGCTTCGGCGGCATTGGCAGCGGGAAACATCAGCAGCTGCTGCGCCCGGCGCGCGGCGACGGCAATCGGGAGCAGCCCGCGCATCGGCGGCACGCCACCATCGAGCGAGAGGCCGCCAACGACCGTCATCGCGACTTCCTCCCGGCAGGGAAGGACGCCGGACGCAGCCAGCACGCCGAGCGCGATGGGCAGATCGAAGGCCGCTCCGACCTTGCGGATGTCGGCCGGCGCCAGACTGACCGTGATGCGATCGCCGGGAAACGGGAAGCCGGAGTTGCGAATGGCCGTGCGCACGCGATCGCGGCTTTCCCGCACCGTCGCATCCGGCAGACCGACCACCGTGAGGCCGGGCAGCCCCGGCGACACGTCCACTTCGACCGACACGGCCACCGGTTCGATGCCGACGACGGCGGCTGCCGCGAGCCGGGCGAGCATGTCGGCGTCCAGAGCAAAGTCGCGGCCAGAAGCCGTGCTCCAGGACACCCTTCGCAAGGCAGGTGAGATCGCAGATACTGCACACGCGTCGCTCGCGGGCCTGCAGAAACTGCAGGCGGCGCGCGTGCAGGAGTCGGAGGATCAGCGGGATGACTCAGCAGGATCGAAGTGACGCGGCCGGGACGCGGCGCGGCCGCATCGCGCTGGTGACCGGCGGCGGAGGCGGGATCGGCCGCGGCATCGCGCTCGAGCTCACCACGGCGGGTTATCGCGTCGCCATCAACGACGTCAACGAACGCGCCGCCGACGCGACCGCCGAGGCGGTGGCCGAAGCCGGCGGCGAACCGCTCGTGGTGATTGGCGATGTCAGCAGCCGGACCGACGTGCAGCGCATGGTCGATCAGGTCGTCATGCGCTTCGATCGGCTCGACCTGCTCGTCAACAACGCGGGCATCCAGGTCTGGAAACCGCTGCTCGAGCTGGAAGAGCCCGACTGGGACGCGGTGATCAACACGAACCTGAAGGGCTGCTTTCTCTGCACGCAGGCAGCCGCGCGTGTGATGCAGGCGCAGGGCAGCGGCCACATCGTCAACATCGGATCGGGTTCGAACCGGACGCCGTTCCCCGAGCTCGTCTCGTACACCGCCAGCAAGGGCGGCATCGAAATGCTCACCAAGGTGGCCGCAGTCGAGCTCGGGCCACTCGGTATCCGCGTCAACTGCCTGGCGCCGGGCGCCATCGAAATCGAGCGGACGAGGCTCGAGCGGAAGGACTACGCCGGCACCTGGTCGAAGGTCACGCCGCTGCGCCGCATCGGCAAGCCCGAGGACATCGGCCGGGCCGTCGTGCTCATCGACGACGAGCGCGCGTCGTTCATCACGGGCCAGACGATCATGGTCGACGGCGGACTCTTCACGACGCCGCCCTGGCCGCCGGAATCGGAGGACGACTAGCGATGTTCAGGCTCGACAACCGCCGGGCGCTCGTGACGGGCGCCGGCTCGGGCATCGGCGAAGCGACGGCGTTCGCGCTCGCCTCGCGCGGTGCCATGGTCTACGTCGCCGACCGCGACGAACCCAACGGTCGACGCGTCGCCGACGCGATCCGCGCGACAGGCGCGCAGGCGTCGTTCGTTGCGCTGGACGTGACCGACGCCGCCGCCTGTGCCGCCGTTGCCGCGCGGGTCGAAGGCGAGGGACCGCTCGACGTGCTCGTCAACAACGCCGGCATCGGCCACGTCGGCACGATCACGACCACGAACGGCGAGGACCTCGACCGGCTCTACGCCGTCAATGTCCGCGGCGTCTTCAACGTGACGAAGGCGTTCATCGGTCCGATGCTCGATCGACGACGCGGTTCGATCGTCAACATCGCGTCGATCGGCGGCATTGTCGGCATTCGCGACCGGCTGGCCTACTGCACGACGAAGTTCGCCGTGGTCGGCCTGACGAAGTCGATGGCGCTCGACCACGCACAGCAGGGGGTACGGGTCAACTGCGTGTGTCCGGGGCGGGTCGAAACTCCGTTCGTATCCGCCAGACTGCGTGAATACCCCGACCCGGAAGCGGCCTACCGGGAAATGGCCTCGACGCAGGCGATCGGTCGGATGGGGCGTCCCGACGAGATCGCCGCGGCCGTCGTCTACCTCGCGAGCGACGAGGCGGCGATGATCACCGGCAGCGCGCTCATCATCGACGGCGGCTGGAGCGCCGGGAAGTAGCGTCTTGCCTGCATCCGCGGCGGCGCGACCGCACGCGGTCAGCGCACGGTCAGCCGATCGCCGATGTTGATTCTGTTCGAACGGAGCTGGTTGAGCTGCTTGATGGCTTCGACCGTGGTGTCGAAGCGGCGCGCGATGCCGTAGAGCGTGTCGCCGCGCCGGACGCGGTAGGTGATGGGCCCGGACGACTCGGACGATTCGGACGACGCGGTCACTGCCACCGGCGCCGGCAGTCCCTGCGCCGGGCGCTGCGGAATCATCAGCGTCTGGTTTACGCGCAGCACGGCGCTCCGGCCGAGATCATTCGCCTCGCGGAGATCAGCCACGGAAACTCTGTACCGCCGGGCGATGCTCGAGAGCGTCTCGCCGCGCCGGACCGTGTGCGTCGTGAACTGGACGAAGAGTCCGTCGGCCGACGCCAGCTGACGCTCGATACTTGCCGCGGTTCCGGCCGGCACCCGCAGCTGATGCGTCCCGCGCGGCGTTGTCGTCCGGCGGAGTTCGGGATTGAGCGCCCGGATGTCGTCGACGGTGACGCCGCCCCACTCGGCCAGGATCTTCAGGTCGATGGCCCCGGGCACCTCGACCGTTTCGTAAGCGAACGGCGCCGCCACGCCAATCTCATCGAAGCCATAGAGTGCGGGATTCCGGCCGATGAGAATGGCAGCCATGATCATCGGCACGTAGTCGCGGGTTTCGCGCGGCAGGTAGCGCGTCGACGCCGACAGGCGCCAGAAGTCACGCTGGCCGGAGCGCCGGATCGCCCCCTGCACGCGCCCCGGGCCGGCGTTGTAGGCCGCCAGCGCCAGGTTCCAGTCGCCATCGAACATCTGGTGCAGCGTCTTCAGATACTTCGCTGCCGCGCGGGTCGACTTCTCGGGATGCGAGCGCTCGTCGACGAAGAACGTCTGCTGCAGGCCGTACTCGCGGCCGGTCGCCGGCATGAACTGCCAGAGCCCGCGCGCCGCCGCGCGCGACAGTGCATTCGACTTGAACGCGCTCTCGACGAGCGGCACGTAGACGAGCTCCTCGGGCACCCCTTCTTCGGCGAAGATCTGCCGCATCATCGGCAGGTAGCGATGCGCGCGCTCGAGCCCTTCGACAATGAAGTCGTGCAGCCGTCCCTGGAAGAGCTCGACGAACGACAGGACGCGATCGTTGACGGGAATCGCGATCTGCAGCGGCGCGCGTTCGAGATCGGCCCTGACGGTTTCGGCCGTCGTCGCCGCCGGCGCCGGGCGCTCGAAGGTAGCCACCCGGAGCAGTTCATCGATGGCAGCCGGCTCCGTCCGGTTCTCGGCCAGGCCGTCGCCGTCGCGCAGCGCCAGCAGTTCGAGCGCGCTGATCCGGTCGAGCAGCCGATCGAAGGCGGCGCTCGTCGCCGGGGTCGCGCGCGCGCCGGACGGCAGCGCCAGCAGGTGATCGATGGCGCGATCGAAATGTTCGCGCGCCCTGACGACGTGCCCGGCCTGCAGCTGGGCCTCCCCCAGCGCGAACTCGCTCTGGGCGTGCTCGAGCGCAAGCGCGGCCGGATCGCTCACCAGAGGCAGCTCGACGCCGACCTGGCTGGCGGTCGAGACCGGAAGCACGGGAGCAATGGACGCATCGGCCGGCAGGGCGGGGCGGGTGCGTGTGCCGCAGCCAGCCAGGGCGACGAGGCAGAGAACGAGCGCCGAACGAGGGAACGTCACCGTCATAGGCGATAGCACGCGCCGGGCAACCGTAGCACCGCCCGGCCGGACCGGTCAATCACAACTGTCTGTACCCATTGGAGTTCCCGTCACACGACGACGAAGACTCCACGGGCTTCACCCAGCTCGCGCGCCAGCGGGGTCACGATGGTCCGCTCGGTGATCGTGATCCGCGCGTTGTGCCGCAGCGCCTGCCGGACGTCGTCCTCACAGACGAAATCGACCGGAGGCGCCGGCGCCACAGTCCCCGGGCCGGACGCTGGCGTGCCGAGCACCGCGGCAATCTGCGCCTGGACGGCATCGGCCGGCACTTCGTGCACGGCCGCGGGAGGGTCGGGGAGGGGAGGGGGCGGCGCCGCGGCAACCGAGGCCGGCGTCCGGAGCTCCCAGGCCAGGCGCTTGATGTTCAACAGATGGCGCGGCGAGATATTGTCCGACGTGATGTTGCCGCCGTAACCGCCGCACCCGAGCGTCATCGCGGGATCGAGCCCCGTCGTCAGGCCGATCGAACCGTGCGTCGTCGGCGTGTTCACGACGATGCGGAACGCCGGCTTGCGGAGGCCGAACTCGAGGATGATCCGCTCGTTGGTCGAATGGATCGACATGGTGTGCCCCATGCCGCCGTACCGCAGGATCTGCTTGCAGCGTTCGCAGCCTTCCCGCCAGTCCGCCACGACGTAGAAGGACAGCACAGGGCAGAGCTTCTCGATCGATAGCGGATAGTCGCGGCCAACGCCCTCCAGCTCGACGACGAGAATCCTCGTGTCGGGCGGCACCTCGAGCCCCGCCTCGGTCGCAATGGTCACCGCCGAGCGACCGACGAACCTGGGGTTCGGCAGCCGCTGCGGCGTAACCAGCACCTCGGCCAGTCGTCGGCCTTCATCGGGCGTCAGGAAATGCGCCCCCTGCTTCTGCAGTTCGCGCTTGAACGGCTCGGCGACCTCGCGGTCGACGACGGCCGAGTTCGGCGACGAGCAGAGCAGACCGTTGTCGAAGCTCTTGCCGGTCACGATGTCGGACGCGGCCTTCGCCAGATCGCCGCTGCGCTCGACGTAGCACGGCGCGTTGCCGGGGCCGACGCCGTAGGCCGGCTTGCCGGCGCTGTACGCCGCGCGGACGAGGCCCATGCCTCCCGTCGCCAGGATCACGGCCACGTCACGGTGCTGCATGAGCGCCTGCGTGCCGGCAAGCGACACGTGCTGCATCCAGCCGATCGATCCTTCCGGCGCGCCCGCTTCGCGCGCCGCCGCGTCCATGATCTCGGCCACGGCCGTGATGCAGCGGGCCGCCGACGGGTGCGGGCTGAGGACGATCGGGCAGCGCGCCTTGAGCGCAATCAGAATCTTGTAGATGGCGGTCGACGTCGGATTGGTGGACGGGACGATGCCGGCCACGACGCCGAACGGCTCGGCAATTTCGACCACCTTGATGTCGTCGCGACGGCCGACGACGCCGACCGTGCGCATCGGCCGGATGAAGGCGTGGACGCGCTCGGCCGCGAACCGGTTCTTGAGGATCTTGTCGGCCACGACGCCGAAGCCGGTCTCTTCGACCGCCATGCGGGCGAACTGCTCGGCGCGCGGGCGCACCGCCGCAGCCATGGCATCGACAATGCGATCGATCTGTTCCTGGGTGAATTCAGCGAGCAGCGCAGCAGCCTGCCTGGCCCGGCTCGCCAGGCGACGGGCATCTTCGACGGCCGGGTCACCGACTGTCCGATCGGGCACCTGAGGCGTGGCTGCGATCGCGTCACTCATTGCTGACGTGCGTCAGGAGCGCGCCTCGACCGGCGAGCGCGGCAGGAGGCGCTCGACTTCGGCGTGCGGCCGCGGAATGACGTGAACCGAGACGAGCTCGCCGACGCGGCGCGCCGCCGCGGCCCCCGCGTCGGTCGCGGCCTTGATGGCCCCGACGTCGCCGCGAGCGAGAACCGTTACGTATCCGGCGCCGATGTATTCCTTGCCGATGAGGGTGACGTTGGCCGTCTTGACCATCGCATCGGCGGCTTCGATCGCACCGATCAGCCCCCGGGTTTCCACCATTCCCAACGCGTCAGCGGTCATGTGTGTATCAGCGTGCAGAGTCGCGCAAGCCTAGCATATTGAAGAGCATGCGACAATCTCGCTACCATCGCACAGTGCTCCCCGGAAGCGTCCTTCGTCGCACCGCCGTGCTGCTGACCGCGCTGGCCGCGATCGCCTGCGGCGCGAGCGACGACGCGGCCCCTGTTGCCCGCGTCGAAGTCGCCATCGATCGCGGGCGCGTGCCGGCCGGTGCCCCTGCCGCGTTCACGTATCGGTTCGCGCCGCTCGCGGACATCGACGGCGACTACCTCGTCTTCGTCCACCTGGTAAACGTCGATGGCCAGCTGCTCTGGGACGACGATCACGAGCCACCGACACCGACCTCGGCCTGGCGCGCAGGCGAGCGCGTCGAATACACCCGGGAGGTGTTTCTGCCCGCGTCGCTGCGACCGGGCGACGTGACGATCGAGGTCGGCCTCTATCGCGGTGATGAGCGGCTCCCGCTCGAGGCGTCGCGACGCCCGCGCTCCGCGTCGACGCGCGCCTATCCGGTCGCCGACCTGCAGGTGGCTCCCGACACCGACAACGTCTACCTGACGTTCCCCGAGGGCTGGTACGAAGAAGAGCGCGAAGGGAGCCGGTCGTGGCGCTGGACACGGCGTTCGGCGTCGCTCCTCTTCCGCCATCCGCGGCGCGATGTCGTGCTCTGGGTCGAATGCGCCGGACACCCGGGCGCCTCGGCCGACGCGCCGCAGCAGCTGCGCGTGGCTGGTCCCGACGGCGCGGAGCTGGCAGCGTTCACGGTCGACTCGACCGTGCCGGTACGGCAGCGGATTCCGCTCCAGGCGCAGCAGCTGGGCAGCGACGAGATGGTCGAGCTCAGGCTCGAGGTCGACCGGACGTTTGTCCCGGCCGACGAAGGATTGGGGCAGGATCGGCGCGAGCTCGGTGTGCGCGTCTTCCATGTTTTCGTGGACGCCCGGTGAGGATGTGCGGTTCGCCATGACGCGCGCATTACGTCAATCGCCGGTCGGAGCCCGCTGCGGGGGGATTCGGTGCCACCTCGCCGCGGTGTTGGCGCTCGGCGGCCTGATGACGCTCGCCTCGCCGGCCGCGGCCGACATCGTCCGCCTGGCACACGGCCGGACGCTGATTGTCGACGCCTGTCGGTTCGAGGACGACCGGGTCGTGCTGATCCTGCCGGGCGGCGGGGAAGTCCGCGCCGCGCGCGATCTGGTCGTCGAGATTCTCCCGGAAGAAGTGCCGCGGGCCCGCGAGATGGCCCTGGCCGCCCTGGCGGCGTCGCCGAGCGCCGGCAGGCGGCTGACGGAAGCCGCAATCCGTGCGATGGTGGATCGCATCGCTGCACGGGTCGGGGTCGATGCGCGACTGGCCCATGCCGTCGTGCAGGCCGAGTCGAACTACCGTCCGACGGCGGTTTCGCCGAAGGGCGCCATGGGACTGATGCAGCTGATGCCCGCGCTGGCGCGCACGTACGCCCTCGACGATCCGTTCGATCCGGAGCGCAACCTCGAGGTCGGCCTGCGCCACCTGCGGGCGCTGCTGCTCAAGTACGACCTGCGTCGCGCCCTGGCGGCGTACAACGCCGGCGAAGGCGCCGTGAGCCGGTACGGCGGCGTGCCGCCCTACCGCGAGACGCAGGCTTACGTGCAGCGGATCGTGGCATCTTTGAGGCGATGACGACCCGCCGCGTGCGGCCATCCTGCGGCTCGGCGGGTCTAAAGACTCACGAAACCGGCGGCCAGGCCGGCCGGGGGAGGCGCTGACAGGCGTGGAATTCCGCTGCAGGGTCGCCACGGCGACCGGCCAGATCACCGAGGCCACCTACGTTGCCGACGACGAGTCGCGGCTGAGGCGGGAGCTCGAAGCCCAGGGGCTCTACCTGCTGTCGGCCAGACGTGTCGGCGGCATGAGCCTCGCGGGCCTGCGTCTCGGACTGCCGCGGCGTCGCCGGATCCGCACGCCTGAGTTCCTCGTCTTCAACCAGGAGCTGGCGACGCTGCTCAAGGCCGGGCTGCCGCTCGTCCAGTCGCTCGACATCCTGCGACGCCGCGTGCCCAACCCGACCTTCCGCGCCGCGCTCAACGACATCCACGATCGCGTGCGCGCCGGCACCGCGCTGTCAGACGCCTTCGAAGCGCAGGGGCTCTTCTCGCCGGTGTACACCGCTTCGCTGATGGCAGGGGAGAAGAGCGGCAGTCTCGAGCAGGTGCTCCGACGCTTCGTCGAGCACACGAAAGTGCTGCTGTCGGCCCGGAACCAGGTGGTTTCGGCGCTGATCTATCCCGTCATCCTCCTGATTCTCTCGGCCGTCGTCGTGGCGCTGATCGTCTTTCAGGTCGTGCCCGAGTTCGCCGCCTTCTACGAACAGTTCGGCGAGGGGGCGGAGCTGCCGATGTCGACGCGGGTGGTCGTCGCGCTGTCGACGAACATCGTCAGCAGCGCGGGGGTGCTGGCGGTCGTCGCCCTCGGCCTGCTCGTCGCGCTCGTGTTCTGGCTGCGGCGACCGGGACAGCGGCGACGGCTGCATGCCGGGCTGCTGCGGATCCCCTACTTCGGGCCGCTGGCCCGTCACTTCGCGACCGCACAGACGTCGCGTACGCTCGCCACGCTGCTCTATGGCGGCATCCCGCTCGTCAACGCGCTCGAGATTGCCGCCCGCGCGTCGGGCAACGAGGCCGTCGGCGCGCACCTCGAGGCGGTGGCGCACGAAGTACGCGAAGGGCGGAGCCTGTCGGCGGCGCTGAGTGAGCGTGACCTGTTCCCGCACGTCGCCGTGGAGATGGTCGAGGTCGGCGAATCGACCGGCGCGCTGGCCGACATGCTCACGAGCGTCGCCGACTTCTACGACGAGGACACGCAGACGAGCCTGACCCGCTTTTCGAACCTCCTCCAGCCGATCCTGCTGATCGTGATGGGCATCGTGATCGCCGGGCTGCTCCTGTCGCTCTACATGCCGCTGTTCCAGCTGTCGTCGCTGACGACGGGCTGACGAGACGAGCCATGGCCGAAACGCCTTCCGCGGAATCTCTCTACGCCGAGCCGATCGCCGGCACCGATCGCCAGGCCGAGCTGGCCGAAGCCCGGCGGCTCGCCGTCCGCTACGAAACGGAGTTCGTGGACCTCGAGCACTTCAACATCGACCACGAGCTGTTCCGCAGCATCCCGGCGGACCTGATGCTGCGCTACAGCTTCGTGCCGTACCGGCGCGACGGACGGACGCTGCTGATCGTCGTTCCGGACCCGAGCGACCTCCAGACCATCGACGAAGTGGGCGTGCAGCTGGGCGTGCCGATCCGCGTCTGCGTCGGTACGCCGTCGGCGATCCAGGCGATCCTGAAGAAGAGCGAAAGCTCGCAGCGGGTGCTCGAGGAAGCCACCGAGGGCTTCCAGATGCAGATCCTGCGCGAGGACGAAGCGGGCGAGGAGAGCCTGACGGTCGAGAAGCTGACGTCGGATGCCAGCCCGGTCATCCGGCTCGTCGACTCGATGATCTTCACCGCCCTGCAGCGGCGCGCCTCCGACATCCACATCGAGACGCAGGACGACGCGGTCGTCGTCAAGTGCCGGATCGACGGCGTGCTGCAGCCGCTGATGCGGCCGATCGACCGGCGGCACCACAGCACGATCATCTCGCGCATCAAGGTGATGGCCGAGCTCGACATCGCCGAGAAGCGCGTCCCGCAGGACGGCCGCTTCAAGCTGCGGGTGCGAGGCAAGACGATTGACTTCCGCGTCTCGATCATGCCGAGCGTCCACGGCGAGGACGCCGTCATCCGCATCCTCGACAAGGAGTCGATCAGCGAGCAGTTCTCCGAGCTGCGGCTCGACATTCTCGGGTGGCCGGAGGAGGAGCTGCGGCGCTTCCGCAAGTACATCCGCGAGCCGTACGGCATGGTGCTCGTGACCGGACCGACCGGCAGCGGGAAGACGACCACCCTCTATGCCGCGCTCTCGGAGATCAAGTCGGTCGAAGACAAGATCATCACGATCGAGGACCCCGTCGAGTACCAGCTGCGCGGGGTCACGCAGATCCCGATCAACGAGAAGAAGGGGCTGACGTTCGCGCGCGGGCTGCGGTCGATCCTCCGCCACGATCCGGACAAGATCATGGTGGGCGAGATTCGCGACCCGGAAACGGCGCAGATCGCCATCCAGTCGGCCCTGACGGGACATCTGGTCTTCACGACCGTCCACGCCAACAACGTCATCGACGTGCTCGGCCGCTTCCTGAACATGGGGGTCGAACCCTATCAGTTCGTCTCCGCGCTGAACTGCGTCCTGGCGCAGCGACTGGTCCGCCGGATCTGCGACCATTGCCGCCGGCCGGCATCCGTGACGCGCGAGATGCTCGTCGAGTCGGGGCTGGACCCGTCGCTGGCCACGCAGTACCAGTTCTACGAGGGCGCCGGCTGCATCGAGTGTGCGGGCACCGGCTACAAGGGACGGACGGCCATCTGCGAGCTGATGGACCTGAGCGACCGCATCCGTGACATGATTCTCGACCGGCGGCCGACGTCGGAGATCAAGCGGGCGGCCCGCGAAGAAGGCATGAAGTTCCTGCGCGAGAACGCGGTGAGCCGGGTGCTCGAGGGCATCACCACGCTGCGCGAGATCAACAAGGTCACGTTCGTCGAGTGAGGCTCTGGTGAACCTTCAGCGCTGGTTGGCTCCGGTCCCGCCGTCGGTCGCCGTGGAAATCGCGGCGCGGCGCGTGACCGTGGTCGAGGTCGCGTCGCCGTCGGGCGCCGTCTCGGCCTACGCCGGAGAGGGACTGCCGGAAGGCGTCGTGACGCCGGCGGTCGCCGGCCCGAACATCGTGCAGCCCGACGTCGTTGCCGGCGCGCTCAAACGGTCGCTCGAACGGGCCGGCCTCGATGCCGTCAGACGCGCCGCCCTTATCGTGCCCGACAGCAGTGCCCGCGTCTCGCTGCTCACCTTCGATCAGATACCGGCCAGGCCGCAGGAGCTCGACGCGCTCGTCCGGTGGCAGCTGCGGAAGGCGACGCCGTATCCGATCGAAGACGCGGTCGTTTCGCAGGTGCCGGCCTCGACGATCGACGGCCGCGTGACGATTGCCGCCGTCGTGGCACGCCGCGACGTCGTGACGCAGTACGAGCAGGTACTCGCCTCGCTCGGCATCCACGCGGGCATCGTCGACCTGGCGAGCTTCAACGTCATCAATGCCGTACTCGCCGCCGGCGGCAGTGCCGACGGAGATTCGCTGATCGTGCACGTGGCGCCGGAAGCGACGACCCTCGCGATTCTGCGGGGAGACGCGCTGCTGTTCTACCGCCACCGCGCGCACTCCGACGACGAGCCGCTCGGCTCGCTCGTGCATCAGACGACGATGTTCCACGAGGACCGGCTCGGCGGCGGCGGATTCCGGCGGGTGTGGCTCTCGGGAGCCGGGCCGCGCATCGAACAGGCCCGTCGCGAGATTGCCACGCGGACCGACGCGCCGGTCGAACCAGTCGATGTCCGGCCTGCCGCAGCCGTCGAAGGGCTCGGCCGCCCGTCTCCCGACGTCCTCGACGCCCTGGCCGCGCCGGTGGGGATGCTGCTGCGCGACCGGGTCGGGGCAGGGGGCTGATCGATGCTGAAGGGGAACCTTTCGACACGGCCCTTCTACAACGACCGCGCCGTCACGGTCGCAATCGCGGCACTGGCGCTGGTCGTGCTCGTGGCGACGCTGCTCAACGGTTACGAGCTCTACCGCCTCACCGCGGAACGCCGTGCGTACCGCGAGCGCATCGTCGCCGATCGCGCCGAAGCCGAGCGGATTCGCGCCGAAGCCCAGGCGCTTCAGCAGAGCCTCGACCGCGCGACGCTGGCGCGCCTGGCCGCGTCGGCGGCCGAAGCCAACAGCCTGATCGACCGCCGATCATTCTCGTGGACCACGCTGCTCGGCCACCTGGAGCGGACGCTGCCGGCCGACGTGCGCCTGACGGCGATCTCTCCGCGGCTCGATTCGAACACCTTCCGCGTGTCGATGGCCGTCGAGGCCCGCCAGCTCGAGGACATCGACGACTTCGTCATCGCCATGCGCGACACCGGCGAGTTCTACGACGTCGCGCCGACCGAACAGCGCCGCAACGACGACGGCTCGTATCAGGCCGTGGTGGTCGCCTCATATCTGTCGCGTCCGACGGTCCAGGCGAGCGCCGGAGGCAGCCGATGAGCCTGTGGCGCCGCATCTACGACGAGCGACGGAGCGTCCTGCTCCCGCTGTTCGCCGCCGCGCTGGCGAACCTCCTCGTGCTGATCTTCGTCGTGATGCCGCTGCGACGCAGCGTGGCGTCGAGCGAAGAGAGTGCGCAGCAGGCGGCGATCGGCCTGGTCGCTGCGCGCCAGGCGCTGAACCGGGCTCACGACGCGGCCGCCAGCCGCGAGCGTGCGGACGAGCAGCTGCAGCAGTTTTACTCGACGGTGCTGCCGTCGGGCTTTCCGGAGGCGACGCGCGCCACCAACCGCTGGCTGCAGGATGCAGCGCGCGCGGCGGGTCTCGAGTACGTCGGCTCGAGCTTCGCGTGGGAACCCGTGCGCGACAGCGTGCTCTCGCGCGCTTCGTCCGACGTCACGCTGCGCGGCACCTATGGCAACATCCGGCGCTTCCTCGCCGACGTCGAGGCCGCCGACCTGTTTCTCGTCGTCGAGCAGCTGCAGCTGCGCCAGTCGTCGGCGTCACGGGCGGCGGGCACGCTGGACGTCGGCCTCGTCGTGTCGACGTATTTCCTGACCGAGTCTCCCCGCCCATGAGAGTCCTGCCGCCGCCCGGACCGGAGCGGAGCCGACAGATTACGCGCCTCGTCGTCCTGCTGGGCGTGCTGGCGGTCGTCCTCTGGTGGACGTGGACCCCGACCGGCCCGGCCCGTCCGGCGTCCAATCAACCACCGGTCGGAGCGCCCCCCGCGTCGGACCAGCTGCCGATTCCCGAGCCGCTCCGGCTGCAGGCGCTCGACGCGGGCGTCGAACCGGTCGAGGTCGTGCGGAACCCGTTCGTCTTCGGCGAGCGTGAGTTCGCCTCGCCGCCGGGCAGCGCCTACGTCACGCCACCCGATCTGGCGGAACCGCCGGCGCCGGTCCCGGCCGTGCCGCAGGGGCCGCCTCCCATCCCGCTGCAGCTGACGGGCCTGACGCGGCTCGACGCCGGGGGCCGGATGCTCGCCACGCTGAAGGATCCCTCGACGAATGTGCTGTATCAGGCGTTCGAAGGGGATATCGTTGACGGACGGTATCGCGTGGTGAGAATCGGCGTGCAGTCCGTGGTGGTGTCGTACCTGGACGGCAGCGGCATGCGGACGCTGCCGCTCGGCGGATGATCCGGGCTTCTGCCCGGGCGGGCAAGTACCGATATCTGTGTATGAAATCGATGCGGATCATGCCAATCTCAAGCGAACGCCCGGTCCCGCAGCGCACCTTCCGCGGCCTCCGCGCCGGCGTCCTGATCCTTGCGCTGGCCGTGGCGGCCGGCTGCGCCACGGGTCGGGCCGTGCGGAGCGCCGACGAGGCGGCCCGCCGCGGCGACTGGGACGCGGCGGTGACGTTCTACCGCGAGGCCCTCGCTCGGGCGCCCGGCCGTGCCGACCTGCGCATCAAGCTCGAACGGTCGACGCGCATGGCCTCGGCCGAGCACGTCGCGCGCGCCCGCCAGCTCGAGGAGCAGGATCAGCTGCCCGGCGCGATGGCGGAGTATCGGCTGGCCGCGAACCTCGACCCGTCGAACGTGCTCGCCGCCCAGAAGGCCGCTGAGCTCGATCGCCGGATCCGGGAACAGGTCGAATCGGCCCGCGCGCAGTCGAGCCTGGCCGCCAGGCGCGACCAGACGACCACCGCGGCCATCCCGCGGCTCGATCCGCGTGCGGTCGTGCCCGAGATGCGCTTCGACGCGTCGGTGCGCGACATTCTCGGCACGCTCTCGAGCCTCACCGGCATCAACATGCTCTACGACCAGGGGCTCGACGCCGCGCTCAGCCGCCCCTATGCGATCGAGGTGCAGGAAACGCCCGTCGAGGAGGTCCTGAACCAGATCCTGACCGCGAACAGCCTTGCATTCCGCGTCGAGAATCCCCGGACGATCTTCATCTACCAGGACACGCCGCAGAACCGGCTGCGGTACGAATACCAGTACATGCAGCACTTCCACCTGTCGGCGGCAAATGCCACGCAGGTGATGGCCCAGATCAATCAGCTGCTCCAGGGGATGCAGCTGCCGGTACCGCCGACGGTAACGGCCGACGAAACGAGCAACACCATCACCGCGCGGGCCACCGCGCCGGTGCTGCAGATGATCCAGTCGTTCATCGCCGCGCGCGATCGGGCGCTGCCCGAGGTGCTCATCGAAGCGGAGATTCTCGAAGTCGATCGGAGCTTCCTGCGACAGCTCGGCCTCAACCTGAGCCAGTGGGCCTTCGGCTTCGCCTTCTCGCCGGAAGTCGGGCCGGCCCAGGCGCCCGGTACGCTGCCTCCCGAGACGCCTCCGCCGTTCAACCTGAACACGCTGAGCAACGGGGTCAGCGCCGCCGACTTCTACATGACCACGCCGTCGGCGCTCATCAACCTGCTGCAGTCCGACTCGCGTACGCGCACGCTCTCGCAGCCGTCGGCCCGCGCCACCGCCGGATCGCCCGTCACGCTGACGATGGGGCAGGACGTGCCGATCCCGACGACGGTCTTCCAGTCGGCAGCGGCCGGCGGGGTCGCCACGATTCCGACCACGTCGGTCAGCTACCAGCCGGTCGGCGTCAACCTGCGCTTCACGCCGATCGTCACCTACGAGAACGAGATCATCCTCTCGGATCTGATCCTCGAAAAGAGCGGACTCGGCGCGAATCTGGAGATTGGCGGCCAGACGTTCCCGACGATCGTCAGCCGCAAGGCCCAGTCGTCGGTGCGTCTGCGCGACGGGGAATCGACGCTGCTTGCCGGCCTGCTGCTCGACGAAACCCGCGACACGACGCGCGGGCTGCCGGGCACGACGGGCATCCCGCTCATTCGCAACATCCTCGGCGGCAGTGAAGACCGCATCGATCAGACCGACATCGTCATGATCATCACGCCGCGGATCGTGCGCGGACACGGGCTGACCGACGCCGATCTGCGGCCCATGTTCGTCGGCACGGGCGCAAACGTCACGACGTCGACGGCGCCGCCGCTGCTGTCGCCCGAAGCGCTCGGCCTGCCGGCGACGGCACCCGGCGCGCCCGCACCGACTCCGCCGGCCCCGGCCGCAGCGCCTGGTCCGGAGGCGCCGACGCCTCTGCCGCCGCCCGGTGCCGGTGATTCCACTCCCGAACCTCCAGCGGCAGCGCCGATCGTGCCGATCGAGCCGACACCCGCCGCTCCCGCGACAGGACAGACGGGTGTCGTCGTGGTACCGCCAACGGGAGCCGACGCCCTGCTGTCGGGCGGCGGGCCCTACACGATCCCCATCCAGATCGTCGGCGCGAACGACATCGCCACGATCTCGCTGACCATCACCTGGAATCCGTCGATCCTGCGCGACGTGGCGGTCACGCAGGGATCGTTCATGGGGCAGGGAGGCGTCGAGCACGCGTTCGTGCCGGCCGTCGATCAGGCAGCGGGACGGCTCGATCTGGCCCTCACGCGGCCGGCGAGCGAGCCCGGCGCGTCGGGAGACGGCCTGCTCGCGGCCATCACATTCCGCGGCGGGGAGCCCGGCAGCACGGAGATCCGCGTCACGGGCGTGGCGACGACGCGGGCCGGCCGCGCCGTGCCGCTTCAGTTCGGAGGCGCGACCCTCACGGTAAGATAGGAAGACGGTTCCAGGTTCAATCCCGATGCGTCGCTGGTTCTTGCGGACGTCTCCCGGCTATTCCTTCGTCGAGCTCGTCGTTGCCACCGCGGTGATGATGATCCTCGCGTCCGCGGCGCTGCCGATTGCGCGCGTCTCGATCAGGCGGCAGAAGGAAGCCGAGCTGCGTCAGGCGCTGCGGGAAATGCGGACCGCCATCGACGAGTTCAAGCGGTGGGCCGACGCCGGGCGCATCTCGACGATCGGCGTCAGCATTACGGCCGACAACTATCCGCCGAGTCTCGAGGTGCTCGTCGAAGGGGTGCCGTACACCAACGACGCCAGCGACCGCCGCAAGAAGTTCCTGCGGCGCATCCCGGCTGACCCGATAACGGGCCGCGCCGACTGGGGCCTCCGCGCCTACACCGATCCACCCGACGCGACGACGTGGGGAGGCGACAGCGTATTCGACGTGTACTCGAAGGCGCCAGGCGTCGGCCTCAACGGCGTGCCGTATCGGGACTGGTAGGAGAGCAGATCGCCGTGACGTTCATTGTCCGCGCCGCGCGCCGGCTGCACGACCATCGACCGGGCGCCGACCGGGGCTGGACCCTCATCGAGCTGCTCGTCGTCCTCTCGCTGATCATGATCCTCGCGTCGCTGGGACTGATGCAGTACCGCAATTCGGTCCAGACGGCGCGCGAGGCCACGCTGAGGTCGAACCTCTTCATCATGCGCGAGGCGATCGATCAGTACTACGCCGACAAAGGGAAGTACCCGGAGTCGCTTCAGACCCTGGTCACGGAAGGCTATCTGCGCGCCATTCCCCTGGACCAGATCACGAACAGCACGGACACCTGGCAGACGATCCCTGCCCCGGCCGAGCCTGGGACCGTATCCGCCACGCAGGGAATCTACGACGTCAAGAGCGGGGCCCAGGGAACGGCCCTCGACGGCAGCCGGTATTCAGACTGGTAGCTCCGCGAGCCGCCGCCCCCGGCTCAGCACTCTCAGCACTGGCAGAGGTCCCCTGGAGAAGGGGCGAAGACCCCCGGACAGCACGGACAGCCCGCGTGCAGCGCGCCGGCAGTCCTGCCCGCGCTGTCCGGTGACAATCAGTTGGTCACCGTGACCCAGGCGGACGACGTTGCCGGTGTGCCGCCTCCGGTGGGATGCGCCGTGACCGACACGGCCCGTGCTCCCGGCGTGGCATAGGCCTTCTGGGTGGTATTGCCGGTGGTCTCGCGCACCTCGCCGTCGCCCAGCTCCCAGACGTAGCGCTCGATGAGCGCCCCAGGCGAAGGCGTGGCCGTGAGCGTGACCAGCGAGCCGGGCTGAATCGTCGACGGCGCCACGGTCAGGCTGACCTGGAGCGGGCCAACCGCCACCTGCGTTGACGAGGAACTCTGGTTGCCGTCGCTGTCGGTGGCCGTCGCCGTGACCGTCTTCACGCCCGACGACTGGAACAGGTGAGTGACCTGCACCGACGAGGTCAGTTCGCCCAGGACCGCCTGCTGTCCGTCGCCGAAGTAGACGACGACGTTCGTGACGATGGCGTCGGGACCGGGCGTGATCGTGAAGCTGGCCGGCACACCGACGGTTGCCTGCGGCGGCGGGGTAATGGTGACCGACGTGCGCGGCCTGACGGTGACCGTCACTTCGCCCGTGGCGCCGCCGGCGCTCGCCGTGACGACCGCCTCGCGGGAGGTCGACAGCTGCGTCGTCGCCACGCCCGCGTCGTTCGTGACGGCATTCGTCACCGACAGTGAGCCCTGCGACGTGGAGAAGGTGAGCGGGACGCCACCCAGGCCGTTACCCTCGTCGTCCTCGACGCGGGCGGTGATGGTGGCCGTCCCACCCGTGCCCGGCAGACTCTGCGGCGACGCCGTCAGTGCCACCCTGGCGGCCGCGGCCGCGCCGATGTTGATCTCGATCGTCTCGGTCGCCGCCCCGGAGAAGGCAGTGATGCGCGCGATGCCCGAACGGCCGTCGGCGATCAGCCGCGTGCGTGCCCGGCCGCCTTCAGTGAGCGCCTCAGCCGGTTCCAGGCGTCCGAGCGTCGTCACGAAGGTGACGACGGTGCCGTTGTGGACCGGCGTGCCGCCGGCTGTCGTGCCGCCGTCCTCGCCGCCGCCGAGCCTGCCTTCGGTGACGATGGCGACAATCTCGGCCGACCCGTTGACCGGCACGACGTTCGTCGTCGACACGAGCGTCATGGTCGCCCCGGATGGTGCGACCAGAGGCATCTTGTCGCACGCAACGGTGGCAGCCGCACATAAAGCGAGCGCCGCCGCGCGGAGCGGAATCGGTCGCCAGAAGCCGGAGAAGCGCTGTGGTAGCATGCGGGTCGAAGGGTCCGCTAGGGATAGTACGTGCATGGTCAGGGGCGGTCAAGCAACACGACCGGTACCGGGCGTCGTCGGCCCGTGCCGTTCAGACGACGGCGGATTCATCATGGTCGCCCTGCTCGTGGCCATGGCCGTGACGGCCGTCTGGATGGCGGCGCTGCTGCCCGCCTGGCGCCAGCAGATGCAGCGCGAGAAGGAAACCGAGCTCATCTTCCGCGGTGAGGCGATCGCGCGCGCAATCTACCTCTATCGCCAGCGGCACGGCGGGACCCTGCCGCCCGACCTCGACACGCTCGTCGAGCAGCGATTTCTCCGCAGGAAATACATCGATCCGATCACGGGCGAGGACTTCGTCCTGGTTGGCGGCGCGACTGCCAGTGGGTTCGGCGATGGCGGGCTGCAGGGCGGCATCATCGGCGTCCGCAGTCGCAGCAACGAGACGTCGATTCGCATCTACCAGAACCAGCAGACCTACGCGCAGTGGCCGTTCGACTTCACGCTCGAACAGCTCCGCGCCGGCGGCGGCATGTCCGGTGAGATGCCGGGCGGGATGCCGGGGCCGGTCGAGCCCGGCGTGTCAGGCGCCGGTCCTGGAGGCGGGATGCGATTCGGTGGCCCGGGTCGCGGCGGCGATTTCGGTCCCATGGCGGCACCGGGCGCCGGCGGCAGGGGGCGATCGGGCCTGCCCTGAGTCGACTCACAGCCCGGTGCGCTGCAGGTCTTCCACCACCGCGTCGTGCACCTGTGGCCGCACCTTCACGAAGGCTTCGTTCGTCCGGCTCGGATGCACCCGGTTGCTCAGAAGCACGACGTACAGGTCGAGTTCGGGATCGATCCAGAGCGACGTGCCCGTGAAGCCCGTGTGGCCGAACGCGCGGCTCGTCAGGCGCCTGCCGCACGACGACGTCGGACGCATCGTGTCCCAGCCGAGTGCGCGCGAGCTGCCCGGCACACGGCTCGGGCGAACGAACTCCCGCGCGAGTGGCAGATGACGCGCTGCCTCCGGTTCGCCCCTGAGCGCCGCCAGGAACGCGCGGGCAAACCGCCCGACGGCGGCCGCCGTCCCGAACAGCCCCGCGTGCCCCGCGGCGCCGCCCAGCGCCGCGGCATTCTCGTCGTGCACCTCGCCGCGCAGCAGCCGGTTGCGCCAGCTGTCGAACTCGGTCGGAGCGGTCCGCTCGATCCAGTCGGCCGGTGGCAGGTAGGCGATCGTGCCGAGGTCCAGATCACGGTTCAGCGCTTCCATCTGGACGGCGAGCGATGCCTGGCCGGCGTCTTCGATGATGAAGCCGAGCAGGATGAAGCCGAGATCCGAGTAGACGGCGCGGGTCTCCGGGGGCGCTTCGAGGTCGACCTCCCGGATCCTGGCTTCGTAGGCGGCACGACCGCGCGCCTCGAACCAGTAGCGTCCGTGCGCCGGCAGGCCTGACGAGTGTTCGAGCAGGTGCCTGATCGTGACGGTGGCACGCGCGCCGGCCGACCAGCCCGGCAGCCACGTGCCCAGCGGACGATCGAGTTCCAGCCGGCCGGCGCCAACGTGGCGCATCGTCAGCGAGGTCGTCGCGATGACCTTCGTGAGCGACGCCAGATCGAAGACGGTCTCGACCGACGTGCGCGGCGCGTCGGGGTCGTAGGTGAGGGTGCCGGCAGCGTGCGTCCAGAGCGCGCCGGCGCGCCGGCCGACTTCAATCACGACGGCCGGAGTGGCCCGCCCGGCAACGGCGGCGTCGAGAACGGCTCGGGTGAGCGGGAAGTCCACCTCAGGAAGACGAGGACGACGAAGACCGGGAGGAGGACCGGGAAGGAGACGCCGCCGCGCGGGCGTCGCGCAGGCTCTCTTCGAGGTCCTTGCCGATGGCCGTGCGCACCGAATCTTCCGCTTCCTTCAGCTTCTTCAGCGCCTGCGAGTAGGTGCAGCCGGTCAGCTTCATCACGATCGCGGCCTTGACGTTCCACCGCGCCTTCTTGAGCCAGACCGCGGCTTCCTCCTGCGTCCCGCCGGTGACCGTCGCAACGATCCGGCGCGCCCGGTCGCGCGCCTTCTCGGAGCCGACGTGGATGTCGACCATCAGGTTGCCGTAGGTCTTGCCGATGCGGATCATCGCGATGGTCGTCAGCATGTTGAGGACCATCTTGGTGGCCGTGCCCGCCTTCAGGCGTGTCGACCCGGCAATCACCTCGGGGCCGACGGCCGGCGCGATGATCAGGTCGACGAAGTTCTGCAGCTCGGTGCCGGGCCAGCAGGTCACGAAGATGATGCGCGCGCCCTTCTTGCGGGCCGCCGTCAGGGCACCGCGCACGAACTGCGTCATGCCGCTGGCCGACACGCCGACGACCACGTCGCGCTTCGAGACGCGCAGCCGCGCGATGCTGCGTCCGCCCTCCTCGAAGTTGTCCTCGGCGCCTTCGCGCGTGCGGAAGACGGCATCCTGACCGCCCGCCATGATCGCGTGCACCAGACCGGCCGGGGTCCCGAACGTCGTCGGCATCTCGGTCGCCTCGATGACGCCCAGCCGGCCGCTCGTGCCGGCCCCGACGAGGATCAGGCGGCCGCCCTTGCGCAGCGACTCGACGATAATCTCGACGCCGTGGGCGATGCGCTCGCGCTCGCGGTGGACCGCCGTGACGACCTTGCGATCCTCGGCGACGAAGAGATCGATGATGTCGAGCACCGGCATGCGATCGATGCCGAGCGTGTCAGGATTGATCGCTTCAGTTGGAAGGTGCTGCCACTTCGATTGATAGGCCATGCCTGGATCCGGTCGGCGCTAGGGTAAGCCAACCCGCGCCCGCTGGCAAAAGTACGGTGGCGCCCGGCGCGGGCGACAGGGCATGATCGGTGCCGTGACGGACGTCGATCCCGAACGCCACGCGCCGCTCGATCCGTCGGTGATCGGTTATCTGCGCCACCTCGAGGTCGAGCGCCGCGCCGCCACGAACACCGTCGCGGCCTACCGTCGCGACCTCGAACGGCTCGCGCGCTTCCTCGACCGTCGGGGACTCCGCCCCCTCGACTGCACGCGCGCCGACCTCGAAGCGGCCGTCCGCGAGGCGATGACCGAAGGGCTGTCGCCCACCTCGGTCGCCCGCTTCACGGCGGCCATCCGCAGCTTCTACCGCTTCCATCATGTCACCGGGGCGCTCGGAAGCAACCCCGCCGCCGATCTCCAGGCGCCGCGCCGCATGGCGACACTGCCGCGTTTTCTGAGCCTCGATGATGTCGATGCGCTGATTGCGGCGCCCGACGTGTCGACCCCGGCGGGCCTGCGTGACCGCGCGCTGATCGAAGTCCTCTATGCCACCGGGCTCCGCGTCTCGGAGCTCGTCGGCCTGCGCCTGACCGACATCCGCCCGGACGAAGGCTGGGTCCAGTGCCTCGGCAAGGGACACCGCCAGCGGATCGTTCCGCTCGGCGCCGAGGCGGCCGGCTGGCTCGAGCGATACCTGCAGCAGGGCAGACCGGTCCTGCTGCGCCGGCGCGAGTCTCCCTGGGTCTTCGTCAACGCGCGGGGCGGCGGACGGCTGACGCGCAGCGGGTTCTGGAAGATTCTCCGCGCGCACGGACGCACGGCGGGCATAACCGCCCCGCTCAGTCCGCACGTCCTGCGCCACTCGTTCGCGACGCACCTGCTCGAGCGGGGCGCCGACCTGCGCGCGATCCAGGCGATGCTCGGCCATGCCGACCTCTCGACGACGCAGATCTATACCCACGTGCTGGAAGCCCGGCTGCGGCAGGTCTACGATGCCTTCCACCCGCGCCGGTAATTGACCCGACGTCGGGCCGTCTGGTACGGTTAACCGTTTCCGCAGGTGCGGGCACAGGCCTGCCGGATCCCAAGGAGAGAAGGTTCATGGGGCGTATCGGCCGCCATTTGTTCACATCCGAGTCAGTTACGGAAGGTCATCCCGACAAGATCGCCGACCAGATTTCCGACGGCGTGCTCGACGCGATCCTGGCGCAGGATCCCTCGGCCCGAGTGGCCTGTGAGACGCTCGTCACCACCGGCCTGGCGGTCATCGCCGGCGAAATCACCACGACCGGGTCGATCGACTACCAGCGCGTCGTCCGTGAGGTGATCCGCGACGTCGGCTACACCCGCGCGAAGTACGGCTACGACGCCGACACGTGCGCCGTGCTGTCGGCCATCCACGAGCAGTCGCGCGACATCGGCCAGGGCGTCGACACGGGCGGTGCCGGCGACCAGGGCATGATGTTCGGCTACGCCTGCCGCGAGACGCCCGAGCTGATGCCGCTGCCGATCATGCTCGCGCACCGGCTGACCCGCGGGCTGTCCGACCTCCGCCGTTCGGGCAAGGTCGACTACCTCCGGCCGGACGGCAAGTCGCAGGTCACGATCGAGTACGACGGCACGCGCCCGGTGCGCGTCGACGCCATCGTGCTCTCCACGCAGCACAGCCCTGACGTCACGCAGGACACGATCCGCCAGGATCTGATCGAGCACCTCGTCAAGCCGATCGTGCCGGCCGACATGATGGACGCCAGCACGAAGATCTACGTGAACCCGACGGGACGCTTCGTCATCGGCGGGCCGCACGGCGACGCGGGCGTCACGGGTCGGAAGATCATCGTCGACACCTACGGCGGCTACGCCCCGCACGGCGGCGGCGCCTTCTCGGGCAAGGATCCGACGAAGGTCGACCGGTCGGCCACCTACATGGCCCGCTACATCGCCAAGAACCTCGTGGCGGCCGGGCTCGCCGAGCGCGCGCTCGTCCAGCTCGCCTACGCCATCGGCGTGGCCGAGCCGGTGTCGGTGCTGGTCGACTCGGACGGCAGCGGGAAGGTCCCCGACGAAAAGATGACGGAGCTCGTGCGGGCGCACTTCAACCTGACGCCGCGCGGCATCATCGAGACGCTCGACCTGCGGCGCCCGATCTACCGCAGGACGGCAGCCTTCGGTCACTTCGGTCGGAACGAGCCCGAGTTCACCTGGGAGCGGACCGACAAGGCCGACGCGCTGAAGAAGGACGCCGGCCTCTAGCACGAGCCGGAGCCTGATGTGCGGGTACGCCTGCGCGCCTGGATCCTGACGACGGCGGCCCTCGCGGCCGCCGTCGCCGTCTGGGTTGGCGTCACGCTGCCACCGCCGGCGAGCGTCCTTGCCGCGAAGCTGCCGGCCACCATCGCGGCGGGCGCGTACCACATCCACACCAGCCGGTCCGACGGCACCGGCAGCATCGACGACATCGCCGCGGCCGCTGCCCGCGCCGGCCTCCAGTTCGTCATCCTCACCGACCACGGCGATGCGACGCGGGTCCCCGATCCGCCCGCCTATCGCCACGGCGTACTCGTCATCGACGCCGTCGAAATCAACACCCGCGAAGGACACGTCGTCGCACTCGGCCTGCAGGAAGCATCGGCCTATCCGCTCGCCGGTCCGTCAGCCGACGTCATCACCGACATCCACCGGATGGGCGGAGTGGCCATCGTCGCCCACCCGGACTCGCCGCGCAGTGAGCTCGCGTGGCGGGGGAGTCTGCTGTCGGCCGACGGCATCGAGTGGATCAACGTCGACTCCGAATGGCGAGACGATCGCTTCCTCACCCTGGCGGGCCGCGCCGTGCACGCGGTCGTGCGGCCCGCCGAGGCGATTGCTTCGCTCTTCTCGAGGCCGGAACGCACGCTGCAGCGCTGGGACGCCGCCACGCGCACCAGACCGATCTTCTCGCTGGCGGCGGTCGACGCGCACGCCGGCTTCAGCTGGCGCGGGCACGGCGCGCCCCGCCGCGGCGGCATCTTCGCGCGACCGGGCTACGAGACGCTCTTTCGCACCGTTGTCCAGAACGTCGTGCTCGATCGCGCGCTGACGGGCGACGCGCCGGTCGACACCGGACTCGTCCTCGACGCCATCCGCGCCGGACGCAGCTACTCGGCCGTGCGGGCCTTCGCCTGGCCCGCGGTGTTCGACATGGCCGCGCACCACGATGGCACCTCGGTGCCGATGGGATCACGGCTCGATGTCATCGACGGCAGCGCGACGCTGACGGCCAGAGTCGACGGCGTCTCGGACGTGCGCCTCGAGCTGTATCGCAATGGCGAACCGTACGATCGCGGGCGCGGAGCCCTGACGGTTGAAGGGCTGGCCCCAGGCACGTATCGCGTCGAGGCCTACCTGCCGGGCATCGCCGTCCCGTGGATTGTCGGCAATCCGATCGTGATCGGGAGCGGGGAAGTGGACGTCGTCGCGTCGGGACGAGGCCGCGGCGGCCGGGGGACAATCGTGCCGCCCGGTACCATGGAGCTCCATCCGCTCGCGATCGAGTCGACCGAGTGGCGCATCGAGCGGGATCCATCGTCGAACGCCACGATCGCCCGGGAAGAGGGTCAGCTGCGATTCGACTACACGCTGGGCGACGGGACTGCGCGCGGCCAGTACGCGGCGCTCGTGCATCCCGCAGCTGCGACCGACGGCGTGCAGACGATCCGCTTCACGGCCTGGTCGCCGACGCCGATGCGGCTGTCGGTACAGATCCGGCTGCCCGCCGGGCGCGGACGGGAAGGACAGCGCTGGCGAACGTCGGTCTACCTCGACGACACGCCCCGCCCGTTCGAGGTCAGCCTGCAGGACTTCGAGCCGGCCGATCGCCCCACCGCCCGGCAGCCGATCGTCACTCCCATCGACTCGCTGCTGTTCGTCGTCGACACGATCAACGCAAAGCCCGGATCGAGCGGGACCGTCCGGTTCTCGAACATTTCCCTCGGCGTGAACCGGATGGAGCAGTAAGGCCGGCTCAGGTGCGTACGGTGAGCACCGCGTAGACCGCGAGCACGAGGAACAGCAGGTTCGCTGCCCAGGCGGCCAGCCACGGCGCGAGCAGGCCGGCTTCCCCCAGCGCCAGGAAGAACGTGTCGACCAGCCAGTAGCCGGCGCCCAGCACCAGTGCGAGTCCGACGCCGTACAGCGCGCCGCGCCGGCCCGTGGTGACGCCAAACGGAATGCCGATCAGTGTCATGACGATCGTGACGAACGGGAAGGCGAGCCGCCGGGCCATCTCGACGCGCGACCGTGTGACGTTCAGCCCGCTGTCGGCAAGCTCGGCGACGTGCTGTCGCAGCTCGCGGTACGTCATCAGATCGGTTTCCTGATTGTGCATGCCCGAGAAGTTCTCGGGCGGTGCCAGGTCGAGCTCGCTCGCTCCGAACCGTGTACGCCGTGCCTCCTGCGCCGACTCGAAATCGTGACGAAGCCCGCCCAGTGTCTTCCACCGGCTCCCGTCATACGTCGCGCGGCTGACCACCGTGTGACTCGCCAGCCGGCTGCCGTCGTCGATCGGCTCGAAGATCGAGAGGTTGTAGAGCGTCTGGTTCACGATGTCGAACGCCGAGTAGTAGTAGATGCGGCCCCGCCGGTCGGCGAGCCAGTTGGCGTTGGCGAACGTGTTGGTCGTGTGGCTCGGATTGCCGCGGATCTGATCGTCGAGCGCTTCGGCCCGCCGGTTCGCATGGGCGAGCACCCGATCGTCGAGCAGGAACAGCCCGCCGCCCCACAGCAGCGCAAAGGCGAGCAGCGGCACGCCGACCCGGTAGAGGCTGACGCCACATGCGCGCATCACCACCAGCTCGCTCGTCCGCATGAGCCCGCCGATCGTCGCGAGCACGGCCACGAGCGTCGCCATCGGTGCCACGTAGGTGATGAACTGCGGCGTTGAATAGAAGAAGTAGTCGAGCAGCATCCGGGTGGTGGCCTCACCCTTGAACAGCCGCTCCGACTTGTCGATGAGCGTCCCGATGTAATAGAGGAGCAGCAGGCCCGAGAACGAGAGCACGGCCACGCTCAGGTACCGCCTCGACACGTAGCGGTCGAGCAGGCGCGGGCGGGGAAGTTCGATGTCGGGGACCCGGAGCACCACGACAATCCGATCCCCTGCCGCTCGCGGCGCGCCGGCAGTGGCCGTCGCGGGTTCCCGCCGCCTGGCCCGCCGGAATCGCTCCGTCAGGCGGGCCGTCCACGCCGGGAGCGACACCGCCCACTCGCGGCCCGTGTTCCGCATCCTTGCGCGCAGCGCCACGAGGCCGATCAGGGCCACGACGATGTTCGGCGCCCATCGCGCCCACTCGGCCGGGAACTGGCCGCCTTTCGTGAGGGCCTGGGCGGTCTGCATGACCCCGTAGTAGACGAAGATCACGCCGATCCCGAGCGCGAATCCGCCGAGCCGGCCTTCCTTGCGCGTGTGCAGGCCGAGCGCGACACCGACCAGCGCGAAGACCAGACAGGCCACCGGAAAGGCGAACATCTGGTGGCGATAGATGATCTCCATGTGCGGCGAAAGGCCCGCCGCGCGTTTCTCGGCCTCCGCCCGCCGGAGTTCAGCGATCGACATCTCGGCGTTGCCACGCGCCGGCATGATGTCGCCCGACCCGAAGACCGTCTCGGCGTCGACATCCAGGCGCAGGTCGCGCGCGCGCGCCGTGTCGTACACCTGGCCGTCGTCCTCGCCGGGCAGGTACCGCATCGACTCACCCGGCAGGACAATCGAGACGCGGCGCCGCTCGTGGTCGACCTCGAGAAATCCCTCGGGTGCCAGCGTCAGCGACGGCCGGCCCGGATTCGAGGTGTCGGCCAGCATCACGCCGAGCCAGCCGCCGCCGGGCCGGTGCTCCCGCACATAGATGACGCTGCCCGGGAATCCCTCGAAGAAGACGCCCGGCCGGATGTCGTTCTCGCCCTGCTGCTGCAGGAGGCGGAAGGTCGTCTCGCGGAACTTCTGGTTCGAGTCCGGGACCAGCTTCGTCAGCAGATAGCAGTCGACGCCGCCGGCGACCAGTGCCAGCAGCAGGACCGGCCTGAGAATCCGGAGCGGGCTGACTCCGCACGCCAGGAGCGCCACCGCTTCACGGTCGCCCGAGAGGCGTCCGAGGGCCATCAGGAGCCCGGTCAGGAACGCCATCGGGATGGTCACCCCGAGCGCCTGTGGCAGCAGCGTGAGCAGGAGGAACCCGACCGTCGACAGCGAGGCGCCGCGTGCCAGCAACAGCTGCGCCTGCTCGAGCATCGGCTTGACGGCCAGGAGGAACGTGAGCACGCCGAGGGTCATCACGAACGGCGGCACGATCTCCCGGACGATGTAGCGGTCGAGCGTCTTCACGACAGGGCAAAACGATAGCACGGGGTCAGCGCGCGGCGTCAGCGACGGCCGGCGGCGTCAGATGGACGCGCGAACACCCGCACAAGTTTTCCACAGGCCGGTTTGTTCCATATTTCAACAATGTCTGATAAGACATGTTATGTTGACTTTGGGATCAGAACGACCGAAGTCGACCCCCTGAGCCTACTGAAAACCCGCCCCGCGCACCCACGACATCGACACGCCGGCCACCCGCCCTCGCGAGCCAGCCGCCCAAGCGACACCAACTGACACCGCGCCGGCACCACAACGACCGCAACCAGACGAACACCGAAACCTCGAGCCAAAGCGCCGACAGGCTCCCGGCACCACGCACACGTCCCGACAGACAACCATCAACCTGCCACAGACAAACGCAGCCGTGACCGTCCACCGCCAGCGCAAGCGCAAGTCACCTCACGACCAGGCCGCCACTGCATACCATTCGCGCATAGATATGCAGGACAGTGAATACGAGGCCGGACGCGATCAGAACTCGCCATCCCTATGCGCCCTGCGCGCCTGACGATCGAAATCAGCCCACTTTCCAGAGCGTCGCGTGCTTCTCCGGCTCCTTCCCGGCGAGTTCCTCCGAGGACGCCGAGCACGCGCGATCGCCTGCGACGCCCCTGAGTTCAAAATACCTCAGCAACATTGCCACCCGCTCACAGTCCGCAACACACGCCACCCGGAACCGTCGCCATCAACAAGAGAGACCACCGATTCAATCTGCCAGCCAGAAGGAGGCTGCACCCACACAGGCACAATGCAGACCTCGCGTCGACACATACGACAGCCGAATAGCCAGGTTCCTGCCGCCGGCCGAAGCGCAAGGGTCGCCGATACGCTTCAGGCGCAACAGGCACACACACGCCACAAAGGCCATTAGAATCAGTCACTTACGGAGACTGTCGGCCGGCCGACAAACCACGCCGCACGAGCGTCCGCCCTGATCAGTCCAAAGCGGGACACGAGGCCACGCCGGAAGATTGCTTCGAAGAGCGCCTGGAACACTCGATCGACCGGCGATCGCGCCATGAGCTGGAACCGGTCACTATGCACAAACACGCCTCTCGCCTGCTTCGGAACTACCCGCCGCCGGGCGCCCTGCAGGCGAACAGCTCTGGCCGATTCAGCCACCTCGCGCAGCATTTTGGCGCCCGAGTCGAAGGAGCCAGCCGGAGAAAGCACACACATTCGCCCGCTGCCCGCAATCGCCTGGAACGCGCGAGCACGGACAGGCACGCGAGGCCGCCGCCGCGCTCTCTGGCGCCGCCATACCCAGCCAGGACGCATACCGCTCCGCCATGCTTCGTGGCGCACCCAAGTCTCGGCCGTCCGCTGCCATCACGAAGCACCCGGAACGCCCTGACTGGAAGGGACTACAAGAAGGCGAAGGAATCGCGCGATCGACCGGAGGGATTGGACGGGCGGACGGACGTCGCTGAGACGTCCGCCCGCTATCTATCAGGAATCAGACTTCAGTTCCGCGATGATGTTCTCGAGGGCGGCAATGACCTCTGCCTTGTCGACCTCGGACTTCCGGAACTGCAGGCGCAGATTGAAGGTCTTCGAGGGCGGTCGGTACTGAAAGACATACGCCTTCGGTCGGCCCGGACGCGGTCTGGCAGCCACGCGCCTTGCCTCTTCGCGCGTCGGCGTGGTCTTGCCGTCGCGCGTCAGCTGCTCGACGAAGGCGATCATTTTCTCGGGTGTCTGCTGCCTAACTACCTGTAGAAGCAACGACTTAGAGGTAATGTCGGCCAGCCGACAAAGGTTCCGGACCTCGACCGGCATCGACGCCAGCGCGAGCGACTCCGTGATCGTCGTGCGCGACTTCCCGAGACGCTTGGCCAGATCCTCGTGCGTGTACCCGCAGCGGGCGGCCAGGCTGGCCATCGCTTCGGCCTCCTCGAACGGCCCGAGGTCCTTCCGCTGGATGTTCTCGACGAGCGCGATCTCGATGATCTCGGTATCGTCGACATCCCGGATGACAACCGGCAGTTCGCGCAGGCCGACGCGGACGGCCGCCTGATAGCGTCGCTCACCCGCAATGATCTGGTACCGCGAGCCGCGCTGACGGACGACCAGCGGCTCGATGACGCCCTTTTCGCTGATGGACGCCATCAGCTCTGAAAGGTCGCCCATGACCTGGCGAGGCTGATCGGGGTTGGGCTCGATGCTGTCGATCGGCACCATCCGCCCGATGGGCGTGCCGGCCGGGCTGGTCAGCGCGTCGACGTAGTGTTCGTCGGCGCGCATTTTGAGAGATGCCGGAAGGCCGCGCTTAGACACGATCGATGACCTCCTCGCACAGGCGGTAATACTCGGTCGCGCCCGACGAATCCGGCGCGAACCGGAAGATGGATTCCTTGTAGGCCGGGCTCTCCTCGAGCCTGACGCTTTTCGTGATGATCGTTCGAAACACCTTGTCGCCGAAAACCTTGTCGATCTGCTGACGGATGTCGCGAGCCAGCGCCGTCCGCCGGTCGTGCATCGTGATGAGCACGCCGAGAATCCGCAGCAGCGGATTGGCCCTCGACCGCACCTTGTCTACCGTCTCGAGCAGGTCGTCGGTGCCCTCGAGCGCGAAGTACGACGACTGAATCGGAATCAGCAGGTGCGTCGAGGCGACCAGGGCGTTGACGGTCAACAGCCCGAGCGCCGGTGGGCAGTCGATGACCACCATGTCGAACTGTGGCAGGACCGCCGCCAGCATGTCCTTGAGCTTGAAGTGCGCGTCGAGCTCCCCCACCAGCCGCGCCTCGAGCTTCGCCAGCGCGATCCGCGACGGCGCGATCCAGAGATTGGCTTCGCTCGACGGCAGGATGACGTCCGACAACGTCAGCGCCGGATCGGTGAACGCGTCGTACACCGACCGCTCCACCGCCGCAACGTCCAGATACGACATGGTGCTGTTGGCCTGCGGATCGAGGTCAATCAGCAGCGTCTTCTTGTTGCGCAGCGCCAGTGCTGCCGCAAGATTGATAGCGGTCGTCGTCTTGCCAACGCCGCCTTTCTGGTTGGCGATAGATAGGATCATGAAACGCCTGTCGTCGGAGTGGGAGGGCGAGCAGCGCCATTCTAGGAACGCCCTTGGGGCGTGTCAAGAAAAGCGCACTACATCTTGTAGCCGAGATCGTCGGGATCGAGGCTCTCGAGCCAGCGCTGCAGCCGTTCGTTGTCGGCGGCCTCGGACGACGGATCGGGCGCCGCGGCCCTTTCCATGACGGCTGAGTCGACAAACACCGGTGCGCGCGACCGGAGCGACAGCGCGAGCGCGTCGCTCGGACGGGCGTCGATGAGCACGAGATCGCCGTTCCGGCGCAGTTCGAGGTACGCGTAATAGGTGCCGTCGCGCAGGTCGGAGATGACCACCCGCGCGAGGGATGCTCCCAGATCCTCGATCACGATCCGGAGCAGGTCGTGCGTCATCGGTCGCGGCGTCTCGATGTTTTCCACCTGCAGCGCGATCGCGTTGGCTTCGACCGGGCCGACCCAGATCGGCAGCGTCCGCTCCCCGCTCTCGTCGCGCAGAATCACGATCGGCATGTTCGTCACCGGATCGATCATCAGCCCCTTGATGAACATCTCGACGAGCATTACTGCCTCCCGTCCGGCGCCGCACCGACAGCTTCGCCGCGCAGGCTGTTCGGACCGGCTTCGACAATCCGCACCGGCACGAGCCGTCCAATCCACTCCCTCGGCCCCGGAAAATTGACGACGATGCTGCCGGAGGTGCGGCCGGCGAGCTCGGACTCGCGACGCCGCGAGACCGAGTCGACGAGCACTTCCTCGACCGTGCCGACGGCCCGCTGGTGCCGCGCATACTGCAGCTCCCGCTGGAGCGTCTGAAGCGCCATAATCCGCCTCGTCTTTTCGGCCTCCGGCACGTCGTCGCGCATGCGCTTCGTGGCGAGCGTGTTGGGCCGCGGCGAGTACTTGAACGAGAACAGGTAGTGATAGTCGACTTCGCGGACGAGGCTGAGCGTCTCCTCGAAATCCGCTTCGGTCTCGCCCGGAAAGCCGACGATCAGGTCCGTGCTCAGCGCGATGTCGGGCATGTTCTCACGAAGTCGGGCGACGAGCGCGAGGTAATCCTCGCGCGTGTGGCGGCGCCGCATCGCCTTCAGGATCCGCGTCGACCCGCTCTGCACCGGCAGGTGCAGGTGGCGGCAGATCTTCGGGTTGTGCCGCATGACGTCGATGAGCCGGTCGCTCACGTGCCGGGGATGCGGGCTCGCGAACCGGATGCGCTCGATGCCGGGCACCTGGCTGACGCGCTCGAGCAGCTCGGCGAAGTCGCAGGCCGGATCGTCGGGCGCCTGGTAGTGATTGACGATCTGCCCCAGCAGCTGCACTTCCCGACGCCCCGATTCAGCTGCAACCCGGACCTCGGCCAGGATGTCGGCAACGGGGCGCATCCGCTCGTGGCCGCGCGTGTACGGCACGACGCAGAAGGCACAGAACTCGTTGCAGCCCTCGATGATCGTCACCCAGGCGCGGACAGGATCGGAGTGCCGCACCAGCCCGAGCGGGAACGAGACGTCTTCGTACGGGTTGATATCGATCCGGCGCCGACGCGCCTGGCGCGCCTCCTCGACGAGCGTCGGCAGCCTTTTCAGGCTCTGGGTGCCGACGACGACGTCGATACCGGCGCCGCGTTTGAGGAGACGCTCGCCTTCCTGCTGGGCCACGCAGCCGGTGACCGCGACCGTCGGCCGCACTCCCGCCTCGCGCGCCGCCTCACGAATCTCTCCAAGCCGTGAATAGACCTTCTCGACGGCCTTCTCGCGGACGCTGCACGTATTGAGGACGACGAGATCGGCAGCGGTTTCCGACCCTGCCGGCTCGTAGCCTTCCGCTTCCAGCAGCCCGGCCAGACGTTCGGAGTCATGGAAGTTCATCTGGCAACCGAACGTCTCGATGAAGTACTTACGCCCCACGCTTTCGCCCTTTCGCTTTCGCCCTGGCCGGACTTTCGCTTTCGCCTTTCGCCCCGCCTTCACTTTCGCCCCGGCCGTCGAGCAGTTCGCGGGCCGAGGCCAGGACGGAGTCGCTGAGATCGGCTCCGGCAATCATGCGCGCAATCTCGAGTTCGCGTCCCTTCCGGTCGAGCTTCTCGACGACCGTCACGGTTCGACCGTCGCGCACGGTCTTCGACAGCCGGAAGTGGGTCGCGGCGCGTGCGGCGACCTGCGGCAGGTGCGTCACGCAGAGCACCTGATATCTGGTCGCGAGCGCCTGCAGCCGGGCGCCGACGGCATCGGCGGCGACTCCGCCAATGCCGGCGTCGACCTCGTCGAAGACCAGCGTGCGCCCTCCCCCGTTCTCGTCGGCCGCCACCGTGTGGAGGGCCAGCATGATGCGCGACAGCTCCCCGCCCGACGCGACGCGAGCCAGGGGCCGGAGCTCCTCGCCGGGATTCGGCGAGATCAGGAACTGCACCTCGTCGACGCCCGAGGCCGACCAGCGGTCGGCGTCGCCGACGTGCGGCACGACCCGCAGGTCGATGCGGCAGCCCGGCATGGCCAGCGCCGCAAGCTCGTCGGCGAGCGCCGCAGCAAGCCGGGCCGCGGCGTCGGTCCGGCTCGCCGTGAGCGTCGAGGCTGTCGCCAGGAACGCCTCGCGGAGCGTGGCTTCCTCGGCCTCGAGCTGCGCCAGCTGTGCTTCGTCGAGGTCGAGCGCCTCGAGCTCGGCCCGCAGCTCCTGTCGGCGGGCCAGCACGTCGGCCAGCGTCGGGCCGTGCTTCTTCTTCACCCGCTCGAGAACGGCAAGGCGGTCCTCGACCGCCCGGAGCCGATCCGGCGAGGCGTCGAGGTTGGCTCCGTAGCCGCGCAGGGCATAGGCCAGATCCTCGAGCGACGACTTGATGGGATCGCGCTGGTCGAGATATGGCGCAAACTGCGGGTCGAGCTCCGCCAGCTCCGCCACCCGCCGCCACGTCGTGGCCAGCGTCGTCAGCGCGGCGTGCTCGCCTTCGTAGAGCGCCGAGTAGGCCTCGGACGCGAGACGACTGAGCCGGTCGGCATTGGCGAGCCGGGCGCGCTCGACCTCGAGCTCGACGTCCTCGTCGGGGCGCGGCGCCACACGGTCGAGCTCCTCGAGGTGGAAGCGTGCTATCTCGATGCGCGCCTGCTTCTCCCGGTCGCTCATGCGCGCGCGGGCCAGACGGGTCGCTGCCGCCTGCCAGGCCGCATGCGCGGCGGCCACGCGTTCGAGCAGGTGCGGGTGGCGCGCGAACCCGTCGAGTACCTCCAGGTGCACGACCGGATCCAGCAGGCGATGATGATCGTGCTGCCCGTGCAGATCGATCATCGTCTCGCCCCACTCGCGGAGCGCGGCCGTCGTGACGAGGTCGTCGTTGAGGAAGGCGCGGCTTCGTCCCTGCGCCGCCACTTCCCGCCGCACGATGAACTCGGCGGGACCGGCCGGACCGGGACGCTCGAAGATGGCCTGGACGGAGGCCGAGGGCATGCCCGTGCGGACGAGATCACTTGCCGCGCGCCCGCCGGCGGCCAGCGCGATCGCCTCCATGAGCACGGACTTGCCTGCCCCGGTCTCCCCGGTGAGGATGTTGAGGCCGGGTTCGAACTCCATCTCGAGCTGCTCGATGACCGCGAGATGGCGAACTCCTAGAAAACGCAGCATGTCGAGACCGGATCTCCCATGATATCAAACCTTTGACAGCCGATCCGGCGCGTGCTAGGCTCTTCCGAATCGCGCTGTGTCCCAGCGGCGCAATTCACCACAATCGGATATGTGGAGGGCGTGTTGCGCGTGCTTGGCACACTGGTCCTGGCACTTCAGGATCCCTCTGTCGGGACTCCCGACCAGTCATCGTCGATCGACATCCTCACCCTGATTTTCGAAGGCAGCCTGATCGGGCAGATCGTCCTGCTCATCCTCCTGGCCTTCTCCGCCGTCTCCTGGGGGGTCGTCGTCTACAAGAACATGCAGTTGAAGAAGGCCGCCCGACAGAGCGCCGCCTTCCTCGACGTCTTCCGCCGCAGCTCGCGGTTCTCCGAGGTGCAGGCCGTGTGCCCGACGCTCTCGGCGAGCCCCCTCGTCGCCCTGTTCCAGGCCGGCTACGCCGAGCTGAACGCGCAGCTGAGGGGAACGGCCGACAGCCGGCCGGATGCCGGGGCTTCGCGTCCAACCCTCAGGAGCCTCGACGCGGTCGACCGCGCCCTGCTGCGGGCGGCCACCGTCGAGGTCTCGAAACTCGAGCACCGGGTGACGTTTCTCGCAACGACGGCTTCGATCACGCCCTACATCGGGCTGTTCGGCACCGTGTGGGGCATCATCATGGCCTTCCAGAGCATCGGCGCCCAGGGATCGACGAGCCTCGCGGTCGTGGCGCCGCCCATTGCCGAGGCGCTCATTGCCACCGGCGCGGGGCTGTTCGCCGCAATCCCGGCGGTCTACTTCTATAACGACATCACGAACCGGGTGAAGAAGGCCGCCAACGAAATGGACGACTTCGCGATGGAGTTTCTCACCATCGCCGAGCGCAACTTCACCTGACATGCCGAAGCTCGAACCGATCCCGTCGGCGCCGGCCCGGCAGGGCGGACGACGCCGTTCGCGCAGCGTGCGCGTCTCGAGCTCGCTCGCCGAAATCAACGTCGTGCCGCTCGTCGACGTGATGCTGGTGCTGCTCGTCATCTTCATGGTCGCCGCCCCGATGATGCAGCAGGGGTACGAGGTCGACCTGCCCGAGTCGCGCCAGTCGCGGCCGATCGAGTCGCCCGTCACGATCACCGTCCCGCTCACGTTCCGCAACGACGGCCGCGTCCAGATCGACGGCGAGTTCGTCGAGTTCCGGTTCCTCAGCGAGCGCGCGCGGCAGGCGGTGGCGTCGCGCACCCAGAAGGGTGTCGTGCTGGCCGGCGACGGCGGCATCACGCTGACCGAGCTGATGCAGGTGTTCGACGAGCTGCAGGCGGGAGGTGTCACGCAGGTGGCCATTCAGACGCAGCCGGCCGCCCGTCGGTAGACTCTGATTAACCGCTCGACGATCCCATGGCGACCACGACGATGAGCTCGGCCTTCGATCCCAATCCGGCGGAAGTGCGCCGGATGAACCGTGTGATCGGCTGGTCGGTCGTCGTCCACGTGGCGCTGGTCGGCGTCCTGTTGCTTACCCCGCGATCGTGGTGGACCTCGCAGCAGGAGGAGCGCCGCGTGATGACGATCAGTCTCGGCGGCGCGCCCGGCCCGGAAACGACCGGTATGACGAGCGTCGGCGGCCGGACCGTCGAACAGGTCTCGCCGGTGCCGCCGACCCCGCAGGTGCAGCTGCCGGCGCCGCCGGCCGAGACAGGCCCGTCGTCGGCACCGGCCGTGCGTGCCACACCGCCGCCTCCCCCGCCGCCGTCGACGGCGCCGCCCCGACAGCAGCGCCCGGCCACCACCCAGCGCCCCCAGGAATCGGCGCCGCGCGCCGCCACGCGCGCGCCGGTGACCGGCACGCAGGCCACTCAGGGCAGCCGTACTGTTGACACCGGCGCGACCGGCCAGGGCGCCGGCCTCGCGTCGGGAGGTCGCATTGCCGGCGGCGAGGCGGCGCTGGCCGACTTCTGCTGCCCGGAATACGTCAGCCTCATGCTGGCGCGCATCGACAGCCGGTGGAACAAGAACCAGCCGGAGCGCGGCACCACCGTGATTACGTTCACGATTCAGCGCGACGGCACCGTCAGCAACGTCGTGGTCTCGAAGCCCAGCGGCTACGGGACGCTCGACCGCGCGGCGCGCAACGCACTGGATGGTCTACGCCTGCCGCCGCTGCCGGCGGCCTACGACCGCGAGACCCTGACGGTTCACCTGACGTTTCCCTACGGATCGTAGCAATATGACCACGAGTCTCCGCAGTCTCTTTCTTGTCGTCGCGGCCGTGGGCCTGGCCTCTGCCGGCCTGTGGGTGGGCGACGGCGTCCTGGCCGCCCGTCCCCTGCCCGAGGTGCAGACGCCTCGTCAGGTCGACGAAATCGCGCTGTCGTTGAGCAATCCGGCCGCGCACCCGCGGCTGGCCATCCCTGACTTCCACGTCACGGACGGCGACGCGAAGGTGCGCGACCTGGCGCGAACGGTGGCCGAAGTCCTCTGGAACGACATCGACTTCGAGCAGGAATACTATCTGATCCCACGCAGGGCAGCAGAAGCTATACCAGTCACAGCGTTCACGTCGATGTCGTACGACCAGTGGGCCGCGCTCGGCGCCGACGTCGTGCTGCACGGCACCGCGTATCCGCGCGGCCAGTCGCTGGTCGTCGAGCTGCGGCTGATTGCCGTGCGCGGCCAGTCGCCCGGGGCGCAGCACTTCGGCAAGCAGTACGTCTGCGGCATGCAGACGGCGCGCGGTCCGCGCGACTGCGCCCACCAGATTGCGGACGACTTCCACGCCGAGGTCCGCCAGCTCGAGGGCATCGCCCGGACGAAGATCGCGTTTGCGTCCGATCGCGACTCGACCCGCGCCGCCGGGCGGCCGCTCGCCTCGGCCAACGTCGGCAAGGAGATCTACCTCGTCGATTACGACGGCGCGCACCCGACGCGGCTGACGGCCAATGGCAGCCTCAACATCAGTCCGTCGTGGTCGCCCACCGGCGGGCTCATCGCCTACACGTCGTACGTCTCGGGCTACCCCGACATCTACGTGGCCAACCTGGCGCAGCCCGGCCGCGGCCTGCAGCGCCCGGCCCAGGGCACCGAAAGCGTGCACAACCAGCTGCCGGCCTGGTCGCCCGACGGCCAGACGCTTGCCTTCGTGTCGAACCGTGACGGCAGCAACGACATCTGGATCGTCAACCGCGACGGCAGCGGCCTGCAGAACCTGACCCCCAACATGCCGAAGTCGCACGAGGGCACGCCGACCTGGTCGCCCGACGGGCAGCAGATCGCCTTCACGTCGGACGTTGCCGGCCAGCCGCAGCTGTACGTGATGAACCGCAACGGCACCGGGCGGCGCCGCCTGACCGGCGAGCGCATCGACCGGCCGACCTGGTCGAAGCAGAACTTCCTGGCGTTCTCGGTCGGCGCCGTCGGTGCGCAGATCGGGATTCTCGACTTCAACAACCCGACTGCCGGCGTCCAGATCATCACGGACGGCATCGGGGTCTCGGAAAGCCCGACCGTCTCCCCCAACGGTCGTCACATCGCGTTCGTCACCACGCGGTGGGGACGCCAGGAGATTGCGGTCATGGATCGGACCGGCGGCCGGCTGCGCCGAATCACGAACACCGGCAACAACACGTTCCCGAACTGGCAGCCGATTCCCGGCCGCTGAGCGTCACCGGACGTCTGAGGACATGCCTATGAAGCGCGTCACTCTTCTTCCCCTCCTGCTGGTCCTGCTCGTTGTCGCCTCGGCGTGCGGCAAGAAGGATCCCGTGGCCGTCGCACCGCCGCCGGTCGGCACGCCGGCGCCGTTTCCGGGCGCCTCGGCCTCGGCCGATCCGTCGCCCACGCGGCCGCCCGATCCACCGCCGATTCCGCTCGATCCCGACGTCTCGTCGGCACCGCTCGGCGCCTGGGACACGATGTCGATCGACGAGATCAACAGCTCGCCCGACTCGCCGCTGAAGCCGGTCTTCTTCGGCTACGACAGCGACGAGCTCGACGAGGAGGCGCAGCGCGTGCTCGCCGCCAACGCCGAGGTCCTGCGGCGGTACCCCACCTGGGTCGTCACGATCGAAGGTCACTGCGACGAGCGCGGTACTCCCGAGTACAATCTGGCGCTCGGTGATCGTCGCGCCATGGCCGCGCGCACGTATCTGATCTCGCTCGGCATCTCGCCGCAGCGGCTGCGCACGGTCAGCTACGGGAAGGAATTCCCGTTCGACCCCGGCCACAACGAGGCCGCCTGGGCGAAGAACCGGCGCGCCCACTTCATGCTCACCGCCAAGTAGAGTAAAAGGACGATGCGTCTCCGCCTCACCGCCGCCGTTCTCGCCGTGCTGCTCCTCCCGGCAGCCGGTCTCGCCCAGAACCGGGAGCACCTGCAGATGACCGCCGATCTGCGCATCCTGCAGGAGCACGTCAACCGCCTCCAGCTGGCGGTCAACCGGCTCGATCAGGACCTGGCGGCGACCAGGAAGCGGCTCGAGGAGGTCAGCGCGGCCAGCGTCAAGGGCTTTGCCGATCAGCAGCTGCTCATCAACCAGCTGAGCCAGACGCTCACGTCGGTCCGCGAACGGATCGACGACAACTCGGTCCGCGTCTCGCAGCTCGGCCAGGAGTTCACCGCCATCCGCGAGGGCCTGCGCCTGCTGACCGACCAGATCAACACGCTCGTCCAGCTGCTGCAGCCGACGCTGCCGGAAGCGCAGCGCCCGGCTGCCCAGGCCGCGCCCTCGACGCCGGCGGGCAGCGCCGACGCAGGCGCTCCGGTCGAGCCCGCTCCGTCGGCGCTCGATCCGGTCATCATCCCGCAGTCGGCGACGGCGATCTTCCAGAGCGCCTACGGCGACTACCTGGCGGGCCGGTACGACAGCGCCATCGAAGGCTTCCGCGAGCTCATCCAGCAGTACCCGGATTCGCCCGACGCCGCTGCGGCCCAGTTCTGGGTGGCCCAGTCCTTCAACCTCAAGAAGGACTGCCGCAGTGCCGTTCCTGAATACCGGCGATTCGTCGAGAACTACCGGTCAGCCGACGATCGCGACGAGGGCCTCTACATGCTGGGCTGGTGCTACAACGACATCGGCCAGCGCGCCGACGCCCAGCGCACCTACGAACAGCTGATCGCGGAGTATCCCGACTCGACCTGGGCCATAATGGCGCGGCAGCGGCTCGAAGGCATGGGCGTCAAGCCGCCGCAGTAACCAGGAGTCAGGACATTCATGAGCGTCAACAAAGCGATTCTGATCGGCAACCTCGGCCGCGATGCCGAAATGCGCTTCACGGCCGGCGGCACGCCGGTCGCCACGGTCAGTCTGGCCACCACCGAGCGTTACACCGATCGCGATGGCCAGAAGCGCGAAGAAACCCAGTGGCACCGCATCGTCATCTGGGGGAAGACCGCCGAGACGCTGCACGAGTACCTGACGAAGGGCAAGCAGATCTACGTCGAGGGGCGCATCCAGACGCGTGAGTGGACGGACAAGGAAGGGCGTCCGGCCCGCACCACCGAGATCCGGGCCGATCGCGTCGTGCTGCTCAGCGGCGGAGGCGGTGGCGGCCGCCAGAGCGGCGCACCGGCCCGCGATCGCTACGCCGACGACCTGGGAGCGCCCGATACGGCCTTCGACGCCCCCAGCGACGACGACATCCCCTTCTGAAATCCGAAGGGGGGAAGCCGGACGTTCAAAGGGCCTCGCGCTTCGAGCCGCGAACATCGGCATCGAGCGTCGAGGCCCTTCGAACGTCCGGCCTGCTGATCCCGGACCTCCCTACTGACGGTCCGTCCTGCCGTACCGGTCCTCGAGGCGGACCACGTCGTGCAGCTCGGGCGTCGAGACCTCGAAGACGTCCGAGTCCTCGAGCGCCGTCATCCGGTGCACGGTCTTCGGGGTGATGTGCACGGCCTCGCCCGGCGCCAGTTCGCGCCCGACCAGCCGGCCGTCGATTTCCATCTCGAAGAGAATCCGCCCCGACCAGAGGAAGATCGTCTCGTCCTTCTGGTTGTGGTACTGCAGGCTCAGGGCGTGTCCCTTGTTGACGTGGATGACCTTGCCCACGTAGCGATCCGTCTTCGCCCAGTGCAGCTCGTAGCCCCAGGGCTTCTCCACCTTCGTCACGTCACTCATGCAGGCTCCTTGATCGACCCGTCGACCGCGTCGCGCATGGTCCGCGCCATCGACGCGAGCAGCTGATCGACTTCATGGGCGGAGCGCGCGAGCACGGCGCGCCGCGCCAGTACCGTCGCCTGCCGGACGTCGAGCGTCGACAGGGCGTGTTTCACATGCGGGATGGCGGTCGGCGTCATGCTGAACCGCCGGTATCCAAGCCCCACGAGCAGGGGCACGAGCAGCGGATCGCCGGCCATCTCGCCGCACACCGACAGCTCGCAGCCGGCCCGGCGCGCCTGCACGGCGGCGGTCCGCAGCAGCCGGAGGACGGCCGGCGACGTCGCCTCGTACTGCCGCGCCAGCCAGTCGTCGGTGCGGTCGACGGCGAGCGTGTACTGCGTCAGGTCGTTCGTGCCGACGCTCAGAAACTCGGCATGCTCGGCCAGTGCATCGACCGTCAGTGCCGCCGCGGGCACCTCGATCATGGCTCCCACCGGCACACGGCGACCGCCGACCTCCCGGGTGATTTCGTCGATGACGCCCCGGGCGAACCGTAGGTCGTCGGCCGTCGTGACGAACGGCAGCAGAATGCGCAGCGTGCCGGCGTCGGCCGCCCGCAGCAGCGCCCGGATCTGCGTGCGGAACCGGGCGTCGTGCTGCAGCACCGACCGGATGCCGCGGACGCCGAAGCGGTCCCGGTGCGCCGCGGCCGCACCGCCCCGGTGCGGGTGACGCCAGTCGCCGGCTGCGTCGAAGGTGCGGATCGTTACCGGCAGCGGCGCCATGGCCGCCAGCAGGCCGCGGTACACCTCGACCTGCTCTTCCTCGCCGGCGCCGTCGGCGTCGAGCAGGAACTCCGACCGGAACAGCCCGATGCCCTCGGCGCCAGCCTCACGCACGCGCGATACCTCGTCGGCCAGCTCGAGGTTCGCCTCGAGCCGGAGGCGCACGCCGTCGGCCGTCTTCGCCGGCCGATCGCGCAGCTCGTCGAGCGCCCGGCTCGCGGCGGCCGTCAGTGCCGCCCGGTTCTGCCAGCCTTCCAGCACGTCCGGCTCCGGATCGAGCAGCACCTCGCCCGTCACGCCGTCGAGCGCGACCATCTGCCCGGGCGCGACCATGCTCGTCGCCCGTCCCGCGCCGACGACGGCCGGGACGCCGAGCGATCGGAGCAGGATGACCGTGTGGCTCGTCGGGCTGCCGAAGTCGCAGACCAGACCGCCCACGCGCGCCCAGTCCAGCTGCGCCGCCACCGACGGCGGCAGCTCGTCGACGACGAGCACGACCGGGGGCTCGATCTCCTCGATCAGGTCGGCCAGCGTCGTGTGATCGGGCCGGAGGTTGCGCTGCAGGCGGCCGCCGACGTCGCTGACGTCGCCGCCCCGCTCGCGCAGCCACTCGTCGCCTTCGCGGGCGAGCGCCGCCTGCAGGTCGTCGACGACGCGCTCGATGGCCCACTCCGCGTTGATGCGATCGGTCCGGATGAGCTCGTCGGCCCGCTTCATCAGCAGCGGATCGTCGAGCATCAGCACCTGAGCCGCGAAGATCGATGCCTGCGCCGGCCCCAGCGTCCGTGCGAGCCGCTCGGAGATCTCCTCCAGGTCCTGGCGCGTGCGCTCCCGCGCCGTGCGCAGCCGCTGCCGCTCGCGCTCGACGCCGCTCGCCGAGAGCCGGTAGCGGATCTGGGTCGCCTCGCGTACGGCCACGACCGCGCGGCCGACGGCGACGCCGGCCGAGACCCCGCGTCCCTGGAGCTTCATCAGGCTTCTTCCTCGAATCCGCGCTCGACGAGGCCAACGAGCGCGGTGAGCGCGTCCTGTTCGTCGACGCCGTCGACTTCGATCACGACGCGGGTTCCCTGCGAGGCGGCCAGCAACAGCAGGCCCAGGATGCTCTTGCCGTCCATCGCGCGGCCGCCCGCCTCGACGCGCACGGTCGACCGGTAGCGGCTCGCCAGCTGCACGAAGCGCGCGGCCGCCCGGGCGTGCAGCCCGAGCCGATTGACGACCGTCGCCTCGCCCCGGATCATTCCGGCACCTCCTCGTCGGCCCGCCCCGGACGCCCGCGCAGCAGGTCCGACGCCACCCGGATCGCCTCGCGCCCGTCGTCGCAGAGCTCGCGCGCCAGCGTCAGCAGGTCGAGCTCGCGCGGCACCCGCGCCAGCTTGATGAGCATCGCCAGGTTGACGCCCGTCACCACCTCGATGCGTCCTTCACGCAGGAACGACAGCGCAATGTTCGACGGCGTCCCGCCGAACATGTCGGTGAGGATGAGCACCGGCAGACGGCCGTCGTCGCTGACCCGCGCGATGGCGCGTCCGAGCGCCTCGCGCGCCACGGTCACCTCGTCGTGCCAGCCGATCGACAGCGCCACGAACCGCGGCAGGTCGCCGACGATCATTTCTGCGGCATTCAGCAGCTCGGTGGCCAGCTGCCCGTGCGTCACGACCACGACCCCGAGCGGAGACGATTCGGGCATGCTCAGACGTCCTTCTCGTCGCGATGGCGGACCTGCACCTCGATGCCGCGCATCGAACCGAGGCGCCTGGCGAACGTCTCGGCCAGCGCCACCGACCGGTGGCGACCGCCCGTGCAGCCGAAGGCAATCGTCAGGTACGTCTTCCCTTCCTCGATGTACTGCGGAATCAGGAAGCGCAGCAGGTCCGTCGTCAGCCTGATGAACCGCGTGGCCGGCCGCGACCGCAGCACGTAGTCGGCAACCTTCGCGTTGCGCCCGCTCCAGCGACGCAGCGACGGGACGAAGTGCGGGTTCGGCAGGAACCGCACGTCGAAGACAAGGTCGGCATCCTGCGGCACACCTCTGCGGAAGCCGAAGCTCATGAACGTCACGACGAGCGGCGTCGACGCCGAACCGTCGGCCGCCTCCTGCATCCGCTTCCGGAGCTCATGGACGTTGAGCTCGGTCGTGTCGATGACGCGATCGGCCAGCCGGCGGATCGGCTCGAGCAGCTGACGCTCCCGGCTGAGCCCCTCGGCCACCGACCGCGCCCCGGCCAGCGGGTGCGGACGCCTCGTCTCGCTGAACCGCCGCAGCAGCGCGGCGTCGGACGCTTCGAGGAACAGCAGGCGGACGCGCGACCCCAGCTGACGCTGCAGCCGCCGGTACACGCCGGGGAACTGCGTGAGCGAAGCCCCCTCGCGCACGTCGATGACCACCGCGGCACGGCGGCTCGCGCCCTGCTGGCTCTGCTGCGTCAGGTCGGCAAACGTCGTCAGCAGCGCCAGCGGCAGGTTGTCGACGCAGAAGTAGCCGACATCCTCGAGCGCCCGGATCGCGTGCGACTTGCCGGCACCCGAGTAGCCGGTCACGACGAGGAACGTTCCCTGGTCGGCTGCCGTTCGCCTCGTCCGCGATCGTCCCGTCCGTTTCACGTTTCTTCTTCCTCCGGATCCGCCTGCCGGTCGCCCAGCGCCTCGAGGCGCCGCTCGAGGCGCGAAGCGAGCAGCCGTGCCGCGTGGCGCCCACGCGTCCGCAGCAGATGATTGCGGGCGGCCACTTCCACGAGCATCGCGAGATTGCGCGCCGTCGCCACCGGAATCGTCACCTGCGGCACCGGCACGCCGAGGATGTCGATCGTCGTCGACTCCAGCCCGAGCCGGTCGTACTCGCGTCCGTTCTCCCATCGTTCGAGGCGGACCACCAGCTCGACGCGCTTCGACGCCCGCGTGGCCGCCACGCCGAACAGGTCGACGACGTTGACGATGCCGAGCCCCCGGATTTCCATGTGGTGGCGCGTGAACTCGGGGCACCGGCCGACGAGGATCGACGCACCGCGACACCGGATCTCCACCGTATCGTCGGCCACGAGCCGGTGTCCGCGCACCAGGAGGTCGAGCGCGCACTCGCTCTTGCCGATGCCGCTTTCGCCGGTGACGAGCACGCCGAGGCCCAGCACGTCGACGAGCACGCCGTGCCGCACCTCGCGCGGCGCGAGCCGATCCTCGAGGACGCCGGTCAGCCGCGCCATGGCCGTCGGCGTCGGCATCGCCGTCCGCAGCACCGGCACCGAGGCATCGTCGCCGGCGGCAATCAGCTCAGGCGGGGCGTCGAGATCCTGCGTGATCACCACACAGGGCAGATCGCGCGAGAACATCCGGCCGAGCGCCGCCGTGCGGTCGGCCGGCGCCATCTGGTGCAGGCAGCGCATTTCGCTCTCGCCGAACACCAGCACGCGACCGGGCCGCAGGCAGTCGTCGAAGCCGACGAGCGCGAGCCCGATCTTCTGAATGAACGGGATGCTGATGCGACGGTCGAGCCCGGCCGCACCGGCCAGGACCTCGAGGTTCAGGCCGGCAACCTCGTCGTACTGGCCGACGAGCGATCCGACGGTGACGCCGGGCGACATGTCAGGGTTCGGGCTCGATCAGCCCCACGCGGCCGTCCGGCCGCCGGAAGACGACGGCCACCGCCCCCGTCGTGGCGAGCCGGAAGACGAGGAACGACGCATCGCCGAGCTGCCGCGCCGCCTCGTCGGCGGTCAGCGTCCGCACCGCGTAGCGTCGCGCACGGACGACGGGCGAGGCCGGGGCCTTCGCCCGCTTCGCCCGTGTCGGCGCCGGCATTGCCGCCGCCACCTCGGCCGTCGGCTTCGCCGTGCGTCGCCGCGTCTTCCAGCGCCCGGTGATCCGCTTCGCCTGCTGCGCAATCTTCTCGATGGCGGCGCCGACGGCCGACAGCAGCCGCTCGTGCCGTCCCGCCGCGACGAGCGTGTGATCGCCCCGGACGTGCATCGTGATCTCGCACACGTGCTGCTGCCGGACGCGCCCGACGATGCACTGCGCCGAGAGCGCGCTGTCGCCCAGCACGCGCTCGAGGCGGGCAAACTTCTTCTCGATCTGTTCCTTGACGAGGGGCGGAATCTCGAGATGTCGACCTGTGACGGTAAGGGTCATGGCACCTGCCGCTCGCGTGCGCCTCAGTAGAGCACCTTGCGCTGGTTGGACGTCGGAATCCGGAGTTCCTCGCGGTACTTGGCGATCGTGCGCCGCGCCAGCATGAGCCCCTCCTTCTGGAGGATGTTCATGATCTTCGAGTCGCTCAGCGGGCGCCGCGGGTCCTCGTTCTCGATGATCTTCCGGATCCGCTGCTTGATCGTGACCGACGAGACGCTCTCGCCGTAGGTGCTGCTGATGCCGCTGTGGAAGAAGAACTTCAGCTCGAAGACGCCCTGCGGCGTGTGCACGTACTTGTTGTTCACGACGCGCGAGACGGTCGACTCGTGCATCCCGATGTCGTTGGCCACGTCGCGGAGCACGAGCGGCCGCAGGTGCTCGATGCCGTGGTCGAGGAACGCACGCTGGAAGTTGATGATGCTGTTGCCGACCTTCAGGATGGTCTTCTGCCGCTGGTCGACCGACTTCAGCAGCCACAGCGCCGCGCGGAACTTGTCCTTGACGTAGGCCCGCGTCTCCTCGCTCCCCTCACCCGTCTTGTCGAGCAGCCGCCGGTAGACCGGGCTGATGCGCAGCTGCGGCAGCCCATCCTCGTTCAGCACGGCCTTGTAGCCGTCCTCGGTCTTGACGATGTACAGGTCGGGAATGACGTACTGCGATTCGGCCGGCGTGTAGCGCGAGCCCGGCTTGGGATCGAGCTGGCGGATGATCTCGATGTGCTGCTTCAGCTCGTCGAGCTCGCAGCCGACGGCGCGGGCCAGCTCGGGGATCTTGTGATTCTGGAGCAGTCGCAGATGGTCGCGGATGATCGTGGCCGCCGGTGAATCCTCGAGACCGAGCGGACGGAGCTGCAGCAGCAGGCATTCCTGCAGGTCGCGCGCGGCCACGCCCGGCGGGTCGAACGACTGCACCTGCTCGAGCGTGCGCTCGACGTCGGCCACGTCCCACGGCCCGAGCGCCGCAATCTCGTGCACCGACGCGACCAGGTAGCCGTCGTCATCGATGTTGCCGATGATCGCCGTGCCGATCTCGCGCGTCAGCTCGTCGTTCGCCTGCAGACCGAGCTGCCACATCAGGTGGTCGGCGAGCGATCCCTTCGTCGAGAGCGTGTTCTCGATCGGCGGCAGCTCCTTGACCTCCTGCGGCTGCCGCGGACGATACCCGTCGTCCAGGTACTCGCCGAAGAAGTACTCGTAGTCCTGGTCGTCCCAGGCATCGTCGTCCTTCTTCTTTTCCGCCTCGGCCTGCTCCGTCTGAGCCAGCTCGGCTTCCGGTGTCGCCTCTTCGGCCGGCGCCTCTTCGAGCAGCGGATTCTCCACCATCTCCTGGGTGAGCAGCTCGGCAAGCTCCAGCGTCGACATCGGCAGCAGCTTGATGGCCTGCTGCAGCGACGGCGTCAGAATCAGCTTCTGCGCGAGGCGTGCCTGGAGTTTCTGCTGAATCGCCATGTGCTCGATCCGAGTTCCCAGACCATCTTAGTCCCAGTCGATGGTCCCCGTCATGCAGCGCTCCTTCAATCGAGCCGGAAATCGGCGCCGAGATACGTCCGTTTCACGTCCTCGTCGGCCGCCAGGCTCTCGGGCGTCCCGCTGCGGAAGACGATGCCATCGTGTACGATGTAGGCCCGGTCGGTAATCCGCAGCGTCTCACGCACGTTGTGATCGGTAATCAGTACGCCGATCCCGCGCTCGCGCAGGTGGGCGACGATCGTCTGAATCTCGCCCACCGCGATGGGATCGATGCCCGCGAACGGCTCGTCGAGCAGGATGAATTTCGGCTCGTTCACGAGCGCGCGCGTGATTTCGACCCGCCGGCGCTCTCCGCCCGAGAGCGTGTAGGCCTTCGAGCGCGCCAGCGCCGTCAGGCCGAGCTCCTCGAGCAGCTCCGCCAGGCGCCGCCGGCGCGTTGCCGCGTCGAGCGGCAGCGTCTCGAGGATCGCCATCACGTTCTCCTCGACCGTCAGGCCGCGAAAGATCGACGGCTCCTGCGGCAGGTAGCCGATGCCCTTGCGCGCCCGCACGTACATCGGGTCGTCGGTCACATCATGCTCGTCGAGCAGGACGCGTCCTGAGTCGGGGCCCAGCAGGCCGACGACCATGCTGAAGGTGGTCGTCTTGCCCGCGCCGTTCGGGCCCAGCAGGCCCACGACTTCGCCCGACGCCACTTCCAGGTCGACGGCCCGCACGACGGTGCGCCCACCAAACGATTTCGTCAGCTGTTCCGTACGAAGACGCGCCATCGACGACTACTTCTGCAGAGGACTGTCGCACGCAACGTTCCGCCGCGCCACCCCGCCCCGGTTCTCGGGCGCCGGGAACTCCGGCGACGGCTCGCCGACAGTGTAGTACGCCATCCGCCCGCGCGTCTCCGAACAGCTGTTCTGTTCCCGGTCGAGCATCCGCAGCACGAGCGGCGCCCCCCGGAGCGTGTAGCGCTCCAGCGGGGCCTCGAACAGCAGGGTGTCGGCGAGCGCCGTGTGTCCTTCGGCCATCAGGCTGTACACGTTGCCCCGGGCGTCGAGCCGCTCGACCTCCCGACTCTCCTCCGCCAGGGTCATGACCATCGTGGCCGCGCGGGTCACCCCGTCAGGGCCCGTCAGGACCACCGGCGTGCCGACATAGGTCGCCGTGCGCGCCGCGTCGCGGTATTCAAGGGTGTCGCTCTCGACCCGGTAGGCTTTCGGCGGCTCGTCGCCGTCTCCCGCCGTACTGAAGGTGGCGACGACCGACGTGGCCGCGTCGAGGTCGCGCGTCTGCCGGCGTATCGTCACCGTGCCGGCGGTCACCGTCGTTTCGCCCTGGGTGACGCGCGCCGGTCGCCCGTCGCTGCCGCGGTAGCGCGCGTCGCCGCTCGCGTCGGTGTACCAGAACTCGTCGGCAAAGCCGTAGACCGTGTCCCGTTCATCGAAGAACCCGGCCTGCCGCTCCGCTCCCCCCTTGATCGGCTCGTCGTCCGGCAGGCTGACCGTGCGGACGTCGCCCTTCGCGTACAGATCGCGGCTGACCAGATCGACGTCGACCAGTTCGCGCGCGTCGACCGTCACCCGATCGGACGTCACCCGCGGATAGCGGGACGGCGACCGGGCGGGGCGCAGTCGCAGGCGGCCGGCGGCCGCGTCGTACTCGCCGAGGTCGGCGTCGCCGGTGACGTCGCCGTCGCGAAAGCGCGCGTCGCGCTCGAAGTGCGCCCGTTCGACCGCCTCGAGCTGTCCGCCGAGCTGCAGCGTCAGCCGCGCCGCCGTTCCCGTCCGCTCACCCGCCGGCGCGCCGCCCTGTGCCGGGACCTGTTCGACGAACCGGACGCCGCCCGTGAACAGCGCCGACGTCAGGCCGCGCCCCTCCTGCCCCGACGCCACCAGATCGTCCGAGGTGATGGTCCGTGCCGGGCTGTCACCGGACGGCGGCGTCCGCACCACCACACGGTCGTGCGCCTCGAGGTGCGTGAGTGTCCGGCCGTCCGTGCCGGTATTGAACGTGATCGCGATGGCCTCGATCGATCGGCGTCCGCCCGACTCGACGATCGTCAGGCTCGAGCCTCCCCTCAGCTCGCCACGCTCGAGGGCCTGCGTCCCGTCGTAGAACGCCAGGTCGATGTCGCGGGCGCGCATGTCGGGCACGTCCGCTTCGTACCCGGGCCGCGGCACCACCCTGGCGCCGGTGCGCAGCTCAATCAGCCGGAACTCGTCGCCGTCGTCCGTCATGTGGAGCGTGGCCAGTTCGGCGGTCATGATCTGACGCTCGTGCTCGATGCGGGCGCCGCCGTCGAGCAGGAGCGCCCGGCTGGCCCGGTCGAACGTCATCGTCCGCGCACTGCCGCGTGCGGCCTCGGCGCCCTCGTCGGCCGCCATCTCGATCGTCGCGTCGGCCAGCACGTGGAACACACCCGTATCGCGGTGATACTCACCGCCGGTGCCCGCGCCGCTGACCCGTCCGCGCGTGAACGCGACCGGCCCCGGCAGCACGGCCACACCGGTCGTGCTGTTATAGGTGGCTTCACCAGCTGACACGGAGGCCCCTTCGGGCGTGTCGAGCCGGACGTTGCCGCGGCAGACGATCTCGAGCGGCACGCCGTCGGGCCCCGTCGCCGCCGACGCCTCGATCAGATCGGCGGCCAGCAGCGTGCCGTCTCCGATCGTCAGCCGCGCCCGATCCCACTGCGTGCGACCGTCGGCGTAGACCCGCTCGCCCTCGTGCGTCAGCTCGAACGTCCGCTCGCCGTCGCTGAACCTGACGACGGTGCCTGCCGCCGATTGCGCGCGGGCTTCCGGGTCGGCCGGCGCCGCCACCGGGGGACGCTCGTCGGGGGGCCGTTCGTCGGTCTGGAAGTACAGCAGCGCGGCAATGCCGAGGCCAGCCACTGCGACGCCCCAGCGCGCGGCCCGCTGCCACCTCATGCGCGCGCCCCGGCCGGCACGCGGATATCGGCTACCGTCAGCTCCGTCGTCCGCTCGCCGCGGTACTCACTCTCGCCGAGCGAGTACGCCAGCTCGAGGCCGGAACGGTTCGCCGACAGGTAGGCCTCGCGATCGGCCGCCCTCCACGCCATGGCGCGAAACGCCCGGCCGGCCTGCCGGACGAGCAGCGCGAGATGGCGCTCCTTGAGCTTCTTCGGCGGCGCGATGAGCTCCACCGGCGCCGCCCGGAAGACCGGCTTCGGGTTGGCCGCGCCGAAGGGTCCCAGCCGTCCCAGGTGGCGCACCACATCGCTCGAAATCTCGCGCAGACCGAGCTCGGCATCGATCCGCAGGCGCGGGATCAGGTCCTCGGGTCCGAGCCGCTCGTTCGCACACCGGCAGAGCCGGTCGCGCAGCTCGCCGATGCGCGCCGCCTCGAGCGTGACACCGGCGGCCTGCCGGTGTCCGCCGAACTGCAGGAACACGTCGGCACACGTCTCGAGCGCCGCGAGCAGGTCGAACGACGGAATGCTGCGGCCCGAACCGCGCGCCAGGCCGTCTTCGATCGAGAGCACCAGCGTCGGCCGGTGATAGAGCTCGACCAGCTTCGAGGCCACGATCCCGATGACGCCGCGATGCCACCCTTCCCCGGCCACAATCAGGATGTTCTGGGCGCCGACGTGCGGATCCTTCTCGATGGTGCGCCGCGCGGCCGCGAGAATCTCGGCTTCCTGTTCCTGGCGCCTGGTATTCTCCTCGCACAGCCGTCGCGCCAGCTCGCGTGCGAGCGTGCGCGTGCTGTCGTCGCGCCCGCGCAGGAGCAGCAGGTCGAGCGCCAGGTCCGGCGAGCTCATGCGCCCGGCCGCGTTCAGCCGCGGCGCGAGCACGAAGCCGACATGGAAACTGTCGAGCGTGCGCCCGAGCAGGCCGCTCTCGTCGAGCAGCGCCTCGAGGCCCGGCGCATGCGGGCCGCGCGTCAGGCCCTGCAGGCCGCAGCTGGCGATCACGCGGTTCTCGCCCACGAGCGGCACGACATCGGCCAGCGTCCCGATGGCCGCCATCTTCACGAACGCGGGCAGCGTGTCGCCGCCCCGTCCCGCGGCGGCAAAGAGCGCCTGCACCAGCTTGAGCGCCACGCCGACACCCGCCAGTGCCTTCTCGGGATAGCCGCAGTCGGCACGTTTCGGGTTGATGACGGCCAGCGCCGGCGGCAGCGCCCCTTCAGGTTCGTGGTGATCGGTAATGATCAGGTCGACGCCGAGCTCGCGCGCCCGGGCCGCGGCTTCGGCCGCACGGATGCCGCAGTCGACCGACACGATGACGCGTGCCCCGGCCGCATGCAGTCGCTCGATGCCCGCCGGCTGCAGGCCGTAGCCGTCGCGGATCCGATCCGGGACGAAGTGACCGACGGTCGCGCCGAGCAGCTCGAGCGCCCGCCGCAGGATGACCGTCGCGGTGATGCCGTCGACGTCGTAGTCGCCGTGGATGACGATCGACTCCTGCCGCGCGATGGCCGCAAGCAGCCGGTCGACCGCCGGGCGCATGTCGACGAGCAGAAAGGGATCGTGCAGCTGCGACAGGTCCGGCGCCAGGAAGCGTTCGGCGCTTTCCGGTGTCGTGAAGCCCCGCTGACACAGCAGCCGGGCGATGACCGGCGGCAGTCCGAGCGCGGCGGCGATGCGGTCGGCCGCGGCCGCGTCTGCCGGCACGTCTTCCCAGATGCGGTGGACCATCAACCTGCCTGATCGCCCCCGCCGGCCACCGTCACGGTCGTGAAGGCCTGCCCCTCGCGGCCCATCGAGCGGAACTTCGCGTATCGCCGATCGAGCAGCGTCGGCACGTCGAGGTCCCGCAGCTCGCGCAGGTGCCGCACGAGCACCTCGTCGACGCGTGCGGCTGCCGCCTTCGGGTCCTGGTGCGCGCCGCCCGGCGGCTCGGGCACGATCTCGTCGATGATGCCGAGCTCGAGCAGGTCGGGAGCCGTGACCTTCAGCGCCTCGGCCGCCTCCACCTTGCGCGCCGCGTCGCGCCACAGGATCGCCGCGCAGCCTTCGGGCGGAATGACGCTGTAGACGCTGAACTCCTGCATGAGCACGCGGTCGCCCACCGCGATGCCCAGCGCGCCGCCGCTGCCGCCTTCGCCCGACACGAGGATCACGATCGGCACTTCGAGCAGCGCCATCTCGCGCAGGTTCAGTGCGATCGCCTCGGCGACGCCCCGCTCCTCGGACTCGATACCGGGATAGGCGGCCGGCGTGTCGACGAACACGATCACCGGACGGTTGAACTTCTCGGCCAGCTTCATCACGCGCAGGGCCTTGCGGTACCCCTCGGGCTTCGCGTAGCCGAAGTTCCGGTAGATCTTCGACTTGGTATCGCGCCCCTTCTGGTGGCCCACGACGGCCACCGGCTCGCCATGGAAGAAGGCGAAGCCGGTGACGATGGCCTTGTCGTCGGCGAAGCGGCGATCGCCGTGGATTTCCGTGAACTCGGTAAACAGCAGCTCGACGTAGTCGAGCATGCTCGGCCGGTTCGGGTGCCGGGCCACCTGCACCCGCTGCCACGGCTTCAGGTTGCGATAGATCTCGGCGCGCAGCTCCGCCGCGCGGGCCTCGAGCTGCGCAATCGCGGCCTGCCGCTCGGGTGTCTGCGGCATCAGCGAGAGCGCCTCGATCTCCTTCAGCAGCACCGCAACCGGCTCTTCGAAGTCCAGCAGCTCAGCCATCTCAACGGTTCTCCTGCCGGGGCGCGCCTGGTGCGCCTTCCGGCTGCATCACTTCAGCACGACGGCGCCGGCGCCGCACACGGCCTCGACGTCCTTGACGAACAGGTCGCTCGGCCTGATCCGCCGCGCCGTGGCGGCCCGCACGCGGACAGGTTTCGGCAATCCGACGTCGACCACGAGCGACACCTGGCGGTCGCCCGGATAGCGATCGAGCACGCCGGCCAGCCGGCGCATCGCGTCGCGCGCCAGGTCCGGGGTCAGGCGAATCTCCACGGTCCTGACGACCTTCTCCCGAATGACGTCGAGCGGCACCACCTCCGATACGAGCAGCCGGCTCGACTCCTCGTCGCGCTCGAACTTTCCTTTCACGAGCACCATCGCATCGGGCGCGATCAGTGCGCCGCAGCGCTGGAACGCCTCGGGAAAGACGACCGCCTCGACCTTTGCCGTGTCGTCTTCGAGCATGAAGACGCACATCCGGTCGCCGCGCTTCGTCTTCAGCGGCCGCAGCCCGGTGACCATCCCGGCCACGGCGCAGTCCGGATCGGACTGCGTCAGGTCCTGGAGCCGGCGCGCCCCGCTCGCCTCGATCGCCTCCTGGTAGCGCTGCAGCGGGTGTCCGCTCATGTAGAGGCCGAGCGCTTCCTTCTCGCAGGCAAGCGCTTCCATCTCCGTCCATGGCGGCACGACCGGCAGTCCCGCCTCCGGCTCGACCGTCGTCTCCATGTCGTCGCCGAACAGGTGCGTCTGCCCCTGCTCGCGATCCTTCTGGAAACGGCTGCCGTGCTCGAGGAGCCGATCGAGGCCGGCCAGCAGGCGCGGGCGCCACGCCAGGTAGCTGTCGCACGAGGCCGGCCGGAGCGAGTCGAACGCGCCGGCCTTCGTGAGGCACTCGAGGACCTTCTTGTTGACCAGCCGCAGGTCCACCTGCTCGACGATCTGGAACACCGACGTGAACCGCCCCCCCTGCGCCTTCCGCGCCTCGAGGACGGATCGGATGGCCCCTTCCCCGGCCCCCTTCACCGCGCTCAGCCCGAACCGCACGCCTTCGGGCTCGACGATGAAGCGCCAGTCGCTGTGGTTGATGTCGGGGGGCAGGACGGGCACGCCGAGCTCGCGGCATTCGGTCAGGTACAGGCTGACCTTCTCCGAGCTCTGCGCTTCGATCGTGAGCAGCGCGGCCATGAAGTGCCGCGGATAGTTCGCCTTCAGGTACGCCGTCTGGTAGGCCAGCAGCGCGTAGGTCGTCGAGTGCGACTTGTTGAAGCCGTAGCCGGCGAAGAACTCGATGAACTCGAAGATCTTCTTCGCCTTGTCTTCCGGAATGCCGCGATCGGCGCAGCCCTTCAGGAACCGATCGCGGGTCGCCTGCATCTTCGCGGCGTCCTTCTTGCCCATCGCCCGCCGCAGCTCGTCGGCTTCGCCCATCGTGAAGCCGGCCAGCTCGCTCGCCAGGCGCATGACCTGCTCCTGGTAGGCGATGACGCCGTACGTCTCGCGGAGCACGGGCTCCATCTGCGGCAGCTCGTACTTGATCTCGACGCGCCCGTGCTTCCGGTTGATGAAGTCGTCGACGACCCCGCCGCGCAGCGGCCCCGGCCGGTAGAGCGCGTTCAGGGCGATCAGGTCCTCGAAGCAGGCCGGGCGCGCCTTGCGCAGCGTGTCGCGCATCCCCGAGCTTTCGAACTGGAACACGCCGTGCGTCTGCCCCGCCTGGAACAGCTGGTAGGTCTTCTCGTCGTCGACCGGGATCCGATCGAGATCGATGACCTCGCCGGTCGTCTCGCGGATGTGCTCGACCGCGTCGAAGAGCAGCGTGAGCGTGCTCAGCCCGAGGAAGTCCATCTTCAGCAGGCCGACACGCTCGATCTCCTTCATCGCCCACTGCGTGACGATGCCCTCGTCCTTCGGGCTGCGGTAGAGCGGGACGAACTCGGTGAGCGGCCGCGGGGCGATCACCACGCCGGCCGCGTGCACCGACGCGTGGCGCGTCATGCCCTCGAGGCGCCGGCCGACGGCGATCAGCTCGCGCACGCGCGGATCGCTGCGCTCGAGCTCGGCCAGCTGCGGGCTCTCCTTGAGCGCGAGGTCGAGCGTCATGTCGAGCTGGTTGGGCACCAGCTTCGCCACCCGGTCGGCCTCGCTGATCGGCATTTCCATCACGCGCGCCACGTCGCGGATGACGGCCTTCGCCTTCATCGTGCCGAACGTGATGATCTGCGCGACGTTCTCGCGGCCGTACTTCCGCGTGACGTAGTCGATGACCTCGCCGCGCCGCCGCTCGCAGAAGTCGATATCGATGTCGGGCAGCGTGACGCGCTCGGGGTTCAGGAAGCGCTCGAAGTACAGATCGAAGTGCAGCGGATCGACGTCGGTGATCCGCATGCAGTAGGCCACGAGGCTGCCGGCCGCCGAGCCGCGGCCCGGCCCGACCGGGATGCCCTGCTCGCGCGCGTACCGGATGAAATCCCAGACAATCAGGAAGTATCCGGGATAGCGCATCTTCTTGATGATGTCGATCTCGAAGGCGAGCCGCTGCTCGTACTCCGAAATCGAATGGCGCAGCTCGCCCCGCTCCGCCATCGCCTGCCAGCGCGGCAGCCGCTCCCGGAACCCCTCCCAGACGACGTGCTCGAAGTACGAGTCGGTGTCGTAGCCGGGCGGCACGTCGAAGTCCGGCAGGTGCGCCTCGCCCTTCGGCAGCTCGACGTTGCAGCGCTCGGCGATCAGCAGCGTGTTGCGCAGCGCCTCCGGGTAGTCGCCGAAGACGTGCCACATCTCGTCGGCGCTCTTCAGGAAGAACTGATCGCCGTGGTAGCGCAGCCGCTTCGCGTCGCTCGCGCTCTTGCCGGTCCCGATGCAGAGCAGGATGTCGTGCGGGTGCTGGTCGCTCTGCCGCAGGTAGTGCACGTCGTTCGTGCAGACGAGCGGCAGGCCGAGATCCCGGGCAATCGGCAGCAGCCCGGCGTTCACCTTCGGCTGCTCCGGCACCCCCTGATCCTGCATCTCGAGGAAGAAGTTCCCGTCGCCCAGGATGTCGCGGTAGGTGGCCGCCGCCTCGACGGCCTTCTTCACCTGGTCGGTGCGGATGCCGGTGGCCACCTCTCCCTTCAGGCAGCTGCTCAGGCCGATCAGCCCGCGCGCGTGCTGCGCCAGCAGGTCCTTGTCGATGCGCGGCCGGTAGTAGAAGCCCTCCGTGTAGCCGGCCGAGACGAGCTTGATGAGGTTGTGGTAGCCCTCGTTCGTCTCGGCCAGCAGCACCAGGTGGTTGGCCGTCTCGCCCGGCGTGCCCGACTTGTCGCGCCGATCGCCCGGCGCGACGTACACCTCACACCCGAGAATCGGCTTGATGCCGCGCTTGCGCGCCTGGTCGTGGAAGACGACGGCCGAGAACATGTTGCCGTGCTCGGTCACCGCCACCGCGGGCATGTTCAGCTCCACGGCCCGGTCGAGCAGCTCCCCGATGCGGCAGGCGCCGTCGAGCAGCGAGTACTCGGTGTGCAGGTGGAGATGAACGAACTCCTTCGTCATCGGTCCTCACCGCATCGGGCCCGGCGCCCCGCCTGATTCCGCCGGGACTCCGCGCCTGCCCACACTTGCCGCGCGGCTGCGTAGTCGCATCCGGAGCCCTGCCGGCCCGGTCTCCCGCTGCACGGAGCCGGGAATTCTCCCGCTTTGCTCTTTATATTCAACAACTTAGACACTCGGACCAGGCACCACCAACGAGACATCACGATACGACAGAAGCG